>LNFM01001442.1_pt1 | contig 53992 bp, 60 predicted proteins | sample 596031 | NCBI WGS metagenome assembly LNFM01 (sample SAMN04254537, study PRJNA301005) | activated carbon metagenome | isolation source: dual media filters at the Ann Arbor, Michigan drinking water treatment plant | place: USA: Ann Arbor
TGAGTAATAAATATTCATGTCCCGCTATAAGATCTGGCATAGCGGAGTATGGAGAAAGAGCACTGTTCATTTGTGGTTTACAAACTACAAAGGGTAAGCCCGGATCTTCCGTTCCGGTGATTCCCTCTATTGGAGACCAGTTTCCTGCAATAACATTTTGCGAACTTCTTATTGCCAGAAGCGGCGATGTGTTAGTAATATCATAGAGTTGCCAGTCAAGATTTACATATGGCGAAACGGGTCGGATCGTAAACCCAAAGGTTCCTGACTTATAGCATTTGAACTTGTAATAAACAGGTGAAAAAATTTCGTAGGGCATATCTTCCGGGGGATACAACGGGTTTAAACGGCAATGATTAGGAACCCTTACCTGTCCGCCAATACACCGTAAAGGATGTGGGGTATAGTAAACACCTTTATCGCAAATTGGAATTGCTGTATGAGGTAGTGAGCCTGGCTTAGTAGCATTCTCACATGATACAGGTGGCGGAGACTGTGCAAATAAAGCAGCCTGTGCAGCGATTAGGGTAAACGTAAGTAAATTTATTTTGTTGAATTGTTCTATAATGGAGCCAATACACCAAAATCTTTTATATGTATCGCCCCAAAATTTTCTCATGATGATAAATGAATTTGAAATAGTGATTAATAAACAATCAAATGCCAGGCGGGTTGGTAACGAGAGTACAATATAACTCCATATAATAATTTGAGTATTTATTAAATCAACCAAACCCTATTTATCGTCTACAGAAATCTTTGCTAAAAAACAACCACTGGCATGGCTCTGAAAAACCTCCGGATGGCTGAGCAGTTACTACCGTAGGTTGTAATTGGCTGTTACCTCCTTTTCTATTGACACTAATTTGCTCTCCCGAAACTCAACCGCCACCTGACACAGCGACAATAGCCGCTGTTACGTTTGATGCGTACGTAATCTGCTTACTGCACGGTATGGCAGGTATTGTTTCGTTGGCGGTGTCGCCAGCAGCGGTAGTATACGAAAGCACCATTGTCCCTTAATAATTCCAGGTTATTTCATAAAAGATTGTCTCGGAACTTTCTCCCAATGGGTTGTCTGAATCCTTTCCACACGAAACCAAAAATATAAGCAGGGTTGGTAATCCGGAAATCAATTTTTTTATGAAATTTATAATTGATGTTTATGACACACAAGATGCGAACCCTTTCTTAAGGGACTCGTTTAAAAAAATTTATTGGTTTTGTTGCTGTGTTTGATCCGATTGACGATTATCTACTATTGGTAGACATTTGAAAAATAGTGGTAATTATTGCAGTGGTGGTAGTTCTGATAGATGGGTCTGAAATAGAAAAATTTACACCAATACCATTCATATTAATATTTGCAGAAAAAGCATCGTTTGAAGAGGTTGTTACAGTGGTAAGCACAGTGCCATTACTTACCTGCTTAAAGCCTGGTCTGCCATATCTGTAAACAAGCACTCCAGAGGAGGATATTTAATCTTTTTGCACTTCTGTTGCGGGATAAAAATTAAATTTTGGTTTACAAGCTTTATCCTCCTTTATTTTATAGGTTACACCCATAAGCTTTTCACCCATATCAACCAGTGCTAAGTTGCTTTTTGAAATAAGTACTATAGATGAATCGGCAAATACTATTTCTGCATTGTAGTAAGAGTGTGTTAATTCCTCTATCTGTTGATTAGTTTGTGGTAGATTGTTTTGCTTTTCTCCATTAAATATTAGATAGAATTTGTCACCATCTTTTAAAAAGAATGTTAGGTTACCAGTTTTTTGAATTTGGCTAAAGAGCAATGCAGGAGGCATAAAAAATAGTATTGCAAGTATTTTCTTCATTTGTGATTTATTTATGTAAATAGATATGTTAATTTATTGTTTGATTTTATACCATTAAAAGAATTTTCAGTTAAACAATTACTTTTCTTTAAACTTATATCCCAATTGTGTATAAATTGATTCTATTGCTTTCATAGGTCATGGAAAAATATATCACCAGGCACAAGGGATCCTGAGGCAGATACTACTAATTTTTTACAGTCAAAAACCTGAATGGCTCCGGTTATACCATCCATCGTTATTGACTTGCCGTTTAATGACCATGTGCTTGAATAACTACCGTTGGGTGTACAAGCTGTACCTTCATCTTGATAATCTGCACTACCATTGGCATTAAGCCTAACAATATCATCTTTTTCGCAGGCATCAAGTACTATAAAAATATCTTGCTCAGGTGCAGTGCTACTGGCTTTGTACTTAATGGCTGTTATCTTATAAGAACCTGTAATAGAAGCGACACTAGTGATACAGGTATTAGGTCTGCTATGTTCTTTTTTACACGACACTACCGCCATTACAAAAACAGTTAGAGATAAAAAAATCACTTTCATAATAATTTCTTATGAGCTTACACCCTTGTAGTGATAAAGGGTTGGAGTTAAAAATATTAATCCGTTCTATTTGTTTACTGCTAATTAAATTTGTGTTTGAGAGAAAACTAACGCCCATATGTCATTTTAAATGATGACACAACACCTGAAATATTCTCAGAACGTAAAATTATTATGCTACTTTCGTTTAGTACCTCAATTTTAAATACAACTTTATCAATGTCTATTTCTTCCTCGTTATTGGCAAATGTCCACCTTATAACATCTATTTCCTGATTGGCTTGGTTTCCACTACAAGGTAAGTCTGACTCAATTAATTCGAGGCTTAAATCTTTATTAAAAGTCCATTTATTATCCCTTTCACAGCCTGGTTCAAATGGCCAAAAATCTATCCGCGGAGCAGTGGGTTGCTGCTGCAACTCGTTTTTTAGTATCACCCATGATTTTGAAGTAAGTAAATCTGTTTTATTACTATTTTCACTATCGTTTCCTTTTATACAAGAAATAAAATAAAGCATAATTACTTATGTGGATAAACTTATTGTTTGTAAATAATTTTCCTTGTTTTTAATTTAAAATTCTTGGTTACCTGCAAGGCAAATTCAATAAAATTGCTTTAACTATTAACACCTTAAAGCAAGTGTGGTTGTAACTATAGACAATACCCCATGTGGTTAGTAAAAGGTTGGGTTGGGGATGAAATACATTTTACTATAAATTCTATTATTCACATTAAACATTTTTAGTAGTTACGACCAAAACAAAAATTGGACTTAACTGGAACTCAAGTAGCACCCCTTGATCTCCTTTTTTTTAAAAAACAACTAAAGCAAATAATTACGTATCATCAGCTTTATTAATCCGTTTAATGAGCTTTAATAATATCTTCTTTCTTTGTAATACTGAATTTGCAAAAATTTCCAAATTACCGCTGATATTCAAGAAGAAACTAATACCAGCAAAATGGTATAAAAGCAAACTGTCTGTAAGAACACTTTACAGGTAAACTTAAAGCCTTACCAAACAATATAAAATGTATCTGTCTTTGCAACAGTTTTATCTTTCTTCTTCATTACAGAATCAACTGTTCTAACAATATTTTTTTGTGAAGCCTTACCAGACAATGCCGCAGAATCTGCTGCTATAGTTTTACTAAACACACTATTTTGCTCAGCCGTATTTGGTTTATCATTAATTTTCCTTTGTTGCAATTTATCTACATCTTTTTTATTTTCTTCAACAACATCAATCTGAACAGATTTTCTCAGTTCCTTTTCCCCTGTAAAGGAAGTGTTAGTTGATTTATTTTGCCCCCTGGTTTCAGTATTTAAAGAAGTGTTGGTATCATTGATAATAATTGAGGTATTTTCTTTACCAACATCGATATTAGTGTTTCTCAAATTGTTTTTGATTGAAATAATGTAATAACCAAACGGTATCATAAAAACTGACAAAAATAGAAATAGCCAAAAGAACCACCTCCTTTTTATTCTTTCTTTTCTTTCTAAAAGAAAAGCATTGAAAGAGTTGTCAAGCAACATCATATCTGGGGTGGCATTTTCAAGCCTGCCCCTGATAAAACCATCAAATATTTGCTCATCATTACTTTGCATGAATACTAATTTCATTTTTACTTAACTGTGATAATTTATCTTTCAACAATGTTCTTGCCTGGTTTAACTGCCATTTAGATGTTCCTGCAGCAATTTTTAATTCTTTTGCTATCTGCTCATGTGTGTATCCTTCCATTACATACAGGTTAAATACTGTACGGGTTGTAGCAGGCAGTTGTTGTACTAATTCCAGTATTTCTTTTTCAGAAATATTTGCATACACTTCCGGTGTTGTTTGGTGTATTGCAGCATCAGCTTCTGAAATTTCCCTATCTGAATATTTTATTTCTCTGCTTAAATCATTCAAGCAGGTATTTACAACAATTGTTCTTACCCAACCTAAGAAAGCCCCTTCTTTGCGGTATGATTTCAATTTATCAAACACCTTGTGCATTGCTTTATTAAAACTTGCTGTAGCATCATCCTGGTTTGCATGGTATCGCATACAAATTTTCATCAAATTTGTAAAACAATACCTGTAAAGCATTTGTTCACTACGCGGGTCTTTTTGCAGGCATCCCTTTATATATAATTCAACTTGCTCTTGCATTTATATTATACTATACCCGATTTTAATACCAATATTTGGAAGGATGAAACTGTTACCAATAAGTGGCGTTACCCCAATACCCCACATCATCTTTCCCCTTATAGGATTGTGCCTGTAGCCAATTGAAAATGCCCCATAAGATTTTGGTATTCGCCTGTTAATATTCCGGATGAAATATTCATACTCTTCCGACTTCAGCTTTTTATGCTTCCATTTAAAAACATATACTGCCCCAAGGCCAAGCTCCAAAAATTTATTTTTCTTTCCAATTAGATAGCTAACCATAAAGGGAAACAAAACGGTACTGTATGTTAGCTTATCGCCAGAAAAGTTATAGGTATTCAATGGCAGGTATTCAACTCCTGCTCTTAGTCCCCATTTACTAATAATGGTTTTATCAAATCTAAAATCATAGTTGAAAGAATACAATCCGCCGCTACCTAATACTTCAGCAAATACAAATCTGTTTTTAACTTTTTGTTTCTTTGTCGGTTCTGCCTTCACAGGAGCTTGTTGCACTGGATGAATTCTTAACATCTTCCATATATCTTTCATTTGTACCTGTACAGTATCCTTCTCTTTTGTTCTCACAATTTTTACATATTTTGCCGGTGCTTGCTCAATAATTAAGCCATCATATACGGTAACACTATCATTTAAGTATATTTTATCTGTAGGGTAATTAATCTGCTGTGAAAACACTCCAGCAGAAGTAACCAGTAACAGCGATAAAAAAATAAATTTCATTCTACCCATTTTTAAAAAATAATGTTGTTAAGCAAGTTATTTTTATTTGCTATTGATACTATTGCTTTTCATAAGTGACAGTAAAAATATCACCAGGAACAAAAGCTCCTGAAGCTGATACCACTAAAGTCCTGCAGTCAAACGACTGAATGTTTCCCGGCGTACCATCAATAGTTATTGAGTTACCATTTAATGCCCAGGTGCTTGAATAACTATTGTTGGGTGTACAGGCTGTACCTGCATCCTGGTAGTTGGCAGTGCCATTAGTATTAAGTATAATGATATCATCTTTTTCGCAGGCAGGAAGTGCCGCAAAAAAATCCTGTTCAGGTGATGTACTGTTTATCTTGTACTTAATAGCGGTTACTTTGTAAGAGCCAGCAATAGTTGTCACATCATTACTACAGGTATCAGGGGTGCCGTCGTCTTTTTTACAAGACATTGTTGTTACAATAAGGAATGCGATTGATAAAATTGTCTTTTTCATAATAAATTGTTTTTGTGAGTAAGTTTAATTTTCAAATAGAAAAAATTTCGACATTTAATAATGAAGTAACTGTTAAAATCCTAAAGCCAAAGTTGTGGTTGTAACAGCACCAGTACCTCCACCTTCTGGCTGAGGAGAAATTAACCTTAAGTCGTTCCTCCATTGCAAAGCCATATTATCACTTAGCCTGAATTTAAACCCAAGCCCAAATTCAGTAACCGGCTTCAGGTAATTGATACTGCCACCAGTATTAAATGTCCAGTTAGAATGAATAGCCCCGGTGCCAACAGATATAAAAAAGCCTCTGTTAGATTTCTTCTTGCCGGTAAATAAATAACCATCAACTATTAAGCTGGTTTCTGCACTTCTTATACCTTGACTGCCGCTGAAATAAAGCAGGTTTCCAAAGCCGTGTCGAAATTCATGTACACCTTTTATTGATAATTCAGTGTTCTTCTTTGAGACAATTATCCTTTCGCCTGAAATGCCGGCTGAAATGCCAGTAGTATTCCAAAGGATAGAAGCATTTACCCCGGCAAAGTTTTTTGGTTTTAAACTTTGCTGAGCAGGTACCGGGCTAAAAGAAAGTAATAAAATTAACTGAGCCAGTAAAATAGAGACCGGTTTGTTTTGTGTTACTTTCATAAATTTTCTTTTAATGCAATTCCAGCCGCTTAAATTTGATTTCGAACTAAATTATTTGCGGATGTAAGTATCCATTTGTACATATGTTTTTCCTGGCTCTATTACTGTCGTTTTTATTCTCATTTTATTTGCGGTGATATAATCCACTGTCCAGTAAATAGTCTCTCCGTTAATAAAGCCAGGTACATCACGGGTAACAATTTGCTTTATAACAGTTCCGTTTGACTGTAATTCCCATGTGCCATAGCTACCTGATATTTCTGGTATAGAAGAACCACAGTTAACGTTTCCAAACTGTATATCAGTATCTCCATTTAATTTATATCTATAGGTTTCATCTCTTTTACAAGGTTCTGCTTCGCCATTGTCAACTAAATCCGGACTATAAATAAGTGCAGTATGCTTTAGCACCCAATCAGTATTTGTTAAAGCCCCTTTTACAGCATCTGTGCCAGTTAAAGACGGTTCTTCAGTAACTACAGCTTCTTTTTGGCATGATGCCAAAAACACTATTATCATAATAAATCCAAAAAGTTTTTTCATATTCATTTTTATTTTTTGTTATAAATTATTGTTTACATCATAATGACACAGGGGTAGCGAAAAGGGTTGGTGTTTTTAAAAATTCTATTCAGGTCACCGCATTAATTTTTGCTGCCTCCTTTTATCTTGTAATCATCTGGTGTAATACCTTTAACTCCCTTTGGCTTTTTTTGTACCGGCCCTGCCTGTGAATCTGGCTTAGGCAAGATAACCTGTGGAAGCATTTGGTTCTGTATAGAATCTCTTTTTAAAGAATCAGCAACAGACCGTGTTACAGGGATAGGTATTGGCAGAAGTGTTAGCTTTAACATAGTATCAAGTTTCTTATTTTTAGGTAACTCAACTGATTTGTATTCAATCGTCTCAGGTCGCAAATCCTTTATTGATTGTTCTGTATTTTTCCTTGGTGGTTGTGGTAGTTCTATTAGGGGTAAAGTATTGTTACTTTTAGGCACATCATGCTTTTTTAAGGAGTAATAAACTATTACCACAGCCGTAATTATTATAGCCGTGCCACCTATTATTTTAGTTACACCGCTCATGCCTCCGCTATGTGGGCCATTATTAGGGGCAGTATCATCATTTACTGGTAAATCTTCATCTAACTGCCGTTCAATACTGTTCCAAATAGTATCCATCATATCAGGCACAGGTAACTTCTGTAGTTTTTCTGTTATTGCAATTTCGTATGATGCAGGTTTGTTCACTATTTTTTTATCCCTTGTATTTTTTGTTGTAAAAATTTTCTTGCTTCACTTAAATGCCATTTACTGGTACCCTCACTTATTTGTAGCTGTATTGCTATTTCTTTATGGGCATATCCATCTATAGCGTACAACACAAATACGGCATGTGTTGCAGGCGGTAGTTTCTTAATTATATCCATTAGTGCAGCGGCTTCTATTTTTTCAATAAAACTATTGCTAATCGAAGGCTCAGCTACTGTTTCAATTTCCATTATGCTGAATTGGCTGCGTTTTTTTATTAAGTCAATAGCTTCGTTAATAACAATTTTTTTAAGCCAGGCATAAATACTTCCTTTTGCTGTATTAAAACTATTAAGGCTTCGAAACATTTTTACAAACGAATGACTCATGATATCTGCTGCCTCATGCTTGTCAATAGCATACCGCATAGATATACTCATAGCAAAACCATACAACTGCTGGTAAAGCTGCTGTTGTGCCCTGCGGTTGCCACTGGTGCATTGCGTAATTAATATATCTACATCTTGTTCTGTCAAATAAAATAAATCAGTTACCAGTTAGTATTGCTTACCCGTCGGGCAAATAAAGATGTTGCAATAGCAGTAATCACAAGTTTATCACTTGCTTCAAGTTGTTTATAAAACCAAATATTACTGTCAATTAAATCTATTATGGAAATAACCCCATCGCTGGTGCTCACTTCATAGCCCGACAATACTTGAAACGGCAGTTTACCTATTATACCTTTTTCACTTTCCGTATTTTTAAGACTTACGGGCTTAACATAAAAGGTATCCTTCCCGTTTGTAGCCAAACCGCTTTCATCAGGTCGTATAACAGTAAACAAGCTGTTTACTGTATCTTTTCGTCTGTCATATAAATTAGTCATTAGTAATTCCCAATTATTTATACCAGCCGTTTCGCTATGAATGCCTACAGAAAAAATATATTGATATTGTTGTACCCGTTCCCATGAGTTAAAAATATTACTTTCTCTCCCCAGCAACTTGTATTCTGTACTCCGAAAAAGCTGTTGCTCTTTACCAAATACATCTAGGGTGTTGGTACCATCAGTAACCGTGTACCTAAACTTTGCTTTTTCTTTTTTAACATGCTCCTTTTTTTCCAAACCAATTTGATTTAGAAAAATATTTTCAAGAAAAAAACCACGATTCCAACCCGGATAAGCCATGTGAATACCTCGTTTAATTTTTGAAATACTATAGTTATCCATCTTCATTTTATTTCCTCTTGCACCACTTACATGATGCATATCAGCCTCCTGCTTAAACGCTTGTGGTACGGCAAGCTTTATAGATGTTTTGCAAGAAAGTATCAATGATGCTAACACTAAAGCGGAGATAATTTTTATATACATTTCAATTTATTAGAGAGATATAATTTGTTCACTTTCCTTTATATGTTGAGTCATATTGCACAATAGTGAGTTGTGCTGGCAAAATAGTGGGTTCATCAACTGCCACAGCAGTTAGTATAGCAATTTTATATTTAGCAGTGTTGTTTGCTTTTGTGGCTGTTATTAATATTGAGTCGCAGTTAATGCCACTCATTTTGTTAATGTTTAACCAATCTGGCGCCGGTGTATCGAAACTGAGTTTCCATTTTAAATCCGACTCCAATTTAATGGTGTTTGCAGACCCCAGCTTATTGGTAATATGTACATAGGCCCGGCTAAACTTTAAATGATGCTTTGTATTGTCTAATCCGTCTTTAGAACAGCCATTTGTTATAAAATTTAATGCAACCACCAATATTGCTAAAACTGTATTTTTCATAATTCTATGGTTTTGACCAAAAATGTTATTTCTAATAGTACCCAGCAAAACAGTAAAAGGTTGGGTACTTCCATTTTTTAAAAAAACTTGTTACTTTTTGTTGATTTAGTGCATCAATTTCTTTAGCACTTTATTAGCATAAAATCTCTTTATTAAATATTTTGTTACTAAATGATTAATCTTATCTGGCAGGTAAGGCATGGGGCGATAAATATCAATGATTAATACAATTCTCCTTTCGTCTGCTTTGTTTACCACTTCATGCTCCCAGCTATCATCAAATAAAATACTTTCACCTTTGCGCCAGGTGTATTCCATATCCTTAATCCTAAATACCGGAGCATTTTTTTGTGGTGTTTCTAAGGCTAAATGATATCTGATATAACCACGATAAAGCCCTTTATGGATTGGAATTTCTTTTTTGGGCTCTAGTATTGAAAAAAATGACTGGTACAAACTGGGAATTTGCTTCAATAACTTACAAGTGTGTGAACATTGTACAAGTGCAGTTTCAGAAAAATCACCCATCATATACAACATAAATGTTTTCCACTTTTTCTCGGGACTTTTAATTGCAGATATTACGTATTGTAAAGAGTCAATATCATGATAACTTGGGATAGTTTCCTCATCCCTGAGAATTTGCTTTAACTCCGTTTCAACCAGCTTAATATTTTCTTCGATAATTTTTAACTCCTTACAAGTTTCTGCAACCTTAAAGAAAACGGGTCTTCTTTTTCCTCCGGTATAAAAATCAAAATACCAATTGAAGAATCGGCTTAGTGTTATAATTATTTTCTTTTTAAATGCCATGTTAATTTTGAGATGAGGGACTTTATCCCAATTTTTTGAGCATTTTAAAATGCGACTTAATGGCGCTAAAAAATGTTGGGTAAACAATATAAGGTAGCTGGTGTTTTTCGGCTGCAATAATCACAATCTTGCTTATTTGAGGATAATGAATACTGCAAATATTGGGGAATAAGTGATGTTCAATTTGAAAGTTTAAACCGCCTGTTATCCAAGTTAGTATTTTACTGTTTGTGGCAAAGTTGCAGGTAGAATTCATTTGTTGGGTTGCCCAACTGGTTTTCAATTGCTCATTGTATGGCACTGGGAACTCATTGGTCTTTTCTACACAATGCCCCAAGTAAAAAACAATTGCCAATAAAAACCCTGCGGATGCACAAACAATAAAATAACCAAGCAGAAACTGATACCACGAAATATCTAAAACTGTGACTGGTAAATATATAGCGTAAAAGATATAAACCAGTTTCCAAAAAATTAACCTAACCCATTCTTTAGTAGAATGTGAAATGTTTTTAAAAGGGCCGAAGCTTGTGCTTAAAAACTGCTGAAAATTGTACACCCATACAATATGCAGGTATATAAATAAGTAAAGAAACCAAGCGTAAATGAATTGGAATTTGTTTACACGGTTCAGCGATGAGTGTGGCGAAAGGCGTAATAAATATGCCCCGGTTATATCTTCATCAAAGGAATGAACATTAGTATAAATATGATGGGCTTTATTGTGCTTAATATCCCACATATATGAATTAGAGCCGATAATATCCATTATCACAAATAACAGCTTATTGTATTTCTTATTTGCAAAATAAGCTTGATGGCCAGCATCATGTGCAATATTGAACCCAATAGCAGCAATGCTTACACCATGTACCACACATAATATTAACTTATATAATGCTAGTATTTTCGTAAATAGAATAAGGTAGTATGACGCTAGAAAAGTTAATATTATTATGCAAGATTTTATAACCATACTTTTATTAGCGTATTGAGATATACCATTATCCTCAAAGTAAGAATGTACTTTGACCTTTAACTCCTTGAAAAAATCATTTCCAATATCCGAAGTATATTTTAATTGTCTTTTTTGCATTGTTTATATGGCATATAGTATTTTATATTTATTAATTTCCAATCGTTATTTGGTTTTCATATAGTACACCATTAAGAATGTCTGAGTTTCTGATTACTAACTCAGCATTGTCTAACTTGTCAATTTGAAAAACTAATCCACCAATCTCAATTTTTGTATCATTTATTAAAAACTTACTTATTACTATATCCCGTACCTCGTTAGGATTGCAAATTTGTCCAGATTACATTTTGTACAATTACATGGCTTTCGAAAACCAGAAGACTATTTGCAAGAACCGAATTTTAGTTTTGTTCATTTTTACATTCGTCCTTTACTCTCCAAATTATTAATTATACTTATAATCGTATTTAAACTGTCTTTTGCCTCTTTCATGTAAGGTAGTAATGGCCATATATGAGGGCTATTATCACCTCTATATACTTTTACGAAAACATCTTCTGCAAATAATTTCTTGACTAATATTTCCTGGTCAGGTTGCATTATATCATTTTCAGCAATAAAAATGTAAGTATCAATAAATCCTTTTAGATTGCCGTAAAGGGGAGAAATAATTTCGCTTTTTAAGTCAATATCCCCTGCACACATTTGCTTTGCCGATAAAACACCTTTTATCGAAAGCATTATATCTTTTTTGTCGATTGTTGGAATTTTAGGATTTGTCATACTGCAATCAGCCACAGGAGAAATTAGAATAATACTTTTTGCAATTAATGCACTCTTAGATTTTAATAGCCGTTGCACTAATAGTATTAAAAGTGTTCCGCCCACTGAATCGCCTATAAGTACTATGTTTTTAGTTGTTTGCTGTGCAGTTAAATGATTGTAAACATCATTAATGTTGGTGTTAATTTCTTCAATCGTTACTTCTGGTGCTTTGGGGTAATCTACTACAAACGTTATGAGTTTTGTTTTTTTTGCAATTATAGCAATACTTTTCCAGTTTATATCTGTTGGCCCATATACAAAAGCACCACCCGGGCAATATAAAATTATAGTCCCTTCACTTTTAGCATTCTTCGGAATAATTTCAGTTAAAATACTTTTATGCACTTTGCTAATTTGAACCTCCTGATTTAGCAAAAGATTTTTATCTGGAAATTTTATATCACTTTTCCGTAGCTTCAGGTAATCAAGCCGGGTTCTTGAAAAAATAGATTTTACTCCTTTTAACCTAATAAATATTGAAACTATATAGAAAGAAATGCTTTTCATTTTATTTATCGAGTAATTCTTTTTCCATTAAAAGTTGCACTAACTGTCCAATGCCATTTTTTGTATAAATTCTTTTACAGCTTTTCAATCTGAAATAATTTTGTTTTTTTCCCCTATTTAAAATCAAATGCCTTGCTAAAATCTCTTACATGCAGAGGTTTCTTTTCATTATGATTTATATATTCTGCCCAAAACATTATATCTCTTGGGTCTTCTTTAGCTGCTTTGATATATTTTTTTAAATTATCAATATTTTTATTAGCCAAATAAACGATACACCGAACTATCCGGTCGCTGTTGCTATTAAACATTTCACTACATCTTAAATCCGTATTCGATAGTATCTCCTTTTCTATAAGCCGATTAGCTTCTTTTGCGTATTCGCCAAAATCAAATTGAATTCTGTTTGTTATGTCAGGGGTTTTTATCATAATTATTTTATTTTCATGGTCATGAATTGAGAATAAAAAGCTAATGGGTTACTTAGAAACTTTTACAGGCTCCATATTAATTATTTTTGGGTCAGGCTTACTCTATTTAAATACAAGATATAAGGAAGCTAAAAGCAAAATCAAGGAAATACTTGCTTCCAACAAAAGCAATTTCTTTATAATATTTTATAGTATTTTTTCCAAAATAAAATCGAACAAGATAAAACAAACAGAAAAAATTATAAGAAACCCAATAAATGGTAACCCAAAACCTGTATGCCCACGTAATATCATAATTACTGCCATAAGAGTACATGTGTAGGAAACCATTAAAAAAGGAGTCATGTACTTTAAAAACCAGTTTGTATTTCCCATTAGCTTGCTTTGATATAAATTCAAATAATCATTTAGAAATCGGGAGATTTCTAAATATCTACTTTAAAAGTAATTGACTGTGATTTTTTAACCCGAAGCAATCTGTCCCCCTGCTTTCCAGGAATCCAAGAAATGGATTTATTGATTACCCTCATCAATTCCTCTTCCATTCCAAACCCAAAGTCTGTAAGAGGTTTAACCTCGGTAACTTTTCCTGTTGTTTCAATCCAAAATTCAACTTTTACAGTGTAGTTTCCGGCTGGCGCACCTTTATCTGTTGCTACATAAGTGTTCAAGTTTTTTGATAAAAATTTATACCATGCCCCATTCCCTCCCGGAAATAAAGCTTCTGTCATTACACCTGCGACGATTGCAGATTCTTTGGGTAGCTTATTTGTATCAGCCTGTGCATTTGCTTTAAAAGAACATAAAACAAGTGATGCAACTATTCCTTTTTTTAAAATATCCATATCTGTATTTATGTATTTTTTTTAATCTGGAATTCTAAATGTAACTGGCAGGGCATATCTAAATTTCATATACTCACCATCTTCCTTTCCTGGCATCCAATTAGGCATTTTACTTACAATCCTTATTGCCTCAGCATTAAGCTCTGGTGAAACACTTCTTTGTAATGCAATATTAATAAGAGAGCCATCTAAGTCAACTATAAATGAAACATATACAGTACCTTCATCACCATTCCTGCTTGCAACTGGTGGATAACTTAAGTTGTTTTTCAAATAAGCTCTTAGAGAATCCATACCACCTAAGAATTGGGGATAAACATGATATGGAAAATAAGCAGTGTCTTTTCCTTCAGGAGTAAAACACCTGCCTTCTATTAATGAGTCCTGTTTATAGATATCACTGCGTTTTAATTTGCCATTACTCCAATAGGTAAGCAACTTGCCATCTTTTTTATTTTGTTTGTAATCAATATCACTTAATAAAATGCCAGTAGAACTGTATTTCATCACTTTGCCACCTAATACTCTGTTCTTGTAATCGCTGTAGCTTTGTTCGGCTATAACAATGCCACTCTTTGAATATTTTTTTGATGTAACTTGATTACTATCTTTTGGATTGACAATTTTTACCCAGTAATATTCTGCGGAGTCTTTAAAAGTAGTTTTCGTTTCAGCTTTGGTATAATAGGTTGTATCCTGAGAGAATACAGTTAACATAAAAAGAGAAAAAAAGGTTGTTAAAATAAACTTCATTATCGCAAATGGTCTTTAATTATTTATAAAATTTATAATCATATTCATAAGTCACATAGTTGCTTTACACTTTTAGTAGTAAAGCTAAATATTAGCACAAATGTTGAGATTTTATTCCGTCTGCCCCACAATTGCCAAACCGTTAGTGGCAGTTTATTTTTGCATCAAGTCAGGAATTTCGTCTAAACTATAATATACTTTCAAACCTAGTTCTTTGGCAATTCTAATATCATTATCTGCTCCTTTTGATGCTCCTTCAAGGCGAAGAACTGCGTCACACTTTTCAAGAAGACGATGTGCAACAGGATATTGTATTTCGTCCCAAATACTGTCGCCAATTTCTTTTGAATCAGCCAAGTGCATTAATGGTAAAGCTACCCACTCACCAATTATAGGGATATGTCCTTTGCGAAATAATGGTAAAGCAACAGATTCAAGTTTGTCCAGGTTTTTCTTTATTAATACCGGGTCATCATTTGTACCTCCTCGATAAGGACCTGCAATAAGAATCATCATAATTTTAAAGTATGTTGTTAAGTTTTAAGTATTGAAGTAATATTATTGTTTTACCGTCTTTTATTTCTCCGCATTCTATCATTTTCATTGCTTTGGCAATGTCAAGTTCTAATACTTCTATATTTTCTTCTTCTTGTTAAACACCGCCACCGTCATTAGCTTTCATTTCCTTTGAGTATTGGGCAATAAAGAAATATAGAATTTCTGTCACCGAACCCGGCGACATATAGGCTTCAAATATTTTCTGTACTTCTGTAATTTTATAACCTGTTTCTTCTTCGGTTTCTCGTCTAATACAATTTTCTGCGTTGTCTTTGTCCAATAATCCTGCACAGGCTTCTATTAGCATTCCCGTTTCATTTCCATTTACAAATGTCGGAAGCCTAAATTGCCGGGTTAGAATTACAGTCTGTTGTACTTTGTTGTATAGTAAAATTGTCGCACCATTTCCTCTATCGTAAGCTTCTCTGCTTTGAGTAAGTTTTGTGCCATCCTTTTTTGAATACTCATAAGTGATTTTTCTAAGCACATACCAATTGTCTGAAAGGATTTTGGTCTCTAATATTTTTATTTTGTCTATCATTTGTAGGATGTCTGTTTTAAATTGCCACTAACTCATTTATTCGAGTAATTACTTTTATAGTATCAGCAAGGCTACTCATTGCATAATTGTAATAAATCTTATTGGGTATAGCCTTGTACTTTTCTTTAACCTTCTTGTTTTTACTGATTAGCTCCTGGTAAAATTTGTTTTCTTTCCCTTTAACAAATACATCCTGTACTTCCATTAACTTTCCTTAATCAGTATAGGTGAACCGAGTACGCCTTGTTTGTACACTCATGAATGGTTGATACATGATTTCAGTAATACGACCCTGATTATCCATTTTGAATTCATGCAATATCGTAAGGCTAGAAAAACCCTTGGAGAAAGTTACTCTTGACTTTACTCTATTTGCTTTATACAACCTATCAGTTTGTTGTAAAAATCGATAAGGATATTTATCAAACATTTCACGGTATTGTGCCTGAATGCTGACGCAATTAAAGAGGAGGATAAAAATTAGTAAGTTCCTTCCAAACTTTAGACTAAATGTTTCAAATTTGATTTTCTTTTGCATTATTTTATTTTCACCATTTTTAAATTTGTACCAGTATTAAAATTCAGGATGTATAACCCTTCTGGCAACTTAGCAATATCTAATATGTATGGAAGCTGGTTGATATTTTTTTGTAATACCATTTTTCCACTTGCATCAACAACCCTTACAACCATATTAAGTAGGGAAATATCATTTGCTGAAATAATTATTATGTCTTTTGCAGGATTTGGATGAATAGCTACAGACAGTTTTTGCTTGTTATCAACTTTTAAAATATTGCTGTATGAAAAACTGCCATCATTATCAATCATCTTCAACCGGTAGAAAGAATGTGCCGAAGTGGTTGAACAATCATTGTACTGATAGGCGTTATCACTATTACCATTTGCTACTTTTACTGCTATTTGTAAAAACGTAATACCATCAGTGCTTTTTTCTATTAAAAATTCTTTCGTATTTACTTCATTTGCCGTTTGCCATTTTAAAGTATTACAGTCTGAATGTTTTGCAGCAGAAAAGCTTACTAATTTTAACGGCAAAACAGTTAATTGTGTTTTTATAAAAAAACCGCTAAAGCCAGTTACATCAAAACTTACTTCCCATCTGTTGGCTGTGCTGTTCCAAATAATGTCTGCATCAACAGGATTTATAGTAACAGGAGTACCAGTATAAGAGCCCGGCAGGCCTGTACCGTTGCTGCTAACACCAGGTCTTTTTTCTATCAGCAAATTAGCTTTGCCTGAGGCATCGGCAGCGCCGGAGGGTAAATCAACTGCACTTACTGCATTAAAATCGTTAAACTCCTGCTGAGTAAAATACAATGTTACTTTTGCCGTTGCTGTTGAAGCATTGTTTACAGGATTGATTTGATAATGTCTTTTTACAAATATTCCACCCAGAGTTGCTGGTTGTGTGTTTTCAATCCAAACAGAACTGGTGGTTTGACCAGATAGTGTATAACTACCTCCTGATTGTATTGCTGCCACTTGATTATTACAGTTAGAATAATTACTTACACCACTGCTTTGGGAAATGGTAACAGTTGTGAATATTGATGGAATGCTATTGAAAGCCCCTTCATTATGATTGCCTTCATAGGCACCAATATCAAGAGGGGTGGTTCTTGTAATACCAATCATATCCAACGCAGGTGTACTACCTGTACCAGCATTAACAGCAGGTGAACTGCATTGCAATCTCAATCCATCATCACTTGTTCCCCAAATATTATCAGCCCCATCTCCATCTGCTAATGATATAAAAAGAGGGTTGCCGTTTAAAGAATTAGTTACCGAAGTATTGGTAACAGCAAGTGGTGAGCCTGTTGCATCCCGTATTATACAGTTAGAAAATGAAGGCTGATTGGCAGCATTACTTTCCTGACTAAATATTTCATTTCTTCCTGGTACAGATGTAACAGTTGGCACATTATTCCAGAATATGCAATTACGAAATGTACTTTTGGAAAAACCGCTGTACGCCGTACCAGCAAAAGAAGATGTATTACCTGCAAAAGTACAATTGGCAAAAGTGGACAAACTTGCCACTCCACCGCCAAAAGCTATTGCTGCACCGTTTTGTGAAGTATTATTGTAGAAATTAGTATTTGTTATTGTATTAGAACCGGCATTTAAATATAAAGCACCTCCAAATGACCCATCAAAAAAACCAGAGCCACTTGTATTATTTGCAAATGAGCAATTGCTAATAGTGGAATTACCGTTAGTAGCTATCATATACATGCCAGCACCAAAAACGCCAAAACTACCACCGCCACTGAGAAATGAATTGCCATCAATAACGCAATTATTAAAAATAGAAGAACAGTTGTTGTTTAGTACACCAGCCCCAAAAGCATCATCATTTCCATCTGTACAATCTGCACTGTTTGCTTTTATTATGCAGTTGTAAAAATTAGCCCCAGAGTTTGTGTTGTAAATCCCTCCGCCATTGTATCGCTTTATAACATTGCCACTAACTGTTATGGATGCCTGTGTACTTACTGCATAACCTTTTGTTATGGTAAAACCATCCAAATCTGCCCCACCAACACCAACTGCAATTACAACATGATACACATTATCTGTAAGTGTGTTTACAACTCCTAAATCTCCACTCAGCGTAGTAAGGTTGGTTTGCCAGTTTCGCTGGGTCAGCTGTGTTTCTGTACCTGCAAAGCCGCCATAAATTTTCACACCGTTTTTTAAAGTAAAAGTTTTATCCCGGTTGTTTGCAGGGGCAGTGTTGGCAAAAGGGTCATGGGTTGGCAGGTAAGTGCCTGCCTTAACCCATACCTGGTCTCCACTGAATGCGGTATTTATGGCTACTTGCAAATCTTTTTTTGCTGATGCCCAGCTTGTGCCTGCACCTGAATTATCAGGCCGGGCAGCATCTACATAGAATGTAGTTTGGGCATTAACGGAAACGCTAAAGAAAATTAGTATTACAATTGTAAGGGGTTGTTTAAACATTTTGTGATAGTTTTTTAAATAATCCGTTTTTACTTTTAACTGACTACACCAATTCCCAAGCCTATTTTCTTAATGAAAATGTAGTAGCAGTAACCCCATCTATTTTTAGAGAACTAAGACTGTTGTAACAAATCTTTTTTGCAAACCCGGTATTGCAGAATTTTTGGCTGCTTTTTCTATCTGTAATTTCTGTAATTCTTCTTACCGTATTTCCATTTGGAAAAAATATTTCGTAATCGTATCCTACTTCTATCTGAAAAGGAAGGGCACTGGTGAATACAATACTTGTAGAATTAATACCGGCGGATACAAAATTGAAGTACCCTCCCTGACTTAGCAGCATAGAATCAATTACCTGCGTAAAATTGGTATTTTGTTTAAATTTCTTAACAGAGAAACTATGCAACTCCTGTCGTTCAAAACCAGTAGCTGTAATTCCGTCTGCACGCCATGGTTGGCAATCAATTGTTTTGCAACAGGAATAAAGTGAAATAGAAACTACAATAACAAAAGCAAACCGTATTAGTGTTTTTAAATTTCGCATATTTTTTTAGTTATCAGTGTTATACCCCAAGTAATTCCTTGAGCTTTTTATTAAGTTCTCCACCCCTCAAATTCTTTGAAATAATTTTTCCGCTTGGGTCAATTAGAAAATTAGCCGGTATGCCATCAACCCCATAGATAAGTACGGCCTCATTATTCCCACCATTTAAATCTCTTACCTGCAGCCAGGGTAGATTATCAGCAGCAATTGCTTTTTCCCAGTCGGAAGCACTTATATCAATAGAAACCCCAAAGATTTCAAAGCCTCGACTTTTATATTTGTTGTAAACAGTAACAAGATTGGGATTTTCTTTTCTGCATGGGCCACACCAGGAAGCCCAAAATTCAAGCAGTATATATTTGCCAGTCAACGAAGACAAACGAACTGCCTTTCCTTGATTAGTTTTTTGTTGAAAATCAATGAAAAAACAGCCAATATCAATTTCCTTATTGAGGTCAATAAATTTTTTAACAGATATTCCAAAGTCTGTTTCTTTATTCGCTTGCGACAGTTTATAATAAAGTTCCTTTGAGGTTTTTAACCCCCATGTTTTGCAATAGATACTGAGTAAATAAGCACTAACGACTGAAGTGGCATTCTTCTCAATAAAACGTGCGGACATTTGTATAAGTTCAGCTTCAAGGCTTAGAGTTTTCTTCAATTCCACAGAATCGGTATTGCCAAAATTGCGTTTTAAACTATCAATATCTTTTACTAAAGTCATTGTGAGGCGGTCAAAAGCCTCAGAAACTTGTTGGGGAACAGAACCGTTAACGAGTGAGTTTCTGAAATTCCCTTTCACACCGCTGAAAGTTACCGACTGACTATCCACCCAGAAATGCTTATAATCGCTAAATGATTTGGTGTGGATAACATAATATTTATGCTTCTCAGATGAAGGGGTATCATCCTTTAAATAAAAGCGTTCATTTATAATGATTATCGAGTCAACTGACCTTGTTTTTTTTGTAGGCCCGATAGCTACTTCATCAAGGTAAAGCCAAGTGCTGTCTTTAAAACCGTGGGCAAAGCCAGTAATATCTATGGTGCGGTATTTAATCTCCTGCAAAACATTTGGTTTAACACTTTTATTAGCAATTAATTTTGTGTCCATTTTTTGCGCATATGAAAGCAAGGGATTACAAAGAATAGAAAGTAAAATTAGTACTGAGTAATACATAAAATAATGATATTGCCTTGGGTCTATAATTTAATTACTGATTTCTCTTAATTACCTGAAAATGTTTCACAAGGCGTTTTCGAAATCTCGATAAAATCAACTTTTGTTTGAGGTGGTGCAGGTGAAATTGCTTTGCAAGTAATACAATCTAAATCATGATATTCCTGGGTATCATTTTTAATTCGTACATATAAAGTACTTTTCTCACCATTTACAAATTCTGCAATTTTGCATGTATTGTAATACGAAACAACATTCTTGTATTGCTGCCCGATTTGCACATCTTGCCAAGTTGCGTCTCCAATTAATTCGTCAGATAGAATTTGGAAAATCACCCTGTCACAATCATAACGTATGATTTTAGCTGCAATTAAATTACAGTCGCTGTTACTCTTTTTACAAGAGCTAAAAACTAAACTTATGCCGATAAATGCGGCAATTAAATTTCTTTTTTTCATACTAAATTATTTTTACAAACTGACACTTAGTAATAGCAATTCGTTGCTCAGAAAACTTCTTAGTCTATAGAATCACCTTTTGAGTCTATGAAAACTTTGTTCTTTAAATTTTATGAAGATTAGCAAATGTGCTTCTCTCTTTTTTTTATTACATCTGTTTTAAAAATTGTTTAAAAAATACTTTACTGTTTCCAACCTGTGATTCAGTTCCATCAATTAATTACTGGGTAGTAATAAATTTGCTTAGTTCTTCTTTACTGGATGACATATTGAAAATATCATTCACTTTAAAATACATGTTACGGTCTGTTGTGTATTGGTAAGCATGTTTAGCAAAAGCAAGCTTGGAGCTTTCAAATGTAAACAGCCTGCAAATATTAATTACCTGGCTTGTTGAAAGGCAATTGCTTGATACAATACTTTGGGCTGTGGTGAGTTTTGTGTCATCAAAATTTATATCAGCAATAGTTTGTAAGGCGGCATTAAAGTCAGCAGGCTTCATTGGTAAACCTTTGCATCCAATAATAACTGGTGAATTATTGGTATTACCAGTACCTGAGTTGTAACCTCCATTGGTGGTAGTGGTTGTTGTTGTAGTGGTTGTTGTTATGGAAGGGTCAGAAACAGAAAAATTAACGCCAATACCATTCATATTGATATTTGCCGAAAAGGCATCGTTTAATGTGGTTGTAACAGTGGTAAGTACTGTGCCGTTACTTACTTGCTCAAAAGCTGGTCTTCCATATCTGTAAACATGTACTCCATTTGAGGGTATGTAATCTTTTTGCACTTCTATGGCTGAATAAAAAGTTAGTTTGGGCTTACCAGCTTTATCTTTCTTTAGCTTATAAGTTACATCCATCAATTTTTCGTCCATATCAACCAGGGCAAGGTTGTTTTTGGTAATGATAGCTAAAGTAGAATCAGCAAATACTATTTTTGCATTGTAGTGAGGGTTTGCTAATTCTTCTACCCGAAGATTAGTTTGTGGTAGGTTATTTTGCTTTTCTCCATTAAGCATTAAATAGAATTTGTCGCCATCTTCTGAAAAGATTGTTAGGTTACCAGTTTTTTGAATTTGGCTAAAAAGAATGATAGGAGTTATCAAGAAAAGTGTTACAATTGTTTTTTTCATTAATAGTTTATTTATGTGAATAGATATGATGAATTATATTTTGTTATGAACTACATACTAAAACCCAACTTTATTTTGTACCTATAAAACCTGCCGTTTAGTTGCTGCTCTAATTTTAAAACCGCTTTTGTTTTTTTACTTATCCAAAAAACTTCTTTATTTCCTTTACTCTCATGCACCAATAGCCAGCCATCAATTTTTTGGTCGTTGTAGCCAATTAGTTTTTCTGAGCCGGTTACTGTATAAGCCACTTCTTGAAATTTTGAAGATGTACCAGGGTCGTAGGATGGTATAAGAAATGTTACTCCCATTTTATACGGCAGTAAAGGAAAAGTTTCTAAATCCAGATGCCAGTTGAGGTAATATTTATCAATTGACGATTTATATGCCTCCCAAATTGCTTTTGTCTGTTTGGCGGCATCTGCATCGCTTAATTGAACACCATTATAACTGAGTGTTTTACTGTTGAAATCAACAATTGTTTCACTTACAGTTTTAGTAGTAGCATTTCTCCCTGCTTGCACCTTCCACCATGTTTTATGATACAGCGGTTGCATTGTTTTAGTATCAGAATAGTATTTAACGGTTTGGGTATTGGCGAAGAAGGGGAATTTGAAAAACGTCAGCTTAAATTTTGAACCAAAGCTAAATAGGATTCCAAATGTTGAGGCTTGCACTTCTGCACCTTTTTTGCCAATACCTTGTTAGCGGCTGGTTGTTTGTTTCTTTTTTATGTCTTTTGCAAATTTGTAAAGCTCCTCATAAATGTCGAAGAATTTTCCTTCATCCTCTTCGGTCAATGAAGTATTGAAAAACACAATTACAGCAAATTCTTTATTCAAATCAGATAGCATAAAAGTTCTTACACCAGGGTCAGAGCCATTGTGCCCAATTCGTGTAGCACCTAACTTGGTTGCCCAAAAAATTCCTTGATTAACTTTGTTCAATTTTACGTTTTCAGGTTTATTCTGTTCGGAATACTGAAAACGAAGCATTTCTTCAACAGTTTCTTTTTTTAAAAGTCTTGTTTTTTTGTATTTGCCATCATTTAGTAGGCTAATAAAAAATTTAGACAATTCTTGTACCGAAGTTCTTACACCACCGTCTGGATAAGTTGTTCCTTCGTAAAATTGGATTTGCACAATACTATCGCCTTTTTTTTCATAAAGTTTAGAATGCTTATTTATATTAATTTCATTCAACGCCCAACCTGAATTTTGCATTTTTAAAGGCTTAAAAATATGTTTTTTAGCATATTCATTTAGTGTTTTTCCTGTTCTCAATTCAATAATATATCCTGCCAATCCCGCTCCTATGTTAGAATAATCTCTATTCGTTCCTGGCTTTGCATTTAAGAAATTATCTTTTGAGTAGTATCTGCCACCTTGTACAAAGTAGTTTTTTAAAAACTCTCCTAAGGGTTCTGGTTTACTGCCACCATAAAAATAGGTGCTGTCTGTATAAAATGGGTAGCGGTCAGCTAAACCTGATGTATGTGTTGCCAAATGTCTTAATGTAATTTTATCATTAGGAAAATTTGGATTAATCACTTTGAAAGGCAAGTACTTATTTATGTCCTCGTCAAGTGAAACTTTTCCTTCTTCAACTGCTTTCATAATGCATAAACCTGTAAAAGTCTTACTGATTGAAGCAATATTCATTATAGTCGAAGTTGTGAAAGGAATTTTATTTTCTTTGTCCGCATAGCCATACCCATTTGTCCAAGCTACTTTTTTATCAATAATAATTGAAACTCCAATACCAACTATTCCTGTTTCTTTCATTTTGTTTTCAATAAAACTATCTATTGAAATTTTAGTTGTCGATTTATTTATAGACTGCCCTATAACATAAAGACAAAATAAAGTTGTTATTAAGAATGTGGTTAATGCAGATTTTACGTTCATTTTATTTTTATTTTTAATTACACTTCTAATTTTTACGATTCTGCGGTCAACTTGCCGCTAACTATGTGCATGACGCTGTCTTTGTCTTCCCATTCCTGCGTAATTTCAATGGCTGGCGTTCCATTATAGTCAGTCCGTTTAATTGTTCTTGTCCAAAACTGCGTTAGTGTACGGATGCTATCTTTCTTCATTTTAGCGTAAACAAGATAGCGGTGTGTACCTTCCCTTAATACTTTGGTATTAATGCTTGTTGATGTGACTTGTATGGTATCATATTTTTGAGCATTCAAATTGTCTGACGATAGAAAAATGATTGCAAGAAACATAGTGAGTGATAAATACTTCATGACTTTAATTATTTAATTTGCCTTTATTTGAATTCCAAACCCAATCTCATTTAACCAGTCAATACACCAAGAGAACCATTGATTGCCTCTTGTATCATGTTCAAGTCCAAAACCATGCCCTCCATTTTGAAGTATATGAAACTCTGATTTTACTTTTGCCTTTTGCAAGGCCTCATAAAATAGAATACTATGTTGTACAGAAACTCTTGTATCATCGCCGGCATGAAGTAAAAATGTGGGTGGAGTATCGGCGGTTACATGTTTTTCATTGCTGAAAAAATTTAGAGAATCTTGCGAAGGGTTTTCTCCAAGTAGCTTAGCTATAGTAGCACTTACTTTGGCATGTGTAAAACTAATAACGGGGTATGCCAAAACCATAAAATCTGGGCGAAGATTTATACTTTCTTTATTTTCAATAAAAACTGTATTAAGATGTGTAGCTTCAGTTGATGCAAGATGGCCTCCGGCAGAAAGCCCTACAAATCCTATTTTATTTGTATCAAGGTTATACTGTTTTGCATTCATCCGTACCAGCTTAATAGCCATTTGGGCATCTTGTAATGGGCCTATACTTTTATCATTCATTATTTCATCACTTGGCAAGCGGTATTTTAATACAAAAGTTGTTATTCCCTTACTAATAAATGCTTTTGCAACATCTCCTCCTTCATCTACAAGCACCCTGTACCCACCACTTCCAAGCACTATTACTGCTGTTCCATTTTCTGTGCCCTTTTTTGGAGTGTAAACTGTTAAGGTTGGAATACTGATTTGAGTAAATAATCCGTTTGTGTCCAAATTTTCCTTGTACCCGGCTGGTGTTTTTTTGGAGTTTGGTATTTCACCAGAATAAAGTGGGATTACTTTTTGCTGAGCAAAAGAGGTCGTTTGCAAAAGCAAAAGAAGAATTGTCGCAATTATAAAAATGTTTTTTTTCATTGTTAAGTTTTTAATAAAATATGCTGCCTCTTTTTGATAATTTTGCAAAGAGCCTAACTCTTGTTGGTACTAGTTGCCTTGTACCTGGTTAATACTTGTTTTTTTAATTCCATTCGGGAACATAATTGTCAGTAATGCAAAGATTAGGAGGAAATTAAATTCAATACCGTTACGGCCGGGACCTACTACAAACCATCCTTCTCTGCCATGAATCAGAATAATGCCCATTACCAATATCAAAATAGTTATAAGCGAAGTAAGCTTTACATATTTATTAGATAATAAACTGAAGACACAAGCCAAGTGCGATAATTTAATTGCCCATGCAATAGGCACTCCCAAAGGGGCAAGACAAATACCCCATTCACATTCATTGAGTGCTTCACCAAAACCATTAATTCCGCCATTAAACATTGTGGCTACGGCATGGGAAACAAGAATAACTGATACAGCTAAACGAAGTAAGAAAGTGTTGTTTGATAGTATTTTCATTTTACTTTTTAAAAATTGTTTATAACATTTTAATTTGCACAGGTTCAATTTATTGACCACTACACTACATACTAAATCCTATCCTTATTTTCTACCTGTAAATCTTCCCGTTTATTTCCTGCTCTAATTATAAACTCCTTTTCTTGTTTATGTGAAAAAAGATATAATACTTCTATCGCCATTATAACTTAATCAAAGATTAATTTTCTTACGAAAAGTTAATCTGAATCAATGCTCCAAAATTTTATACCGCCTTTTAAATCAATAGAGACTAGTTGGGAGTTATCCATTGAGACCTTGATTTTATTGACGGTTGCTTTATGGCCGGTAAGTGAATTAAGTAGTTGACCAGTATTTTTATCCCAAATCCTAATAGAGCGGTCAATGCCGGATGTAAATATTTTATTCCTTCCAAACTTAGCAGATGTAAGAGCCATTTGATAATTTGGGTCTTCAAAATAGCCATTTTTGACTACTAGTCCATTAGTTCTTGCAGCATCTTCTCCACCTATTGATTCAACTGGTCTCAACCATGAAGGGTGTTTGAATGTAAAGAGCTCTTTGTTATCTTTAGTGTTATGTAATTTGCAAACATTAAAATCGACACTTAAGATATTGTTAGAGTCGTCTATATCAGTAATTCTGCTTACACTTATTGGGATTTCTTGTATAGTTGTATGTGTTTCAAAATCATATTTAGTAATTACTTTAGCCGATATTAAGGTTATGATATTCTTTTCGATTGAATAAATTAAACCCCCTGGAATTGTTTCAGGCAGGATTACAGGGCTATAATTAGTATTTACATCCCAAATAAATTTATTTCCCCTTTGGTCATTGGCGAACAATAATTTTGAGTCGCTGGAATAGCCAATCCTTAAAGACCAGGTTTGTATTAATGGAAGTTTTAGTACTGTTTTTCCACTTTTTTCATTTACAATTACAATTCCATTTTCCAATGTACTTGCAGCAATATGTTTTTTAACTGGATTATAAGAAAGAAAATATATTTCATCCCCCAGTTGAGAAATGACCATTTCCTTTTGCACTCCTTTTATTATTTTGCTGATTCTACCACTGTAGGTGGATACTAATACCGTATCTTTTTTTGCAATGAACACTACGTCAGTGTATGATACAGGGTTAACCGCTGTCATTTTGGGTATAAACAAGTCACTTTTTTGAGCTTTCACTTCGATTAGTGAAGTAAATATTATCAGAATGATAATGATTGAACTACTTGTTTTCATTTTCATGCAGTTTGATTTTTTTACCTTTATTTGTTAACTCTATTACAGCTTCATCGCCAACACTCAGATTTACACTATTGTTACTTCTATCCCAGAGTTTAAATGTTGCACTACCCTGAGGTTCTGCAAGCAATAACATCTGCTGACTTGTTTTGGAATCCAAAGTCAAAAAAGCATTACCAAAGCCATCGTCAGTTACATACCCACCTCTTTCCTGGCCTTCGTGGTCGTAAAGCATTACTCCTGATACAGACCCGCCTTTACCTCTGGCAGCAATACGATACCCTTTTTCAAAATTGGGCTCAGGTAAGTGAGCCCCTACAATCACCCGTTCTATTCCAAGAGAGTCAACAACTACAATACCCCGTACTTTTAGAACTTTATCTTCAAAATTGATAGTTGCTTGATTCTCTTTTTTAGTAAATGCGAAAAGATAGAAGAGAAAAAATACCATGTTTGCAATACTTGCAATGGAGATTAATTTTGATTTCATTGTATACTTAGGTTTTAAGTTTTTATATTTATAAGTAAACCTCTCAGATTGTTGAAATTATTCACTCCCTATAATGTCTTTTTTAATTTTATAGATACTTTTTCGCCATCGGTTTTTATTGTAATTATTTTTTTTACAGATGCAGCAGCATTTGCACTATAGCCGTAATATTCTCTGTTTTCCCTTGAACCCTGAAACATCCCATTCATATAAGTATCTGTATAACCAACAACTTCAGATTTTATGCCGGTATGTACATAGCCAAATTCAGTATAAACTAAATACTCTCCCGGCATTAGGTTTACAAATTCAAAATGCCCTTCATCATCGTAAACCGGAGTTACTTTAATACATTCTAAAACTTCTTTAGGCAAGGGAATTGCCCTGCCTTTTTTTCTGAGGTCATCATTTACTATTAACCATTCTTTAAAAAATTCGGTTTGCGGAATAAGAACTACAGATGTACCTTTTTTAGCAAATTGTTTTTTATTAATATTAAATATGGCTTTGCCTTTAAGCATTCCATCGTTTTGATTGTCCCGTGCAAAAACTTCCCCGGTAATAACAGCACTGCCATTTTTAATAAGCTTTAAGGTTTCTTCTTTATTAAACTTATTTACGAATGGATTGTAATCAATCTCTTTATCAAGTAATAATAGTTTTTGCCCTTTAGCCAATATTTCAATTTTCCAAATTCTTCCGTTATTTTTATCTATGTAATAATCATATTTATCATTGGTGGCTTCCTCAAAAACACTTACTTGCCAAACTTTATGCTCTCCGGTAGTGCTGCTTACATACGTATTGTTCTTTACTTCTTCAATCCTCGTTCTCTTAATGTTAGTTTGGTTTTCCGGCTTGTAATCAAACACTACCAAATCTTTTTTATAGCCTGCAGTGAGTGGAAGTAATCCAATAAAATAAGGATAAGCGTAGCTGTCAAAAAAAGCATCCTTAACTGGCTCTTGTATAGTGGTTCTTTTTTTAGTTTGCTTATTGTAGTAATATCCCTTTACTTCATTAGCATAATTAATCACAAAAGCATTGTCTTTATTAAACGATGAACGGTAGATGGGTTTAAATGTTGCCCCGTCAGAAATGCAGGTATCAACCCACGCGTCGGTTGATTTCATGAACTGTAAAGTGGTGTAAACCGATATGGTTTTAGTGTCATAAACTATATCAACTGAAAAAGTACCAATCTCCACCTTTCGGCTGCCATTAATAGCAAAGTAGACCATTTCTGTTCTGCCGCTTTTAATCTTAGATTTTTCAAATATACCATTGCCGGGTGCTAAAATATTTTGCGACTTACAAAAAGATGCAACTGCAATAAAAAATAGTAAAAGGAAATATTTCATAAAATTTAAAATATAAGTCAGTTAATAACTCAGGTTATTCAATACTAAAAGCAAACATAAAATCGCTTGAGCCAAAAAAATATTCACCTATACCAAGGTTTTTTACAGTTAAATAATAGTAACCTTCTTTTACTTTCTTTACTTCATAGCTAATTTTTTCAAATGAAGTAGAAGTACTTGTTGCTTTGGCTTTTGTTGTTATAAAAACCCGTTGCTCTTTTCTAATTTCAAACTGAACCAAATCGAAAACTGATGTTGGGTCAGTGCCGGGTGTTACTTTTACAATAAATTTTACTTCCTCCTGCTTTGTAATTTTGACCGGCGATGAAATGCCGTTCAAGAAAAAACCAGCTTCGGCTTTTGCCAAACCCTTTGCCTTAGCCATTGTGTTGTATTGTGATTTTTCCAACTCCCTTAACTCTTTCGTTTTCGCATCAACATAGGCCGGCTTATCATTAAACTCAGGAAGGTTTTGTGCTTTTAGGTTTAAAAAAGAAAGAAAGATTAGTGATGTAATTAGAATCTTTTTCATGATTTTTTAAGTTTATTATTTTGAGCAAAGCCTGTTTCGTTATTAATCAAATTTCCCAATATTTAATGACTGAGTTCGCAATAGTCTACAAACAGTAGATTATGGTAAACTAAATGCTTCTTTTGCCCTATTAAAATTTAGTTTTTGCCCTCAAACTTACAAGCACCAACCTGCTTATAAATATGAGGGCAACTACATTCTGCTTTATGTATTACACTAATTTTCCGAAACTCACTATCCCCTTATTTTCCTATCCGCAGGTTATATCCCAGTTGTAAGTAAAAAGGAAAAAGTGGTGTAGTACTAAAATCTTGTGTTACCATTCTTCCCGCTTTTAAATAAACATCATGCTGCTCAAATGAAAATCCAGATTGTATGCCATAATAAAAATTACCACCAGTTGATGGTTCATACCACCCATCCTGCACACCCGGAAAGTTATTTTTGTATACCTGTGAGTGCTTAAAATGTGTAACAACTGCTTTATCAAATCCAAATTCTGAAGCCACATACCATTTCTTTTTATAATACCCTGCTGTTACACTCATATCACTGCCAAAATTCACCAACCTTGCTAATGTATTTTCATACCTTCTGAAAACCCCATGTATTTTTGCACTAAATTGAAAGTTGTTCACCGTCGCAAAACGGATCGAACCACCGATTTTTGTTTTAAAGTCATCAACTACATTATTGCCCGATGGGAAAGAATATTCCCCGTTAATAATAATAGGAAGTTTGGTTTTTAGCTGGTATCCATAACCAACTCCATAGGTTACTCCATAGTCTAATCCGGTATTAATGTTTAGTATATGCCTTTGTTTTTTTTTCAAGCTTGCCCAGTTTACAGTTTGTGCAAAAACATCAGTAGCCGTGCTGCATAATAAGATTGCAATAGCAACCAGTAGTTTTATATTCTTCATTTCTAATTTATTTTAATGAGTTTAGATAAGGTAATACAATCGGATACACATTATTCCACTTAAAGTAAATCATTTCGTGACCTGTATTATTTACTTTAGAAATTTGAGCATTAGGGAAGTAGCCTGCCTCTTTTTGTGCAAATGGCAATCCATACGATTTATTATTTTCTCCATACAGGAACAAAACTTTTGTATTATATCGGCTTAAATTAGTCGTAAAATCAAACCCCTCGTCTTCGGCAATTTTCATAAACCCTTGCAATACTTCAGCACCGTATCGCCAAATAGGAGATGGGCCTTCCACACCTTCGCTATTACCTTTGGCATAAGCGAAAGGGGTAATCAACGCCATTTTATAATCCAGCATTGCATGTTCATTTTCTTTTCCTGTCAAGAATTGGTCGTAATAAAGAATATCATTTGTTGCCTCTGAAAACAACTTCAATTTTCTGCTTGCCTCACCATATTCATCTAATAATTTCTTGGTGAATCCACCGGCCTCTGCAAAAATTGCTCCGTTAATACGATTGGGATAGGTATTGATATATCCGGCAGCAACCATAGCCCCCCAGGAGTGCCCAAATAAAAATACTTTTTGAGTTGGTGAGGTTCTATAATGTGCAATTACAGCAGCCAGGTCATCTAAATACAATTGTATGGCGTATGAATTCCTATCATGCCTTTTGGATAGACCAGTTCCACGTTGGTCATAAAAAACAACATAATAGCCATTATTTGCCAACTGCTTTACGCTTAGGCCATTTCTATAATCCGACCCTGGCCCTCCGTGAAGGAAAATAACCATTGCACTATCTGGATTGCCAAATGTTTCGGAATGTAATTGGGTACCGTTAACGGAAATAGAAGATAAAGAAGGGTCTTGGTCAACAGTTTTTGGAACTAAATTTCCAGCATCGCTGATGTTCATTTCTTTTTTGCATCCTGTAAAAAAAATACTTGTAATGGCAATTGCCAACAGCATTAAATTAGTTTTCATCATTTTCATTTATGTTTTGTTTATTTATGCAAAAATGAAATGATATTTTGGTGCAAATGCTCCGATGTGTAAGATGGCACAAGTGTATTTTGTATATAACCAGGCAGATTAGCGATTGATATACAGTGTATTACAAGAGATGGCGTTTTCGCCTTGTAAGTTAGGACGTTGTTGTTTATATAAACTTGGTCGTTGTGGACTTTAAGTACTCTGTAGGCGAAACTGATGTTGCTTTTTTAAAATTTCTGTTAAACGCAGTTTTAGAATTAAATCCACATTCAAAAGCCAAAGTCAATAAAGTGAATTTTTGGTTTTCTGGAAGAACACATATTTCTTTAAACTCTTCAATTCTTTGAAAATTGATATAGTCGTAAAAATTACTATTTTCCATTGTATTAATAACCTGCGAAAGGATGTTTGGATGAACCTGCATTATTTTAGCCAAATCAGTTAGCGTAAGCTCAGGGTTCTTGTACAGTTTTTCCTTTTGCATTAAATCTGTAAGTCTCCGATGGATTTCTTGAACACTTGTCATACTTAACCCCGATTTTTCATACTTTACCTTTTCAGGTTGCTTTTTAGCATCAACATTACCTGATATAGCAGCAGGTACATCATCTGCCTGATTTGTTTCTTTAATTTCGGGAAAAACAGAGAGTTTATGTTCGACAATTTTATTAAGTAAGTTATCCTTTTCTATTTTTAAGGATAAAGATTCTCTATGGTTAAGAATAGAAGCACTGTTGGTAAAAATACCTACTTGCTTTATACCAAAATATCCAATAAATAGAACATAAAACACAACTGCTGAAAACAAATATTTTTCATCCCCAATCACCACAAGCACCCAAATAACACTAAGGCCTATAATTAGATAAAGAAGCCATTTTAAATTTATCATTTCGGTTTCCGAAAAATAATCCTTAATTTTTTTACGGTGTAACTTAAGTTTTTGCAAAGAAAGCAATGTGTACAAAATGCCTGAAAATATAAAAGAAAAAAGAAAAATCGTCATTAAAAGTTCATACGGCTTGCCTTCTGCTTTGTAAACATTTATTTTGTCTTTAACAGGCAATAGAAAAAAGGAGAAAAGAAGGAGATAGCCTGCTAAAAAAGGAATAAAATGTACAGCGTCGAAATATCTTTTTCCCTGATTTTGATTTGTTAATGCACTTACATATAAAAAAAGAAAAGGCCCGTGGAGTAAAGGCATGGGTATCTCAAGTCCCAATAAAAATGTGTACTTGAAGTTTAATTGAGTTATAAAAAAGTAATAAAATAACAAGTGCAAGCCAATAAAAAATAACCAGGTAGCTAATTCAATATCGCCTCTGCCCTTTTCTTTTTTACCAGTTAAAATAAATACAAAAAAAAAGTAAATGCTATTCCTACTAAATACAACATAACCTGCTTTAAAAAATTTTAGAACCTGCAAGCTACTGGTAATATAGCAAAATTTGATATTTTACTGTGGGACTAAGGAAACTATGTTTGAAAACTTTTACTTAACTATCCTCGAAAAAAGCTGTTCATTTTTATAACCATTTCCAATAGGGATAGTTTTTTGATTGACCTGTATTTTTGCTTTAGTATAAGTAGTAATCTTATCAATTGCCACTACAAAAGACCTGTGCACCCTGATGAATCTTGGCTTGGGCAAAAGAGATTCAATTTCGGTGGTGCTTATTTTTGATACATATTCACCATTAAGCGTAACTATTTTTACATATTCTCTCCGGCTTTCAATAAAAAGGATGTTAGCAAAATTAATCCTTACCTTTTGCCGGTCAATGGTTAAGAACAGTGATGTTTCATTTTGTATTTCACTCTCTTTAATTAACTGAGAATACTGAATAAGTTTTGAAACTTTATTTACTCCTGCAATGAGTCGGTCAAATGAATATGGTTTCATCAAATAATCTATAACATTCAATTCAAACCCTTTAACTGCATACTGATGGTAGGCTGTAGTAATGATGACAAAATGCTTGGATGCAAATGTTCGCAAAAAAGCCAACCCTTTTAGACCAGCCAAATGGATATCAAAAAAAATAAGGTTCGATTTTTCATTCTGTAAACGGTTTCCGGCACTTATAGTTTCTTTAAAAACTCCGCTTAGTTCAAGATTCGGAATCTGCTTGATATAACCACTCAATAAATTTATAGCAAGCGGCTCATCATCAATTATTATACACCTGATTTTCTCCATAGCTATCACGATTGATACCCTGTGTAACTAACAGTTTCTTGAATTAGAGTCATATAGTTTCATACCATTTTTAAAGAGGGTTTTTTCATTCTTTTTACCATTACTATTACACCGGCTACTACCATATTGGGAACCCAGCTTAACCAGGCTACAATTCTATACCCTGTTATATACTCTTCAAAAACTAATGCCAATACTGGCGTCCATAGCCTTAGTGTTACTGCGGCAAAACAAGCCGAAAAACTATATATCACCCACATTTCATGCCTTGCAACATCACCGGAAAGAATGCTTGTATATGCTTTAAAGGTGGAAAAAAACCAAACAAATCCTAAGCTTACAAACCCTGCTGCCGCAATCATTCCACCTGTTGAAAAAAAGCCAATTCCAATACTTGCCACTGAACTTAAAAATGCAGATAATACATATACTTTTCCTAATTGCCTATGCAGCTTCAAATTTCTTTGCCTGATTTTTTTAACAAACTGTGTCCACCCGAGTAGCAAAGCAAGACCACCAAAAAAAATATGTGTATAAAACCCAATTTTCCAGACAAAGCTGCTTTTGATAAAATCAGGCTTCCCGGATAGCAATGAAAATTCCTGTTGTAAAATAACATAATAAATAAATGGATACAATCCAATGAGAATGCAAAAGAGTGATATAACTATAAATATAAATTTTCTTGTCATATTCAATATTTTCATTTTACCAATTCTTTTAAAAAAGGTTTTTTAATAAAAGAAGTAAATAATTCTTTTTTGCTATAGTACCAAGGGGCTTTTTTACTGTAAAATTTACAGGGTCATACACTATTCCGGAATCATCTACTTTGCCAGTATCGTAAAAATTAAATATCATTCCAAAAACAGCCCCTCCTTGTTTACCGCCAAGCAAACTGTGTGAGTAGTCTTTCATGATTACCTGTTTACCATTTGGTAGGACGGGCAATAATTTTTCCGTAGCAAAATCAGATGGTGTTGCTACATCTAGGTTACCACTTATTATAAGAGTTTCGGTATTTGACAAACGGACTCTTTTGTATTCTTCAGGTATTGAATACTCATACCAGCTTTTTGCAACTCCCCAAAATAATAGTGAAGTAGTTGGCCCTAATGTGGTTTTTGAAGTACGCAGCAACTCCCTGTAATTTATGGATGGTTGATAATCTGCACTTACAGCTTTCTGAAAAAAATCTCCCCAAAACATACTTTTTGATATAAACATATCATACCCTACTTGCATCATGTACAAACCGCTATAATCATTTTTATTTGCGGCCTTAAAGTAGGCATCAAATGCCTCTGCAGCACCGCCTTTAGAAAACATCATCTGAAATGTGGCTGTTTTTATTTTGTCAGCATCTAACTTAAATGCCCTCCACCGCCGTGGCATTTTCTCAAAAGAGGTTTTCATAGCTTCTTTTATAGAACCCTGATAGTTGAATATGCTGGTAGCCTTGTAGATACTATCGTATTTATCAAGAATCTGTTCTGTTTTTTCGGGATACCAAACAAAATGCCCGGATGGGTTGGCACCTATCATTGCTGAACGTTTAATAATAGCCGGATATTTGTAACTGTACAATAATGCTACCCTTGTTCCATAGCTAACACTAAATAAATTTACCTGTTCATATCCCAAAGCTCTACGGGCATACTCCATATCTTCTATAACATCCAGCATGGTATATTTGGCAATATCAATACCTTTTTCTTTTAACGAAGCTGCAAACCTTTTTACTTCCATTTCTAAATTATCTAACGACTCATCGCTAAGTAGGTTATGATGTACTCCTTTAGCGGCTTTTCCCACTCTCTTCGATTTCAATTTTACTGTTCCATCTATGCCACGATACCCCACACAAATAATATCATGGTTGGTTGCAATACCAAGATTTTTGAGGTCTAACATATTTGAAGCACCAGGGCCACCTTCAAAATAGAAAACAGGTGTCCCAACATCTTTTAGTGGCGACTTCAATATAGAAACAGGTAATTTGATAATGCGGCCATTAGGTTTTTCTCTGTCTTCAGGTACATCAATAAACCCATGCACTATTTTTACTGCCTGGCCATTAACATTTACATCTTCATACTTTATATTCTTTAGTTCTGGTGCTTGACAAAATGTTTGTTTTCCTGACCCTATTAATAAAAATAAACAGATTAGATTGTTGGCAAATTTCTTACTCGACATTTTAGTGATTTTATATTTATTATACTTGTTTATACCTGAATTATCTTCGTTTTGCAATTACGGTTCCGCCCGGTTGGCTAATAACACATTCGGTTGTATTTCCCTTTTCATCTTTTACAAACTGCACACTAAAACCACTAACACCCTTTACATTAAAATTGCTTTGGCTTACCGGCACTAACTCATAATCCTGCTGGCCGGGAATTTTAGCCATAAGCTTATTTTCAGTGAGATAAATTTCTAATTCATTTCCAGATAGTAAATACTCTCCGGTATATTTTTCTAACTGCTCTTTTGTGAGTTGAATGGGGGTGCTTGAAATATTAGTTGCCTCTCCGGAAATTTTCTTAGCTTTAGATTTTCCATCCGGTTGAACAAGGGTAAATCCAGATATTTCCCCTTTTTTATCAATTTCAAATAGTACTATATAACCAGGAGCACCTTTTACATTAAATTCGTTTTCCTTTACATACACTAATTCGTAGGCCGGCTGGTCTGGAATAATGGCCATCAATTTATTTTCTTTTACATAAACTTTAATTGTTCCTTCCGAAAAGAGATACCCGCCAACATATTTATTCAGGCTATCCGAAAAGAGGCTAAGCTGAATTTGGTTTTTGCTACTTACTATTTCGCTTTTGGAACTATTGTTGTAATTTTTGTTTACAAAGTCTATTGCTTCGCCTGTTATATTGTGGGCTATACAAGACAGGCTTATAAAGCCAACAAAAAGAAAGGAAATCGCTTGTTTCATTCGTTTGATTTTTGAGTTGAAAAAAATTGGGTAACAGCAATTTGCGGTAACCATTGTTTAGTGAGGACGCAAAGATGAAGTGTAAAATTCCGATAAGGGGGCTATCCTATAAGAGAGGACTAATTATAATCATAATGATTATCAATTAGTTATAAAATATGCTGCAATGTATTTGGCTTAGTGTGTAAGGTAAAGCCTCTAAAACCTAATCTTGTGCCTTTACACTTAGATATTCCGATGGAGATTGACCCGTAACTTTTTTGAAATTCTTATTGAAAGAAGATTTTGAATTAAAGCCGCAATCTAATGCCAGGCTCATCATAGTAAACTTGCTATTTCCTGGTATTAACAATAGTCGCTTAAATTCTTCAACCCTTAGGGTGTTTATATAATCATAAAAACTCTTTCCTTCTCTCTCATTAATAACTTGTGACAAATAATTGGGATGAATATTTAGTTTTTCTGCTAATTTGGTAAGGGTAAGTTCTGGTTCAGTATAGAACTTTTCTTGCTGCATCAGTTCCTTGAGCTTTCCGTATAGGTTTTGGGCTGCTGCTTCCGTAAGGCCGGATTTAGCATACTTCTTCTTTATTAATAGATCTTCTTCTTTTTCTACATCCAAAATTGTAGTTTGCTCATCTATCTTTAAATAGTTTGGTGTATCGTCATTTTTATTAATAAGTCCTTCATCTTTAAAACTGATTTCAAAATCACTATTTAACAGTTGAACATTTGTGTTGTTATAAATTCTACCTTGCTTAATACCAAAATATCCTATAATAGTTACAATTCCCACAACAGTTCCAAATATATAATCGTCGTACGATACTCTATTTACAGCTTGTGCTATAACCAATATCCAAATAATTCCTACGCCATAAATTAAATAACGCAACCAATTAAGTTTAATTTTTTCATCGTTTGAAAAATGGTTAGAAATGTTTTTCTTATGTTTACGCAAAAGAAATAACAACCAAATAACATAAACAATTCCGGAAATTAATGTAGCATAATTATTAATAGTTATTTGCAACTCATAACCCCTACCTCCTGAACTGACAATTGCAACCTTTTCTTGCATTGGCAATATTAGGAATGGGCTCACTATAAGTAAAACAATGATAAAAGGAAGAAAATGTAAAACCCATTTTATCTTATGTATAGGCAGCATATTGGTCATAGAGGCTGTATATAAATAAAGCATGGGTCCATGCAATAGTGGAAAAAGCGGAGCCAATACATATATATCGGCAAAGTTGTTTATGGCACCTGTAGTAGCAGCAACAAAAAGTATTAAATGACAGCAAATAATTATAAGCCATGCCAATAAGAATTTATCGGCTAGTATTTTATTTTGTTTTGAAAAAAGTAATAGAATCAGGAAAAGATTTATGCCAATTCCAAATAAAAAAAGCATTAACTAAAGAATTAATACCAAAAATAGCGAAAAACAAATTACTAGTGAGACGAAGATTAGCAGGAGCTAAATCTTACAGAACGCCTATGCCGTTTGCATAATAATATTTTGTTGATATTAAATTAAAACACTAAAGCTACATTATGAACTCACCGAAATATTTGATTGCTTCACTTTTGCCTTTTGTGCTTCTGCCAATTTTAGCATAAATTTAATTTTTCGGGTATCCAATTTTAAAGTTGTTTCAAGCCAAATATCAACAACCTCTTTTAACTCTTCTACAGATACTTGGCAACAAATTTTCTCAAATGGATTGATGCTTCTTAATTCATCCCTTTCAATTTTTTCTAAAATTGTTTCAATTGCCATTCCGGTTTTACAAACAAAATTGACAAGCCCTATTTGCTGCATTTCATAGGCCGTCCACTTTTTACCAGAACCAATCACTTCATGTGCTCTGGCAAATCCAAGCTTTCTTGTTAAAAAGCTATAAGCACCCATGCCTGGGAATGTTCCAAAAAGCACTTCTGGAAAGCTAAATTTTGCATGCTCTTCAGCAATTATATGGCCTCCGGAAAGTGCACATTCAAATCCACCACCAAACGCATTACCCTGAATAACAGAGATTACAATTACATCTTTATAAAAACCTTTATTAATAACTGCAAGAACTTCTACACATTTTTGGGCATAGTCTCTTATAATATCTTCATTCTTTTGTATTACAGAATTTGCAAACATTTCTAAATCGCCTCCCATATTCCACACTTCCTTATTTGCAGAAGTTAGGATAACGTATTTAATGTTTTCATTTGCAATTGTACTTTTTATTGTATCTAATGATTCATGAAAACTACAAACAGTCTTGTATGAATAATGCAGTTCATGAGAACAGCCGATAAGCAGCCATAATACATTGCGATTTGCGTCAACCTGAATTTCAATATTTTCCCTAAGTATCATTTTTTTTTGAATTTTTAATGCGAAACTGTAGCAACCTTTGCTTTGACCTGTAATTGACATCTATCTTAATCCATACTTCTCCATCATAAATTATCCAACATTGAAAGATTGAGAAATCAACAGTCTACGAACAACAGAACATGGTAAAAAAACTGCTTCTTTTGCCCTATGAAAATTCCTTTTTGCCCTTTAATAGAAAACATCGACTTGTTTGTTTCCGGACAAATACATTCGGCATTATACACTACACAGATTTTCCGCAACTCACTTTCTTTTTATTTTCCCATTCGCAGGTTATATCCCAGTTGTAAATAAAAAGGAACCAATGGCGTTGTTGTAAAATCCTGTGTTAACATTCTTCCTGCTTTTAAATAAATATCATGTTGTTTAAATGAAATGCCCGTTTGTATGCCATAATAAAAGTTACCTCCGGTTGAAGGTTCATACCAGCCATCCTGCACACCTGGGAAATTATTTTTGTATAACTGAGAGTGTTTAAAATGTGTAACGATAGCTTTGTCAAAACCAACTTCGCCAGCAACATGCCATTTCTTTTTATAATAGCCTGCAGCCACACTCATATCACTACCAAAGTTTACCAACCTTGATAATGTGTTTTGATACCTTCTGAAAACCCCATATACTTTTGCAGTAAAAAGAAAGTTGTTCACTTTTGCATAGCGGATTGACCCTCCAATTTTTGTTTTAAAGTCATCTACTATTTTATTGCCTGATGGAAAAGAATATTCTCCGTTTATAATAATAGGAAGTTTACTTTTTAATTGATGCCCATAACCAACTCCATAAGTTAGCCCATAGTCTAATCCGGCATTGATGTTTAGGATATGTTGTTGTTTTTTTTCCAGACTGGCCCAGTTTACATTTTGTGCAGTTGCATAGTTTTTGAAAACCATAAGACCAATTACCAAGAGCAGTATTTTACTTTTTTTCATCTCTAAATTTTTGATGTTACTTATTTAAGTGAATTGAAATAGCTGAGCATAACCGGATAAGTATTATTCCACCCGGTAGGAAAGGAAAGCATATCATGCCCTGCACCTAGGGTTTTAAATAGTTGCACATTTGGAAAAGCAGCAGATACTTTTTGTGCATAGGCTAAACCGTATGCTGTATTTCTTTCGCTGTAAACAAACAGTACTTTGGTTGTAAATGACCGTAGGAACCTGTCTGTCCAATCAGGATTTTCTCTTTCAGCAATATCAAAATAGGCATTCTGCAAAACAATACCTGGACGCCACTGTGGAAGTACTCCTTCATTGCCAACAACATTTGATTCATCACCTGTAGAAGACAACATGCTGTACTTGTAATCCAGAATCTCATGCTCATTTTCCTTGCCAGTTAAGAACTGGTCTAAATAAGTTGCGTTGTTTAATGCCTCACTTGTAAATTTCATTTTTCTGGAAGCATCAATGTAGTCTTTCACATCTTTCCACTTTAACCCTCCGGGTTCAGCAATAACAGCACCATTAACTGTAGCAGGATGGCGGTTGATGTATGCTGATGCCAATATGCCGCCCCATGAATGCCCTAATAAAAAAACTTTTTGTGTTGGCACTTTTCTGTAAAAAGCAATGATAGCATTTACATCATCGGTCAATTGTTGAACAGACTTGTAGTGAGATTTAGGAAACCTCTGTGATAAACCAGTTCCCCGTTGGTCATAAAAAACAACCCGATAACCCTGATTGGCAAATTCCTTACAGTTATACAGATACCGGTAATCAGATGCCGGACCACCATGCAGAACCAATATAATTGCACTGTCGGCAGGGCCAAATGCTTCGGCATGAAACTTTGCACCGTTTACAGTAATAGAAGGCAAACTAAGGTCTTCCACAACTGTTTTAGGAACTAAAAAGCCGGAGTCATTGATTTTTCTTTCTTTAGTACAGGCAGATAGAAGAATACAGAAAATTGAAACTTTTTTAATAATTTTTAAGCTCATTTATTTTGTGGGTTTATTTTTTATTAAAATATTTTGCCTGCCAAATTGATAAATATAAATCGGCAATTTTGTGATTATATAATTGTTAGTATATAAAATCTACTTCTGAGTTAGCAAAAAAACGCATCGTTAAATTTTGAAATTTATAGTGTGCAACATCAATTTTAGTATTCAGCTATTTTGATTCAACAGTAAGCAACCAGGCTTCACCATCTCACCCCAAGAATCTACAGTATCCGAAACAGTTTTTACTACATTTCCACTCGAATATATCTTCATAGTTGAAGCTTGGCCAGAAACACCAGGAATCCTTGCCCGTGTACTAATGCCTATACCTGTATCACATGCTAGTAAGTTTTGAAACTTAAAAAGAAAAAATTATAATTTGCTTTTAACTGTATTGGATTCCCGGCCAATCAGACAGCAATTATTATTTTCATTTACAAACTCATTAAAAAGCTCCCCAAAAACTGTAATTTCTTAATCAAGTTATCCAATATTTAGAGATTGGAATCCAACAGTCTACAAACAACAGAACATTGTAAACAAACTGCTTCTTTTGTCTTATTAAAATTTCTTTTTTGCCTTTTATTTAGAAACATCAACATTTTTGTATCTTGTTAGATGTCTTAAAATCTTCAGCACTTGTATTGCCTGTTTTTAAGATAATCTGACTTTCTTTAAATGAATAACCCAATAACATCTGAAACTCTGTACGGTGGATAGCTTATACAACCTCCTGATTTTATTTCAAAATTGTACAAGATGCGGCTACATTTAAGAACTGTTCTTTATCAGCCATTTTTTTTCATTGTCTAATTTTATAAATTTTACTTTTGGGTCAACCACTATCGCTTCAGGTAATTTAGCAAAAACTACTTTAGCCGAAATCTGGCCGTTTACTATCGGCACTTTTACAATTTTGTCCTGCTCATTATCAAACGAAATAGCTACATCTACACTATCATTAAAAGGAGTATTTGTTCTCACCCCTTTACCATCTTCATAATATTTTTCTCCAGTTCCACTTATCGTTAACTCATATTGTGTCCCTGCTTTTCTAACCATAGTATTTTTATTACTAAACTCATACAGTGTTATTTTTTTAAATAAATCATCAATTTTTGAATGCAACGAAGTATCTGTTACTGCATACAATTCATTCACAAAGTCTGTGGAAATAGGATGGGCTTTAGGATAAGCATGATTTTTTAGAAATTGCCTTAATGCAAGATTTACTTTTTCTTCGCCTATCATTTCTGCCAATTGATACATTACCACTAACCCTTTAGAATAACTTAAGTGAACATTACTGGATATTGTTTTAATTAATGGTTGCTCTTCCGTAAATCCCCTATCACCTAAATACATCCCCAAGTGCATATCAACAATCTCCATTACTCTTTTTGTTCCATACATTCTTTTGGCCAACATTAACTCGGTATACATCGACAATGTTTCGGTAAGCATTACGTTCCCTTCTCTGTAATCTGGTGAAATCTGACTGTTGCCCCACCACAAATGAGCTAATTCATGCCCTGCCAACTCATTAATTACATCTTGCTTTTTATCGGCGCCAATGTTTGCATTAAAAATCACATTCTCGGTCATATAAATGGTAGCTGGATATGCCGTTGCCGCAAAACCTCTTGTAAATGCAGATACTTCCGCAAAGCGAATGGTGGTAAAAGGATATGAGCCAAAATTTGTTTCGCAATATGCTAATGTTAGTTGAGCATTTTTTAATAGATGGTCAACATTGTGGTAGTGCTGCGGATGATAATACACTTCAATATTCTTGCCCTTAAACGATGCCTTTTTTACTGCATATTCGGCAGAAGAAACTGCAAAGCGGAATGGCACAGGTGATGGTGTTTTGTATTGAAAATAATTTCTGTTATTCATTTGCCATTCCTTCACCAATTCGCCGACGCCTATTGCCGTTTGCTTACTTCTGGTCGATATTGCCATATCTATATTTACAAAATCGTCAATATTTTCTTTTGGAGCTTCAAGGGTAACTAATGGTGTTGCCTGGCCAAGGTTAAATCTTTTTCTATTCACTTCGCTTTCTATTTCATCTTCTGCCAAATAACCAAACTTTGGATAATACCTGCTAATACGCATAAATGAACCATTTTGAAGAATGGCATTAAGGGGTTGGTGACCATTAATGGCTGACCATGAATAAGAAAATTTGGTAGCTAGCTTTGCCGTATCACCAGGTAATAATGAGTTTTCTAATTGAACAACTGTGTACTGATTTTTTACGGGATAAGTTCTATTACCTTTCGTAATACTTGTCTCGTTAATAATTATCCCCTCTGCAAAATTTACTAAAATGCTGTCTATAGGTTTATTGGTTTTATTTTGAATCGTATAGGACGCAGCAACATTGTATCTATTTTCTTCAGGAAATAAATCAATAGTTGTTACAATATCAATTACGGTTGGTTGAGGTTGGTTTTGAAAAATTCGATACTTTTTCTCATATTCGGCTCTTGCTGCTATTGATGCTTCCACATTTTTAGGCTGGTAGTTTTTTGTAGTCTTAACTCCAATGAAAGAAGCGCAAACCGCCAACGCAATCAAACCAAATAAAGGCAATAACATTATTCTGAATTTTTTAAGTTGTGTAACCAATATTGCGAAAAAAATTGCCAGACATAGCCCAAATAAATGCATCCAGCCAAAAGATGATAAATACAAACCAAAGCCATTAATATCACTGTATAATCCATTATAAGGAATTTGAAACTTCAATAATGGATGAGGAAGCAAAGTATCGCCCAAAAAAGTTGCTGTAAACAAAACTGTTGCAGACGATAAAATTAAACCTAAATGTTTGTATTTAATTAATTTATGAATGGTTAAAATAATACCGGCACTGATTAGTAAAGGGAAACTGGTTAAAAAATACACTCCTGCATAAGCCCGCCAATCAATATCCGTATAATGATATTGTATTTGAAAAACAATGCCCAGCAAAATAATTAATGTTGTAAAGAAAAAGATAATAATGCTTAGTGTTATCCATTTTGAAAAAAATAAGGAGGTGCTGCTTGCAGGTGTTGCATTTTCAATCAGATGAAAATTACTATTTCTGCTACGCCAAACAATTTCATTAGCATAATATAAAATTACGATGATGCACAATGCATGAAAATTTTCAATAATGGTTCTTGCCATTAAACCAGATGTGGCGTATTTTTGAGGAAGCCTTACTCCTTTTTCAATAGCACCATAAATTTCCATTGACAGGTAAAAAAGTAAACCAATACAGGTTAATATAAAGGGAATACTCTTTGTTATGTACTTTAAATCGATTTTGATAAACGACCACAAAGTGGCTAAATGCCTGCACCAACTCTGCGATGGCATGATGGTTTTAAGTACCCCACCGACTAAGACAACACTTAGTTCAATTTTTTCTGATAATTTATTTTTGTTACTTTTTTCTCTAACCGAAAAACTAAATAATTTGAATGTGCCAAAAAGGGATAGAAAGGATAAAAGTATAACCCCCAACCGGTTAAGAAGTAATATTCCTGATAAAGGAATTGAAGCTGTATTCCGTTGAACAACTGTCCATGTCTTTGTTTGCAAAAAATAAGCAGAAAGCCCAAATGGGTCTAAGCTTGCAGAAAGCAGAACGGCTGTTGCTGATTGCGGCATTCCTTTGGCCATTAGCGGTGAACCGGAAAATATCAACGTCACCATATATAAAATATAAATAAACAAGCCGGTTACGTACACCATTAATTTATTTTTACTAAGCCATGCTACGGTGCAAATAATGGCTGAACAAAACAGGGTGTTAACCATACCAAACACTAATACCGGTTGCACATAAAAAGACAAATTAAAATCAGTATATCCGCTTTTACTTATTAGCGATAACTGCCCAATAGCAAAGCCTGTTGCAAATAAAGTAAAGCATAAAAAACTGAGTGAAAAAACGGCAATAAACTTGCTTATTAAATAATCCTTTTTTCGGATAGGCGTTGCATATAATATCAGGTTAAAATTGGCTTCTTTTTCTTTAAATAAAATTTGTGTGGCAAATACTGTAGAAAAAAATATGCATAATAAACTCATAAACCCCAGCATATAGGCAATCACATACGGGGCATTCTTATAAACATCTGGACTTATAGATACATTAAAATTTGTACCAGCAAAGACTCCAGCTAAAATAACCATTAATAACAAAACATAAAACCCTGGTTTTGTAAAATAGGTTCTCCATTCAAATTGAAGTAAAGCTTTCATAGGATTATTTATTTAGGTTTAGAATTGAGAAATAGGCATCTTCCAAACCTGGTTTAATAGGCTCAAACTCATTACCAGGATTATCGTTTGATTGAATATGGATATTTAGTTTACCCATATTGAACTGTGTTGAAATCATTTGATAATTCTTTTCATACTCAGGTACTTCATTTTTGGGAATTGATTTTTGCCACAACTTTCCGTCCAACTCATTTATAAAATCAATTGGTTTACCACAAGCTAAAACTGCACCCTTATCAATTACCGCCATCTCTGTACACAAGGTTTTTACATCATCAACTAAGTGAGTGGAAAGTATGACTATAATGTTTTCGCCAATTTCGCTGAGTAAACTATTGAAACGGTTGCGTTCTTCCGGGTCAAGACCAGCAGTAGGTTCATCAACAATTACAATTTGCGGATTGCCCAGTAAAGCTTGTGCAATACCAAAACGCTGCCGCATACCACCGGAAAAAGTATGTACTTCTTTTTTTCGGTAAGAGTAGAGATTTACTTTGTTTAACAGTGTTAATACCTGCTCCTTTCTTTCTTTTGCATTTGTTAGTCCTTTTAAAACAGCCAAATGTGTGAGTAAATCATACGCTGAAATTTTTGGGTACACCCCAAAATCCTGTGGCAAAAAACCCAATTGTTTTTTTATAAAGAGAGAGTCTTTTACAATATCGGTACCATTAAAAATTATACTTCCGCTATCCGGGCTTTGTAAGCCTGCAATGGTTTTCATCAAAGAAGATTTGCCTGCACCATTAGGCCCTAACAAACCAAACATTCCATTATTAAATTCGAGTGTAATATTGTTAATGGCTTTGGTGCCGTTGCTATAAGTCTTACTGAGACTAGTTATTTTCAAACGATTCATTTAATTTTATTTAAAGTTTAGGCAATAGATTTCCATGCTCCCAAATGGGAGCTTTTTCTAGTTCTTATTTTTATTGATTATTTTATTTACTCAGCAACATATTCCAATATATCGCCCGGTTGACAATTTAATATTCTGCAAATAGCTTCTAATGTATCAAAGCGTATACCCTTTGCCTTACCGGTTTTTAATATTGATAAATTGGCAGGGGTAACATCTAATTTTTCTGCCAGCTCCTTGCTTTGCATCTTGCGTTTAGCAAGCATTACATCTACGTTTACAATTATTGGCATGGCTATATAAATAAGTCTTTTTCGTTTTGAAGGACTAAGCCTTGCTTAAATATTGCTGCAAGAAAATAGGCAAACACACCAATTATGGCATGTAACACTATAATCATTACTCCATCAATTTCCGGTTCATCAATAAAACTTACCAGCAGAACCATTACTGTAGGTATAATAAAATTGCCCAAATAAAATCTCTTTAAATGTGTAATACCGGTATTGGTAAATAATCTTGGTTGAAAAAAAACTTTAAATACATTACCCAGCAACAAAAAAAACAGACCATACAAAGCCATTGGAATTAAAAATTCTAAAAAGATATATGGAATATTATAATCTCCATTTAGAATTGCAGTTTTTGTAAATGGAAAACATACCTGAAAATATTTTCCGTTTTCTTTAAATTTTAATGACCAGCCAGTAAGCAATGCAATACCTGAATGTGTGAACATTAAAAAGTAAAAACCAGCTAAAAACCGGGTGATAAAAAAAAGAAATCTTGATACTAATTTTACATTGTTCATACTGTAAAAACTTAATTGATAGTGCAAATGTAGTAATTAATTATCGTAAAACAATAATTAATCTAATATTTTATGATTTTTTGTAAAAATGACCATCCCAGGCCAAAAAACAACGAACATTTTAATCTCCCCAAAAAAGCATAGGCAATAAATACTACTAAAACTGGAATTCTTAATAATGGAACTGGCTGCTTAGATGATTTGAAGTGGGGTACTTTAGAATATCAGCTTTTACTATCTATATTCTGCCAAAAAATCCTTGTAAGCCTTTAGCACCTGCTGCGGTGCTTCAATTTGCGGCCAATGCCCAATCTTTTCATCAAGCAGTTTTACATTGGCTTTCGGAATTAACTGTTTGTATCTAACTGCCATGTGCATACCGGAATTTGGGTCGGCAGGCCCATTTATAAAATACATAGGAATTTTTGTTTGCTGCATCGCTTCAATCCATTTTTGCTGATGCTTGTCTTTTGCAAAAACCAATCTTCCTATTAAATAAGCAATTGATTTGCCGTTATTGTAATTGAGTATATCCCAGAAATTTTGCAACAACTCTTCTGATGGTTTTGTGTTACTGCCAAATACTTCTGCTGTGGCTTTTGAAACACTTTTCTTAGACATTAATCTACTTAAAATTCTTCCTACAGGTTTGGGTGATTTTGAAAGTAATAGCTGTATTAGTCGTGGCTTATAAACATCCGTAAATAAACCACCGTTTAAAAATGCAATACTTTTTATTATAAATGGATTTTTGCCTTGTTCATTTCTTGCTAATAACTCCTGCACCACACTGTTGCCAAGGTCATGTGCAAGAAAACAAGTTTCAGTAATATCCAGTTCCTTTAATAAAGCAGCATACAAATCGGCCATTTCTTCAAAACTGTACTGGTGTTTCTCTGGCTTATCAGAAAAGCCCATGCCCAACATATCAGGAATTACAACCGTAAATTTTGAAGTCAATTCATCCCATATTGCTTCAAAATCAAAACTATTATAAGGATAACCGTGAAAAATAGTTAGTACTGGGCCAGCACCTTCTTTTATATAGAAAATTTTGTAGTCGTTAAAATTAAAATAATTTCCCTTTGCTTTCCAGTTTGAAAGTTCTTTTTGCATCAGTACTTATTTAGTTATTATATACTAAAATCCAACTTTACTTTTTATCTGTACAAACACCCACCTATTAACTGCCCAAATGTTGAAATTTATTTTTAAACAATGTTAGTTGTATTGGTAGCTTAGGTGTTGGCAGTGCTGCAAATTCGTTGAAGTGTATTATTTCAAACGGAGTTGAAACAGGCAACGAATATGTATCTGTATTTTGCCCTTACATTAATACAAAGTAAAACGTCTAAGTAGAAATATTTTTCTCTTTTGCACCCATTACTAATAACCATAAGCATATACCAATCTCCCCAATACTTGCAGGTAATTGTATATAGGATGCAATACCCCATTTAGAATATTTTGTGATAAGTGTATCTCCAATAAAATTTATCAGATAACCAAAGCAGCCTAACATTAAGAGTATTCCTAAAAATTTCGGAAGAACCCCTGATTTGAAAACTAAATACCCAAAAGGCAACAACCAAAGCCCCCAAAATATTGAAGCAATCTGGTTACCATTGTCGTATTGGGTCAGGTACATGGAAACCTGAGCATGTAATTGGTCGTTTGAAAATACCTTTAAATAGTCTTGGTCAGCAATAAGTGAGAGAACTGCAAATTTATTCTGCATGTTTATAAAAGTAATCGGCACACTTACTAAAGCTAAAACAACCATCACTTTTGCAACATCTTCATTAACCTGTTTTAATAATCTGTATAAGGCGATAGGTAAAAAAAGAAAAAAACTGTAGCATATAACGCCACTTACAATACCTAAACGAAAAAGTAGTTGAGAAGAAATTATATTATTATAAGTTGTTATAGCATTACTATCAAAAAGTTTAGAAGGAACATAGCCCAGCGTAAAAATTCCTGTTATTACTACAACGAGGTAAATTAATCCTGCAATTCTGGCTTTCTTTTTGTTTGATTCCATTTCAATTAAAATATAATAAGGATTATTAATTTAGTGATTGCTTTTTAGGCCATTTGAAAGCGTACCATACAATTAATGATGTAATAACGCTTTCTATTAATGCATAAAGCACATAAAAACTACGCCAGGGCTCAATATTTGTGATGGCTATCAATAGCATAATTGCTGTAAAGACCAATCCAAATATTATATTCAATATCCTGCTGATTTTAGGTTTTAACATACTCGATAAAATGACCATTAAAGCAGGAATGGCTAATAGAGAAGCTGCAATAAATAATTTCATAGGGCTGTTCAATAAATTTTTACCGCTTACTAAGTCTTCAGCTGTTTCAGGAACATATAACTCAAAATAGTCGCCGTACAAATACAATAGAGTTACAGCTATCCAAAGAAGTGAGAGCTTAAATTGCAGCGGTATTTTGATATTTTCAAAATCATAATTTTTTGGTTTATCTAATTCCATTTGATAGTTGTTTTAATTTTACGTATAACTCCCAGCTTCTCTTTACCAGTTTTTTAAAGAGTAATTAAACGATCTATTTTCTCATCAGGGTTTCCACAACAAATTTTCCGATTTCATTTCCCATTTGTAAACCCACCTCATTATCTTTTCTAAAATGAATACCTGCATCAAATCTTGATTGAGCACAATCTTTTGCTAACTGCAGAAACTGTTCAGCATCTGCAGGAAAAAAATAGGCTAATACTGCACTTGAAGTGGCTGCTCCTATGGCATGACCAGATGGATAACCGGGAAAAGGTGGTGTTGATATTAAAGGCTTGTATGTACTGTCGTACTGAAAGGGCCTTATTCCCCAATAAGCATACTTTGCATCAAAGATGGATATAACGGCATCATGATAAGCCGTATGCAATATGGCATAAATACGGGCAGTTGCCGGTGCATCATCACTCATCCTGTATTCAAACATTTTTAAGGAAGCGATATCTGACCAATAATCGTAACCATTATTATTTGCCCAATAATAAGCATTAGAGTTTGATTCAAAAGTTCGTTTAAATTCTCTTAGTTCTTTCATCTCTGCTTCAAAATTAGGTGGGGGTGCTGGTCGAAACTGGTTGGTGGATTTCAAAACAATTGGCACAAAATTGACTGCTGATATACCAACCGGATACTCACCAGTCCATTTATTTTTGTCCATGTTCATTCTACCATCCCAATCTATAGCTGAACCATCTTTCTTTGCTTTTTCTATAATTTGAAATGCAACCTGCTCACCTATTTTCCAGGCGGCGGCGGCATCACTCGGAAATTGTACGCCGGCATCAATACGGGATTGGGAAGCTGTATGCGCCAGTTGCAGAATGGAGTCTGCCTTTTCAGGAAAAAAATATGCCAGCACAGTTGCAGCGGCAGCAGCGGTTACGGTATGTTCACATGGGTAGGAATAAGTTAGAGGGGCTTTAACAGCAGGGTTTGAAATTGCCGGACGTTGCCGTTTATATTTTATCTTCTCCTTCCATGCAAGTATTGTGGCATCATATATGGCTATATTCATCCAGGCACCTGGCATACGAAGCATTGCTTGCGGTTTTTGTGTAATAAATTTTGGAGCAATTTGATTCCAACGATAGGAAGGTGCTCCCGTATTCCAATATTCAATTGCTGCTAATTTCTTTTCATCAACATTTTTCATTTGCTGCTTTATCAATTGCAATTCTGCTTTTGACTGAACATCATTTGGCGGGGCAATTACTTTTATTTGTTGTGGATTATTTAACAACCAGGTTTTCCAATTGGCTGCCTGATAATTAACTGACAATTTCGTTACTACCATTTGTGCCTTTACTACAAACGCAGCAAGCAAAATAAAGAGAGAGAGAGTAGTTTGCTTCATAAAAATATTTAAAAATTCCTTACCCATATATAACTGTACAAGAATATAGAAATAAGAAAGACAATTATAGGCAGCGTCAATAAACAACCTGTTATGGTATACAAAACACATCTAATACTCACTAAAAGCGTAGCATCAAAAGAGCATACTTATCATTAATATTGTAAACTAAATTTTATCCTCCTTTTTGCTGACTGCTAAAAGTGATTAGTATACTATAATGTCAATTACGTAGACAGTAAACAATAGCAGGAAAGATTTGCCTAAATTGAGTACATTAATGGTGAAATGAAAAGATTAGTTGAAATAAAAAAACTTAAACTATATCTATGGATTGGCTTATTTGGCATTTTCATAAGTATAGGTATTACGCTATTAAATGAACCAGAATTTTTTCTTCAACTAACATTGAACCATATTTGGCTTATGATTTATGTTATTGTAATTCACTTTGTTCTCTTTGAATATACAATACCCTTTATAAATCTAAGCTGGAAAAGATTGATTGCGACTCCGTTTCTTTTTTTTGCTCATCTGATTTTTTACTCATTTGGTATTTATACCTGGCGGGTGTTAGGGATTAAACTGCACATCTTTACTGTAACAGAGGAATCTAAAAATGTGTCTGAAGCATTGCAATACTATACAGCTTACAGCCTGTCTTCTGTTTTATTTTTTGGAATTATAAGACATATCTACCATTATAGAAAATTAAAGATAGCTACGCAGCAACTGCGTATAGAAAAGCAAGAAGCCGAATTAAATTTTCTCAAATCGCAAACCAATCCTCATTTTTTATTTAATACTTTAAACAATATTTATTCATTAGCAAGAGACAAAAATGACCTTGCCCCGGAGTCTATTTTGCGATTATCAAAAATTTTGCGTTTTATGCTGTATGAAACCGGCGGCAATTACATTGCAATAGAAGATGAAATGAAAATAATGAATGATTATATTGCTCTTGAAAAATTACGTTACGATGACTCTTTGCTAATAAAAGTAAATACAGATGTTGAAGATATGAAACAACCCTTGCCGCCACTGCTGCTTATCCCCTTGGTTGAAAATGCTTTTAAGCATGGTGTATCAGAAACAAGAAGCCGGCCATTTGTTGATATTCATCTTTCAGTTCATCAACTTCAGTTACTATTTATTGTAAAAAACTCTGCTGAAATTGCATCTGCCGAACAGCATGTAAAAGAAAATATTGGACTTTCTAATTTACGCAGGCAATTGCAACTCCTGTATAAAGAGTATGATTTATCTGTAAACCAAGATGAATCAGTGTTTACATCTACTTTAAAGATTAATTTATCAAGCCATGTCTGAAATAAAATGTATCATAATTGAAGATGAACCTTTAGCGACAAAAGTTTTATCAGACTATATTGCTCAGGTACCTTTTTTGAAATTAGAAAAAAGTTTTAAAGATGCCATCCTTGCAACAGAATGGTTGCTTACAAATGATATAGAGCTTATCTTTTTAGATATTCATTTGCCCAAATTAAAAGGCATGGCTTTTTTAAAAACGCTAACTAATCAGCCTGCGGTTATCATTACCACTGCTTATCATCAATATGCTGTGCAAGGATTTGACATGAATGTAACGGACTATCTGCTAAAGCCATTTGAGTTTGACCGGTTCTTAATAGCTGTAAGTAAAGTAAAAGCAACAACCAATAAAAAACTACCAGCGGTTGAAAACCGTGAAGCAAAAGACTACTTGTTTTTAACAGTGCAAAAAAAGAAGGTAAAAGTTTCATTTGCTGAAATTATTTATATAGAAAGCCAACGGGAGTACATAAAAATATGTACCACCAAAAAAGAATACATTTCAAAAATGAGTACCAATGAAATTGAAAGCCTTTTACCTAATCATCTTTTTAAAAGAATTCATCGTTCTTTTATAATTTCTATGAGTAAGATAGAATCCTATACCGCTGAAACGGTTGAAGTGAACGGTGTGCCTATTCCTGTTGGCAGGGGTTACAGGGAGATTATTGAAAATTTATAGTCTTCGCAGACACCCCATTTTAGATGCTACGATAAATAAAGCTGGATTTTAATATGTAATGAGCTTGTACCTGTATTGATATTGACGGTCGATTTTTTTAGAATTCAAATCTGACCATTAAGAGTAGATCAGAAGTTTCGCTAAGTATACATATATCCAAATCATTCGAAGGATCTTTTTGTAATTTGTTCCAGATATTTATCGTTGATTACTATAAGGTTCAGGTTGTGGTTAAGGATGCAGTTGGAAGGCTGCTGGTACAAATAGTTATTAACAGCCTCCCCTATTCGTTAACTATTGAAAAATTACTGCTGGGCTTTTATTGGTCGTATTTAACAATACAGAATCGTTACAGATGATCAAAGATCTTGGAAAAATATTTCCTCCTCCGGGCGATCCATTTGCCAACCAGCTTTATCATACCAATATGTTGCTAAATAAATTTCACGGAGTAGTAGAAAGGGGAGACACTGATTCAGGAAGGAATGATTTCCATTGATTATTTTTGGCGAGGAAATACGAGTGGCCATTACTAAGGGTTATTATATTTACACCACCTATTTTATTGATTTGCCTTACATTGATGTACTGTAATGGATCAATCGATTTTACATATTCCACCAGCGAAGGAATGGTCGGGGCTATTTTCTCAAGCAATTGTCCCATAAATTAAACTGTTTCCTCCGGGATTTCAAAAACTGTTCCAATAACTAAGCAGGGAAGTATAAAGTGAAAAAGCGCAGCGCATAAAAAAAAACGTAGAAATAATTGCTCATAATTCCATCATACTGAAGGCGAAAAAAGATTCCTTGCTAATTTGTCCCGACCTTTAATACATGGACAATGATTTTGAGATCCCCGTGACTTATAATGGAAAAGAATTAACCTTCCCCGCAAAGCTCCTGAACTATGGCTTCACTGTAAAATTGGAAATTGACATAGACAATACTAAAATAATGTTCGAACCCGACGAAGAAAGATACTGGCGGGCGTTGATCTCGTATGAAGATCTGCAGGCCAATAAAAAATTAAATCCTGAATTGTTGAAATTGATTGCAAGCGAAATTGAAAAAATTACCCAATGATTTCTTTCAGTTGCAACAGCCTTATATAAAAAACATCAAATATCCCGATCTGTCCATTATTCCGCAACACGGATAAATGACTGGCAATAAATTTGGGAACATTTTCAATTTTACTGCCAACATCTAATTGAACGGTAGCTGGCAAATTTGCTTGCTTAAAATAATCTTCCAGAATTTTAATTTCTTTTTCGGTTACTGCCATCTTTAAATTATAAAAGGCCATTGAAAATT
>LNFM01001443.1_pt1 | contig 53953 bp, 47 predicted proteins | sample 596031 | NCBI WGS metagenome assembly LNFM01 (sample SAMN04254537, study PRJNA301005) | activated carbon metagenome | isolation source: dual media filters at the Ann Arbor, Michigan drinking water treatment plant | place: USA: Ann Arbor
CGCGACTGCGCCGAGCCGTACACGCCTACCGCCGCGGAAATCCGTCGCCTCGGCTGCGCCGCCGAGGACCTGCAGGGCGCACATTTCATGTTCGGCCGTGGCTGCGCGGCTTGTCGCTACACCGGCTACAAAGGCCGGGTGTGCGTGTTCGAACTGCTGGTGCTCAATGAAATGGTGAAGGACGCCATCCTCAATCGCCGCACGTCCTACGAGATCCGCCGCATCAGCGTCGAGACCTCGGGTCTCGTGACGCTGGTCGAGGACGGTCTGTTCAAGGCTAGTCTCGGCATTACATCGCTGCAGGAAGTGCTGCGCGATCTGCCGCGCGTGATGAAACCCCGGCGCATCGAGGAAATCCGGCGCCTGCTCGGAGCGGTCTGATGGGACACGAGAAATCCCTGCTCGATACGATCAGTGAACGTCTGCAGGCGGAAGACTTCGAGTTGCCCGTCTATTCGCCGATTGCGGCCCGGGTGCAGACCCTGGCGAGCAATCCGAATACCGAGCTCGAACAACTCGAAAAAGTGTTGCTGCACGACGCGACGCTGTCGGCTGAAATCCTGCGGCTGGCGAACTCCTCGTTCTTCGCCGGCCTCAACAAGATTGAAACCGTGCGCGCGGCGATCACGCGACTCGGCTTCCAGCAAATCGTCAGTCTCGCGGTCGTCTGCGCGCAGCGCGAGCAGTTCCGCTCCGGTGACCGGGAACTCGCCGGCTGGATCGGCCAGCTGTGGCGGCATTCACTGGCCTGCGCAGTGGCCGGCAAATGGATTGCCGAGCGTTGCGGTTATCGCGAGCGCGCGAGCGAAGTGTTCCTGGCCGGCCTGTTCCATGACATCGGCAAGCTCGTGCTGTTCAAGGCCATCGAAGACTGTCGGGCTCGCCAGCTGATCCAGGCAGGGCTGCCGAATGCGCTGCTGCTCGAAATCGTCGGTGCGCTGCACGCGGAGCAGGGCGCGCTGCTGCTCGAGCGCTGGCAGCTGCCGCCGCTGTACGTCGACATTGCGCGGCAGCACGCTGCGCCCGAGCCCGACGAACTGAATCCGATCGGCCTGATGGTGCGGCTGGCGAACCTGACCTGTCTGAAGCTCGGTCTCGATCTGCGGCACGAACCCTCGATCTTGCTCGCCTCGACCCCCGAGGCCGCGGCGCTGGGCATCAAGGAAGTCGCGCTCGCCGAACTCGAAATCATGCTCGAAGACGGGGTGATGAAGCTCGCGGTGTAGGCACGGCGCTGCCCCGCACCGCATCGAAATTTCCGTCGTCTGCGGCGTCACGGCCATCTGGTGGCGCGCACGGTGTCGGCATAAGCTCCCGTCCTCAACCGATCGGGAGTGTCCGTCATGCGGATCGACGTACGGGGCAGCCACGGCGGGTCCGATGGCGGCTACCGCCGCTGGATAGAGAGCCATGTCCGTCAGGCTTTTGCGCGCGTCGATCGACGCATCGAGCGCATTGCCGTCCACCTGTCCGACGTCCACGGCCCGCGCGGCGGCATCGACAAGCGGTGCGTGGTGCATGTGTGCCTGGAGCGCGGTCTCGAAACCGTGGTGCAGGAGCGCGACGCGGACATCCGCGTGCTGCTCGACCGCGTGATCGGTCGCAGCCGCCGCGTCGTGAACCGGCTGGGCGCGCTGCGCCTGCGTCGCAGCCACGCCGCGCGGCCGGCGCACGCCTGGCCGCCGTGACGCTCCCAGCGCAGCCCTGCGTTCAGCCAGCCCGCGCGGCGCCCGGGCCCAGCGCAAAGGCGCGATCGCGGTCGGCACCGAGGCTCGCGGGTGGCTGCACCGGCGCACGCCGGCCGTTCGGCACCTGCGCCTCGACATTGCCGCTGTAGTAACCGAGCAGGTCGAGAAACGTCGGCGACAGCGTCGCCACGGTGTCCGGCCACAAGACCGCGTTCCAGTTGATCTGCGGGCGCAGCCAGCGCATCACGTAATAGCCGAACAGCGCCGCGCGGTGCTGGTCGCGCGAGCGGTTGTCGCCGGTCTGGTGCCACAGGCGGCCGTCCATCACGAGCAGGCTGCCGGCGGGCGCGAGCACGGGCACGGTGGCGACCTGCTCGTCGGCGGCCGGGCCGCGGCCGCGCCGATGCGAGCCGGGGACATAGCGCGTGCCGCCGTTCTCCTCGGTGAAATCGTCGAGCACCCACGCGACATTGCAGGCGAGTGGCTGATCCGGCCATGGCGGCAGCACATAGCCCTGATCGGCATGCAGCGCCATGCGGCCGCTGCCGGGTGCGGTGATGTTCGCGCTGAAATTCGAGATCAGGAACGACTCGCCCAAGGTCTGGCGCACGAACTGCAGCGCGTCCGGCCGCTGGATCAGGTCGACGAACACCGGATCGAGATTGAACAGGTGGAAGACGCGTCGATTGCGCGTGTCGGTGTCGAACGCATACCCGCGTGTCGGCACGCCGTCCGCTTCACTGGCGTCAGCGGCGGCCTCGAGGCGCGCGCGCACCTCGCGCGTGGCGGCCGCTGACAGGACCCCGGTCAGCACCACGAGCCCGTCGTCGCGCAGGGCCTGCAGCGCCCGTTCGCGATCGGGGGTGACGACGGCGCTCATGCCGACTGCATCTGGGCGCGCAGCGAGCGCTGATGGCCCGGCACGGCGGGAATGTCCTCGAAGCCGGCGGGCGCGGGCCGCAGCTTTGGAAACGCCGGGTGGCGAAACGGCTGCCCGGCGACCAGGCGCTCGTGCAGCCCTGCGACCAGCGGCGCGGGCGCCGGCGCCGGACGCGTCGCGTAGACGGCGTCATCGCCGAAGAAGCGCAGCGACAGCGTGCGTCGCCGCGCGCCGGTGGTGGCAGCGCCGCCGTGCAGGATCTGCGGATGGAACACCACGACATCGCCCGGTTCGACGGCAAAGGACACGATATCCCAGTCCGCGCGCGTCGCCTCGATGTCGGGTAGCCGCGGGAGGCCTTGCGCATAGATCGGGCGGGTGTCGTCGGCCGCATCGAAAGCCGACCCGTCATACAGCGGGCCGCGATGCGAGCCACGCACGAACTCGAGCGAATGTTCGCGGGCCACGGCGTCGAAACTCAACCACATCACCGCCATCTGTTCGCCGTCGAGGGCCAGGTATGGCGAGTCCTGATGCCACGGCGTGCGACGCATCGCCCGCCCTTCCTTGAGGAAAATCTGCTCGTACAGGAACCATACATCCGGCGCCTGCCACAGCCCTGCGACGAGATCCGCAATGACCGAGTCACACAGCAGCTCGCGATACGCGAGCGCGGCTTCGGGGTGGCAGAGATCCTGGTAGAAAGTACCGTCTTCGCTTTCGTAGAAGCGGCAGGCCGATGCGGTCGGATGCGCGCGGCTCCAGTCGAACAGATCGCGCGCCGCCGCCACCGTCGCGGCATCGAGCGCGCCCGGCAGGTAGACGACGCCGTGTTCGCGCCATTCGGCGGCTTGGTCTGACAGGATCTTCATCGAGAATGCTCCTTGCATGGGCGACCGGCAGAATGGACTTGATACGCGATCGCCGTCCGCTTGCCAAGCCGCGTCAAAGACCTTGTTCATCGGCGGCAACGGCCATCTCCCACGACCAGCGCACTTCTTCTTCCTTGAAGAACAGCGCGTCCTTTGTGCGCTGCGGAAGGCGCGTCGACAGGCGCGCGTAGTCGTCGCGCGCGAGCGTCATCATCGGCGCGATGGCCTGACGCGAGTCGCGCGGCAGGTCGAGGTAGTTCGTCGACAGCATGTACTGGTGCGCGAGCAGTTCCTCGGCCCAGGCGCGATCGCGTGCGGGATTGGCTGCGGACTCGATCAGTTGCCGCATCGCGCGCAGGGCCGTCGCGTAGCCGTCGGTGGCGCGTTGGGCCGCAGTGGGCAGGCCCACGCGAACCATCGCGTCGAGCTCGGCGAGCCGTTCGCGCGCCTGCGCGCGCAGCAGTTCGAGGCGCGCCGCGGGCGCACGCGTCAGCCGCAGCACGGCGGCCTCCTGTGCCAGCTCGAGCGGATAGATCGTGGCGTCCGGTGTGACGCCGGGGTCGGGCAGCCATTCGATACCGGCGAAGGAATTGATCAGGCCATGGCCGGCGTCAGCGCTGCCGCTGGCGGCGAGGGCCGAGAGCAGCGCGATGCCGGCCACGGCGCTGCGCGGCCGCTGCATGTCAGTGGGCGCTGGCGTCGACGATGGTCCGCATCGTCGTGTCAGCCGTGCCGTCATCGGGCAGCACCTCGACGGTGAAAGGCACGACCAGCGATTCGCCACCCGGCGCACACTGCATGAACACGTGGTAGCGGCCTTGTGTCGGAAACACGTGCCGCACCGGAATCACCGGGCCGGGATAGACCAGGCGCGGCGGCGCCGACATCATCTTCAGCATCATTGCTGCCGAATGCGCGGCGTCCATGCGATGGCCCTGCATCGCGGCCATCATGCGTGCCATGTCCGGCGTGTAGCTGTGCGCGTGCCCGAACTGCTCGCCGTCGCTGCGCCAGACCGCGACATGCGCCTCGGCGCCGAGCCACAGCGCGAGGTCCGTGACCGGTGTGCCGTCGCGGTGCAGTTCGAGCACGAGTTCGGCCTCGTGGCCGGCAACGGGTTGCGCCGGTGACACGGCAAGGCGCGCCTCGTAGCGGCCGATGCGTCGCGTGCGTGCGAGATCGACCGGCCGTGGCGTCGGCGGCGCGGCGTCGCCCACGCGCAGATCGAAGCGCTTGCTCCAGCTGCGGTCGCGGTGCGTGAATTCGCTGACGATGCGGTAGTCGCCGGCCGCCGGAAAGCGGTAGGCGAAACGCTGACGACCGGCGTTGCGATCGACCTCGTCGATCGGGCCGAAATCCTCGTGGTGCAGATGCGCGAAACTGCTGAAATCCCGCGCCACGATGAACGTGTGCAGGGCGCGCTCGTGCACGATTTGCAGATCACGCACCGGCTCAGCGTTGGCGCGCTGCGTCAGTTCGAAGTTCAGCAGCGTGTCCGTTCCCGGCTGCGGTAGCGGCGGATCGAGTGTCAGTGTCAGGCGATAGGGGCCGGCCGGGCTGCCTTCGAGCGGGGCCGGCGCCGGCTCGCCGCAACCCGCGAGACCGAGCAGCGCGGCACCGAGCAGCGCCGGCCACGGGCGCGGCCGCCCCGGGCCTCGACTCAATGCGACGACGCCCGGCCGGGCGTCACGGGGCCGGTGCCGCTGCGTCGTCACCGGACTCGAAGACCAGTTGGCCGGCTGCCTCCTGCGCTTCGTAACGCGCAGCCAGCGCCGGCGACAGCTCGATGCGTCGTTCGTCCGGGAAGCGCTCGCGGTAGAGCTGCGGGCGCAGGAAGTAATGCTTCGGATCGCCTATCAGCGCCTGCGACTTGATCGGCTCGTAGAGCCATTGGCGACGCATGAACTCGGGCGTGAAGATCATGGCCTGCTCTTCCGCCGTCCACTCGTGCGGGCGATGTGCATCGTGCACGCTGTAGCTCATGATGTCGTGTTCGAGATCCCAATACAGCGTCATCAGCGCCGAATAGCCGAATCCTTCGCGAGCCGGGTTCTCGAGCGCCGCATTGCGGACCTCGATCATGATGAGCTTGCCCTCGTGATCGTACTTCTCCATGCGCACGGGATAGAAGTAGTGCTTGTCCAGCCAGTAGATCAGCGTCTTCTCATTGTAGTCGGGCAGCAGGTCTTCGCGCGTGACGGCTTTGACGACCCAGCAGTCGACGCCGCCGTCGGGCCGGTAATGCGGGTAGTCGTCGCCCATGGGCCTGATGTCCGTGGTCTTGCGCTCGACGAAACCCGACTCGTGGTTGTTCAGCGTGATGGTCGGCCGTGTATTGGGGAAGCGGATCGTCTGCTGCACGACGTCGGTGCCGAGCAGCTGCCAGTCGAACTCCCAGGGATCGCGACCGATCACGTCGTCGAAGGTCTGCGCGTTGTCGGGAAAGCGCTGGTCGCGACGCGGCTGCGGCTGGCGACGCACGCGCCTCAGCTGCGGCGAGTAGACGAAGAAGTCCATCTTCGTGCGGTTCTTCGCGTCCGTCCGATACGGCACCCAGAGCTGTTGTTCGGCCTCGGTTTCGGGCGGGAACACGCTGTAGATCGACCAGCGCGAATACACCTGGCCCGCGGCGACGCCGCTGACATAACCTTCGAGACCGGGTTTCGTCTGCAGATTCACGTAGCTGACGCCCGCGCCCTGGTTGATGTAGCCGGAGCTCGTGATCACCCCGAAGACATCGATCAGCGAATGCGGCCAGCGCGAGATGTGCACGAATTCGGCCGCGCGATAGCCCATCTCTTCGGCCGTGTACGGCGGCTGGAACGGATAGGCTTCGGCCGGCATGTACGGCAGCGTCGCGTCGCGGGGCGCCGAGGTGTCCGGATCGAACTGCGCACGTTCGTCGGCTGTCAGCTGCGTCACGGTGCGCCACGTGGGCTCGGCGGCCTGCGGGGCGGCAGCGAGACCGCACAGCACCGCGCAGCACACGGCGAGGCTGTGGCGCGCCAGGCGCGACCCGTCGCGCGTCACGGCATCAGAATTCATAGCTGAGCTCCCAGCCGAAGTTGTCCCATTCATCGTATTGGCCGTAAAGATCGTTGCGTTCGCCGCTGTCGTAGCCGTTGTAAATCAACTGCCCGCTGATGAACTGCGAGAACTTGTAGCGCACGCGCAGCTTGGTCTTGATGCCCTGCCAGCCGTTGTCGGGTCCGCTGATCACGGGAAACGCCGTGAAGTTCGCGCTGAGCCGATCGCGGGTGAAGGCGAACGGGCGCGACAGGTAGAGCAGGGGAATGAGGCTCCACTCGTCACCGAAGCCGCCGCCGAACCCGAAGCCGAGCGCCGGGTTCCAGCCGAAGGTGTGATAGTAGGAAGTCTGCAGGATCATCGTCGTGTTGGCGGGCAGGCCGAACTCGGCCGCCACCGCTGCGCGCAGCGTGTCGTGCTGCGCGGTGCCGTCGGTCGCGGCGCCGGCGCGGGCCGCGGCGAGCTTGTTGAAGTCCGCGAAGCGCACACCCTTGGTCCACAGCGCCTCGAGCCGGAACACGGCCGGCAGCGTGCCCATCCACGGAATGTCCTGCAGCGTCGTCGCGTAGTCGGCCGTCACGCCGACGTGGTGCAGTCGCTCGTGGCGCGGCTGAAGCCGCAGCAGCGTGTTGGCGCCGCGCGTCTCGGTGCCGATGGCGTGGCCGACCGGATTCTTGTCCCACATGTACGCGTAGATCATGCCGTAGGTCAGTGCGCCGGCCGAGCGATCGAGGCGCAGGCCGAATTCGTGATCGCCGAAGTCGCCGCTTTCGACGCGCTTCGTCGGCAGCAGGATGTCGCTCGCGGCGGTGGTCGGCGGGATCAGCGGCGAGAACCACGGCGATCCCGGCAGCGGCTGACGGTCCTGCTCGAAGTCGAAGATGTAGAGCATCTGCAGCGAGTTGCGGCCGAAGTGGAAGGTCGTGTTGACCATCCACGTCGGCAGGCGGCGCAGTTCGAAGTCCTCCGATTCCAGCTGCACCGACTCGCGGCGGTCCATGCCGTTGATGAGGTCGATGAACTGCCCGTCCATCTTGCCCCAGATCACCTGCTGCTTGCCGACCATCAGGTCGAAGCCCGGTGTACGCCAGCTGAGGTAGAACTCGCGCAGGATGCGCTCGCTGTTGTCGTAGAGCTCGGCGGTGCGGTCCAGCTTGTCGGCGAACAGTCCGCCCGAGCGCTGCCAGTCGTAGACGCCGTCGTACATCGCGTGCGTGACGGCGTTCAAATCGAGGCCGGGTGCGAAATTGTAGAAAGTCTCGAGTTCGAGCAGGTTCTGCAGCTGCAGAAAGCGGAAATCCTGTTCGCGAAAGCCGACGCGGTCGTCGCTGTCGATCAGCACGTCCGACCACTGCCGCAGCGCGCCACGAAACGTGAGGCGCGGCACCGCGCGTTCGATGGGCTTGCGCACGTGTTCGCCGAGCGGGTTGAAGGTCGCCATCGCGCGGTCGAACTTCGACATCGCATTGGAGACATCGGCGGCCGCCACGGACAGCGGTGCCAGGCACGTCGCCACGAACAGCGATGCGCGCAGACCTGAAGACTGCTTCATTGTTTTTTGTGCTCCCCGCGTGACGACCCCTGCATGGTATTGGTGCGAACCTCGATTGGCGACCTTCAGTGTTCCTTCACTCGGAGGAGATCTTTTTTGCTGCGATGCGAGAGCGGCGAGCCAGCATGGAGTCTGCCTTGACACTCTTCGCGCGCCGCTTGGAAGATGCAGCGCCATCCCGGCGCGAAGGAACTCCCGTGTATCAAATCGACAAGCGCGCAATGAGCGGACTCTTCACGATGCTGCCCATTGAAGACGTGCACTACGGCCCGGGCTGCATCGCCGGGCTCGGAGAGGCGCTCGCTGCCCGCGGTGTGCAGCAGGCCCTGATGATCACGGGGCACACACTCGCCACGCGCACGCCGCTCGTCGAGCGGGTGCAGCGCGCAGCGGGCGGTCGCATCAAGGCCGTCTTCCACGACACCGTGCAGCACGTGCATCGCCAGTCAGTGTTGCGCGCTGCGGCGCTCGCGCGCGAGATCGGCGCGGACGGCATCGTGTCCTTCGGCGGCGGCACGCCGAACGACACCGGCAAGGCGGTGGTGCTCGCGCTCGCCGACAATCTGCGCGAAGCGGACGACTTCGAACGTGCCCGGGTCCGTTTCACGTATCCGTCGACGGTCGAGGTGCCGCCGGTGCGAGGCGATGCGCTGCCGATGTTCGCGGTCTCGACGACGCTGTCCGGCGGCGAGTTCACGCATTTTGCCGGCGTCACCGACGAGGGGCGCAAGGTCAAGGATCTCTACATCGACAAGAAGCTCGCGGCGCGCGTGGTATTCCTCGACGCCGAGCTCACGCTGGAAACGCCGCTTTGGCTGTGGCTTTCCACCGGCATGCGCGCGGTCGATCACTGCGTCGAGGCGCTGTGCTCGACGAATGCGCATCCGTTCACCGATGCGCTCGCGAGCCACGCGCTCGGCCTGCTGAACCGCTACCTGCGCGAGTGCAAGGCGGCACCGGAGGATCTCACTGCCCGCACGCAGGCCCATGTCGCGGCCTGGATGTCGGTGTGTGGGCTCGCGAACGTGAATCTCGGCCTGAGCCACGGCATCGGCCATCAACTGGGCGCGCGCAACAACGTGCCGCACGGCGTGACCTCGTGTGTGATGATGGTGCCGACGATGGAGTTCAATCAGGACCACGTCGGCACGCGTCAGGCCTGGATTGCGCAGTGCATGGGCATCGACATCGGCGCACTGGCACCCGATGCTGCCGCCGCGGCCGGCCGCGAGGCCGTGCGCCGGCTCGTGCTCGATCTCGGACTGCCGCACCGGCTGCGCGACGTCGGCGTCGAGCCGGCCGATTTTCCGGCGCTCGCCGCCGATGCGCTCGAAGACATGATCGTCGCCAGCAATCCGCGACCGGTGCGCGGTGTCGACGATGTCACGGCGCTCCTCGCGAGCGCGTACTGACACAGGACGGAATTTTTCAATGAGCGACACTGCACGCGACCCGCTCCGACTCGGCATCTTCATGCCGAGCGTGAGCCACATGCCGAACATCAGCCACTACAAGGCCCAACCCGACGACTGGACCTTCGACAGCAACCGGCAGATCGCCCAGGCAGCGGAACGCGCGGGCTTCGACTTCCTGTTTCCGGTGAGCCGCTGGCGCACGATCGGCGGTGAGATCGACTATCACGGCAAGTCTCTCGAAACGATGACCTGGGCGGCGAGCCTGCTTGCGGTCACCAGCCGCATCCAGATCTTTTCGACCGTGCACGTGCCGGTGTTCAATCCGGTCGTCGCCGCGAAGATGGGCGCGACGCTCGATCACATCGGCGGAGGCCGCTGGGGCATCAACATCGTCAGCGGCTGGAATCGCGCCGAGTTCGACATGATGGGCATCGAGATGCTCGATCACGCGTCACGCTACGAGCGCTCGGAAGACTTCATCACGATTCTGAAGGGCCTGTGGACCGAACCGCCCGGCACGTTCAACTTCAGCTCCGGGCACTACCAGGTCCGCCACGGCTACGTGATGCCGCAGCCGCAGCGCCGGCCCCATCCGCCGATCGTCAACGCCGGCAGTTCGCCGGACGCGCGCGAGATGGCGGCGCGCCAGTGCGACTACGCGTTCGTGTGTCCGGTCGGCATCGACGATGCGACCGCCCTCGCGGCCGACTTCAAGGCGCGCGCGCGCCGCCATGGCCGCGACATCCGCGTCGTGGCGATGGTGCAGCCGGTATGGGGCGCGAGCCGCGAGGACGCGATCGCCGAACGCCAGCGCGTGATCGACGGCATGGACGCGGTGGCGGTCCGCAACTGGGCCGACGGCGTCGGCCTCGAGAGCGGCTCGTTCACGGCACAGACACTCGAGAGCTTTTCCTTCGGCGCCGGCTCGCTGCCGCTGCTCGGCACGGCGACGGACGTCGCGGACGGCCTCGCCGACCTCTACGCGCGCGGGATCGACGGCGTGCTGATGAGCTACCACGACTACCTGCAGGACACGACGCGCTTCGCCGACGAAGTCGTGCCGCTGCTGAGGGCGCGCGGCGTGCTGTGAGCGCTCGAGCCTCGCGGGAGGGGAGGTATAGCCACCGAGAACACCGAGAACACCGAGAAAGATGTCGTTTCAACGAATTCCGCTTTCAGGACCTCGCCGCAGCATGTGAGCGACAAGAGGGGGCAACGCAGTTGCCGATCGCGCCTCTACAGCCCTCTCGACTTTTTGGCTCTCGGTGTTCTCGGTGGCCATCTTCTCCCCTCATCGAAGCGAAGCCCGGACGCGGCCTTCGAAGCATTTGACGCGAACGTCCCCCTTGCCTAGGCTCCGGGGCGCGTATTCCGGAGGCAAAGTCCAGATGGCACTCGATTTCACGCTCAGTCCGGCACAGCGGCGGTTGCAACTGGAGGCGCGCAGCTTTGCGCGCGACGTGCTGCGCGAAGTGCGGCCTGCCACGCGCGATCTGCCGACACCGCTCGCCCGCTTTCTCGCGACCAGGCCCATGTACGAGGCCGCCGTGGCGGCCGGCTGGTTGCGGCGACTGATCCCGCAGCCCTTCGGCGGTGAAGGCGGTGGCATCCTCGACATGGCGCTCGTGGCCGAAGAGTTCTTCGCCGTCGACGTCAACGTGCCGCTGACCCTTTTTGCCAACCTGCTCGGCCTGATGCCGCTGATGATTGCCGGCACGCCGGCCCAGCGCGAGCGGTTCATCGCGCCGTTTCTCGTGACGAGCGGCGCGCCGCTCGCCGCGCTCTGCAATACCGAGCCCGGTGGCAGCGCGAACTACGCGACCCCGGCGCCAGGGGCGGGCGTGCGCACGACGGCGGTCCGTGACGGCGAGACGTGGGTGATCAATGGCACGAAGCAATGGATTTCCAGCGCCACGGGCTGGGACGGCGCGGGCGCTGACCTGCTGTGCGTCGTCTGCCGCACCGATCCGGCGGCACCGCCCGCGTCCGGCATTTCCGTGCTGTGCGTGCCGCGCCCGATGCCGGGCCTGGTCGTCGAGCGCTACATCGATTCACTCGGTCATCGCGCCCATCTGCTGCCGCGCTTCCGGTTCGACGACGTGCGCGTTCCGCGCGACCACGTCGTCGGGCCGGTCGGGGGAGGGGTGCAGATCATCGACGCGAGCTTCACCGGCACGGCGGCGCTGGTCGGCGTGATGGGCACGGCGCTGATGCGCGGCGCGTTCGACTTCGCGCTCGACTTCGCGCGCCGCGAACGGCGCGGCGGGCCGGTCCCCATCATTGAACATCAGGCGGTCGGCTACGGCCTCGCCGATGCGAAGACGACGCTCGAGGCGGCGCGCTGGCTGAGCCTGAAGGCCTGCCATGCAATGGACACGCAGGAGCCGGGTGCGGTCGAACTCGCGCTGCACTCGAAGATCTTCGGCTCCGAAACGGCGGTGCGCGTGATCACCGACCTGATGCGGCTCGTCGGCATCGACAGTTACGATCATGAACTGCCGCTCGGCGGACTGCTGCAGGACGCGCTGGCGCTGCCGCTGTTCGACGGCGGCAACATGGGGGTGCGGCGCCGGCAGTTGCACACCCTGATGCGCGATCCGGCGTTCGATCCGCAGGCGAGCCTCGACGGGCCGGCAGCGTGAGACCGGCCGCCGATCACCCAACAGGCGGGTGAAAAACCGACCGAGGCTGTCGCCCGCAAGGCACGCGCGAGAGGACAAGCGGGGTTTTCCCGGGGGGCAATGCGCACCGCAGGCGAGTGCCCCTCAGTCATTCACGCGCGGCGGGCGGCGGCCGCAGTCTTTTTTCACCAGCCAGCCAACAGCATGAGGTCAGTACACATGGCAGAACTGGCGGACAAGGTCATCGTCGTCACGGGCGGCGGCAGCGGCATCGGCCGGGAAACGGCGCTGGCGATGGCGGCAGAGGGCGCGCGTCTCGTGATTGCCGACCTCGTCGAGGACAGCGCCACGGCGGTGGCCGGCGAGATCGCCGCGGCCGGCGGTGCAGCGCTGGGTCTGCGCTGTGATGTCACGCGCAGCGACGACGTCGAGCAGATGTTCGATGAGGTGATCGCGCACTACGGCCGCGTCGACTGCGCCTTCAACAACGCCGGCATCGAGGGCCGCTTCGCACGCACCGTCGAATACAGCGACAGCGACTGGGCGCAGACGATCGCCGTCAACCTGACGGGCGTCTTCTACTGCCTGCGGCGCGAAATCCAGGAGATGCTGAAGAATCCGTCCGGCGGGTCGATCGTCAACACCGCCTCGATCACCGGTCTCGTCGGCTGGCGTGGCGCGCCGGCCTATTCGGCGAGCAAGCATGCGGTGGTCGGTCTGACGCGTACGGCGGCGCTCGAAAATGCCCGCTACCGCATTCGCGTCAACGCGGTCTGCCCCGGCGTGGTCGAGACGCCGATGGGCGAGCGCATCTTTGCCGAAGCGCCGGGCGCGAAGGAGCGGCTGGTCGCACGTCATCCGCAGGGACGCCTCGCGCAGACCTCGGAAGTGGCGAATGCGGTGCTCTGGCTGTGTTCGGATCGGTCATCGTTCACGACCGGTCATGCGCTGACGGTCGACGGCGGTTTCGTCGCGCAATGAGTCCGCTGTCGGGATGCCGCCCGGGACGACGCTGCCGATGCCCCGCCTGACGCCAGCGACCGCCGCCAACTTCGTGCTGGCGCAGGTCGACCGCGCCTTCGCGCTCGATCCCTACCCCGACTACGCGGTGCTGCGCGAACACGCCCCGATCTGCCGCCAGCCTGACGGGTCCCAGGTCCTGACCCGCTATGCCGACATCCGCGAAGTACTCGCGGACGCCGAGCGGTACAGCTCCGACAAGCGCATCGACTTTCGCCCGCGCTTCGGCGACTCGCCGCTGTACGAACATCACACGACCTCGATCGTCTTCAACGATCCGCCGACCCACACGCGGGTCCGGCGCCTGCTCGCCCCGTTCTTCGCGGCGCGCGTGCTGCGGCAGATGGAGGGCAGCATCGCGACGATGGTCGACCGCCTGCTCGACCGCGCCGCCGAACGCGGCCGCATCGACATCGTCAGCGAGTTTGCGCTGGTGATCCCGTTGAACCTGATCGGCGACCTGCTCGGCGTGCCCTTCGACGAACGCGAACCCCTGCAGGCGTGGGCGCAGCAGATCCTGGGCGCGCTCGAACCCGTGCGCACACCGGCCCAACTGGCGGACGGCAACCGCGCGGTCGAGGAGTTCAAGGCCTACCTGCGCGATCTGATCGCGCGCAAGCGACGCGCGCCACCGGGCAGTCGGGACATCGATGTGCTGTGGGCGCTGATCGAAGCGAGCGAAGGCGGTGACGGGCTGACAGAGCTCGAGATTCTGCACAATTCGATTTTCATGCTGAACGCCGGTCACGACACCACGGGCGCACTGATCGCCAACGGCGTCGACCTGCTGTTTCGCCATCCCGACCAGGCGCAGCGGCTGCGCGAGCAGCCGTCCCTCGTGAAGCCGGCCATCGAAGAGATGCTGCGCTACGAGAGTCCGCTGCAGATCGGCAACCGGCGCTCGACCGTGGCCACGCGCATCGGCGACGTCGACGTGCCGGCCGGCACGTTTCTGCACCTGGTCCTGGCGTCCGCCAATCGTGATGAACGGGAGTTCCCGCAGGCGGAAGTTTTCGACATTGCGCGCGCGCCGAACCGGCACGTCGCTTTCGCGCACGGCATCCACACCTGCGCCGGCAACTCGGTCGCGCGCATCGAGGCAGCCATCGCGTTCTCGAAGCTGGTGCAGCGCTTTCCGCGCATGACTCAGGTCGAACCGACCCGGCGGCCCGAGCGCTCGCGCTTTCGCGTCGTCGAGGAACTGCTCGTCGACCTGAACCCCTGAGCGGCGGATTCAGATCACTGCTGGCGCGGGTGAGTGCCGGGCTGTCGTCACTTTGCCGCCGTCGCCACGCAGCTCGCGAGTTCCGCGAGCAGTTCGGCCGTGGGCACCGGTTTCAAAAAAATGCGACGGACGCCGGCTTCGCGCGCGAGGGCGGGATCGATTCTATCGCTGAGCCCCGTGCACAGGATCGCGGGCAGGGCCGGAAAGCGGACGCGCAGCGCGCTGACGAGTTCAAGGCCGGTCAGGCCCGGCATGGTCTGATCGCTGACGATGGCGTCCGGCATGGCCGTGCCGGACTCGAGCCACGACAGCGCCTCCGCGGCATCGTTGAAGACGACTGTTCGATAACCGGCGCCGTCGAGCAGCTCGCGCATGAAGTTCGCGACGGACGGATTGTCATCGACGACGAGAATCGTGGCGTCGCGTGGGGCGGTCGTCGAGGCGTCTGCCGCCCCGCCCGCATTGGGCGCGGCGGCGGGATCCGCGCCTGGCAGCAACAGCACGCGCACCGCGGTGCCGCTCTCCGGATCGGACGCAATGACGACGTGCCCGCCGACCCGATGCACGATGCCGTGCAGCACCGACAGGCCCATGCCGGTGCCCTTGCCGACTTCCTTGGTGGAGAAGAACGGGTCGAAGACCCGGTGCAGATGGGCCGCCGGAATCCCGCAGCCGTCGTCGGCCACGATGAGCTCGACATACTGGCCCGCAAAGCTGCTGCGGCAGGCCGTACAGAGCGCGCTGACCGCATGCGGGCCGGTCAGCGACACACGGATGTGCCCGTGGCCGCTGATCGCATCACGCGCATTGAGCACGAGATTGAACACCAGCTGATGAAGGGCGGTGCCGTCTATCTGCACCGCCGGCACGTCGCCATCGATCACGGTATCGATCTGGATCGTCGTCGGGATCACGGCCTGCAGCATCCGCTTGGCTTCGGCCAGCAAGGGCTGGGCATTGATCGTGCGGACTTCGTTGTCGGGCGCGCTGCGACTGAACGCGAGCATCTTCTCGACCAGGTCGCGCGCATGATCGCCGGCCTGCACGATCGCGGCGAGGTACTGGCGCAGTTTGACTTCGGCGGGCGCGCAGCGGGCCTGCGCGAGCGCGGCGAAGCCCAGGATCGTCGCGAGACTGTTGTTGAAATCGTGCGCGATGCCGCCGGTCAGCTGGCCTATCGCTTCCATTTTCTGCGCCTGCTGGAGCTGCTGCTGCAACTGCTGCTCGCGCAGTTCGGCTTCACGCTGTTCGGTGATGTCCTCGACGGTGCCGGCGAAGCCGAGCACCACGCCGTTCTCGCGGACGGCCGCCGCGCGCACGCGCACCGTCCGTATGCCGCGCACGGGCGTGATCGCGCGCCACACGACATCGTAAAGCCCCGTCGGTTGCTGCTGGAACTCGCGCCAGGCCGTCTGCACGTGGGGCAGATCGTCCGGGTGCACATAGCGCTGCCAGCCATGCCCGTAGTCATCGACGCAGTCGGTCGCGTGCACGGCGGCGAAGGTCTGATTGCGGAAAATCACGCCGCCGTCCGCGTCGCACAGGAAAATGCCGATCGGTGAATTCTCGACTATCGTGCGCAGGCGCGCTTCGCTTTCGCGCAACGCGGCCTCGGCCTTCTTCAGCTGGCTGATGTCCTGGTGGATGCCGACCGCCCGCACTGCGCGGCCCTCCCCGTCGCGTTCGATGACCCGGCCATCGCTGAGCACCCACACCCATTCGCCGCTTTTCGCACGACAACGCAGCTCGACGTGCAGTCGCGGTATTTCGTTCCGGATGACGTGAAGTCGAAACTGGCGCAGCGCTTCGGGTTGATCGTCCGGATGGTTCAGCGCGGTCCAGCCGCGGCAGGTCGGAGGCAGTTCGTCGAGCGTATAGCCGAGCATCGAGGCGCAGCGCTCGTTGTAGGTGATGACGTCGGTGCTCGGGTTCCAGTCCCAGATGCCGAGGTCGGTGGCGTCAATGACCAGTTGCAGCCACTGCTGGTTCTCGCGCAGATGGCGTTCGGCGAGCACCCGCTCGTGAATGTCGCGATGAATGCCGATGGCGCGACGCGCCCGTCCATCGGGGCGGCGTTCGATGACTCGCACGCGGGTATCGATCCAGCGCCAGCCGCCGTCCTTCGTCGCTGTCCGCAGTTCGACCTGGAAGCCGTGGATCCGGCCGTCCAGCATGTCCGCGATCAGCTGTGTATTGCGTGGCACGTCGTCCGGGTGCACGCGTGAGGACCAGTTGTCGATCGTGGGCAGCAACTCCCCGGGCTGGTAGCCGCGCAGCTCGGCCCAGCGGTCGTTGCAACTGACCTCTCCGGTGTCGAAATCCCATTCCTGCAAGCCCAGTTCAGCAGCTTCGAGCGCGAAACGCATGCGCGCTTCGCCCAGCCGCAGGCGTTCCTCGGCACTGGCGCGCAGCACTTCATCGGCCGCGCGCTGGGCCGCGATCTGCAGGAACGCGCGGTCGTTCGGATCATCGTTGCACGGCAGGTGATCGAGCGCGAACAGCACGCCGATTTCGCGTCCATCGGGCGCGCGCAAAGCCGCGCCGCGATAGCTCTCGATGCCGAGGTCGGCGAGCATCGTGTCGTGCGGAAAGCGGGTGGCGACCATGTCGGTGATCACCGTCACCGGCACGTGGTCGCACAGGCAGCGTTCGCAGGGGGTGCCGCTGACATCGTAGGAGAAGTCTCCGCGCACCGCGCCGTCGAGCCAGAAACCGAGCATCTCGACCTGCCGACCGCCGTTGACCAGGCGACCGATGCCGGCGCCGCGGCAACCGAGTCCTTCGGCGACGATCCGCGCGAGCCCCGGGAACAGGCCGATGTCCGCGGCCGGATTGACCAGGGCTTCGAGCGCCAGGCGCTGGCGTTCACGCGCCGTGACGTCGGTGGCGATCATCACGCTGCGATCGTGCTGTCCCGCCTCGTTCGTCAACGGCAGCAGCGTGGCCTGCAGCCAGAACGGCTGGCCGTTCTGGCGGTGGCTCGGGAACACGCCCTGCCAGGCGTGACCGGCGCGCAGCGTGGCATACATCTCGCTCATCCGGTCGGCGGACTGGGCACCGGCACCGAGGATGCAGTGATCCGTGCCAATCAGATCCGACAGCGCGTAGCCGCTCAGCCTGAGCAGCGGCTCGCTGACGTAGACGATGCGGCCCTCGCGGTCGGCGACGGACACGAGGGCGTGCTCGTAGAGCGCGCCGAGAAACGACTGCAGGCCGGTTGAATCAGGCATCAGCGACGTCGACGACGTCGGTCACTCGCGGTGCGCTGCCTGGCAGAAGATCCAATGTGCACCTCGGGGGCGGCCGCCTGGAACGGCGGCAGGGACGCTGTCGGACAAACCCTGTCAGCCGACAGGATGTTAGAACAATCCCCCGGCTGTTTGCCAGCGCGCCCATGTGTCGGACTCGGCGCGCGGCCGCAGGCGCAGGAAGTCGGCGAGCCAGGGGCCGACGCTGTCATTGTCGACCGGCTCGACATAGCTCGCGAGGGCGGCCGCGCGCCTGGCCGGCGGCAGCCGGAAGCTGCCTTCGAGTGTCATGTCACGCATGAAGGCGGCGGTGAATTCGGGATGTGGCTGGATGCCGAGGACGCAGTCGTCGAGCGCGAAAGCGGCGTGCGGGCAGTGCGCCGCCTCGGCCAGCCACAGCGCGCCGGGCGGCAGGCGCGTGACCTGGTCCTGGTGCGCCATGAAGAGTTTCAGCGTGGTGCGCGGCGGTGCGCCGTACGGTGTGGCGCGCAGACGCACTTCGATGTTGCCGATGCCCCAGCCCTCACTCGCCGGCTCGGTGCGACCGCCGAGCGCGTGGGCCAGCAGCTGATGGCCGAAGCAGATTCCCACCTGGGGACGTCCGGCGGCGTGCGCGGCGCGCGCGAACTGCGCCAATCCGGCGATCCAGGGCAAGCTCTCGTCGTAGACGGCCGCGCGCGAACCGGAGATGAGCCACGCCGCGCAGTCGGACACGCTGTCGGGCAGTTCGCCGCGATGCGCGGCATAGGTCTCTAGGTCGACGTCGGCGCCCGCCGCGCGCAGCAGGGCGCCATACATGTCCGCATAGTCGCCGTGCGCCGAACGCAGCGGCTCCCAGATGCTGTCGCAGGCGATCAGTCCGACACGGGGTTTCACGCCGGCAGCGCTTCGCCCCAGGTGATCCGCCGCGCCGCGAACGGATCGATGAACGGCGAACGGTAGCCGTCGTTGCGCCAGGTGATCGGAAAGAAGGATTCGTCCATCGAATCGTCGCCGAAGCGTTTGTAACGGCTGTAAATATACCCGACGTAGTTCGGATGGAAACGCGTGTCGCTCGCCATGCAGTGGGCGACGATCGAGCGCCTTGGCACGTCGCGGCGGTTCACGTCCGAACCATGCCAGGTCCAGCCCCCGTGAAACGCGCCGCCACCGGCCTTCACGACCACCGGCACGCGATCGATGTGGCTGACGCCGGCGGCCGCGGCCGCCTTTTCGAGATCCTTGACCGCGTTCTCCGGCGCATGGAACTGCTCGATCATGCCCGAGCGTCCCCAGCGATGGGAGCCGCGCACGTACTCGACCGTACCGCCCTCGGCCGTAGTGTCGTCGAGCGCGATCCAGCAGCTGACCCAGTCCGGTTTCGTCGTCCACAGCTCGTACGACGAATCCTGGTGGAAGCCGAGCGCGGTGCCACCCGGCGGCTTCCACAGCACGTTGTCCTGGCTGATCCGCGTGCCGAGCCAGCGGCCGAGCTTCGCGCAAGCGCGGCCGATCGACTCCTGCAGGATCACGCTCGCGAGGTAGCGATCGGATTTCCAGCCGTTGCAGATCTGACGCGTGCGATTCGCCGGATCGCGTCCTTCGAGCCAGTTCACCTCGTCCGGCACGAGGCCGGTTTCGAAATGGCCCTTGAACAGTTCGTCGTAGCGTTCGCGCAGCAGCGCCACTTCCTCGTCGCTGATGATGCGGTCGACGGTGATGAAGCCGTCGCGCTCGAAATCGTCCACCTGGCTGTCGCTGAGGGCAAAGTCCTTCATCGTCGTGCGCTCCGGTTCAGGGCAGATAGTCCATGTAGGTGTCGTGGTCCCAGCCGGTGACCGTGGCGAGGAACTTGTCCCATTCATCGCGCTTGTAGTCGATGAACACGTCCCACATCTCGCCCGGCATCGAACTGCGCACCAGCGGATCGGCTTCGATCGCGTCGAGCGCCATGCCGAGATTGGTCGGCAGCTTGACGACCTTTTTGCCGGCCAGTTCGAGTTCGTAGATGTTGCGCTGTTCCAGCGGGCCTGGATCGAGCTTCTTCGAAATGCCTTCGTCCATCACCGCCAGCAGCGCCGAGTTCAGCAGATAGGGATTGACCATCGAATCGACGGCCCGGTATTCGAAGCGTCCCGGCGCCGACACGCGCAGCGCGCAGGTGCGGTTCTGGTAACCCCAATTGTTGTACACCGGTGCCCAGTAGCCCTGGTCGAGCAGGCGCCGATAGGAGTTCACGGTCGAGGCTCCAATCGCGGTCAGCGCCGGCAGGTGCTTGACGATGCCGCCGGCCGACCATTGGCCGATCGGGCCCGGCATGCGCGGGTCCTTGCCTTCGGGATCGAACTTGTTCTGGCCGCCGGTCACGTAGGTGTAGACATCGGACATGCCGAACTTCGACTGGCCGCCAAAGGTGTTGATCTGATCCTTGCCGCCCTTCCACAGCGAGAAATTATGGTGGCAGCCATTCGCCGAGACCTTCATGAACGGTTTGGTCATGAAGCACGCGATCACGTTGAACTCGCGCGCGACCTGCGCGCAGATCTGGCGGTAGGTGGTCAGGCGATCGGAGGTGCGCTCGACGTCGTCGAAGGTCCAGTTCAGTTCGAGCTGGCCGGGCGCGTCTTCGTGATCGCCCTGGATCATGTCGATGCCCATCTTGCGGCAGTACTCGGTGACCTTCAGCGTGATCGGCCGGAGTTCCTCGAACTGATCGATGTGATAGCAGTAGGGCTTGGTGACACCGCCGTCCGGTTTGCCGTCCGCGCCCTTCTTCAGCCACATCATTTCCGGCTCGGTGCCGAGCCGCAGCCGCAGGCCGTGCTTTTTCTCGAACGCCGCGTGCGCGCGCTTCAGGTTGCCGCGGCAGTCCGAACTCAGGTAGCCGCCCGGATCGACCTGCTCTTCGCGGTTGCGGAACAGCGTGCAGAACACCCGCGCGACGCGCGGCTCCCACGGCAGCTGCACGAAGGTTTCGGGATCGGCGATGCCGACGAGTTCATGTGCTTCTGGGCCGTAGCCGAGGTAGCGGCCCTTGCGGCTGATGAACAGGTTCGCGGTGGAACCATAGACGAGCTGGAATCCTTTGGTCGCCAGGCGCTCCCAGTGGTCGGCCGGCGCACCCTTGCCGACGATGCGGCCGGTCACCGAAACGAACTGGTAGTAAATGTATTCGATGCCGAGCGAATTGATCAGCGCGCGGACTTTCTTCACGCCGTCCGTGCGTGCGGCGTCTTTCACATAGGATTCCAGAGCAGTCATCGACATCTCCTCCGCAGGTTCAGCAGGTGGGCGTGGTTCATACGTGATGCAGGTAGCGTCGCCGCTCGAAGGCGTCGACGTGGCGCCGCATCAGGGTGTCTTCGTGGATGCAGGCCGTCGCGTAGTGATCGACGAAGCGGGCACCGAACAGGTCGCGCGCGCGCACACTGCGCTGCATGCGCTCCGCCGCCTCGAGCAGCGTGCGCGGCAGCGGCCCGATGTCCGGATGCACGAGTTCGCGACCAATCGCCGTGGTTTCCGGCGGCGGCGCGAGCTGGCGCTCGATGCCGTCGAGGCCGGCGCCCAGCATCATCGCAAAGGCGAGATGCGGGTTGGTGTCCGCGCCCGGCAGGCGGAACTCGACGCGACAGTCGTCCGGGCTCCCGGCGACGACGCGCAGTGCGCAGGTGTAGTTGCCGATGCCCCAGGTCGCGGTGCGCGGCGCCCAGTTGCCGGGGACATAGCGGCGATAGGAGTTCACATTGCTTGCGAACATCGGCATCAGGTCCGGCAGGCCATGCAGCACGCCCGCAATGAAATGCCTGCACACCGCGGAGATGCCGCCGTCGGCGGCGTGGAAACTGGCCTCGCCCGTGGCGCGGTCGCGCAGCGAGATGATCGGGTGGCCGCCGAGGCCGGGATGCTCGTCCGACAGCTGGGCCATGAACGACGCCATCAGCTCGCGCTCGATGCTGAACGCCTTGGTATAGAGCTTGAACAGCGCAGCATCGTCGGCCGCCGCGGCGAGCGGGCGCGGGCTCAGCGCCGCCTCGAGGCAGCCGGGGCCGAGTTCCGAACAAATATGGTGCAGTGGCACATCGGCATCGCGCAGAAACTGTTCGTAGTCACGAATGAAGGCGGCGCCGCTCGCCGGATAGAGTCCGGACCAGCAGCGGTTCTCCTGCGCGTGCGTCGCCAGTCCGTCGTAGCGCTTGGCGCTCGCACTGGCCGGAGTCTCGGCGAGCAGGATGAACTCGAATTCCGATGCACCGCACACATCGAAGCCCATCGCTGCCGCGCGTTCGATCTGGCCGGCGAGCAGGGTGCGCGGCGACAGGGCGGCACTTTCGCCGACGTAATCGGCCACCAGCAGCACGCTGTCGGGTTCGAACGGGTACGGTCGCACGCTCGCCGGGTCGAGGCGGCATGCTTCGCTGCGATAAGGGCGATCCGCACGCACTGCATCATTCGGACCCCAGAACGGCAGCGCGTCGATGAACGACCAGCCTTCCCGCATGAACTTGCGCGCGAGGTCAACGGGCAGGCGCTTCTCGCGAAACACGCCTTCGGTATCGAACAGACCGGCGTGCACGAATTCGATGCACTCGCGGCTCAAAAGCGCGTCGAGCTCAGCGATTGTGGTGGTCGGCCAGCGCAAATGGCTTGTCGTCATAAGTTGCACGAGAGTAAAGAAAGTTTCGCAATATTAAAAGCCGTGCTATATGTGAGCGCAAGCACTCATGCGATGCCGAAGGGGGAATACCATGGCAGTCAAGCCGACCGGCGTGCAGACCAATCAGGGTTATGCCGCCACCGACGATTTCATCACCCGCACCCACGTCCTGCCCCTGCTCACCGACAAAGCGACGCGCGAACGCCTGATCGCCGAGCATCGTGGCAATCCGATCGGCAAGCCCGGTAAAGCCGGCAAGGCCGGCATCCAGCACAGCGAAGATCTCGCGCGTGTCATCGACAAGCTGCGGCGTGCGCCGATGGCCGGCAAGTACGTCCGGATCTGCGTCGAGCTGCACAAGGACTATCGCATCGGCATCGCTGCCGGCGTGCGCGGCAAACCCGTGAAAATGCTCGCGAACCGCTACCCGTCGGAGGATGCGTGCGAGCACGCGATCTTCGTCAAGCGTGTCGACGATCTGCTCGCGAGCTACGGGCACAAGGCGCGCTGAGTCGCACCGTTCACCATCGGGCGGATTGACCGCTGAAAATTCGAGGAAGATTGCATGCTGCGCATCACCGGTTACAGCGACAGGTACTCCGTGTGTCCTGGCGACACGCTGAGCTTTCACGTCAACGCCGAGAAGGGCGAACAGTATGACGTGCAGCTCGTGCGCCTTATCCACGGCGACACGAATCCCGAAGGCCCGGGCTTCAAGGAAGCGGAGCTCAAGGCGTCGATCAACAAGCGTCTCAAGGGCCGCCCGCAGAAAATTCACGGCGGGTCGTATTGCGTGGTGCCGCCCGACGCGCGTCTCGACTGCGGCAGTTTCACGCTGCAAGCCTTCATTTTTCCGACCACGCCCGGTCCCGGCCCGCACGGCTACTGTCACGACAAGGGCATGCAGGGCATCGTCACTAAGTGGCTGATCGGCAAGTCGTCCGGTTACGGCCTGTTCATCGACGAAGCCGGTTGCCTGGTGGCAATGATCGGCGGCGGCCGCGGCAAGCAGATGCAGGTGTCGAGCAAAAAGCCGCTGCTGCGCAAAGTGTGGTATCTCGTCGCGGTCAGTTACGACGCCGACACCGGCCAGGTGATGCTGTACCAGGAGCCGGTGGTGTCCTCGACGAACGGCGGGCTCGGCATGTCGAAAGTCCATCCGGCCGCCGACACCACGGCGGTCGTCAAGGCGAAGAGCGCGTTCGGCCCGGCCCGCAACGACGCGCCGCTGCTGTTCGCCGCCGCCAGCGTGCGCGCGGACTCCGGCCGCAGCATCAGTGGGGGCCACTACAAGGAAGCGACGAGCCCGGTGTCCCTGCCCGAACAGGGCTGGTGCTACAACGGCAAGATCGATCGGCCCCGCGTCGCGCACCGCGCGTTGAGCAAGGCCGAGATCGATGCGGTCGCGCGCGGCTACGGCGGCGTGTCCGCCGATTTGCGCGAGAAAATCGTCGGCGCCTGGGACTTCCACGCGAACATCACGACGCACATCGCCTCGTGCCAGGTCCTCGACGTGACGCCGAACCGGCTGCACGGCTTCGCGATCAACCTGCCGGTGCGCGGCATGACCGGTTACAACTGGACGGGCGATGACATCGTCTATCACCACGCGCCGCAGGAATACGGCGCGATCCATTTTCATGACGATGACATCGACGACGCGCGCTGGGAGGTCGACTTCAGCTATACCGTGCCGGCGACCCTGAAGAGTGGGGTGTATGCCGCGCGCCTGCGCATCGGTGGCAAGAGCTCGCCTGAGACCGAGGACTACATTCCGTTCTACGTGCGCCCGCCGCGCGGCACGGCGACGGCGAAGATCGCGTTCATCGCGCCGACCAACAGTTACATGGCGTATTCGAACGACAACCTGGCGACGAACTCCGTTGTCGCGCAGCTGCTGGCGGGCCGTGTGCCGATCATGAATGCGTCGGATCTCTATCTGAACGAGCATCGCGAATACGGCCTGTCAACGTACAGCTGCCACTCGGACGGCACGGGTGTCTGTTACAGCTCGCGGCTGCGGCCCATCCTCAACATGCGGCCGAAATACCGGCACTGGCTGTCGCCGTCGCTGTGGCAGTTCAACGCCGATCTCCATCTGACCGACTGGCTCGAGCAGATGGGTTTCGAGTACGACGTGCACACGGACGAAGATCTCGACCGCGAGGGCGCTGCGCTGCTGTCGCGCTACCAGGTGGTGCTGACGGGCAGTCATCCGGAGTATTCGTCGGAACGCATGCTCGATGCCTACGAAGCCTACCAGGCCACCGGCGGCCGCTGGATGTACCTCGGCGCGAACGGCTTCTACTGGTGCAGCCAGTATCACCCGGACAACGGCAACATCATCGAAGTGCGCAAGGGCGAGGCCGGTACGCGCGCGTGGACCGCGAATCCCGGCGAGTACAACAATGCTTTCGACGGCAAGTATGGCGGCATGTGGCGCGCCCGTGGTCGCATCCCGAGCAAGACCTGCGGCCTGACGTTCACCGGCTACGGCTTCGACGTCTCCACCTATTACCGGCGCGAGGCCGACAGCCTGCGGCCGGAATGCAGCTGGATGTTCACCGGCATCGGCAAGGACGAGGTCATCGGTGACTTCGGCCTCGTCGGCGGCGGCGCGGCGGGCCTCGAGATCGACCGCTACGACCTCGAGTTCGGCACGCCGCACAACGCCTACCTGCTTGCGCGCTCGGAAGGCCACACCGACCTCATGATGCAGGTCAACGAGGAAATCCACTTCACGGTGCGCGGCTACTACGGCGGCGGTGACGAGAACCCGATGATCCGCGCCGACATGATCTACTACAAGACGGCGAACGACGGCGCCGTGTTCGCGCCCGGTTCGCTGGCCTGGTGCGGGGCGCTGTCGCACAACGACTACGACAACAACGTGTCGCGCCTGATGAAGAACGTGCTGAAGGGCTTCCTGAAGAAGGGCCCGCTGCCATGACCGCCCGTCACGCACGTGGTCCCGCACGGCCGGTGCGTCCGCCGCCGGGCAAGCACGTGATGCCGGCGTTGGCAGAGGCGCCGAATGCGCTCGAGGCGACGGCACTCGACGGCCTCGACCCGGACCGGCTGAACCAGCTCGCCGAATGCCTGTTCACGCTGAACAACCGCCGGTTCGGGCCGATTCCTGGCGCCTATGTCGTGTTCTGTGTCGAAGCGGACCGGCGCTGGTGCGTCGGGCAGTTGAGCGCGGATCGTGCGAAGCCGCTGGTGCTGTTCGAAGACCTGAGCTTCGACACGCCGGCTGCCGCGCAGCGCGCGGCTGAGCGGCTGCGCCGCACGCGCGGCGAAGGACGGACAGTCCGCAGTCTCTGAGGCGGGGCATCGCCGCCTTCCCCATCCGCACTGGTGCGGTTTGGCGGCTGGCGGCAGAATGCCCGACGCGGCCAGCCGCAGCCGATCATTCACTTTCACGAGGTAGACCATGGCGACGCGACGCAACACCGGGCCCGGCACTGCGCTGTCCCGCGATTACGGCTATACGGCGGTCGATGACTACGACATCCGCACCTACATGCTGCCGGCACTGCGCGACCCCGAGCAGCGCGCGGCCCTGATTGCCGAGCATCGGGCGGCGCCGCGCGGCGCTGCCACGCAGCCCGGCGCCGCGCCGTGCAGCCCGAGCCCGACGCTCAAGCGCCTGATCGATCGACTGCGCGTGGTGCCGCAGGCCGGCAAGCACACGATCGTCGAGACCGTGCCGTGGGAGGAGTATGCAATCGGCATCCTGCCCGGACAGCGGGGCGGCGTCGTCAAAATCACCAAGGAGCGCTATCGCACGCGGGAGGACGCCGAACACGCGATTTTCCTGAAGCGGCTGCAGGCGCTGCTCGCTCAATATGGCATCGAAGACTGAGGGGTCCGGGCAATGGCGACGAATCAACAGATGATGCTGCGCATCACGGGCTACACCGACCGCTGCTCGGTGCGTCCGGGCGACGAAGTGACCTTTTACGTCCACAGCGAACTCGACGAGGCCTACCAGGCCGACATCGTCCGACTCATCCACGGCGACACGAACCCCGAAGGGCCGGGGTTCAAGGAAAAGGTGATCCGGACGCCGGTCAACGGCCGCTATCGCGGGCGCCACCAGCCGATCCATGCCGGCAGCTACGCAATGACGCCGGCCGACCGCCGTTTCGATCTCGACAGCTTCACGCTCTGCGCCTACGTCTATCCGACGACGCCCGTCGTCGATCTGGAAGGCGTTGCGGTGGGCGCGCAGGCCATCCTGTCGAAATGGGATGCAAAGACGAACACGGGCTATGGCCTGTTCATCAACGAGCGCGGCGAACTGTCGCTGCGCATCGGCCGCGGCCGCGGCAATTTCGTCGAGTACTCGACGCGCAAGCCGCTGTTCCGCAAGGTGTGGTACCAGGTCGCGGCGAGCTATGACGCCGCCAGCGGCGAAGTCCGGATCTGGCAGACGCCGCATGTGACGATCACCAACGGCGGCCACGGCCTGAGCATGCTGCATCCGATCGAGGACACGGCAGGCAGCGCACGCTATCGCTCGACGCTCGCGCCGCGCGCCACGACGGTGCCGTTCCTGATGGCGGCGAGTTCGCTGCAGGCCGCGTCCGGGCGCTATGTCTGTGGCGCCCATTACAAGCAGCTGATGGATCCGGTCGAAATCCCGGTGCACACGCACAAGTACAACGGCAAGATCGAACGCCCGCGCGTGGCGAACCGTGCTCTCAGCGCGGCGCAGGTCGAATTGCTGCTGGCCAATGCCGGTGTCCAGCAACTGCCGGGCGAACTGCGCGCGGCGATCGTCGCGGCCTGGGACTTCAGCGCGAACATCGCCGACAACGCGGCGTCGACGCATCTCGTCGACACCGGTCCGCACGGCCTGCACGCGATCTGCGTGAACCTGCCGGTGCGCGGCGCGACGGGCTTCAACTGGTCGTCGGACTACATGAGCTTCCGCCACGCGCCGCAGGAATACGGCGCGATTCATTTCCACGACGAGTCGGTCGACGACGCGCGGTGGGCGCCGTCATTCACACTGAAAGTGCCGGCGTCGCTGCCGAGCGGCGTGTATGCGGCGCGGCTGCGCGTCAACGGCGAGACGACGGCCGACTGCGAGGACTACATTCCGTTCTTCGTGCGCCCGCCGGCCGACGGCCCGACCGCGAAGATCGCCTTCGTCGTCGCGATGCACAGCTACCTGGCCTATGCGAACGACAATCTCAGCGTGAACTCCGTGATTGCGCAGCTGCTGACCGGCCAGGTGCCGCTGCTGCAGCCCGGCGATCTGCTGCTGAACAAGGAAAAGGGCTACGGGCTCGGCACCTATACGAGCTATCGCGATGGCTGGGGCGTCAACATTTCTTCGCGCCTGCGGCCGATTCTCAACATGCGGCCGAAGTACGTGCACGTGCTGTCGCCGTCGCTGTGGCAGTTCAACGCGGATCTCCACCTCGTCGACTGGCTCTACGAGATGGGTTACGACGTCGACGTGCTCGTCGACGAAGACGTGCAGCGCGAAGGCGTGTCACTGCTGAACCAGTACCGGGTGGTCCTGACCGGTCATCACCCGGAATACATGTCCGAGCAGCAAATGCAGGCCTATCACGACTACCAGCAGCAGGGCGGCCGCTTCATGTACCTAGCGGCGAACGGCTTCTACTGGATCTGCCAGCCGCACCCGGACAATCCGAACATCGTCGAAGTGCGCAAGGGTGACAATGGCACACGCGCGTGGACCGTGTCCCCCGGCGAGTACTGCAACGCCTTCGACGGCAAGCACGGCGGCCTGTGGCGCGTGCGTGGCCGCGTGATGAGCAAGCTGCTCGGCGTGACCTTCACGTCGTTCGGCCTGACCTACTCCTCGTACTATCGTCGTTCGCCGGACAGCGAGCTGCCGGAGTGCAAGTGGATGTTCAAGGGTATCTCGCGTGATGAGCCGATCGGCAACTTCGGGCTGGTCGGCGGCGGCGCCGCGGGTCTCGAACTCGATCGCTACGATCTCGAACTCGGCACCCCGCATCGCGCCTACCTGCTGGCGCATTCGGAAGGACATTCGGACATGTTCGTGTCCGTGACCGAAGAGTCGACCTTCAACGCGCGCGGCATCATTCCGGGAGGCCTCGGCGACAGCAATCCACGCACACGCGCCGACATTGTCTACTACAAGACGCCGAATGACGGCGCGGTGCTGTCGGTCGGATCGATGGCCTGGTGCGGCTCGCTGTCCCACAACGGTTACGACAACAACGTGTCGCGGCTGATGAAGAACGCGCTCGACGGCTTCCTGAAACCCGGTGCGCTGCCGTGAGCGGCAAGCGCAAGGCGGCTGATGTCCCGCTCGCGCGGGACGAAAGCTGGTGGCTGCACCCGGCGTTTCGTGGTCAGCAGGCGTTGCCGCTGAACGACTCCGCCGCGGGCAATCTGCCGCATCGCTGGGTGCGTTCGGACGCGCCGCCGACGCCCGGCGAGGCGAGGGTCGACGACACGAGTCTGTACGGGGATCTCGCGAAGCTGCTGTACAGCCTGAACGGCCATCGGCCCGGACCGGTGCGGGGCTTCTACGTGATCGTCGAGTTCGAGGCGGGCCGCTATGCGGTAGGACAACTGTGTGCCGATCCCGCGATGCCGGTCCAGCTGTTCGAGGACCTCATTTTCGAGCGCGAGACGGACGCCCGCGCCAAGGCGGACGCCCTGCGGGCAGCAGCGCCGGGCCCGGCGCTGCGCGCCGCACCGCGCCGCGGCTGAACGGCGGGCCCTGACCGAGCGACGGGCACGTCGAGCGCGGCATCGAATCCCGATTCAACGATCGGTGATCTCGACTCGGCCAGCCTCTTCGGTAAGATGGCAAGCCGCGTGATACCGGGCGGCGAGTAGGCCGACGCCCCGGCGCGCGTCGTCCACCCCTGCGTCGGAGATGCCAGAATGGAAGCAAGTGCCGCGACCCCCCAGCCCCTGTCCTATGTGTACTACGAAGGCAATCCCGACAACAGTTGTCTCGCGCGCTTCATCGACATCGTTCGCTACAGCCTGAATGCGTTCAACGGTAGACTGCTTGTCAGCGGCGGCAATCCGCAGGCGATGCACGGGGCGATCGGTGAACTCAGCTACAAGCTGCTGATCGAGTTCCCCGCAAAGGAAGCGGCCGAACGCTGGTATCGCTCCGCGCTCGTGACCCTGCTGCTCGACAAATGGACGGTCTGGCCGGACGGCAACCTGCTCGTGCTCGAAGGCGTGCCCTGAGGACAGGCGGACTTGGGGCATTCGAATCTGGCCACGGAGGGCACGGCGGAAGAAAACCGAATTTTGCTGGGTCGACGCCGCCGCGCGCCGCATCTGGCGCCTGCATCGCGGAGCCACCCAGCCAATCCCTGGATTCTCCGTGCTCTCCGTGCCCTTCGTGGCTAGATTCCCATTCCGAAACAACACAGAGAGCAGCGGCATCAGGCAACCATCACGCGCGCACCACGACGTCGGCCGGCTGGCTGGCACTCGAGGCGATGCCGAACTCCGCCCGCCGCAGCAACTGCTGGTAATCGGGATGGCCGTCGAACGGCACCACGGCAATGCCGATTCGGAAGCCGTCCCCCGTCCCCTGTAGTTTCTGCAGCAGCAGCCTGGCGCGGGTCATCGCGTCGGGTTCGGCCACTTCGACTTCGACGATCAGAAAATCCTGGTCGGAGTAGCGGAAAAGGTGATCACCGGCCTTGCCGTAGTCGGTGAGGCACGCTGCGACCCGCTGCAGCTGCGTCGACCGGCGTTCGCCATCGGCTGAGTCGTAAAGCGGCGGCACGGATTCCCGCACGCGCACCATGAGGACTGCGAACGGCGCCGCGGCCGCGATGTGCGTCTCCACCTCGCGCGCCAGGATCGAATGCAGATAGCGCCGGTTCAGCAGCCGGGTCACCGAATCGCGGCCGGCGTCCAGGCTGGTGACGCGGTCGAACAGATCGTTCATCACGTAGCGGATGAGCTGGAGTTTCGAATCCAGCGCCTGGATCAGGCGCGGATACTCTTCGCCGTCGATGCGCTCGCCGTTGAGCAGCGGCATCACGACCGTGTCGATGTGATTCATCGCGGCCGTCACCGACGCCAGATCCTCAATGCCCTCGAACATCACCTGTCCCTTGTGCTTGAGCCATTGCGCGAACTCGGAGCGCGCGAGCGGCGTCAGTGTCGCCCGCTGCTGCGGCAGCGGAATCGCCATCAGCACGCGCTGGGCCCATTCCGACAGGGCGGCGCGCTGTCGCTCGCGTTCGAACTTTGCATCGTGCTTGAAGGAGATGTGCCGGTACGCCTCGTCATTGCGCACGCCGCGTTCGACCTCGCGCACGAAGGCCGACAGGATGAGACCGTTGGCGAGCGACATCAGCGCCATCGAGTAATGGACCGCCAGCGCCCGCAGGTTCGCGTCCGGCAGTGCCGCGACGAGATGATCGCGCAGTTCCCGTCCCAGCACGTGAAACGCGATCGCGAGCAGTTCGATCGGCAGCTTGATTCGGGCGTGCACCGCGCCGACGGCCACCTGGTGCGCGACATAGGCGTCGAACGGATTCACCTCGTTGACCTGGTACAGCCCGATCAGCCAGCGCTGCATTTCGCGGTGCAGTCGCTGCTGAACCGTGTCGTGGGACAGGAACTGCCGGGCCTGCGGCACGGCCATCAGTTCGCCGTAGAAGCAGGTCGCGAGCGCGTCCGCCTTCCGTTCGACGGTGCTGGCAACACATTGCCGGATCTCGTGCGGCGTGTGCTCGAGCAAGGTCTGCCACACGGTCGCAACTTCGCCCAGCAGGGCGTTCGGACTGGACTGCATGCTGCGCTCCTGCTGGCTGTAGCCGCAAAATCCGGGCGCCTAGCACGACGCAAAGTACGGAATATTGACGGCAATCAATTGAAGTTCGGTTTGAATGCCTCCCGCCAGCGGGCCGCGCCCGCCATGGCATCCGGCAGACGCGCGAGTTTACGCCAATGTGCTTTGCCGTTAGATCTGTAGGCGCACATTCCGTGCTGAGGGGATCGCGATGAAATGTCCGAAATGTACGGCCGGCATGGAGACCATCTCGTTTCAGGGCATCGAGGTCGAACGCTGCATCGCCTGTCACGGGCTGTGGTTCGACATGCTCGAACACGAGGACCTGAAAGCACTGGCCGGCAGCGAGGTCATCGACGATGGCCTGCCTGAAGTGGGCCGGGCGTTCGATACCGAGGGTACGCTGCGTTGCCCGTCGTGCGCCGGCCCGCTGGTGCGCATGGTCGACGTGCAGCAGCCGCATCTGTGGTTCGAGTCCTGCGCCAGTTGCTTCGGGGTGTTCTTCGACGCCGGCGAGTTCCGGGACTTCAAGGAAGTCGGCCTGGTCGACCGTGTGCGCGACCTGATGCGCCGCGCCCGCAGTTGACGTTCGCGCCCGGTGAATGCCGCTGTGCCCTTGTGCGCGGCGGGGGGCGGGACGAACATAGGCCGCTCGTCCCTCACGGAAATCAGTCTTGAAAGCGAAGCCCACCGCGCCGCGCGCGCCGGATTCGGCGCTCGTTCAGCCGCGCCGGGTCGGCCGACCCCGCGCGACCGGCGCGCGGGCAGGTGACGACCCGGCCGAGGAGATCCTGCGCGCGGCCGCCTCCCTGTTCGCGAGCCGTGGCTTCGTCGGGACTTCGACAGCGCAGATCGCCGCCGCCGTCGGGCTGGGCCAGTCGGCCATCTTTCACTGGTTCAAGAACAAGGATGCGATTCTCGAAACGCTGTTCTCGCGCGGCTGGGATCGCTCGCTGGCGTACTTCGGCGAAGTCGATGCGCTCGACCTGCCGGCGGCGGTCAAACTCTGCATCTGCCTGAGCTATGACGCGGCCTTCGTCGCGGGCGCGGAGCCCTATCTGAAGCTGATGATCGTGCCCGCGGAACTGCACCAGCCGCGCTTTCGCAAGCTGCTCGACAAGCGCCGCCGCCTGATTGCGATGCTCGAACGCTTCATTGCCGAAGCCATCGCCGACGGCGACTTTCGCGACGTCGATCCGGCGCGTGCAGCGCGCATGGTGCTCGCCGTCGACGAAGTGGTGCTCGACGCCGCCGCCGACACGCCATCGCCCGAGGCGCATGCCGCGACGGCGGTCGATTTCGTCCTGCACGCCCTCGCTGCCGACCGGCGTCGCGTGGATGCCATCCGCGCGAAGCTCGCGCGCCACCGCGCGGCCCGCTAGCCGATTCCGAAGACTCCGCCGGGGTGGAGGCCAGTGGCCTGCCGTGCCCTGAATTATTTTTGATAGCGCTATCAAAATAATGCTAGGCTGGCGCCGACAGTGTCCAACCGGGCGCCGCCCGCAGATGTCCGCCAGGAAAGGAAAGCCCATGTCCGTCTACAAGACCGCCGCGCCCGAAGGCTACAAGGCCGACCGCGGCAAACTCCGCGCCGCGCAGAAGAAGCTGGCCGCGAAAGGGGTCAAGACCTGCTACGCCGTGTTCGTCGACATCAACGGCGTGCCCAAGAGTAAGGCCACGCCGATCGACGCCTTCGAACATCTGTGTGACGGCCACGAGCTTTACACCGTGGGCGCGAACGAGGGGTTGGGGCTCGCCGGCCCGCAGGAGGATGAGTGCGCGACCCTGCCCGATCTCGACAGCCTGACGGTGTGCCCCTGGGACACGACGCAGGCCTGGCTGAACGCCGACCTGTATTACCACGGCGAACCCTATGCGAACGATCCGCGCGGCATCCTGAAGCGACAACTCGCCCGCGCCGCGGCGCAGGGCTTCCGCTTCAATCTCGGGATCGAGCCTGAGTTCTACATCCTCACGCGCGATGCGCAGGGCGCGCTGGTGCCCATCACGCGCACCCGCTTCCAGGGGCCGAATGCGTGCTATGACCTGAATCTCTCGACTGAATCGAACGTCTTCCTCGACCCGCTCGCGGCGTGCATGCAGGAGCTGGGCTGGGGGCTTTATTCGTTCGACCAGGAATGCGGCCGCGGTCAGCACGAATTCGATTTCGGCTACACCGACGCGCTGACGATGTCGGACCGCTTCATCTTCCTGCGCTTCATGATTCGCAAGATCGCGCACTCGATCGGTGCGGAAGTGACCTACATGCCAAAACCGTTCGCCGGCGATTTCCGCAACGGCGCGCATTTCAACATGTCGCTCGCCGACCTGAAGTCCGGGCGCAACCTGTTCCAGAACGCGAACGCGCCGAAGAAAGCCGACCGCTATGCCAAGCGCTATGGGCCGCCGCTGTCGGACCTCGGCTATCACTTCATCGCCGGCGTGCTGAAGCATGCACCGGCGATCTGCGCCGTGGCCTGTCCAACCTACAATTCCTACCAGGGGCTGATCTCACGCGGCCAGCTCGCCGATTTTTCGTGGGCGCCGATCCTCGTCGCGTGGGGCGACAACAATCGCTCGGCGATGCTGCGCGCGCCGATGAACCGGCAGTGCGTGGAGAACCGCGTCGTCGACATGTCCTGCAATCCTTACCTGGTCGCCGCGCTGACGCTCGCTGCCGGTCTCGAAGGCATCGCACAGAAGCTCGAGCCGGGCGATCCGGTCAACCAGGACATCTACCAGATTCCGCGCCGTGACTACGCTGCGCGCGGCATCCGCGTGCTGCCACCGACGCTGCTGCACGCGCTCGAAGCCTTCGATGCCGATCCGCTCGTCACCGACACGTTCGGCGCGGGCTTTCGCGACATCTACTACAACCACAAGATGCGGGTCTGGGAACGGGACTTCTACGAGGTTTCGACCGAACATCGCGAGCGGATGCTGACGGCCATCTGAGGTCACAGCGCGCCCCGGCAGTCCAACGGAAGAACTGCCGGGCGCGCAGCGTCAGCCGTCGGCGCTCAGTGGCGCCGGCAGATTTCCTGGGCGATCTCCGACAGCGGCACGCTGCGTTCGACGGCGCCGCGCTTCACCGCTTCTTTCGGCATGCCGTAGACCACGCAACTCGCCTCGTCCTGGGCCACGGTGTGCGCGCCGGCATCGCGCATTTCCTTCAGGCCCGCGGCGCCATCGTCGCCCATGCCCGTCATGATGATGCCGAGGGCGTTGCGGCCGGCCACTTTCGCCGCCGAGCGGAACAGCACGTCGACCGACGGCCGATGGCGGCTCACGAGCGGACCGTCGACGATATCCACGTGATAGTAGGCGCCGCTGCGTTTGAGCAGCATGTGCTTGCCGCCAGGCGCGATCAGCGCGCGTCCCGGGATCACGCGATCGTTGTGGCAGGCCTCGCGCACTTCGAGCGCACTGATGGAATTGAGCCTGGCTGCGAACGCAGCGGTGAATTTCTCCGGCATGTGCTGCACGATCACGATGCCGGGCGACACGCGCGGCAGGGCCGTCAGCACCGCTTCGAGCGCCTGCGTCCCGCCGGTCGAGGTGCCGATGGCGACGATGCGCTCGGTGGTTTCGGCCATGGCCTGGGTGCCCGGGGCGGCGAGCACCGCGTCGGCGGACAGCTTCGGTGACACGGCCGGCAGCGGCGCGGCCGGGGCCCGCGGCCGGCCGACCCGCGCCTGCGCGGCGCCCCTGATCACTTCGATCAGATCGTTCGAGGCATCCTCGAGATAACGTTTGAGCCCCATCTTCGGCTTGGCGACGATTTCAACCGCACCTGCCGCGAGCGCCTGCAGGCTCGTCTCGGTGTTCTTCTCCGTCAACGTCGAGCAGATGACGACCGGCGTCGGGCGCTCGGCCATGATCTTCTTCAGGAACGTGATTCCGTCCATGCGCGGCATTTCGACATCGAGCACGATCACGTCCGGCCAGTCCTTCTGCATCCGCTCCATCGCGTACAGCGGGTCGGGGGCGGCGCCGGCCAGTCGCAGCCCCGGGGCGCGGATGATGAGATCCGACACGACCTGACGTACCACGGCCGAGTCGTCGACGACGAAAACGCTGGTCTTGTTCATACGCTCACTCTCTTTCGTTTCGGCTCCGGCATCGAAAGTTTCGGCTGATGCTTCATCCACACCGAGCCGTCCCACACGTCGAGCATCACGACGCGGTGGCCCTTGCCGCCGACGTGGCGCGCCTTGACCGGCTGCCCGTGCAGGGCGAGCAGATCGAGTCCGGCATTGACGTTCTGCGCTCCGATCCCGAGTTCCTTAGCGCCGCGCACACCCGGAAACATGTCGCCACCCCCGAACAGCTTGATCTCGTACTCGTTCGGATCGGTGCCGTGGCGGATGGCCTCGTTGAGGAACATCAGGTATGCCTCGTCGCCGAAGCGTCCGTCGAGATCCTTGCCGCGGCGCCGCCCGCGCGTCGGCAGCAGGTAATGGCACATGGCGCCGTAGCGTCGGCGCGGATGCCACATCGTCATCGCGACGCAGGACCCGAGCAGCGTGCGGATGCGCACGTCCGGATCGGCGCTGAAATGGAACTCACCCGGCTGCAGGAAGATTTCAAGGTATTCGTCAGCGGGTCGCATCGGAACCGACCCTCATTTCCGGACATAGATGGCCGGCTGCAAAGCCGTCAGCGGCAGGTCCATGCCGTGCAGGCTTTCCGAATGGCCGCAGAAGAAGTAACCGCCAGGTCGCAGTCTGGCGCACAGTCGCCGCACCACCTGCGCCTTGGTTTCCAGATCGAAATAGATCAGCACATTGCGCAGGAAGATCAGATCGAAGGTGCCGACGTCCGGCAGCGTGCTGATCAGGTTGACCTGCAGGAACCTGATGCGCTGGCGGAGTTCGGGCACGATGCGGAAGGTGCCGTCCTGGCTGCCGACCCCTTTGAGGCAGTATTTCGTCAGCAGCGGACGCGGAATGTGCTCTGCACGCTCCAGCGCGTAGTGCGCGCTCTTCGCCCGTTCGAGGACGCGCGTGCTGAGATCGGAGGCCACGATTTCCCAGGGCGCCTCGCGCAGGCTCTCCGCGAGCGTCATCGCGATGCTCCACGGTTCCTCGCCGCTCGAGCACGCGGCGCTCCACACGCGGTAGGCGACCCCCGGACGTCGCTCGAGGACGGCGCGAGTGCGCAGGAAGTCGAAGTGCTTCGGTTCCCGGAAGAAATAGGTTTCGTTGGTCGTCAGCAGATCGAGCGCGATCTGCGGTTCCTCGCGCGACTGGCCGTCGGTAATCAGCCGGTAGTAATCACCGAAGCTGCGCAGGCCATGATGCGTCACCCGCTTCAACAGGCGGCTGGTGACCAGCGGCTTCTTGGCCGCACTCATGTTGATCCCGGCCTGCGTATAGACCCAGTCCCGCAGCAGACCGAACTCGTGATCAGAAAGGATGGGCGTGGTCATGCGAAGTCCCGGGCCATCGCGCGGATGGCCACATTGTGCTGTTGTCCGGCGATGCCCGCCGCAGGCTGCACCCGCGCCGGGCGGGGCGGACGCGGCGGACCCGATCCGATCAGGCGGCGCGGGTGTTCGCGACGCCCAGTTCGGCTATCTCGTGCACCGACAGCACCTGTCCGCAGTCGAGGATGACGACGAAGCCGCCGTCGACCTTGCCCATGCCCTTGATGAAGTCGGCGCGCAGCCGGGCACCGAAGCTCGGCGGCGGTTCGATCTCGCTGGCGGGGATGTCGATGACCTGGTTGACGCCGTCGACCACCACGCCGACATCCATCCATTCGCCATCCGCCTGCACTTCGATGATCACCACGCAGGTCCGCCGCGTCTGCTGACCCGGTTCGCGGCCGAAGCGGACCGCGAGGTCGACGACCGGTACGACGCTGCCACGCAGGTTCAGCACGCCGCGCACGCACGCGGCCATCAGGGGCACGTTCGTCAGCGTCGGATACTCGAGGATCTCCTTGATGGAGAGAATCGGCATCGCAAACGTTTCCTGGCCGAGCCGGAACGTGAGGTACTGCTGATGCTCGCCGCCGCCGTCGCCATTGCGTTCGATGGTGTGCATGGCCTGCTCCTAGAACTTCACGAATTCGGCATCGGATACCAGTGATTCGGCGACCTGGCCGCCGCTGCTGCGCGCAGACCGGCGCGCCGGTGCGTGACCACGGGAAGCCTGCTGACGGGCCGGCGCATGGCTGTTGCGGGAGTCCATCTTGAAGAAGCTCATCAGCTCGCGCAGTTGCACCGCCTTGCCATTCATCTCTTCCGCCGTTGCGGCGAGTTCTTCCGCGGCCGACGCATTCTGCTGGGTCGCCTGGTTCAGCTGGTTGATGGCCGAATTGATCTGCGAGGCCCCGGTCGCCTGCTCGCTCGAGGCGGCGGAGATTTCCTGCACGAGGTCGGACGTCTTCTGAATCGCGGGCACCATTTCCTCGAGCAGGTCGCCCGCACGCTCGGCGAGGTGCACGCTGTTGCCGGCAAGGCCGCTGATCTCCTGCGCCGCCACCTGGCTGCGTTCGGCGAGCTTGCGGACTTCGGCGGCCACCACCGCGAAGCCACGGCCGTGTTCGCCGGCGCGGGCCGCTTCGATGGCCGCGTTCAGCGCCAGCAGGTTCGTCTGGTAGGCGATGTCGTCGATGATGCCAATCTTGTCGGCGATGCTCTTCATCGCGTGCACGGTGTCGCGCACAGCCTGGCCACCATCCGTCGCTTCCTGCGCGGCCTTGCAGGCCATGCCGTCGGTGACCTTGGCGTTTTCGCTGTTCTGGTTGATCGACGCGGCCATCTGTTCGATCGACGCGCTCGACTCCTCGACGCTCGCTGCCTGCTCACTGGCGGCCTGGCTTATCGACTGCGCCGTCGCGCTGACCTGTTCGGCGGCGTTCAGGATGCTTTCGGTCGTCACGCTGACTTCGGCGATCGTCGTCGACAGGCGTTCGACCGTTTCGTTGCTGGCGTCTTTCAGCGCACCGAACGTGCCGGAGTAGTCATTCGTGATCCGCTCGTCGAGGCGGCCGGCGGCGAGCGCCGCAAGGACGCGCAAGACCTCGTTCAGGCCCGTGTCGCAGGTTTCGAGCAGGGAGTTGATGCCGTCGGACAACTGCAGGAAGAAGCCTTCTTTGCCCTCACGCACCAGGCGCTGCGAGAAGTCGCCGCTCGATGCCGCGCTGACAATGCCGCCGAGCTCACGTTCGACCGCCACTTCGTCAGTGCGGTCCTTCCATTCGACGACTGCGCCCTGGCGCACGCCGGCATCGTCGAAGATGGGCGATGCGGTCAGCGAGAATGTCCGTCCACCGACGACGATCTGTGCGCGGTGCACGCCGCGGAGCTGCCCCAGCAGGTTGCGCTGGTGCGCCGGATTCTTGTGGAAGGTGTCGAAATTGACGCCAATGAGGTGCTTGGCGTCGAAGTGGGCGAGTTCCTTGCGGATGTCACTCTCGGCGTTCACCAGCATGCTGCTGACAGAGCGATTCATGTAACGGATGATGCCGTCGGCATCCGCGATCATCACATTCGTCGTGGTGTTGTCGAGCGCCTGCTTGATGCGCAGGTTGCCCTCCTTGTCGTCGTTCAAGAACTGGTTCCGGACATCGTCCAATGCCTGCGTGATTTTGGCCTTGAGCCCGGGCAGGCGCGTCATCTGGCGACTGTAGTCGCCGGTGCCATATTCTTTGATGAGGTCGACGACCTCCATTTTCACGTCAATGTGTGACTGCACTAGGGAGTTGATCGCGTCGGCCAGTTCGCGCTGCGTACCTGCCATCTGTGCGCTCGGCAGCTTGTAATCGATCGCGCCGGCGGCGTGTTCGCTCTGCATGCGCCGGACCTCGGCGAGCAGATCAGTCATTTGGCGCGCGCCACTGTTGAAACCCAGAATGCCCATATTAGTCACCTTGCGAAAAATTGATGTTTGAACTCACGCGACCGAAAGGCCTTGTGACCGGTGGGCTTCCGCCCGCTTGATGAGGCCCGGAACGTCGAGGATGAGTGCGACGTCACCGCTGCCGAGGATCGTCGATCCGCTGATCCCCTGCAGAAACGAAAACAGTTTGCCGAGTGGCTTGATCACGGTTTGGAGCTCGCCGAGCAGTTCATCGACGACGAGTCCGGCCTTCAGCGCGCCGAAACGCACGACGACGATGTTCTCGCGCCGGCAGTCGTGATCGCCCAAGTCGAAGGCGTCGCGCAGCCGCAGGACCGGCAGTGCTTCACCGCGGATGTTCAGAAAGCCCTGGTCGGTGACCGCACGGCGGTCGGCCGCCGACAGTTCGATGCACTCGACGACCACGTCGAGCGGCAGCACGTAGCGCGCGGCGCCGAGACCGACGAGGAAGCCGTCGATGATCGCGAGCGTCAGCGGCAGCCGGATCCTCACCGTGGTGCCGGACCCCGGCTGGCTGTCGATGTCGATCGTGCCGCGCAGCGCCTCGATGTTGCGGCGGACGACGTCCATGCCGACGCCGCGCCCCGAGAGGTTCGATACCGCGTCGGCGGTCGAGAAGCCGGGCTCGAAGATCAGCTGGTTGATTTCCTGCGTGGTCGGCGTCGCGCTGGCGCTGAGCAGCCCGCGCTCGACGGCCTTCAGCCGGATCTTCTCCGTGTTCAGGCCGCCTCCATCGTCGCTGACTTCGATGACGATGCTGCCCGAGTCGTGATAGGCATGCAGGCCGACGCGTGCACGCGCGGTCTTGCCGGCGGCCAGGCGCTGTTCGGTTGGCTCGATGCCGTGGTCCATCGCATTGCGCACCAGGTGCATCAACGGGTCGCCGATGCGTTCGACGACCGTCTTGTCGAGTTCGGTGTCGCCGCCGGAGATCTCCAGTTCGATGTCCTTGCCGATTTCGCGGCTGACGTCGCGCACCACGCGCTGGAAGCGCTGGAACGTGGGGCCGATCTGCACCATGCGCAGGCCCAGCGCACTGTCGCGGACTTCCTCGACGAGACGGGCCAGGGTGGCGGCTGACTCGACGATGTCGCTGAGGCCGGCGCGCTGCGCGCCGGCATGGATGCCGGAGCCCGCGATCACCAGTTCGCCGACGAGGGTGATCAGTTGATCGAGCTTGTCGGCATCGACCCGAATGAGGCGATTGTCCTGCGACTTCTGCTGGCGCAACTGCTGCTGCCGATCGAGCGCTGCGTCGACGACGACCGGCGCCACCGTGCCGCCCGCGACCAGAATCTCGCCCAGCGGCGGGGCGCTGCCAGGGACATCGGTCGCCGCCTGCTGGGCCGCGAGGCCCGCATCGAGCTGTGCCGGCGTGAGCGCCGTGCTTGCCACGAGGATCTCGCCGAGCAGGGTGTGGTTCGCGGGGAATTCGGCAATCCGCTCGAGTACCTGTTCGGTATGGCTGGTCGGCGGCTGGATCAGGATTTCGCAGTCGTCACGCACGAAGTCGAACACGCCGTCGATCGTCGCCCGGTCCGCGTCGCTGCGCAGGCGGATGTCGAAGTCGAGGTAGCAGGCTTCCGGATCGATCTCGGTGAACGAGGGCAGCCGGTCGTATCGGGTCTGCACCTCGACGAGTTCGCCCAAGGTCGAGAGATAGCGGATGAAGGACAGCGGGTCCATGCCGTTGCGCAACACCTCGGGGCCGAAGCGCAGCGAGATGGACCAGAGGTCCGCGGCCACGTCAGTGCCCGCCGCGGCGTCGGTCGTGCCGATGGCGGCCAGCTCCGCCGACAGCGCGGCGTCCGCGTTGATCAGGTCGTCGGCCAGCGGAGCGTCGGTCGTGATCGGCAGGATCAGGGCGCCGATGTGGTCACCGCAACGCAGGAGCAGGGCACTGAGCGCCGAGGACAGGACGAGTTCGCCGTCGCGCAGGCGATCGAGCAGGGTTTCGACCTGGTGGGTGAAACGGACGATCGGGTCGAAGCCGAACAGCCCCGCCGATCCCTTGATCGTATGCGCCGCGCGGAACACGGCATCGAGCAGATCTCGATTGCCGCTGTCGTTCTCGAGCTGCAGCAGGGATTCCTCCATCTGCGTCAGCAGTTCCTGACATTCGGCGATGAATGTCTGCAGGGCCGGGTTCAGATCCATCGTCATGCCTCCGGAGGCGGTCAGGCGGCGTTCGCCGGCGGGGCGAATGCGGGCGTGAGATTGAGCAGGCCGAAGACTTCGGCGACGGCATCGCTGTGGGCGACCACGCGCACCGGGTGGCCCAGGGCCTCCACTTCGCGCTTGAACAACAGCAGCTGTTGAATGCCGGCGCTGTCGATCTCGGCGACCTCGGACAGGTCGAGGTCGACCGGCCGCGCCTCGTTCAGCACCGCCAGCAGGCGTTGGTGCAGCGCCGACACGGCATAGATCGTCAGGTCGCCGTCGAGGCGCAGCGGGGTCGGGCCCTTGGCGCGAGATCCGGCTTTGCGGCTCATGGCAGCACCAGCTTCGACACGGCAGCGAGCATCTGTTCGGGCTTGAATGGTTTGACGACCCAGGCTTTCGCGCCGGCCGCCTGTCCTTCCTGCTTCTTCGATTCCTGGCTTTCGGTGGTCAGCATGATGATCGGCGTGAACTTGTAGTTGGGCAGCTGCTTGACCTCCTTGACGAAGGTGATGCCATCCATGTTCGGCATGTTCACGTCGCTGATGATCAGGTTGATCTTCTGGCCGCCGAGTTTGCTCAGGGCATCCTTGCCGTCGCAGGCTTCGATGACGTCGTAGCCACCGCCCTTCAGTGCAATCGAAACCACCTGACGGAGCGAAGCCGAGTCGTCGACTACGAGGATTGTCTTGGCCATGCTGAACCTCAGAAGAATGTGATGTCTGAATCGGCGGAGCTGCCGGCGCCGGCGGCGCGCTTCGTCGGCATGCGTTCCTCGTCCATCGTGTAGGAACGTTCCAGGCTCGACAGCAGCCTGGCGATGTCGCTCGCCGCGAGTTCGCCGTGCGTGAGTTGCGCGCGCAGCGCGATGACGTTGTCGCTGACGTGGGTCAACAACTGGTTGATGCGGTCCTGGAACTGGAGCTGTTCGAGTGCCGCGGCGACCGAGTGCTTGATCGCTTCGTTTTCGCTGCGCAGCACGCTGGCCGACGCATTGAGTCCGTCCATCGCCACCTTGAAATCGCCGACGACGCTGCTGATCTGGGCTTCGCATTCGGTGCGCGCCTGCGCATCGCGCTCGGCGGCGTGCTCGACCATCGCGGAGGATTCCTTGATGCCGCGATTGATGTACTCGATCTTCTGGCTGATGTTCTTGCCGATCTCGCCGGAGCGCGTCGACAGCGTGCGCACCTCGTCGGCGACGACGGCGAAGCCGCGGCCGGCTTCGCCCGCGCGCGCCGCTTCGATCGCGGCGTTCAGCGCAAGCAGATTGGTCTGGTCGGCGATGCTCGCGACGTCGGTCGCCATCTGCTGGAGTTCGGCGGTGAACTGCACGAGGCGCTGACTCTCGGCGAGCATGCGATCCTTGTCGTTCAGCGTCGTGGTCAGGATGTTGCCGACGATGCCAAGTCGCCGCTCGCTGTTGTCGACGATCTGGCGCAGCCCATCCTCGGCACCGCTGCCGCCCGACAGCCCCGTCGCGCGATAGGACGCGGCGATGGCTTCGTCGAGCCGGTCGACGATGCCAGCGAAATCGCGGGTCAGATGGACCACCGCGGTATCCATCTGGCGCCGTGCAGTCTCGAGATGATCGAGCCACACCGGCAGCACGCCGGCTTCAAAGGCGCGCAGGCTGTGCTGATGCGTGTCGCGGAGCGTGGCGAGCGCCTGTTCGTGTTCGAGTTGGCGGGCATCGAGGGCGGCCGCGCGCAGGCGCGCATGGCGACTCGCGGCCCGGCGATCGAGCGCGACGCCGACGGCGCACAGTGCGGCCGCGGTCGCGGCGTTCAGTGCAGACGGCGCCGTTGCAAGCAGCAGGACACCTGCGGTTGCACCGAGCCCGGTCAAGCCCCAGGACAGGCTGTTCGGTTCTTCATTCATGTCGACCCCGTTATCGTGTTGCCGTTGCAGGCGGACGGTGCGGGCGCTGCAATCGGTTGCAGGGTATCTATCGACAGAATCGGAAGTTGCTTTAAGCGGTTTTAGGTACCTGAAGCGAATATTTGATCGTGATCAAACGCGCGCAGCCGGCCGCAGCTTCATGCCGCGGTGCGGCGTCGGTGGGAAAGGCGGTCGACGGGCGGGCCGCAACGCTCGCCGCGGACTCAGTTGCCCGGCGCGGCGGGGGGGCGATAGCTCGGGTCGAACGGCGGCGGCGGCGGGGCCTCGGTGTCGAAGCTCGCCTCGTCCGGTTCGCCGGCGTCGAGCGGCGCGGCGATGGTGGGCAGCGGCTTTTCGATCGGCGCAGTGTCGTCATCGTGATTGGTGGCGAGCGCCGCCGGCAGGCTCAGGCACAGCGCGAGACACACGGCGGACAGGGAAACAGGGCGCACGGAACCTCCGCGGATCAGGGTTGGGCGTATTGGGGGCGGGCGCGCGTCGCGGCGCGCGGGGACCGAGTGTGCTGTCCCGCGCTGAACTTCGCAATTCCCGTGTCCGCGAGCCCCGGACTTCACTGCGCGCGCAGGCGCTCGCGGTAGGCCGTGATGCGGGACTTGAGCCCTGGCTCGGCCGCCGAGCGCACGAGCGCAGCGAGATCGGCGTCGCGCCGGTCGCTGCGCGTCGCGCTGCGGATCGCGCGCGCCGTTGCCGGCGTCACGCGTGGGGGAGGGAGGGCGTCGAATGCGTCACCGAGCCGGCTGACCAGGCCTGCCGCGAGCGCGGTGCGGGCATCCCACTGTGCGCCGTCGATGACGATGTGGCGCGCGGCCTCCGCGCCGACGCGCTCGGCGAGCCGCCGCGTGCCGAGCACGATGCCGAACTGTGCGCCCGGAAAACGGAAGTTCGTCTCCGGCGCAGCCACTCGCTGTTCGCAGACGGCGAACAGATCCGCGCCGGCACCCCAGCAACGGCCGGTGGCGAAGGCCACCGTGCGCCATGGCGCGTGCCAGATCGCCGCCAGCAGCGTTTCGATGCGGACGAGCCGCTGCAGCAGGTCGCCGTCGCTGCAGTGTTCGAGATCGGACAGGTCGAGCCCTGTGCAGAAATGCGGGCCGGCGGCGCGCAGCACCAGCGTGTGCAGCGTCTCGTCGCGGCTCGCGTCGGCGAGCGCACCGAGCAGCCGCTCGACGAGCTCGGGCCCGAGCGCGTTGCCGCGCGCCGCATGGTTCAGCGTCAGCGACAGCGTGTCGTCCGCGCGCTCGACGAGCAGCATCAGGGTGTCTGCGCGCGCACGGCGGCGGCGCGATCCCACAGGTTGGGCACGACCGGGCTGTCATAACCCGAGACGAAGTCGAGCAGCGCGCCGCTCGCGTCGAGCCGGTGACGACGCACAGCGCCGATGTTCGCCCCGTAGACATGGATGCTGATGGCCGTCTGGTCCTGCAGGGCATTGCTGACGCGGTGCCAGTCGCCGAGCGACGGCGACACCGCGTCGATCGCGCCGGGCGCCATCACATGGCTGGCGCCGCTGCTGACGGGATGCCCGTCGCGCAGGCCGTATTCGTCGCAGCGCTCGGCGCCGCGGAGCTGGCCCACGAGTCCCCACACCGTGTGATCGTGCACAGGCGTGCTGTGGCCGGGCTGCCAGACGAAACTGACGACGGAAAAGCGCTCGAGCGGATCGCAATGCAGGAGGTACTGCATGTAGCGATCGGGGTGCGGCAGCGCGAACGCCTCGGGCAGCCAGTCGTCGCGTGCGATCAGCGCCGCGAGATGATCACGACCGGTGGCCAGCAGGCGGGATTCGTCCCCCGTGGCGCTGACCAGCGCGGTCATCGCGCGCACGAACTGGCGCAGCGGTTCCAGGCTATCGCTCATGGACGGGAGCCCTCGCGCGCGGCAAAGGCCGCCCCATCGGCGCCGAGCGCCGGCACGCGGGTGTCGACGTCGATCGCGGCCCCGTTCAGACGCACCGGGCAGCCGACGGTGCGCGTGACTTGCCCACCGGGCAGCGCCTGCTCGCGCACCAGACCGAGATGGGCCGTCTGCGGATCGGCGAGCGCTTCGCCGAAGCCGTTGATCGGCGCGCACGGCACGCCGGCGCTGGCGAACGCAGCCAGCCAGTGGGCGAGCGGTTGTTGCGCAAAACGGGGATCGAGCAGGGCTTTCAGTTCGACCTGGTGCGCGGCGCGCAAGGTCGGCGTCGCAAAGCGCTCGTCGGCGAGCAGTTCGATGACGCCGACCGTCGCGCAGACCTGTTGCCACAGTTTGTTGTTGCCCGCCGCGATCGCGAACCAGCCGTCCGCCGCCTGGTAGGCCTGGTAGGGCGCATTGCGGGGGTGCGCCGAGCCGAGTTTGCGCGGGTTGCGACCGGTGCCGAAGTACTCGCTCGTCTGCAGCGCCGAGATGGCGAGTGTCGCGCCGAACATCGGGACGTCGAGATGGCCGCCAGGGCCGCCGCCCCGGACGCGGGCGAGCAGCGACGCGATCGAGAACGCGGCATAGAGGCCCGAGGAGAAGTCCGAGACCGGCACGCCCGCCTTGACCGGCTCGCCGTCGGGCTCGCCCGTCACGCTCATCACGCCGGCCGCGGCCTGGATCGTCAGGTCGAAGCCACCCTCGCCGCCGCGCGGTCCGTCCTGGCCGTAGGCCGAAATCGAGCAGTACACGAGCGTCGGGTGCCGGGTCTCGAACCAGTCCCAGCCAAGGCCGAGCCGTTGCATCGCGCCGGGCCGGTTGTTCTCGATCAGGACGTCGGCGGCGAGCGCGAGATCGCGGGCCTGGGCGAGGTCGGCCGGATCTTTCAGGTTCAGCACCACCGAGCGCTTGCCGCGGTTGACGCTCGCGAAGTTCTCGCTGAAGCCACCGCTCAGCGGCGGCCACTGGCGCATCGAATCTCCCTCCGGCGGCTCGATCTTGATCACTTCGGCGCCGAAATCAGCGAGCAGCATGCCGCAGAACGGCCCTGACGCGACCTGGCAGAACTCGACGACGCGCACACCGGCGAGCGGCAGGGCGACAGCAGCGGTGGCATTCATCCGGGCACTCTACAAAGAAGCGCTGAACCGGGCCAGCCTGAACGGGGGCGTCACGCGCCTTTTTGTCCTCAAGCCGGTGCCGGGCCAGGCCGCTCTAGCGGGCTCAACCACCCGCTGCACGCTGCAGCCCGACAGGCCCATGGCACATCTGCACGAAAATCTCGACTTCCTGCTGTTCGGCGCAGTCGTGCTCGTGCTGTTCGCGGGGCTGCACCTGTGGTTGCGGCGCAAGGCCGGCAGCCGGCAGGGCGTGACGGGCGTGACGTGGCTGCTCGTGTGCAGTGTTCTCGGCGTGGGCGCGGTCGTCACCGATGCCATCGGCCACCGCGAGCGCGCCAAGCTGGAGCGCGCGGTGATGGGCTTCGCGCCGACTTATGCGCAGGAGTTCGAGCGTCTCGGGCATGCGGCCATCACGCCCGAGACTGCGCCGGACCACCCGGCCTATCTGCAGATGATCGAGGCCCAGCGCCGCTGGCTGTCGGTCAATCCGGTGGTCAACGACATCTACACCGTGCGCCGTGGTGGCCCCGGCGAAGTGTTGCTGATCGTGGACTCCGAAACCGACTATGACCGCAACGGACGCTATGAGGGCGAGCGCGAGTCGCGCACGGACATCGGCGAAGCGCTGGAACTCGGCGGTCCGGTGGTCGAGGCGGCATTCGCGGGACGTGGCGGTTTCGACGAAGACATGGTCAGCGATCGCTGGGGCACCTGGGTCAGTGCGTACTGGCCGATCCACGACGCCGATGGCAAGGTCGAAGCCCTGCTCGGCGTCGACTACGACGCCGGCGAGTGGGCGCGCGAAATCCGCGATGCACGCTGGAATGCACTGGCCGCCAGCGCCGTGGTGGCGTTGATGCTGTTCGGCGGCACCGTGCTGCTGGCCCTGCGCGGCATAGAACTCGAGATGCGCCAGCAGCATGCCGAAGCGCTGGCCCAGGCGCGCGACGCCGCGGAGAGCGCGAGCGCGCTGAAGAGCCAGTTCCTCGCGCGCATGAGCCACGAGATTCGCACGCCGATCAACGGCGTGATGGGCGTGACCGAACTGTTGCTGCAGACCCCGCTGGACGCGAAACAGCAGCACTTCAGCGAACTGATCTATCGCTCCGCGACAACGCTGCTCGATGTCATCAACGACATCCTCGATTACTCGAAGATCGAAGCCGGCAAGCTGACGCTCGAACAGATCGATTTCGATCCGCGCGACCTCTTCGAAGACGTGGCCGAACTGCTCGCCGCGCGCGCCCAGGGCAAGGGGCTCGATCTCAACGTCTCACTGCCGGTCGTGGTGGGGCAGGCCGTTCATCTGCGCGGCGATCCGGCCCGGTTGCGCCAGATCGTGACCAATCTCGTCGGCAATGCGATCAAGTTCACGGCCAGCGGTGAGGTCACGGTCGTCAGCGCCTGGCCGTCCGACGCCCACGGCCAGCACCGACTGCGCTGCGAGGTTCGCGACACCGGCGCGGGGGTCGACCCGTCGAAGCAGGCCGCGCTGTTCGAACCCTTCGTGCAGGCTGACAACTCGACGACGCGGCGCTTCGGCGGCACCGGCCTCGGGCTCGCCATCTGCAAGCGCCTCGTCGACGCGATGGGCGGGCGCATCGGCTGCGATGCGCGTGTGGACGGCGGCTCGCTGTTCTGGTTCGAAGTGCCGCTGGCGCGGGCCGAGCGCGTGCACGAAACCGGCAGCGCGCGCGCGCCGGGGCTGCGCGGCGTCAAGGCCCTGATTGTCGACGACAACGCAACGAACCGGGAGATACTCGAACATACCTGCGAAGCGTGGGGCATGCGCTATGCAACGGCCACCGATGGTCGCACGGCGCTGACGCTATTGGCGGCGGCCGCCGCGGCCGGTGAACCGTTCGACGTCGGCGTGCTCGATCTCGACATGCCGGAGATGGACGGGCTCGAACTCGCGCGCCTGATCAAGCGCGATCCGGCGCTGGCCGGTACGCAACTGCTGATGCTGAGTTCGGTCTGTCATATCGCCGGCGAAGACGTGTGGCGCGACGCGGGCATCGAGCGCTACCTGATCAAACCGGCGCGGCAGAACCATCTGTTCCGCGCCCTGACCGACATGCTCGGCAGCGGCGCGGGCGAACTCGCGGCGCAGCCGACGCCGACGACCCTGCCGGGCCAGTTGCAGCGCGCGCTGCGCGGGCGCGTGCTGCTCGCTGAAGACAACGCGGTGAATCAGCTCGTCGCCCAGACGGTGTTGGAGGGGCTCGGGCTCGAGGTGCTGACCGTCGGTGATGGCCGTGCCGCCGTCAATGCCGTCTGCTTCGGCGGCGGCGCGTTCGACATCGTGCTGATGGACTGTGAAATGCCCGAACTCGACGGCCGCGCCGCGACGACGGCGATCCGCGCCTTCGAAGCCGCGAACGGCCGTGCCCGCCTGCCGATTGTTGCGCTGACCGCGCATGCGATGGAATCCGATCGCCAGCAGTGTCTCGAGGCCGGCATGGACGACTATCTGAGCAAGCCCTTCACCGGCGCCCAACTCGCCGCGACCCTCGCGCGCTGGCTGCCGGCCCCCGCTGACGCACTGCCCGCCGACCGCTCGGCGGCCTGACCGGCGCCGAACGGCCCGCCCGTTCGACACGGCCGGCGCGTATTCGCGAGCAATCTCATTAGAATGGCGCCTTGCCAGGCCGGGATGCCGGTCCCACGCCCGTGAGGAACGCTCGATGCTCTATTCGGTGCTCGCCATCTGCCTCGGCGCGTCACTCGGCGCGCTGTCACGCTGGCTGCTCGGGACCGGTCTGAACTGGCTGTTTCCGGCGATTCCGCCCGGCACGCTGGCGGCGAATCTGATCGGGGGTTACCTGATCGGCATTGCCGTCAGCTTCTTCGCGGCGCACCCCGACCTCGCCCCCCAGTGGCGCCTGCTCGTGATCACCGGCTTTCTCGGTGGCCTCACGACGTTCTCGGCCTTTTCCGCCGAGGTCACCCAGTTGCTCGAGGATGGCCGCCTGTTGCTCGCCGGTGCGGCGATATCCGCGCACGTCGGTGGTTCGATCGCGATGACCCTGCTCGGCATCGCGACGGCGATGCATTTCCAGAAAGCCTGATCTGGCGCAGCTTCGAGTCGATGCCAGGCTGGTCCGCGCCTGGAGATTCATTTAGATTCCATCCATAAAGACGAAATAAGCGGTTCTGCGCGGCGATCCGGGGTCTGCCGTGACACGAACCCATTGAGACCGCACGCCGGGGACGCTCCGACAGGAGCGAAAGGGGTGGCGTTGAAGTCGATGTTCCGGGCGCCTGCGGGCCCGGCACCCGCACGGGTGCCGACGGCCTGCCTGGCCGCTCATGGCGCACTGCACGGACCGGACGGGATCACTCCCCCGGACGGGCGCCCGCGCTTCGAACTGCCCGACGTCCCAGGCCGGCGCGCGCCGTCGGCCGCCGTCCGCCGTCCCCTCGTCGTTCGTCATGCCTGCTGCCGCGGCCCCATCCGGGGCCGGCGCATTCAATCGATCGAACCATCAGGGGGACACACGACATGAAGCGACGAACAGCCGCGCGCCGCGCGCCGCCCGCCGGACTGCGCAAGGCCAGCACCGGCATTGCCGGACTCGACGAGATCCTCGAAGGCGGCCTGCCCGCCGGCCGGCCAACGCTCATCTGCGGCGGTGCCGGTTCCGGCAAGACCCTGCTGACGATCGAGTTCCTCGTCCGCGGCGCGAACCAGTTCGACGAACCGGGCGTGTTCATGGGCTTCGAGGAAACACGCAGCGAACTGGCACAGAACGTGGCGTCGCTGGGCTTCGATCTCGAACAGCAGATTGCGCAGGGCAAACTCGCCGTCGACTACGTGCTGGTCGAGCGCCGCGAAATCCATGAGACCGGCGACTACGACCTCGAAGGCCTGTTCGTGCGGCTCGGTCACGCGATCGACGCGCTCGGCGCGAAGCGGGTCGCGATCGATTCGATCGAAACCCTGTTCACGGGGCTCGAGGACACGGCGCTGCTGCGGGCCGAACTCCATCGACTGTTCCGCTGGCTGAAGGACAAGGGCGTCACGGCGCTGATCACGGCCGAACGCGGCGAAGGCGGTCTGACGCGCCACGGCATGGAAGAGTACGTGTCGGACTGCGTGATCCTGCTCGACAACCGCGTCAGCAACCAGTTCGCGACGCGCCGGCTGCGCATCGTGAAGTACCGCGGCTCGCGCCACGGCGCCGACGAATTCCCGTTCGTGATCGGCGAGGCCGGCCTGTCCGTGCTGCCCATCACCTCGCTCGGCCTGACCCACGAGGCCAGCGCGCAACGGATCTCGAGCGGCGTGGTGCATCTGGATCAGATGCTCGGTGGGCAGGGCTATTACCGCGGCAGCAGTGTCGTCGTGTCCGGCACCGCGGGCACCGGCAAATCGAGCCTGGTCGCGCATTTCGCGAACGCCACCTGCGCCCAGGGCGAACGCGCGCTGATTTTCCTGCTCGAGGAGTCGCCGAGCCAGTACCTGCGCAACATGTGCTCGATAGGCATCGACCTCGCCCAGTGGATGCGGCGCGATCTGCTGCGCATTCACGCCGCGCGGCCGACGCTGTGCGGGCTCGAATCCCATCTGCAGACCATTCATCGTCTGACCGCCGAGTTCGACCCGGCAGTGGTGGCCGTGGATCCGATCACCAACCTGGCGTCGGTCAGCAGCTTCAGCGAAGCCCGCGCGCTGCTGATCCGGCTCATCGACTTCTTGAAGACGCGTCAAATCACGGCGCTGTTCACCAGTCTGATTCACGGGGAGCGCGACATCGAAACCACCGACATCGGCATCTCTTCGCTGATGGATGTGTGGCTGATGTTGCGCGACAGCGAACACAACGGCGAGCGCAACCGCCTGCTGTACGTGCTGAAGGCGCGTGGCATGGCGCATTCGAACCAGGTCCGTGAATTCCGGCTCACGCCAGAAGGCATTCGGATGATCGATGTCTATGTCGGGCCGGCCGGCGTGCTGACCGGCACCGCGCGGCTCGCCCAGGAGGCGCGCGAACGGGATGCCGAGGCCGCCAGGCGGGAGGAGGTCGAGCGCCGCGCGCGCGAACTGCAGCAGCGGCACCTGGCCCTGCAGGCGCAGATCGATGCGCTGCGGCTCGAACTCGAGACGAACGTGATCGAGCGCGAACGGCTGCTCGCGCAGGCCGAACAGCAGCACGCCGCGAGCCTGCGCGATCGGGTGGCGATGGCGCTGGCGCGCCACGCGGACGGCATGAGTCCAGGTGCGGCGCCGCGCCGCCGGCGGGGTGCCTGACGTGGCCTCGCGGCGCAAGAATCGGGCCGACGCGGCCACGCCGACGCCCGGCAGCGGGCGTGACACCTATGTGCTGCGCCTGTACGTGGCCGGCACGACACCACGCTCGATGCGGGCCATCCTCGATGCGCGCGCGTTCTGCGAAGCGCACCTCGCGGACCGCTACGAACTCGAGGTCGTCGACATCTACCAGCGGCCGGCGCTCGCCCGGGACGAACAGATCATCGCGGTCCCGACCCTCGTGCGCAGCGTGCCGCCGCCGCTGCGCCGCCTGGTCGGCGACCTGTCCGATGTGGAGCGGGTAATGGCCGGCCTGGAGCTCGCGAATCGCTGACTTCAGCGAATTCGCTCAATTGTCGCTAATGCTGATGTGGGACAGCGAACGATGTCAGTGGCGACGGGCGAGCGTGGGCAGCGGGCTCTGCTGGAAGAGCTCGCGTCACTGCGCGCACGGGTGGCCGAATACGAAGAGCTGATGCGGGCCATCCGCACCGGCGAGGTCGACGCGCTGTTTCTCAGCGAGGGGGACGACTGCCGCACCCTGACCCTGGGCGATGCCGGTTCGACCTATCGCGCGCTGGTCGAGGCGATGAGCGAAGGCGCGGCCATCGTGCAACGCGACGGGACGCTGTTCTACTGCAACAGCCGGCTGGCCGCGATGCTGGAAATGCCGCTCGAGGCCGTGATGGGCGCCTCGCTGCTGGACTTCGTCGCGCCCGCGGGCCGGGCCGGCGCGGCACGGCTGCTGGCCGCGGGACTACTGCGCCGGAGCAGCGGGGAACTGACGATGCACCGGCATGCCAGCGGATTGATGCCCGTCCAGTGGTCGGTCAGCCCGCTGCAACTCGGCGGACACAAGGGCGTGTGCGTCGTCGCCACCGATCTCACGGAGCGTTATCGCGTGCAGGAAGCATTGCGCAGCCTGTCGCTGATCGACGAACTCACGGGACTGTTCAATCGCCGCGGTTTCATCATGCACGCCGAGCAGCAGCTGAAGCTCGCGCGGCGCATCGACGGCCAGCTGCTGCTGGTGTTCGCCGATCTCGACGGGCTGAAGCCGATCAACGATGAACTCGGCCACCAGGCCGGCGACCATGCGATCAGCGATGCCGCCGAGGTGCTGCGCCGGAGCTTTCGCGAATCCGACATTCTTGCCCGCCTCGGCGGGGACGAGTTCGCGGTGCTCGCCACCGGAACCGATGGCCATGCGATCGACGTCATTCATCAACGACTGCAGAAGCACGTCGACGAACACAATGAACGCGGTGGCCGGCCCTACCGGCTTTCCATCAGCGTCGGGATCATTCCTTACGAGCCGTCGCAACCGGCTCCCGTGATCGAACTGCTGACACGCGCAGATGCCGCGATGTACGCGAACAAGCGCGACAAGCGCCGCGCGGAACCCCGCAGCGGTTGCCCCGACATTCCCATCGATATGCCGCACGCGACGCCGACGCCTGGTCGCGGCGCAGATGCGGGCGCGCCGCAGATCGGCGTCTGGGAGTGGACGCTGGACAACAACCGCGTGCTGTGGTCGCCGGAGATGCGCGAGGTGCTCGGCATCGTCGACTTCGACGGGACCCTGCCGTCCTTCGTCGCGCTGCTGCATGCCGACGATCGCATGCGCGTGATCACGGAGGCGCGCCGCGCGTTGGCGCAGCGCGCGAGCTTCGTGTCGCAGTTCCGCGTGCAGACCGCCGATGGACGCGTGCGGCTCGTGGCCAGCCGCGCGCACGGCGAATACGCCGCCGACGGCCGTGTGCAGCGCCTGCTGGGCACGCTGACCGATCTCACCGGCTTCGCCGCGGCGAGCGAGCTTGCGCAGGCGACGCTCGACACGATACCGGCCAATATCTGTGTGCTCGACAGTGATTCGCGAATCGTGTCGGTCAATCGCGGCTGGCGCGAATTCGCGCAGGCCAACGGCGCGCCCGATGCAGCGCAACACCTGGGCCTGCGATATCTGGACGCCTGCGCGGCTGATCACGGTCCGCAGGCCGCCCTGTCGCACCGTTTTGCAGCCGGACTGGGCGACGTGATCGCGGGCCGTCGCGCGCACTTCGAGCAGGACTATCCGTGTCACAGCGCCCACGCGCAGCGCTGGTTCAACGTGAGCGTCGCGCGCTTCGACATCGCCGGCGAAACACGCGTGCTGGTGCGTCACCAGGAAATCACCGAGTCGGTGGTCGTCGAGGATTGCCTGTCGGAGACGCTGCACCCGAGCGAAGAACCCGGGCACCAGGTGCGCGACGGCATCTTCATCGTGCAGGATGAACATCTTGTGTTCGTCAATCACGCCGGTGCGCAGCTGCTGCACACCGCGTCCGATCAGCTCGTGGGACGGCGCCTGACCGATCTGATGACGCCGACCCAGGCTCGTCAGTGGCGCGAACGACTGACAACCCGTGGTGGCCAGCGTCGCCGGCGCAGCGAAGGACGCATGGTGTTGCAGGCAGCCGACGGCGCGACGATCGAGGTCACCGCCACCGTCACGCCGACGCTGTACAACGGCCTGCCTGCGTTGCTCGGAACGCTGCATAGCACGGCACGTCCAGCCGACTGAGGAACCGGCACCCGCTTCGAAGGCACTGGGGCAGGCACGCGGCATTTTGAATCGCTGAGCGCCGTACCATTCGCAGGTTGAGCTTGTTTCGTCAGCCCAACAATCACCAGGCGCCGGCCCCAGCCGGCCTCAAGAACGCTCGGTGTAGCCCGGGTGCAACGCAGTGGAACCCTGGATCCGCGGGGTCTGACACACCGCTCCCGGGTTCCGCGCTGCG
>LNFM01001445.1_pt1 | contig 53902 bp, 53 predicted proteins | sample 596031 | NCBI WGS metagenome assembly LNFM01 (sample SAMN04254537, study PRJNA301005) | activated carbon metagenome | isolation source: dual media filters at the Ann Arbor, Michigan drinking water treatment plant | place: USA: Ann Arbor
AGCAGCAATTGCTTCAGGGGTGAAATGTTTTGATATATCAGCTTGTCCTTGTTGAATACGAACCAATACTTCATCTGGGTGAGATAAGCACCACTCTATACCTGTAATTAAATCATCACCCACCCAAGCACTGTCAGCAAAAGGTAAGTAGGCGGGCAAAGGTCCAGCGACCACCATACGTCCTGATTGCAAAGCTTCTAACAAACGGTTTGGGCTTTTTGCAGATTTATGGTTACTATCAAGTACGGGTATTACCACTAGATCAGATTGCAGAATAGCATGCTGAGTAGACTCTACGCTCCAAGGAATGTAGTGAATGTTTAACTTGGAGTCTTTTGGTAATAGTTTATTCAGATCTAGTTCACCATTAGGCAAATTTGTGACCAAATTTAATACAACTGGTTTTTTATAGCCATTTAGTTTTGGTAAAAATGCTATTAAAGAGTCTAAATTATTATTGTGACCAAACCATAACAACTTGATCGTGTCTCCTGGTGAAAATGTTGCTGGCATGCACCGCATTTCAACTGGATCAGAGATAACAGCATCGACAGTGTGAGATTGTTTGGCAATTGCATTAGCTATACCATCTGTTGCAGCGACTACAATATCAGCCAACTTCAGCAATTCAAGCAGCAAAGGACCACGTTTTGGGTGATCAAATAAATTGTCACAGAAATCTACCAATACTATGGCATTTCTTTTTTTTGCATCTTTTGCTAGCTGAAGAGCGTGATCACTAAATACTTTGGAGATAATTACTGTGTCGCCGACTTTTGGCACTGCGCTACCCCAACCACCCATGACTTGTGAAAGCTCCTCATTCACAATCTCGCTTTGCCAACCTAGTTTTGTAAGTTCAATAGACGGCGTTATTACACGATAACGTGCACTTGCTGTTTCTGAAGTTTGTCTACCATCTACATTTTTTATAGCACCAGCGGTTAGCCAAATCAGGCGTTTAGTTTGATGGGTGTTTTGATTTTCTGCAGAAATTATTACAGGGCTTGCTGAGTCTGAAACAATACGCAAACCATATTTTGCCTTCAAATCATTTTGCAGCGCTTGCAGCGGCGCTTCCCACTTGCCTTGATGAGTTTGGCGGTAGACTTTGCTTTCAGTAAACCACACAGATGTATCACCATCGACACCCCATCGCCAGTCACCCCCGGGGGTTTGCACCATGACGCGTGAACCAAGACCTAGACTGGCGCGTAAGTGCATATTAGTATTGGATACTCCGATGTTGTCATCCAGCAAGGAGAGCAGGGCGAGCAAATCCTCAATATCATCCGTTAAACTCGTTGCATCATGCAGGGGTGCTTGGAGATACTGTTTAAATTCGTTTAACTCTTCACTTAGTACATTGCGCTGCAGTGAAATCCATGTGGCGTTGATAGGCGAGAGTGCCTTTGCAAAAGGCTCTGCATCTACTGCTTTGGCGAGCTTGCTGAAAATATTGCCTACACCTTGCACACCCATACCTGCTTTCCAGTTAATGCCTATGTATGGGCCTTCGCCTAATGATCGCAACCAAGCTTTCCATTTTTCGACCAAATCTGGTCTTGGGCTTAACGGTAAAGGTGGAGCGATTTCAGGCGCGCCTAAACCATGGGCTGCAACCGGCAAATCATTGACGATAAAACTTAAATCATAATCATTGCTTGATGGTGGTTTTTGATTGTCAGGATATACGTGGTTTAAGTATCCCATCCGCTCTAGCAAGGGCACTAATTTTTTACCCGCCCAATAATCCACATGAATGCCAGCTGCGGTTAACCAAGGCAAATAGCGCAAATAGGTCAGCTCATCGCCTAAGCCCATATCCCGCTTAATCAACACTCGGCTACCTTTATGCGTTTGACTAATCACTGGACAACACCAGTCATTGAGCAACTCTTCGCGCTGGGCGACTTTACGTGCGGTTAACTCACGGAAGCCCACAATTGCATCACCAAGCTTAAGGCGAGCCATGCCGCTGTACTCTTGCGCATCCAATCGATTGGGGTTGATACTTATGCAGCTTTGATAATCTTCAATAGCCTCTTTTAACCTTAGGCTGCTTAGATAGCAGGCAGCTCTACCATAATGAATACTGGAGCGATTATTAGTAGCAGGGTTGTTAAGCGCAGTAGTGGCTATTTCTATTGCCAAACTGTGCTGTTGATTAACTGACAGAGCACGTATGTAATCGCCAATAATTCTGCCATCATTTGCATCAAGCTCGCAGGCGCGCTTTAACACAGAGACGGCCAAATCTATTTTAAGATCTCGCATAGCGGCCCAACCAAGCAAGTGGAAAGCACTGGCGTTGTTTGGTGAGATAGCCATTACTTGCTGCGCATATTGAATACCAGTGGGCACATCATTTGCGCCAACCGCTTTCCAACCAGCTTGCAGCAACTCCATTACTTGCGTAGCTTCAAAATCATTCTCATCAGTACCAGAAGAATCATCAACAGTTTGTATTGAATATGCGGGTTGGGCATTGCTAAATTTGGTTAACAGGTCAGCTTTTAATTGTTTAAAGACATGAGCAAGATCGCCGTCCAGCGATTGTCTGTAGCAAACAGCATTAGGGTACCAAGGTGAATTATCTTGGTGTCCCCAACGCCAATCCTCATAAGGACGGTTGACAATGATTTTAGTTGGTTTGCCGAGCGCTTCTCTTAGGTGGTGATTGGTATTGGGGACTGCAATATAATCATCTACCAATTCCATCAAAGCTAGCATTTCTGGAAGGTTATCGTTTAAGCGAGATAAATCGAGAAATTTCCTACCTAGCCCCGCTTCAAATGCTTTTGATTCTTTTGCATCAGGAACACGCTGCACACTAATAATACTTGCATTAATCTCTTTTAATGTTTGCCCAAGTAAGTGCGTGTCAATGTAACGGTCACCCATGCGTACCCCATTGCGTACTTTGCTACCTTGCACCCCCCCGCGCCATGTCACCGCTATATAGGGTGGAGGCCCAAATTTATGCAATATTTTAGTAATTTTTGCGACAAGTTTGTCTTGTGCTTTAAAGGATAATGGCGCTGAAACTGCTGGTAAAGCAAGTTGTGAGGCTGCTAAAGGAAGATCACCAATATTGATCCAAAATCCATCTTTTGGGCAATTAAACCCCAAAGACACTTCTGCAAACAACCCGGTTGATTCTAATATTTTTTGTGTACGTATGTGTGATTGCACATGTAAACGCCAACCACGCTTGACTAGCGCATGGGCATGACACAAGAAGAACAAAGTATCCCCAGGGCCTTGCTCGTTTTTGAGCCATAAATCAACTGGCTCACTTAAATGCAGGGCAGGACAGCGACCATTTTCTGCCATGGTTTGCGGTCTGAAAGTGAACGCTTTTAGACCTTGATTAAACTGGCCACGAATTAAATCGCAAAATGCGATGGTGGTTTCCCATGCGAGTGCATTGGGTTTTAGCGCGACTGCCTGCTGTGCAGTTTGCGAGGCTTCGTCAAATTTTTCAAGCGCAACATAGACTGCAGCAAGCAAACCTAAAGATTCGGCACTTGCCCCAAATTGTTGAATCGCATCGCTAATCGGGGCAAGCGCAGCCTGCGGCTGTTTTGCTAACATCAACGCCTCTGTCATGTCACGCAATTTGCGCTCCGTGACACCGCCATTCAGTGCTTTTTGTAACAATGGCATGGCGAGGTCGGGTCTACCATCACGGTTGGCAATTACACCCAATATATGCGCCACATCGGGCGATTCATTTGCGATGATAGAGGCCTTTCTAGCATGTGCCATGGCTGCGCTGGTATCACGCTTGAAAATATGTTGCCAAGCTAAATCTAGCTCGCTTTTTAACAGTGCTTCGGTTGCTGACATACACTTAACCTAAGCTAAGTTGAATAATTTTTTGATATTGAATCTGCAATTGCTGTAAAGCAATTAATATGGCGCCTGCGGAGAGCGCAACCCCATATGGCATAGCAACAGCGCCCTCGGAGCGTAAATCCCAGCTCATTTCTTTAAATCCAGATAAGTACATGGATTTAGCCATATACTTCATGTTGTACCACATATGACCCAAGCCACCATTGCGCCATGCAATGCCCAACGCCCACACGCCACCTATCATAGCGCCCACAAGAATAGAGAGAATAACGCCTTTAAAGCCCATCAGTAAGCCAAACACCATGACCAACTTGACGTCGCCGGCGCCAACTTGTTTGTATTTGTATGGCACGTACAAAAACGCACCGCCTGCTATCAGGCCCAATAAACTAAATAAAAATCCTTTTGAAACCATGCCCAAGGGGATAAAAAAAGCCATGCTGATAAACACCAGCAATCCGTAGGCCATACCCCATAGCAGTAGCTTATTGGGGATACGCCTGTACTTAAAATCGTAGAAAGACACAAAGCAAGACAAAATGACTACGCCCACTAGGAGAGCGATAATAAAATATTCAAAAGGCATGCGCGACTCAATCTTTAGCTATGGAAAACGCCGCCGAGGATAAAATCCACGGCGGCGCATACAAACCAATACTCGGTAGCTAAGCTACCAGGTTATGATTAGTCGTCACCCAATAGGTTAGCTTCGCCACCTAAAGTAGTGTTCATGTTACCGCTTTCTAAGAACTCTGTAGTGTCAAATGCAGCACCGTTAACAGTGTTGGTCAATTGCACTAAACCGTCAGAATCTAAACGAACGATTTGGTCTGAACCTTCTTCGCCTGTTTCGCCGCCTGGCAAGTGGTTAGCCATCCAAGCATATAGGTCAGCAGTTTTGTCGCCCAAACCAACAACAGCGATGTATGAAACAGCTGCTACGGCACCTAAAGTAACGCCGTACTCAACCATAGATTGGCCTTCTTCGTCTTGCAGGAAGCTTTTTACGTTTTCGATCATTTTCTTCTCCATTTAAAATTATGTAACTTCCCCCATTAAATACAACAAGCGGTGGGGGATCCATCTCGTTGCATGCTTTTACCTTCACTGAGATTTTTGATCTCTGTTTAGAGGAGGGTGGCATGGTTTTTTTATCACCATCCTCTACAAGGTGCACCTCTATATATGCAAAGCACATGCCAACGCATAAAAGTAATGGCCTTAACTTTATTAACATGCTGAAATATATGGAAATAGTTTTGAAACAACTTTTGCAGAAGTAGGGCTTAGAGCTAAAAAAACGCATTAAGCGTGGTTGCAATCAACCAAGTTGGTTGTAAATATTCAACCAATTATAATTTTGAGCATTGCATGGGGAGTCTGAATTAAGTTAGCACTTAAACTGATCGCATAATTGGGTAACGGTAGGTTGTGTATCATAGTGAAGGGCTGGCGCCTGCTCCGGTTTTATCTTCTTGCCTTCAATACTTTTCAGTAGCTTGGTGTGATTCTTTGGGAAAAGTTTAAGGTTGTTGAAGCGGGAGATATCCTCCAGCGCGCTTGTTACAAATGCCGTGAAGATGACGCTAGTTGCAACCGCGACGATTATCGTAGCAGCATAGTCTTGCGCAACTTTCATGACATATCCCCTTACATTCACAAGCGAGAAAACCTCGTTGTTTATGTAAGAGATATCGTCAAGATTTGACTAAAATTTAGAGCGACCTTTAAATTTGATTGGGTAAATCAAAGCCCGTTTGGATTTGGCGTAATTAACAGCTTGCACCAAGAGTACATCAGAGCAGGGTGTTTAGTAGCTGCCTTATTTCTAAGGCCACCTCAGATGCAGTTAGGCCAATTGGCCCAATGCCTTTTTCTACAAGCTTATCTGCTGCAAGCCCATGTAGATACACCCCTAATTTAAGTGCATCTATTGCAGGTAAGCCCTGTGCAACAAGGGCACCAATAAAACCACTCAACACATCACCTGTCCCAGCACTCGCCAAACCTGGGTTACCGGTAGGGTTAATCCAATAGTCACCGGTTTGATTAGCGCATACGCTTTCGGCGCCTTTTAAAACACAAACGCAATTCAATTGCTTTGAGATGGTTTGTGCAGAGGTTATACGATTACTTTGAATTTTCTCGATCGTCTGCTGCAGCAATCGCGCGGCTTCCCCTGGGTGCGGCGTTAATATGGTGGCAGCTTTTCGATTACGCACTAAGTTAGCTAAATCTGAATTTTCAGCAATTAAAGTTAATGCATCTGCATCCACAATGATTGGTTTGGGTTGCGTTAGGCAACTTGCAAGCCATGTGGCTGCTGACTGTTGCTTCCCCATGCCAGTGCCAACAACAAAAGCATTCAAAGAGCTTGATAAATGTGTCAGTTCAGACAAACTACGGTACATCACTTCCGGAAAAGTGTTATCAACGGCTGGGGGATTGCTAGACAGTGAGAAAGCATAAACGCGTCCAGCTCCACATAACAGAGCAGTGCGGCTTGCGAGCAATAATGCACCTAGCATTCCCTCTTGTCCGCCGATAATGGCAACACTGCCATGCGTACCCTTGTTGGCATCTTTAAGACGTATTAATGGTGATAAATCGATGTCAGAAAGATTGGCATAGAGTTTGTTATCAAGACTCATTTTTAGGCTCTACTTTCAAGCTACACAGATGAAATAAACTGAATTTATTGGCTATTTGGATTACCTTAGGCACACTTTATGCTAATTTAAAATTAAAGGTCAATAACAACTCCCAGCGTTTTCAGATTCATGCCAAATTTCATAAAAAAAGATAATTACTATAATCACATTGATGGTTTGAGAGCGGTTGCTGTTGTTGCAGTGATTGTATTCCATGCAAACAGTGATTGGTTATCTGGTGGATTCATTGGTGTAGATATTTTTTTTGTAATCAGTGGATTTTTAATTTCGAAAATACTCTTTGAACAATTTAGCACTGATAATTTTTCATTATGGGATTTTTATATCAGACGTTTACGCCGAATTTATCCAGCATTAATTTTGGTGATAACCTTAAGTTTTCTAGCAGACTGGTTTACTCTTTTGCCTGATGAAATGCGAAAATTCTCCGAAAGCATTTTTTCATCAATGTTGATGTTTTCTAACAAGCAATTTTTAGCTGAAGCAGGCTATTTTGATACGCAATCGAATTTAAAGCCTTTATTACATACGTGGTCTTTATCTATTGAAGCTCAGTTTTATTTAATTTTTCCCATAGTGTTCTTTTTGATTGTTAGATTTTCAAATAAGCCATTAGTATGGTTTGTATGCTTGATGTTCATCTCACTTTTTTATGCTGAGAGGGTATCCCAAATCGATAGCGAAAAGAGCTTTTTTTTCTTTCAAACAAGAGTGTGGGAGTTTCTAAGCGGAACAATCACATATTTTATTTTAAAAGAACGGAATTCAAGTTCATCTATCGTTAATCAATTCGCTAGTTTACTTGGTATAGGGCTGATTTGTTATAGCTTAATATTTTTTCAGAAAGGAATGGTTCATCCTGGCATAAAGGCAAGTATTGCAATTATAGGAGCCTCACTGATAATTATATTTGCTAAATATGATACGTTTGCTGGTAAGTTATTGACATCACGACCAATAGTAGGTGTTGGTGTAATTTCATATAGTTTATATTTATTCCATCACCCATTTTTTGCTTTTCTTAAAATTTATTTTAGCACGCCAAATCACCTTACATTTTTAATCTCACTAATTGTTTTATTCACAATTTCATATCTAAGCTGGCGCTTAATTGAGCAACCATTTAGATCAAAAAAGATTATCTCTAATCGCTTATTCATCGGCTTAATTGTCATTAGTCTTGTCGGTTTGTGTGTGATAAGTTTAATAGGATACAAGACAAATGGTTTCATTAAAGAACGCTATACAGAAGAGCAGGCTCGTTTGCTAAAGAGTTTGGATGCTGACAATTACAAATCATTTTTATTTAAAAATCTTTTAATTAATGAGATTGGTTTTAAAAAATACGAACAAAACTCAAAACCAAGAATGCTTATAGTAGGGGACAGCTATGCGGCTGACTTTATGAATATGATCGAAAACAATCATTATTTGCAAGGTTACCAAATTCGTACCTTGTATATACCAGCAAGATGTCAGTTTTATCTTGGCGATACCAAATATCAAGATCATATCGACAGCAAAGACCTTAAGTTATGTCGATTTTCGCAACGAAAACTTAACTATTTAAAACAAAACATTAATGAATTTGACGAGATTATTTTTGTTTTTCAATGGCAACTTTGGGCTGTTAGTCACTTAAAAGAATCAATTGCTGAATTAAAAATTAAAAGTGATAAACGCTTGATATTTATTGGCTCAAAAGGGTTTGAGTTTAACAGAAGAGCAATGCTTAAAGCCAAAAGCTCCAATATCACACAGTTAATAACGCCTAGTAGCGACAGAGTAAGGAGCGTTAATCAGATAATTGCTCGAAACTCTACGCCACATATATTTATTGATCAAAACTTATTTTTGTGTCCGAATCAAATGTGTTCGCTTTTCACACCTGAATCAAGTCCAATTTCAATTGATGGCCAGCATCTCACCAATGACGGGGCAACATATCTTGGTAAAAAACTATTCTCAAATGACGTTCTATTTAATCTAAATATAAAAAATAAGTCTTGAAGTTATAAAGTGAAATTTAGATTTTTAAATATCAAGAGTTATTCTTTACACAATAAAAGTCCTGCGTAAAAAAGGATGATATTGATAATGATGCACGCAAGAATGAAGTAGATAAGCTCGTTTAAGGTGTATATATCTGCTATTTCAATTTTAACGATTAGCATCACAATCTGCCAAAGATGCTTACAGCTAACAATCAAAATTAATGCGCAAGCAAAAGCCTCGGCTAGATACAACCAATTTGGTGGTTGTGTATTTGCTTCCTTATGGTCGTATACAATCACTTATGAACGCTCCTGTGTTTGTATAAGACACCATGCATAAACAATGCCTAATTATTTTTTGGCTATGTCTTTAATTGCTTTGTTTGTTATTTAGTTAAGAAGTTTAGATAAACAACAGTCCGCTGAACTGATTATATAAATATTATTTATTCGTTGATTTTCAATAATTCAGTTACTTAGCGTCAATAATAAATTTCACCTCTTAATTGAATTTAAGGAATTAGTTCTTAAAATCATAACTAATTTCTTGACATTTGTGCCGAAATAACTAAAAGTTCAAATATTAAGCCAGTACGTTCTACAGGTATGCTGTATATGATCTAGGAGGGAATATGCCCACCCCTGGTGTGTCATTAAAGTCAAGCCAAAGAACAAATATAAAAAAAGCCTACAGTGCCCGTGGTAAGGGTGGGAGTAATTTGTGGCTTGTATATAGCGTTAAGACCAATTCTAATTGGATTCTGCCTAGCGATAGGCAGCTAATCCACTGGTTATGCTTAGAATCAGACCCTCAAATCAAAACCTTTGATTTAGCTCCTAAACAGGTAATTTCACATGATGGCACCGAAACTCGAGCAACAGAGCTAGATGCTATAGTCACTCTAAAAGATGGCCGAACTCAATGGCATGAAGTTAAAGCTGGCACAAACAAAAAAGAACCATCCAACCAGTCTCAATTCAACGCACAGGCTGCTGCAGCCTCAAAAGAGCATGTTGAATACATAATCATTAATGACACATATCTTAAACCAAGAGTAAAGGTCGCACTAAGGTGGCTAAAACCACTTGGATACGCAGATGTCATCAAAAAAAGCCAACATACTGAATGTCATGTAGCATTAATTGGCCTCCTAAAAAAACAGATGAAAGGTAATATTCAAGGGTTACTTGAAACTATTGATTATTTCGATTCGCCTATTGTCCTTGGCGTATTGGTTAGGTTGGTGATAGCTGGTGTGGTTGAGTTGAATCTTGAAAAATCCACTTTCGGCTTAAAAACGACTTGGCTATATCATGGATAAAATTCGTCTTAGTAGAGCTTCGCTTCTCGCACAGGCACCACCAATAGAGTCATGGCCAGAGTTGCCAGAGAATATCGTTAGTGAAAAAAGTAGAGAGCTTTTTAATCGAAGATGCAAAGCAGTAAAAATGTATTTAGATAATGAGTTTATTGCGGACATCGAGTTGGCAACAAATTTACATAGAACATCAATCGCAAATCTCCTACAAAAATGTCTGCAGCTTGACTCCGATGGAAAAATACTTGGATTTATCGCACTTATCCCTTTTGCACGAACCAAGGATTATGTTAGAACTGCTGACATCAAACACAAGTTTAAAGAAGATCAAGGAGGCTTATCTGGATTATTGCAGCTGACGCTTAATAAATATCCAGATATAGACAAAAAATTACAAAATTTAATACTCAAAAAAAACAGCTTTGGAATGAATACTCATGAAAAGAAAATTTCCCCCAAACAACTACATCAGGTTTTCATTAAATATCTAAGAGACAAGGGTGTTAAAGATAATGAGTGGCCATTCAATACTAAACATTTGGGCATTACTAGTATTAGAAAACATGTAAATAATGTACTCAATCAAAATTTTTCTAGAAGTGTCAGACTACGTGAAGAACAGGATTCAATTGCTCATTTAGGTGTCGGCACTGGACATGCGAGCTTTCTGAACCATGAGGAACCTTTTGATGCAGTACAGTTCGATGCCTATAACATTGATGCATTTTTTTCGGTTGACTTTGTTACGCCTGAAGCATTCCAAATAGATGTACAACTTGATCGCTTATGGCTAATCACATTAATTGAGTCCGTTTCTAGAGCGATTTTAGCCTATGCAGTTATTTATCGCAGTCAAATTAGCGCGACCGATTTACTTGACGTTTTACGTAATGCGATTGATCCACCTCAAAGGTTGGAAATTAGCATTCCAGGACTCAGTTATCCTGAAAATGCTGGATTGCCACATGAAGTTATCCATGAATGCAAAGGCATAGTTTGGAACAGCATTTACCTTGATGGTGCTCTTGCACACTTAGCCAAAATTATTCAAAACGATGTCAGGCATAGTTTGGGAATGTCCATTAACTGGGGTCCGGTTGCACATTTCGAACGGCGCAGCATTCAAGAAAGGTTTTTCGAGAAAGTTGCTACAGACCTTTTTCAGAGATTACCGAGTACCACAGGTTCTAACCCTTTAAAAGGTCGGGCAAAAAATGCCGAAGATGTAGCTGTGAAATATAAAATCCGCGCTGATGAAATCGAGCAGCTCTTAGCAATATATGTTGCGCAATACAATGCTACTCCAAACGAAGGAACTTCATTTCTATCACCATTAGACATACTGAAAAGTTTCTTTCATGATCAGAAAGGGCATTTTCTTCCAAGGTGATTACCAAAACATACTGGTCAATCCTACAATCCAATTCCCATCGTCAGAGAAGTAGTCGTTAGGGGAGGGATAAAGTCAGGTAGGAGGCCATATATCGTATTTGAAAGAGAACGCTACACAAACGGAGCACTTTCACAAGCAGCCGGGTTAGTAGGGAAAAGACTAAATATTCATATTGATCCCAGAGATTTACGACAAGTAAGGGCATTTCTGCCAAATGGGTCTGAGCTAGGTTTTCTTAAAGTAATGGGTCGTTGGCAATATACGAAGCATAGTTGGAAAACTAGAAAAATAATCAATAGTCTAGTTTCCAAAAAACTTTTGGCTGTCTCCAAGTTCGCAGATCCTGTACAGGCTTATATGAACTTTCTTTCAATCAGAAATAAAAAAACCACCAGAAGAACTAAAGATTTAAATCCACAAAATGCCACTGAAGCGGTGAGATTGGCCAAGGAGACCGGATTGCCTAGAAAGATATCTCCAAGGCCTGAGCAAACCAAAACAGATGATCTCGATTTTTCTAGTTTTAATCGTACCTCTTTGATGCCAACTCCAATGCCAGACATAAAAAAACTACTTAATAAAAAATGATGTTTTTATTTATGAATTGAGAGAGATATGGATATCTTTGTTTTGAGTCATTCAGAGCGTGAAAACCTGATCAATCGTCACCCTGTTGTCACCAGAGATTTCGTGATTGTTACCCCTGTAATAGAAAAAGCCTATTCATTAATAAGGGAAAGGGTTTGGATGCGCAGCACAGGAACGTTTTTGCACGCATCGCAGAGAACAGGTAAATCCATATGTGCGCAGACAGTTGAAGCACTGCTTAAAGAAGAATATCAAGATATTGTGATTATGAGTTTTTCTGCCACCAAACGAGAAGGTAGAAGCACCGCAATGTTTATAGAGATGTTGAGAGCGGAAGGGCAGCATGTACCAAACACTCCGAGATTTGATTGGCTCGAAAACAATTTAATGACCCATATACTTAACCAATGTTTGCAAAAAGAGAGCACCCAGTTTGTGCTAATTATTGATGAAATGCAGAATTTAGAAGAAAAAGACCTTAATTTACTTTTGGCCATCCACAACAGACTGGATAAACGAAACATCAAAATGACTACGATAGGGTTTTCACAACCGGAAATAATGGAGCTCAGAACAGCACTTCTAATGAGCAAAAGTCACCACATAATCGCTCGGTTTTTGAGCGAGCCAATTCCTTTCAGTGGCTGTGGCTCTGAGCAAGATTTGCATACAATTCTTCATGCATATGATGAGGAAAAATTTTTTCCTGAAGGTAGCAATATTTCTTTTACGGAGTTTTTTCTGCCAATTGCTTTTGAAAATAGTTTTAGATTAAGTAATTACTCGGATCAAATATGGAAAGAGTTAAAAAAAGCTTCATCAGCTTTAGAGACTAGAGCCATCCCCATGCAACATCTAACAAGCACAGTCGCATATCTGCTTCTAGCTGCAAGAGGTCTTGACGAAAAAAACTTTAAACTTAAAAGCGCTGCAATTGCTGACGCGCTTGATAGAAGCACATTAAAATATTTTAGTGGTTTATTAGGTTCTTTCGATCCACCAGATTGACTAAAGCTCTTCAATGGCTAGTTTTGTAAAGAAACTGATATGGCAACCTGCAACACCTCTACCTTTTGAGTCGGGCTGGAGTTTGTTTGCAAAACTGCTCATATTAAATCAGATGAAGCCTCATCAACTTGCTAATCTGATAAGAACGACTGATTTGGGTGATGTTAACAAACTTCGTTTTAGGAGTAGCGATTGGATAAATTTAACATTGTTCGCAGAAATGTTATCCATCAATCCAAATAGATTACGAGTCTGTTTTTTTGATCAGATGCAAATTTATACTGAAGAGTCATACAGTCAATTAAAAGGTGATGGCATTAAAATTTGCCCTGAGTGTGTGGCAAAAGGGTATCACTGTCTTTTCTTTGAATTAAGCTTCATAGACACTTGCCCTTGGCATAATGTTGCGCTTGAACAAGCATGTCCAGACTGCCTCAGAGCAGTTTACTCCAAGGGTTTGCAGTTTAACCCACTAAAAAATCACCATGAGCATGGTGTACAGAAAATTCGAACAGAAGCATTAGGGGAATGGAAATCAACTTGCAACCATTTAGTATTTGAAGTTGATATAGTTCGCAAGTTGAATCTAATGAACCACGATGAGCAGCAAGAAATAAATCGCAAGTGCCGGCTTCTATACGGATGGATCAAAACCGCTCAAACAAGACTCGACTTAACAGAGAAATTATTTTGTTTTACGCATGTGGAAGCAAACAAGTTTGATAAATTCTTCAATGCGGCTGAAAAGATTGCGGGCAAATGTCCATGGCCCATTAACCTAAAAAGAACACAAGTTAAATGGATCACCTTCAATAGCAATCAGGATCACCGACGAGGTGAGAATCACAATCAAGATTCAATAGTTACTCTTAATGAGGTATATGGATCCATACGCAGGCATATTTTTAATCGTTATGTGAGGCATCATCGAACATGTCATAACAGCATTATGAATCTTAAGCGAGATGACTCATTGAGTTTAGACACTGATAGAGTATGCGGTTTAGCTTTAGCTTACAGTGTTTGGAGACTTAAAATTGAGAACTTCATAAACATCGAAGCCTTGAAATATGTTTTAGGTAAAAAAAGAGAATTTTTGGTCAATGATTTCTGCCATCCAAATATTCATATGTCTATCGAAATGCAAGCAAATTTGATCTATATGCAGTTTTTCTACTTTTGGGAATTAATAGATCAAAATATTGGCAAAAATAGTATGGTAATTAATTCATCGGGCTTACCATTTTTGATAAACAACATGTGTTCTGCATATTCGAGAGAAATGTGGTCTGGTATTTACCCCCAACCTGAGCCTCTGCTTAATAATGCTTTCATTCGTTGTGTGCAAATTAACAAAAAATCAAAGTCACTCACAAACGATAGAATTACGCGCAGTTTGGCTTATGGCTATCATGCTAACCAGATGTCAGACAAGCTAGGAATCATGTTTAAGTTAACCAAATTTCAAAGTGCTCCAAATATACATTCACTTGTTTACATTAACCTTTAAGGTCTATTAATTAACTTTCAAAACATTAACCAATTTTTTTTGGCCTCACTTCAAACCTCTAATGATACTTAGTTTTACCTCCTTAACCATTTTCGTTCATTTCATGAGTACGACTCTTCATGCTTCATTTGATACAAGATTTAAACGTCTTTCCGAAGAGCCAAAGCTTACAAACACTAGTTTTAATCTCATGAACTCAATCCTGATTAAATGCTTATTAAGCCATAGTTAATTCAGCTGCAAAATGCAGAGTGTCTCCAAATTACTAGCCCAACACACAATCCTGTTCTCACGTTTGAGTGTAAGGCTAGTATCAATTCGCAACCACTATCTAATCAATAGAGTGATTGACTAATAAACTCTGTAAGTCAATTCATATTAAAAATCGTAACGAGCACCAACTTGAATCAACGCAGGCATTCCAGTGATGATGCCTCGTGTACGATCAATAATATACTCTTTATCAAAAATATTTTTTCCAACTAAGAATAACGTGGTTTTGTGCTCCGGCACTCTATAGTTTAATGCCGCGTTATAAATGGTGTAGCTTGAAATCTCACCATTCTGACCTGTTGCATCTACAGCCTCCGTTTCAGCAAAATCACCATATTGCCTACCGACGTGAACTGCTTCAACCATTGCATCCCATTGACCAACTCTATAGCCTAATGCTGCTGTAATTGTATTTTTTGGCGCATATGGCTGACGATTACCTGACTGGCTACTACCAACAACTGCATTGTTATCAACCCTTCTAAATGGTGAGTCTTGTTCTGCGATTGGCAACCAAGTGTAAGCAACACGACTGTAAATACCGTTATCAAAATCGTAGCGACCAAGCAACTCCAGACCAGCAAAGGTAGCTTTACCTTGTGCAAGCGCTGGCAGGTTTGCAGCCACTGAACCCACGGCTATTAAATTATCAAAATCATTATAGAAAGCTGTAGTCTCAATACTAAATTGACGCGTCGGACGGGCTCTGAATCCAATTTCATAATTGGTAGATTTTTCCGCATCAACATCTACAGCACCACCAGTATTTGTAATCAAATCTTCTGTACGTGGTGGCGCAAACCCCTCATGCACTCCTGCAAAAATTGTATATTGTTCATTTGGAACATATGCCACAGAAACACCTGGTACCCATTCATGTAATGTTGCATCACCTTCTTGTCCAGAAAGTCGGTTTTTTCGCTGATTTTCGATATTTTCATAGCGTATAGCGGGTGTAATGTTGAATTTACCAATATCAAATCGATTGCTAATAAATCCTGAGTATGCATTAGTTGCACGATAATTATTTTCTACAAGTGTTCCTGAACGTGCGGTGGGCGAAGCTCCATTTACCTGCTTACGATATTGCTCCTCATAATGAGCCTTTACCCCAGCCTCAAATAAACCCCAAGCATGATTTAGACTTAAACGAGGTTCAATACCGTACGTCTCATATGTGCGGAGTCTGCCTTGATTACCAAGACAGTTATCAGGGTCTACCGCCAAACCTGCGATTCGACCAGCGCCAACAGCAACACAACCCGTACCGCCGGCAATATTGCCCGCAGAAGAGTTACTTTGTTGACGCCACCAATCACGGTCAAAATAGCTGTAGTAATAGTTTGTAGTTAATATTGCATTGGTAGAAATTTGCCAATCATGCGTAACAGAAGCGCCGTATCGTGTTATCTCAAAATCATCACGTTTAAAGGGATTATATTCTCCGCCAAAATTCTGATACTCAGCTCGTGTAAGACCTGTATAGCTCACCTGAGAGTCTTCACTAAAATAATTTGCTCGAAATGTTAAAGCATGATTATCGTTTACCGATTTAGTAACTTTAAAGTTTAAATCATCTACGTTATGCTCTGTGTTATCTCGCGCCCCATCCCCTTGCTTATGAACGTAATCTAACAACATACCATTGCCGCCAACACTGAATTTTGTGTTGAGGAAATCGCGATTACCAGCTGTAACACTCAAATACCCACCAAAATCTTGCGGGGCATTTGGAGTTATATGATTAATCACTCCACCAATTGTTTGAGGGCCAAACTTAATCTGATTTGCACCTTTAAGTACCTCAATAGATGAGAAGCGATCAATGGTTGGATAATAATAACTAGCGTTGTCACCATAAGGTGCATACGCAAGCGGGATACCATCTTCAAGCAATAGTACCTTCGTTGATCGTGTAGGATTAAGGCCACGAATACTGATATTTGGACGCATTCCAAAGCCCTCCTCATCTCTGACAACAACGCCCGGAACTTTTCGCAAAGCTTCGTTTGTTGTCATTACATGCGCACTCTCAAGCTCCTCATCATCAATAATTGTTGAGGAACTGGGCATTCGAAACTGCTCGTCTTTACTACCGATCACATCCACACGAGGCAATTTGATAACTTCAATCTCTTCAGCAACGACAGGTTGTGAGGATATCGTCATAACAAAAAGTGCAATCTGTTTAATTCTTAATTTCATACTCAAAATCCTATTGATTAACTAATGTAAATTTATGTAAAGATTATTGTTTATAATAATCATTCTCATTATCAATAACAATAGATGCAGGTGGAAAAATATAGTAAAAATGTTAAATTCTTGAGATAAAAATTTAATCACCTGATACTCTGAACGTTTACTTTAGCAATTTTTAGATGGATAAAAAGCTACTTTTGCTTGATCTTGATGAGACACTCATCCATGCCAGACATAATCGTCTAGAGCATGAAGAGTGTTTCCAATTATTTAATTTATTTATATATAAACGTCCAAACCTAGATTGGTTTCTGTGTGAAATGCTAGACACTTTTAAGGTAGGAGTTTGGACAGCATCAGGTGAAATATATGCTGAAGCAGTGGTTCAACAACTGTTCGAGAGAAGCTGACTCGAATATGTCTGGACCAGTAAGCAATGTACGCTTTCAAGAGATTGGAGTAGTGGGGAATACGACATAATTAAGAATTTTAGAAAGCTAAAAAATAATGGCTATCCGCTCGAAAGTATCATCATGGTAGACGATACACCATCAAAGCATCAAAGAAATTATGGTAATTTAGTTACGGTGAAAGCGTTTATTGGTGATCAACAAGACAATGAGCTACTATTGCTTGCGACCTATTTAAAGCAATTAGCCATAGAATCCAACGTTCGAAAAGTAGAAAAACGCTACTGGCGGACCCGGATTGGTGATATGTTTAATACATAACTTAAGTAAACTTGTTGAAGCTAATATCAAGTGATAAACTGAAACCATAATGAGAACTATACGTGCGATAGCAGTGTTTTTGATTTTAGTGTTGGCATCTAGCCCAGCACTTGCTGCTATTTGCGCGACATCATGCGCTTCTCAAACTGTCATGTCTTCCATGCATCTTGATGATATGTCTGGAATGAAAAATTGCCATGAAGTTTTGATGAACAAAAATAAAAGCAAAGCTGATACTGAGCATAAATCCAATAATGACCACAATACTTGTGCAATGGGTGCTGGTTGTCATTTCACTCAACTAACACCCCCGATTGACTTATCATCGAAGTATGTTTTTACTGACTTAACCAGCATCTCTTTCCCAAGATTTGTTCCATCCGAAAAATCTATAGATCTATCCCCACCGTTAAAGCCTCCTGCTTGAGTTGATGTTATAGGGCGTCATTGCGCCCTAAATCATTACATTTAAGTTTTAGGAGAGCTCCATGGACATCCCCAGATTGGCTATTAAGCCAATAATGATCTGCTTGTTGTTCGGTATGATGTTGGTATCAGCTTTTTCTGCAAAAGCAGAAGAACCGCTAACACTAGCTGAAACCATTCAACTAGCCACTCAAAATCAGCCTTTGTTGCAATCACTCGACGATGCGGCAGCTTCATCACGTCAGGCTGCAATCGCAGAAGGTCAATTGCCTGATCCCAAAGTCAAGTTTGGCATGATTAATCTGCCCGTCACTACGAGTGATGCTTTGCGCTATAACCGCGATGACCAGACTATGGTCAATGTGGGTATTTCGCAAGATGTCATTCCAGTCAAAAAACGTGAGATCGCGTCAAACCGTATGCTCGCAGAAGCGGATCAATTTCAGACTGAACAAGTCGCAACTGCTAGAACCATTGAGCGTGATGTTGCTTTAGCTTGGTTGGATGTGTATGAAGCACAACGCAAGTCTGAACTTTATCAGCGCATGATTGATGACATGACTGCCGAGAGAAAAGTATTGGCAGGCAATGTCAGTGCTGGGGGTGCTAAAACCGGTGATGTTTTGCGCATGGATACGGATATCTCAATGACAAACGAGAAACGTATTTTTGCACAACGTGATGAACGTAAGGCGCGTGCAGCGTTGGCGCGCTGGATTGGAAAATCAGCATCTCGCTCAATCTCGTCGGAGCTACCAGTGATGACGAATAGTTTGAGTGATGGCGCTAATCAATCAGCACTTGAGCAACATCCATTATTACGCAATGCCTATCAAACAGAAAAGGTAGCGCAATTGGATGTAGATAGCGCACAAGCCAATTTGGAGCGTAACTGGGGCTGGGAAGTTGGCTATGGCAAACGCTTTAATGACCGTAGCGATATGCTTACTTTTCAGGTTTCAATTGATTTGCAGTTGGATCGCGCTAATCGACAAGATAGGCGGACTGCAGAAAAACTGGTACTCGTTGAGAAAGCTCGCAAACTCACTGAAGACAGGCGACGCGAGCTCTCCTCTGAACTTGAAAGTGCGATGGCCGATGCTGAAGCGGCTGAAGCACGTGAAACCGAACATCTCAAAAAACTTATCCCCAATGCACAAGCCAAGTTAAGCATTGCGCAAGCAGCTTATACATCTGGCAAACAATCGATTGGTGACGTCTGGCAAGCGCGCAGAGACGTCATTGATATCGAGCTAGATCATTGGACTATCTTGACTGACAAGCAACGTGCTGCAGTCAAAATCGGCTATTTAACAAACGATAGCCGACTATTTAAACAAATTGAAAAGGAATAAATCATGAAAACAACACAAATATTAATTTTGGCCACATTTTTAGTAGGTGTAGCCGCTTGTTCTAAGCAAGAAAATACTGAAGCGACTAATCAAGCACCTAAATCAGAAATTCCTGCAATGGAAAAAATGCCGACAATGGAAAAGTCGATGGAAGCAAAACCCAATGCAATGCTTCCCAATGAAATTGAGGCTACCGACATGAGCGGCACTAATGTTGAACAAGATGCGAGTGGTAAAAAAGTTATTTATTGGGAAGATCCAATGGTGCCAGATAGGCACTTTAGCAAATCAGGTCAATCGCCATTCATGGATATGAAGTTAGCCCCTAGATACGCTGAGTAACGAAGCGCAAATATTAAGGAAACAAAATGAAACGACTCCATTTAGTAATAGTTTTAATCTTATTAGCACTATTTGCAGGCTTAGGTTGGTTTTTTGGGCAAAAATCCGCACAGTCGCCTATGGCTGAAAAGACGACTGCTAAAGATCCAGCGATGGCCCAGTCTGGAACTATGAGCAAGTCCAGTGATGGAGTCGTTCAAGACGGGAGTGGCAAAACCGTTAAGTATTGGTATGACCCGATGGTGCCGAATCAAAAATTCGACAAACCAGGTAAGTCTCCATTTATGGATATGCAACTGGAGCCTAAATACGCGAACGAAGGTAGCTATGGTGAAGAAGGTGGCGTTGCCATTTCATCACAAACCGCCCAAAACTTAGGTATCAGGTTAGAGAAAGTATCCACTAAAAGCTTTGGTGAATCGTTTTCAGCGGTTGGCCGCATCGAGCCAGATGAGCGACGATTATATGCGGTACAAACCCGCGTTCCTGGATTTGTTGAGCGCTTATCAGTGCGTGCAGTAGGTGACCCTGTAGTCAGAGGTCAGAAAATTGCCGAAATCTATGCACCAGAACTTTTAGCTGCCCAACAAGAGTATTTGGCATTACTCAATTTAGGTAGCGTGGATGGCGACAATTCGCTCAAACAAGCCGGACGTAATCGATTGAAATTGTTAGGCATGACTGAAGGAGAAATCGCTACTATCACTAAGTCTGGCAAATCAAGCCCTCGTTTTGGCGTATATGCCCCTGCGTCTGGTGTGCTAACAGAGCTGGGCGTTCGTGAGGGTGGGCAACTGATGGCTGGTAGTTCTTTGGTACAAATCTCTGATTTATCCCAAGTATGGATGATTGCAGAAGTGCCAGAACGAGATGCTGCCAGATTAAAACCTGGCATTTCTGCTGATGTTCAATTACAAAGCCTACCTGGTGAAGTATTCAAAGGCAAAGTTGGCTATCTATATCCAATGCTAAATGACAGTTCTAGAACCTTGCAGGTCCGCATTGAGTTGCCGAACAAAGGCAACCGATTACGTCCTGGCATGTATGCTAACGTCGATTTTACAGGGCAAACACATGAAGCCTTATCTGTCTCTACAGAAAGCATCATCGCTACTGGTAAACGTAAAATCGTGATTGTGAAAGAGGCTAACGGTTATCGCCCTGTAGAAGTTAAAACAGGACAAGAGCGTGATAGTTGCACTGAAATATTAAGTGGTTTGGCTGAAGGTGAAGAAGTGGTTGTTTCAGGTCAGTTCTTAATCGATTCTGAAGCTTCATTATCTGGCGTATTGGCAAGGTTATCTCAGCAAGATAAGGCGATGGATTCTGGGATGGATGTCATGAAAGACATGTCAATGAGCAAAGATAAAGCCATGCCAACATCTATGTCATCAGAAAAAATGCCTAAAGGCATTGGCAAAGTGATTGACGTAGATCCTAAATCAAACCATGTGACCTTGAATCACGAACCAATTTCAGAGCTCGGCTGGCCCTCTATGACCATGGGCTTTAAAGTTAAAGATAGTGAACAGCTAAGTAAACTCAAACCTGGCGATGAGGTTGAGTTTGATTTAAAAGCTGAGGCGCCAGATAAACCTGATATGCCAGCTCAATACATGATTGATCGAGTAGAAAAAGCTGCCCCCATGAAAGACGGTATGAAAGGAGCAAAACCATGATTGCTCAGCTTATTCGTTGGTCAGCTAATAATCGATTGCTGGTTTTGCTGGCAACATTAATGGTGGTGGTATGGGGTGTTTTTGCCATGCTCAGAACACCACTGGATGCGATTCCTGACTTATCTGACACACAAGTCATCATCCGTACACAATGGCCTGGTCAGGCACCTCAGATTGTAGAAAACCAACTGACCTACCCACTTACAACCACCATGCTGTCCGTACCCGGTGTTAAAACTGTTCGTGGCTACTCATTCTTTGGCGATTCGTTTGTTTATATTCTTTTTAACGATGGCACTGACCAATACTGGGCACGTTCTCGCGTATTGGAATACTTAAGTCAAATATCTTCAAAACTACCTAAAGGCGCAAACCCTAGCTTAGGGCCTGATGCGACAGGTGTGGGCTGGGTATATGAATACGCACTGGTTGATAAAAGCGGTAAGCATGATTTAGGCGAGTTACGTGCTTTGCAGGACTGGTTTCTTAAGTTCGAGCTAAAAACGATTCCAGGGGTAGCTGAAGTTGCGACACTAGGCGGCATGGTACGCCAATATCAGGTGCAAGTAGACCCAGATAAGTTACGTAATTATCGTATCCCACTTTCAAAAGTAGTGTCTGCAATTCAATCAGCTAATCAGGAAACAGGCGGCGCAGTAGTGGAAACTGCTGAAGCGGAATATATGGTGCGTGCGCATGGCTATTTGGAATCGTTAGAGGATTTCCGCAAGATCCCGTTAATGGTAAGTAGTAGCGGTACACCTATCCTCTTATCTGATGTGGCGCATATACAAATTGGCCCTGAACTCAGGCGTGGCGTAACAGAGCTAAATGGTGAAGGTGAAGTGACAGGTGGTGTAATTGTGATGCGTGCCGGGCAAAATGCGTTAGAAGCCATTGATGCTGTAAAAGCCAAACTTGCTACGCTCAAAAAGAGTTTGCCTGAAGGCGTAGAGATTGTTACAACCTACGATAGATCGCAGTTAATCAAGCGTGCGGTTGATAACTTAACACATAAATTGATTGAAGAATTTATCGTCGTTGCACTAGTTTGCGCAGTTTTTTTATGGCACTTTCGGTCTGCATTGGTCGCAATAGTCGCTTTGCCTGTTGGCGTATTGGTGAGTTTCATCGTCATGTATTATCAAGGTGTAAACGCCAATATCATGTCGCTAGGAGGTATTGCTATTGCCATCGGCGCCATGGTTGATGCAGCGATTGTGATGATTGAAAACGCGCATCGGCAGCTTGAAAGTTACAGAAATGCGCATGGTGAACCCAGCAATACAGAACGCATAAAAGTGATTGTTGATGCAGCTAGCGAGGTTGGGCCAGCATTATTCTTTTCCTTGCTGATTATTACCTTGTCATTCATCCCAGTATTTACGCTAGAGGCGCAAGAAGGCAAACTATTTGCCCCGCTGGCCTTTACTAAAACCTATGCCATGGCTGCAGCTGCAGGGTTATCAGTCACCTTAATTCCTGTACTGATGACGATATTTATTCGTGGGCATATTCGGCCTGAACATGATAATCCATTGAATAGAGGGCTGATTGCGATATATAAACCTTTGCTCAGTAAAGTCCTACATTATCCTAAAGTTACCTTAGGGGTCGCTTTAGTATTAGTAGTTATTACTCTGTATCCTTTGAGCAAACTTGGCAGTGAGTTTATGCCTCCGTTAGACGAAGGTGATCTGCTGTATATGCCAACAGCTTTGCCAGGACTGTCTGTTTCCAAGGCCTCCGAGATATTGCAATTAAGTGACAGGCTGATTAAAACAGTGCCAGAAGTGAAGTCAGTCTTTGGCAAAACAGGTCGAGCGGAAACTGCAACCGACCCCGCACCGCTGGAGATGTTAGAAACAACCATTCAATTCAAACCGCGTGATGAGTGGCGTGCTGGCATGACCCCTGAAAAGTTAGTCAAAGAGCTAGATGCAAGACTAAAAATACCTGGCATGGCCAACGTATGGGTACAGCCTATTCGTAACCGTATCGATATGCTTTCTACGGGAATCAAAAGCCCAGTAGGCATTAAAATTGGCGGCGCTGATCTCGCTACGCTAGAGAAATTGGGAGAAGAAGTAGAACGCCTCATGAAGAAAGTACCTGGTGCCAGCTCGGTCATTGCTGAGCGTGTCACTGGTGGGCGTTATATTGATGTAAAAATTGACCGCCTAAAAATTGCACGATACGGCTTAAATATTGACGATGTACAAATGTTGGTTTCTACGGCGATTGGTGGGGATAATGTAGGCGAGAAGATTGATGGTTTGGCACGCTTTCCAATCAATGTAAGATTTCCAAGAGAACTACGTGATTCCTTAGAAAAGCTTAAGTCACTGCCTATTATCACTGAACAAGGTGCTACCGTGCCCTTGGGTGAAGTAGCAGAAGTTAAAGTAACAGACGGCCCGCCTATGATTAAAAGTGAAAATGCACGTCCTAATGTCTGGGTATACGTCGATATTCAAGACCGAGATTTAGGTGGTTTTGTAAAAGATGCTAAAGCAATGTTGTATAAAGAGTTGCAGCTTCCAGCTGGTTACTCCCTCGCTTGGTCTGGTCAGTTCGAGTACTTTGAACGCGCCTCTAAACGACTAAGTTATGTGGTGCCTATGACCTTGGGTATTATCTTTATCTTGTTATTTTTAGCCTTCAAACGTATTACGCCAGCGATTCTGATATTGGGTAGTTTGCCATTTGCACTGGTGGGCGCTGTATGGTTTCTGTACATATTAGGGCATCACTTTTCTATTGCCAGTGGAGTCGGCATGATTGCTTTATCGGGACTGGCCGCTGAGTTTGGAATCATTATGTTAGTCTATCTAGATGATGCAATTGAACGATACCGTGCTGCAGGCAAACTCAATAATAAAGAGGATTTATATGCGGCATTAATTGAAGGTGCGGCGCTCCGAGTAAGGCCAAAGGCGATGACAGTAGCAGTGATTTTAGCTGGGTTAATTCCTATTTTAATTGGCACGGGCACTGGTTCGGAAGCAATGAGCCGTATTGCGGCACCGATGGTGGGAGGTATGTTGACAGCACCACTCTTATCGCTTTTCGTGTTACCTGCTGCATATATTTTGCTAAGGAGGAATTATGCGAAAACATAAATCATTTTTTTGGCAAATGTGTGGGGGAGTGTTTGTCATTATTTTACTAGCTATGCTGTGGCCAGCAGAGTCTGACATCCCATTTTCAAAGTTAGATGTGAATGACAATAAACTATTAGCACAAGGCAAGAAAGTCTATGCTAAAAACTGTGCAAGCTGTCATGGAGCAAATCTAGAAGACCAGGCAAACTGGCGTGAAAAAGACTTGAATGGTTTATATCCAGCGCCACCTCAAGACGATACAGGCCATTCATGGCGACATGCCGATCAATACCTGATAGATGCCGTGAAGAATGGCTTGTATTTAGATGGCAAACAAACAAATATGCCTGCTTATAAAGACCGACTTAGTGATGATGAGATTGTTTCAGTACTGACATATATCAAAAGCTCATGGTCAGCAGAGAAAAGGGCTATTCAAAAAAGTATTCAAAAAGACGATATTACTCCAGATGGTTTATAACTTCGGTGGATAGCCTGCATAAGTCATTACATCAACAATCTCATTTTTAGAGGATATGGTTTCAATTTTTACCGTTTTTGTCGTTAAGTCAGCTTCAATAATGGCCGCATCATCCACTTTTTTGATTGCATTTTTTATGCTATTGACACAACCACCACAGCTCATTTTTGGTACGTGAAATGTATACATAGTAAAATTTCCTTTTTGATATTGGGAATAAAAGTCTATGCTAAAGTTTACAAGCATTGGAAGGTCAAGCAGGAATAATAAATTAAACTAACGCTTGACCTTCCAATAGTGAGAATCTTTAAGATGACTGTAATTATTGGGATATAAGGACAAAAAATGTCATCTACTCATCATTCTATCGATATCGCCATTAATGGTATGAGCTGCGCTTCTTGCGTCTCTACCGTAGAAAATGCTTTGCGCAAAATACCTGCCGTTGAATCTGCAAGTGTTAACTTAGCCACCGAACGCGCACATATTGAACTAAGTAAAGACCTTTCGCATGAAGCTATTGTAAAGGTAGTTGTTGACGCTGGTTATGGCGCTAGAGTGATTTCTCCCGAACATACGCATCATCATGTTGATGGTGTCGTAACTGGAGGCAAAGAAGTAATAATCGCAACTTTTCTAAGCTTCCCATTAATTGTTCCTATGTTGTTAAACCCAATGAATGTCGATTGGAATCTCCCTACATGGATGCAATGGCTTCTAGCAACGCCTGTACAGTTTTACTTAGGTGCTGGCTTTTATCAGTCCGCATGGAAAGCTATCAAAAATAAAACCGGCAATATGGATCTATTGGTTGCCATCGGTACCTCTGCTGCTTACTTATTATCGATCTATATGATGGTACAAGGCCATACGCATTTGTATTTTGAAGCATCCAGCGTAGTGATTACCCTCGTGTTGTTAGGTAAATGGCTAGAAAAAAGAGCGAAACGCCAAACGACCGAGGCGATACGCGCTTTACAGCAATTAAGGCCCGAAACCGCTCGAGTTAAACGTTTAGATCAAGAACTTGATATTCCCATTCATGAGGTGAAGGTGGATGATGTAGTGGTGGTTCGGCCAGGAGAGCGCATCCCTGTGGATGCAGTAATTATGGAAGGAATGAGTCATGTTGATGAATCGATGATGACTGGTGAAAGTGAGCCTGTGAATAAAACAATAGGCAATCATGTGATTGGGGGTGCGGTAAATATCGATGGCATGCTGTTGGTAAAAACGGTTGCTGTGGGGGCTGAAAGTACATTGTCACGCATTATCCGTTTGGTTGAAGACGCACAAACCGCAAAGCCAGAAATTCAGCGCTTGGTCGATAAAGTCAGTGCCGTATTTGTACCGGTGGTGATTGTGATTGCATTAATGACTCTGCTCGCTTGGGGCTTCTATTCAGCCAACTGGGAACAGGCCATTTTAAATGCAGTGGCTGTGTTAGTGATTGCATGCCCTTGTGCATTAGGCTTAGCAACACCTACTGCGATTATGGCCGGCACTGGCGTGGCGGCACGTCACGGCATTCTCATCAAAGATGCGCATGCGTTAGAGCTTGCGCATAGCATCACTCAAGTAGTGTTTGATAAAACCGGAACGCTGACCGAAGGCAAACCCAAGCTTTTGGCTTATAAAGCAGTTGATGATAATGATGCATCGCTATTGACTCTCGCAGCGAGCATTGAACAAAACAGCCTCCATCCACTTGCCAAAGCGGTGGTGGATCAATTGTTTGCTATTGGAGCCACACCAGCCATGGCAACAGAAGTGAAAGACTTGGCCGGGCGTGGCCTGCACGGAAAAGTGAACGATGCCGTGATTTATGTGGGCAATCAACGCTGGATGGAAGAGCTTGGCGTCACCTTTGAACCACTCAACATTGTAGCGGCAGAATATAAAACTGCAGGAAATACGGTCTCTTGGGTTGCGCAAGGCGATGGTGTTGCAGCACCACAATTATTGGGGGTATTGGCCTTTGGCGATCAAATTAAAGCCAGTGCTAAACAGGCCGTACAAGCTTTACAGCAAAAAGGTGTGAAAACCTTGCTATTAACTGGCGACAACGGCATGAGCGCTGCGCGAGTTGCGCAGGCGATAGGCATTGATCAAGTGTTGGCAGAGCAAACACCCGAATCCAAAGCAACCAACATTGCTGCGCTGAGTCATCAAGATGCTGTGATTGCGATGGTAGGTGATGGCATTAACGATGCGCCGGCGTTAGCCGCAGCCAATGTGAGTTTTGCGATGTCCTCTGGTACAGATGTCGCCATGCACACGGCTGATATTACTTTGATGCGCTCAGACCCAAGCTTGGTGGCCGATACTATTGATATTTCACGTAGAACCTACAGCAAAATTAAACAAAACCTGTTTTGGGCATTTATCTACAATCTGATAGGCATTCCATTAGCAGCGATGGGCTTACTCAGCCCGGTGATTGCAGGCGCGGCAATGGCTTTCAGCTCTGTTAGCGTCGTCACCAACGCACTGATGTTGCGTAGATGGCGTCCAGCTCGCCAATTCAAAGGATAGAGGTGACATATGCATAGTGATTTATACAATATTGGGCAAGCAGCAAAAGCTTCTGGCATCTCAGCAAAAATGATTCGTCATTATGAAGACGTAGGACTTTTGCCGCCTGCTTCAAGAACATTTTCAGGGTATAGAACTTACAACCATCAAGATGTGCATATGCTGCGTTTTATCAGACACTCGCGTGACTTAGGCTTCTCAATCAAACAAATTGCAGATTTATTAAGCTTATGGCGGGATAAAAACCGCTCTAGTAGCAAAGTGAAGTCTTTAGCATCTGAGCATATTGAAATGCTTGATCAAAAGATTAAAGAGTTAAACAACATGAAGTCAGCGTTATCACGGCTAGTAAGCTGCTGCCATGGCGATGAGCGTCCAGACTGTCCAATATTGGATGAATTGGCACAAGATAAATAATTGTTGAATTCACATAATAAAAAACGCTTGACCTTACCAGTGTTGGAAGCTTTATATTATTTACCATATACTAAAAAACTTAAATTAGTTATCAAGACGAAATAAACGATACACATGAAATATTGGGTCAAATTACTGGTTTTCATAGCACTTGCTATCAGCATCCCGCTTCAGGGAGTTGCTGCAGCAACTATGCCTATTTGTAATGACTCGTTTTTACCATTCTCCAATACTCACTTAAATCATGAAGCTAATCATGCTGTCATGACCGAGATGTCTGAGGACTGCCAAACTAAAGCCGGCAGCAACTGTGTGGATATGAGCAGTCAGGATTGCTCAAGTATGAAATGCTCCTTCTGTCATATCAACGTATTTCAATTACCTAATACAAGCAGCACAGTCATTACTGACAGCTACAACACAACATACCCAGAGCTAACAATTCGCCCTTATCAATTCTTTATACTTCCACTCTTACATCCTCCGAAACAAACTCTCTCCTAAGCTGAGTGAGTTAGATTATCTGCCTATATAAATTGGCTTTTGTAAGCCAAATTGCAGAATATCTAATCATTCGGCATGCAAAGGTTGTAATAAAAACAACCTTTGTAATCTAGCTCTACAAGACAGCAAACATTGAGATGCACCACAGAAATTTGAGGTTGCACAATGATTTAGCTAGCGTAAAAATTTGTCACCAACAATGGTGAAACCAATATTAGGAGAATTACCATGAGCAACAAAATGATAAACACAATTGTTACCACCGCATTGATTACATGTCTAGGCTTTGCATCTGCGAGCGCTTTGGCAGGTCGTGATCCATTTCAAGAGAAGTTGATTCAGAATGTACAAGTGACTAAACAAAAGCTTGAAGAAGCCAAGGCCTCCAAAGGTGCCGAGCAACAAAAACTAATTGCCGAGCATGCACAAATGTTGCAAGACAATATGGCAGCTTGCCGAGAAATGAAGCCTAAAGCGGGGATGTCAGAGAAAGAGCGTGATGAGTGGTTTGCAGAGCATCAAAAAATTATGGATGCTCTCATGGCGCAAATGATGGAAGAGCATAAAGTGAAAACATCATCGATGCCTTGTGACCATCACATGAAATAAGTTGTCACGTTAACAGGTAAATGGGTGGCGAACTAAGCCGCCCATTTAAGACTGTTAGTTGGCATATTCATTGTTTTGAACTTTTTTAAATTAGATATGTAATAATAATTACGTGAGAAAACTAATTAAACTTTTTGCTATTTGGCTTATTGCAATTGCAATCCCTGTGCAAGGGTTTGCATCAATTGCCATGATGAACTGTGAGCAATCGTCCAGTCATCAAAGCAAAAGCGTCGCCGCAGCTGCTGGTCACGACCATGATCACCACAGTGGGCACGATATATCCAGCCATCATTCTAATGATGCAGTAGATAGCGATAATCATACTGCCCAGAAAATAGATAAAACTAAACATTCATGTGCGCACTGCGTTAAGTGCGCAAGTTGTTGTTTAGGATTTACATTTCAAACCACTTCATCTAGCCCAATTCGGCAATTAAATACTGACAAAGTTAGGTTTAGTGATAACACTCTTCTTTTCACAGGTTTTATCCCCTCTGGTCTAGAGCGACCCCCAAGATTTACTCTCGTTTAAGTTGTATTGTGCGGTAAAGGCTGATTTGTAGTTACCTTTACCTGCACATTCACAGGCATTCTTTAAGCAGCTCATCTGCAAAGAATGATTTTTCCGAAAGCATTATTTGGAAAACTAAATGAGAGGTTTCTATGAAAGATTTACATTCTAAGAGGGGTTTCCCTTCTGTATTTGGCCCATTGTTAATGTGGCTATCTCTAACGTTAACGTTTAGCTCGCCCGTGGTCTTTGCAGTCGAAGAGAATGCGAAGACTACAGTGGAAGTGCCTTATCAATCCACTTTCGATGATTATCGCACCATCAGTAAAGATACATTAACCGATTGGAAGGCCATCAACCAATCATCAAGTGGTGGTGGGCATACCGGACACCAAATGCAGGGTATGCAAAGTGATACTCAGTCTAGTCAAATGAACGGTATTGACTCACCTATGGAACATGGCGGCATCGACCATAGTAAGATGGTCCACAATGATGCCCCTGTGGATAGTGTGCCAAACAACAAAATGGAACATGACATGGCAAATATGGACCATCAGCACATGAACCACGAGATGCCAGGAGACAAATCCTCAACCAGTTCCAACACAAAGCCAGATTCCGATATGTCTGCCATGGATCATTCGAAAATGCCCTCCATGGAACATCAACACGGCACAAATGATAGTGCAATGGCGAAAATGGATCACAGTCAAATGGGGGATATGTCCCAGTCAGGCGATTCGGCTAAACCCAGTGACCCGGAGGCATCTCCACATAACCACGGCTCTGAAAGCGATATGCAAGGTCATGATATGGCAAAGCCAATGGCTAGCGCTAGCATGGATGAATCGACAGAAATATCAGATGTAACTGTTAAACCGACTAGCACAGGCTTTCGTATTATTCCGAATCTGCATCCTGCCGTTGTACATTTTCCGATTGCGTTAACTCTGATTGCGCTCTTGTTTAGCTTAAGTGCCTACATACTGCGCAAGCAAACCGTGGTTCCTTTATTAGCGGCAACGGGTCACTTCACGCTATGGTTAGCAGCACTAAGTGCAGCTGTTGCAGCAATACTGGGATGGATGGCATTTAACTCAGGCATGAATCACAGCGATGCAGGTCATGCTGCCATGTTGCTGCACCGAAAATGGGCTATTCCAACAGCTCTAGGCCTCATATTGCTTGCAGGTTGGGATGCATGGAAATGTCGTGTCAATCAAGTCGTGACCATTCCTGCACTAATCATCTTATTCATATTATCTGGAGCAATGGCTACTACCGCATGGTTAGGTGGGGAAATCGTATACCGCCATGGAATTGGTGTTATGTCTATTCCAGCAAATGATGGCGCAGGGCATGACCATCAACATGGCGAATCAAACACACCTAATCACTCACATGAAAGTGAAAGCGCAGATGCTAATGAAATTCATCAGCACGATGAGAAGCAAGGAGAGTCCCATGAGCATTAATCTCTATCCCATCAAATTCCGCAAAACTACAGCCATACTCAGTGCTAGTTTATTGCTCGGTGGTTGTGCAACCTTCTCTAAAGACGGTGGGTTTGGTAGCGTGCAGCAGACCACACAACAACATATCAAACAGGAAATCGCTTGGCCAAAGAGTAAAGATGAGCAAAACAAAATCAGTGATCAAGTCAGTGCTTTGCTTGAACATAAGCTAGATGTTGATTCTGCCGTACAAATCGCCTTGCTCAATAATAAGCGATTGCAGGCCTCTTTTTATGAGCTTGGTATTTCAGAAGCAGACCTTGTGCAAGCTGGTCGATTACCTAATCCTCGATTCTCCATGTTGTACGCCAAGAACAATGGTGAATATAAGATAGAACAGGCATTTACGTTCAATATCTTTTCTTTGATTACTATGCCTAAAGCGGTGGAGATCGAAAAACGTCGTTTTGAACAAGTGCAAAAGGAAACTGCATTAGATGTCCTTAAACTGGCTAACCATACCCGTTTAGCCTACTTTGATGCGGTCGCTGCAACAGAATTAGCTAGGTATAGCGAACAAGTGAGAGAAAGTGCCGAGGCCAGTGCTGAGCTTGCTAGACGTATGTACAAGGCAGGCAACTGGAATAAGTTGGAACAGGCGAGAGAGCAAAGCTTTTATGCTGATGCCGCATTAGATTATGCCAATGCTAGAAACAAGCAGGTTAAGGCATACGAAGCTCTTTCAAGATTATTGAGTGTCTCATCTGACAAAATCCGATTAATAGAGCGTCTACCTGATTTACCAAAATCTCTTGAAGACTTGCAGCCATTTGAACAAACCGCTTTTGAGAATCGATTGGATTTACAGGCAATGCGGCTTGAAACAGAAGCATTGGCTAAACAACTAGGCCTTACCAAAACCACACGTTTTATTAATGTGCTTGAAATAGGCCCAGCACGTGTACTGGAGGGTAGACGAGGTGATCCCTACAAAAAAGGTTTAGAGATAGGCTTTGAAATTCCACTATTTGACTGGGGTACTGCACGTGTAGCCAAAGCAGAAGCCATCTACATGCAGGCAGTAAACGAGACTGCACAAGTAGTAATTAATGCACAGTCAGAAATCCGTGAGGCTTACAACACCTATCGCACCACCTATGACGTGACTAAACATTTACGGGATGAGATTGTGCCGATACGCAAAAAAATCTTGAGTGAAAACCAGCTTCGATACAACGGCATGCTGACCAGTCCTTTCGAGCTATTTGGCGATGCAAGGGCACAGGTAGCCAGTGTTAAAAATTACATCGAATCATTACGTGAATTTTGGTTGGCCGATAGTTCATTACAAATGACGCTAATTGGTTCCAATCCTATGGAAGGACAATAAATATGAATTTACCAAATTTAAATCGACGTGGTTTCTTTAAATTAGCCGGGCTTGGACTAGCGGGCGTTGCTGCATCGTCAGTCAGTAAAGTCGCCATGGCGGCTATCCCTGAAATCGTTTCGGCTGAAGCTGCTAGCACTCAAGTACCTTTACACCCAAGCACTGGCAGGCCTTACAACCCAGTGGTAACGCTTAATGGATGGAGTTTGCCATGGCGCATGAATAAAGGTGTCAAAGAGTTCCATTTAGTCGCCGAACCCGTAGTGCGTGAGATTGCGCCTGGGATGAAAGCACACTTATGGGGATACAACGGCCAAAGCCCTGGCCCAACGATAGAGGTGGTTGAAGGTGATAAGGTAAGGATTTATGTCACAAACCGCTTGCCAGAGAAAACGAGTGTTCATTGGCATGGTCAACGTTTACCAAATGGTATGGATGGTGTGGCTGGGCTAAATCAACCTGCAATCGAATCAGGAAAAACGTTTGTTTACGAATTTGAAGCCAAACGACCTGGCACATTCATGTATCACCCACATGCTGATGAAATGCTACAAATGGCGATGGGTATGATGGGGAGTTGGGTAACGCATCCGAAAAATCAAAAAACTATGCCCGTAGACCGTGATTTTATTTTCTTGCTAAATGCTTATGACATAGACCCAGGTAGCTACACACCTAAAGTCAACACCATGCTCGATTTCAACTTGTGGACTTGGAATAGTCGAGCATTTCCGGGCATTGATCCAATTGTCGTGCGTAAAAATGATCGCGTGCGTATTCGAGTTGGTAACCTCACTATGACTAATCATCCTATTCACATACATGGTCACGAATTTGAAGTGACAGGTACCGATGGCGGGTGGGTTCCAGCTTCCGCACGCTGGCCTGAAGTCACTACGGATGTTGCTGTGGGTCAAATGCGAGCGATTGAGTTTATTGCAAACGAGCCTGGCGACTGGGCTTTCCATTGTCACAAAAGTCATCACACCATGAATGCTATGGGACATGATGTGCCAACCTTACTTGGGGTTAAGCAAAACGATCTGATGAAAAAAATCGGTAACTTGGTGCCCGAATATATGCCTATGGGTGAGACTGGCATGTCAGAAATGACAGACATGGCTGAGATGATGGATATGCCTATACCTGATAACACATTACCAATGATGGCTGGTAAAGACCAGTTTGGCGCAATCGAAATGGGCGGCATGTTTACGACTGTGAAGGTTCGTGATGGTTTAGCAAGGAACGATTACAAAGATCCTGGATTCTATAAGCATCCTAAAGGTACTGTTGCACATGAAGTTGTGAATGACCTGCCGCCAGTTGAACGAGCCAAAATGTCAGACACAGAAGCTGAGGTTGAAGTAACAGTCAGAAAGCCTAGCGGACATAATGGACATTGACTTAAATATTTCTTATCCACAATAATTTAGAGTGTATAGGGTCTATATGGGCAGATATCATCTGAGAGGGCATTTTTCATATGCTCTCTTAGATGAAAGCTATGGTAAACAGGTTTTTTTAATTCTTTATTTATTGAGTATTGTTTTCTGATGTGTTAAATTAAACTTGTGAAGATTTTTTTCAAATTTTTGTTAATTGTTTTTGTGTTGCAGTCTACATGGGCTGTAGCGGCACAGTATTGCCAGCACGAAGAAAGTGCTAAAGCTAGTCACCTTGGTCATCACACGCACAAACATATCCAGCAAAGCGATAAAGATGGTGATTTGAATGATCAAAAGCCAACCGATACTAAAAAGACCGGTGTCGATACCGACTGTCCTTACTGTCATCTTGGTAGTATTAAATCCATGGTGACTGATTTACCTGTAATCAATGCGGAGATTGAGTCTGTCGTAATAATCGATATTGATTACAGCTATCCAGAAATCATACCAATTAAGCCTGAACGCCCCAACTGGAGTCTCGCTGTCTAATTCAGCGGGATTTCGTCATCTATTTATTCATAAGTTCTAGCAAATAACCATATCCCGCTGAATTCTCACCTTATTTTCAGGAGAATTCTATGCTTTATTGTTATTTGTTTTTATCATTTCTTGTATTATCAGTCTCGGTACAAGCGGCTAATGAAGCCGTGCCAGCAAATTCCGAAAGCCAGAGCAAAAATACGCTTTCCCTTTCAGATTCATTTGATCTAGCGATTAGAGCAAACCCAGATATTGCTGTCGCAATACGTGAAACTGAGGCAATAGCAGGTGTGAAAACACAGGCTGCTACTCGCCCCAATCCTTCTTTCGCTACCACCCTCCAAGATACCCGCAGTGATACTCGTCAACTTTACCTACAACTCAATCAAGAAATTGAAATGGGTAATAAACGCGAAGCTCGAATGGAAGCAGCGGATGCGTTCTATCAAAAAGCTACCGCTGAATTGGATAGTAAAAAAGCTGAGATACATGCCAACGTACTGTTGGCTTTTTATGAAGTGCTAGTTGCGCAAGAGCGAGTAACGCTAGCCAAATCCTCGGTTGAGATAGCAGATTTAGCTCTTGATGCAGCTGCGAAACGGGTTAAAGCTGGCAAAAGCTCGCCAGTTGAGCAAACAAAATCAAATGTTGCGGCTGCTACTGCAAAAATCGAGCTAGTTCAAGCTAACACACAACTCAATAATAGTCGTAAACGTTTAAGTGCGCTTTGGGGTGATAACGCGCCAAGTTTTGAATATGTAATTGGCGACGTTACTAGTATCCCAGAGTTGGGCTCTGTCAGTGAACTAGAAGGGCTGATGGATGAAGCGCCATCAGTTAAATTAGCCAAGCTGGAAATTATTGCTCGTGATGCGGTCACTCAGATTGAGCGTAGCAAGGCAGTTCCGAATATTACGCTGAGTGCTGGCGTGATTAACAATCAAGAGCTCGGTGGTCTCAATCAGGCATTGCTTGGTTTATCAATTCCGATTCCAGTATTTGATCGCAATAAAGGGAATGTTCAAGAGGCTGTAAGTCGAAAATTCAAAGCAGAAGACGAACTCATCGCGCTAAAAAACAAAATCCACAACAATCTGCTTACACAATATGAAAGACTAGGTGCAGCAAGACAAGCAAGTCTGTCGCTTCAAAATGACATTTTACCCAACGCACAGAGTGCTTTCGATGCCGCCAACAGGGGTTTTAGTTTAGGCAAGTTTAATTTTCTGGACGTGTTGGACGCACAACGCACCTTATACCAAGCCAAATCACAATACATCAACGCACTTTTAGAGGCGCATCAATCGATTGCTGAAATTGAACGCACACTTGGTGAGGTTGTTGAGCACAAAGTCACTAAGCATTCCAGCAACTAAGACACAAGGATAATAATCATGAATTTCAATTTGGATAAAAGCAGTAAAAAGGGTAGGCAGGTCATGGCAATTATCGTGATCGTCGTCATCAGTATCGTACTGGGTGGACTGATTCTTAATACCGAAAAGCCTAAGGTGACGGATGAGGAGCATAGTGAGCACGCTGAAGGTGAGGGTCATTCCGATCATGATGAAGGTATGTCTGAAGAAACACTTGGGCTAGATAAGAAAGCGATAGAAGCGCATGAGAAGCAGCATGCTGCTCAACCAAAAGAGGTTTTAAAAGGCCCACATGGTGGAAAGCTGTTTGTGAAAGATAGCTATGGCGTAGAAATTACAATCTTTGAAGAAGATACTCCCCCGGAATTTAGAGTTTATACCTACTTAAACGGCAAGCCTTTAGATCCAGCGCAATCTAGACTGAGTATAGAGCTAGAGCGGCTAGGTAGCAAACCAGAGATATTTAACTTTGTTAAAGAAAAAGACTATCTAAAAAGTACTGCACAAGTGTTGGAGCCTCATTCTTTCGATGTACACATCAACGCAGCTTATAGCGGTAAAAGTCATCTATTTTCTTATCAACAGCTTGAAGGTAGGATATCCATGTCGGATAAACAGCTCTCACTAAATTCAGTTGAAGTCCTGACAGCTGGTCCGGCAAAAATCAAAAGCACTTTAAAGTTGCAAGGTGAAATCAAGCTTAACGCTGATAAGAGTGTACAAATTGTGCCTAGAGTAGGTGGGATTGTCGAAAAAGTCAGCGTAAATGCCGGTGACAAAGTAAGTAAAGGCCAAGTATTAGCGACCATCTCCAGCCAAATGATTGCGGACTTGCGTAGCGATTTATTGGCTTTGCATAAAAGAGTTGGGCTGGCGCGTACTACTTACGAACGTGAAAAACAACTTTGGGAGGAAAAAATTTCCGCCCAGCAAGATTACCTGCAAGCACAAAACGACCTCCAAGAAGCAGAGATTAATCTCAGTAGGATTCAACAAAAATTAAGTGCGCTTGGCGCTGGCTCTAGTGGTGCTGGTCAAACACGTTATGACATCCGTTCTCCTATCAATGGCGTTATCACTCTGAAGAAATTAAGCCAAGGCCAAGTGGTGAGCGAAATCGACAGCTTATTCGAAGTATCAGATTTATCTTCGGTTTGGGCTGAGATGACCATTTACGCTAAGGACATTAATTCGGTTAAAACTGGCCAGCGTGTCACCATTAAATCTACTGCTTTTAATGCTCAAACCTTCGGGCATATCTCTTACGTAGGATCTTTAGTTGGACAAGAAACACGAACAGCAATGGCCCGTGTTGTCCTAGACAACCCCGATAAAACTTGGCTACCGGGATTACCTGTCAATCTAGAACTTGCGGCAAGTGAAGTTGATGTGCCTTTAGCAGTATCGCTAGAGGGGATTCAATCAATGAATGAAGAGCAGGTGGTATTTTTCCGTTTTGGATCATATTTCGAAGCCAGACCAGTGGTATTGGGACGCAGAGATGATCAGTACGTAGAGGTGCTGGAAGGCATAAACGTAGGTGATAAATATGCCGCAGGTAATAGCTATTTAATCAAAGCTGACATTGGTAAAGCAGGAGCAAGTCATGAGCATTAGTTCAACAATGTTCATCAATGACGTTCAGCTAAAGGAGCTATTCCATGTTTGAAAAAATTATTCGCTTTGCCATAGATCAGAGATGGTTAACCTTAATCATGGTGTTTGCTATCGCGGTGTTAGGGGTATTTAGTTACCAAAAATTACCCATAGATGCGGTTCCGGACATTACCAATATACAAGTGCAAATTAATACTTCTGCACCGGGCTATGCGCCGCTCGAAACTGAGCAGCGTATTACTTACCCGATAGAAACAGTGATGGCAGGCCTGCCAAAGCTTGAACAGACCCGTTCCATTTCTCGATATGGCTTATCTCAAGTCACCGTAATTTTTGAAGAAGGCACAGATATCTTCTTTGCGAGACAACTGGTGAGTGAGCGCATTCAGCAAGCGCGTGAAAAGCTGCCACCGGGAATTCTTCCGGAAATGGGACCTACCTCCACTGGCTTAGGTGAAATCTTCATGTGGACGGTGGAAGCAAAAGAAGGTGCACTAAAAGCTGATAAAACACCTTATACACCAATGGATCTAAGAGAGGTGCAGGATTGGATTATTAAACCACAACTTCGCAATGTGCCTGGTGTTAATGAAATCAACACGATTGGTGGGAACGTAAAGCAATATCAGGTGGCACCAGTAGCTGAAAAACTGACAGCCAGAGGATTATCCATCAATGATTTAGTCACAGCGCTAGAAAACAATAACGCCAACATGGGAGCTGGATTTATAGAAAAATCGGGTGAGCAATACTTGATTCGCATCCCGGGCCAAGTCAAAGATACCAACGATATTGCCAATATCGTGGTCAGCGCAAAAAACGGTGTGCCCATCAGAGTATCCGATGTGGCTGAGGTAATGATAGGCAGCGAAGCTAGAAATGGTGCAGCCACAGAAAATAGTCAAGAAGTAGTGCTGGGAACAGTTTTCATGTTAACAGGAGAAAACAGTCGAACAGTTTCTGCTGCAGTTGAAAAGAAATTGGTGGATATCAACAAATCATTACCACCTGGAATTATTGCAAAAACCGTTTATGACAGAACAATTTTAATTGATAAAGCGATTAATACGGTCAAAAAAAACCTGCTCGAGGGCGCACTGTTAGTAATCGCCATTTTATTTATATTCCTGGGTAATATCCGCGCCGCCATTATCACCATGCTGGTGATTCCATTGTCGATGCTGTTTACCTTTACTGGGATGGCAACAGCAAAAATCAGCGCAAATTTGATGAGTTTAGGCGCACTGGATTTCGGCATTATTATTGATGGCGCAGTCGTAATTGTCGAAAACTGTATGCGTCGATTAGCGCATGCACAAACAGTGACTGGAAGACCGCTGTCACGTTCAGAGCGATTTTCAGAAGTGTTTGAAGCAGCCAAAGAAGCTAGAAAACCCTTAATTTATGGTCAGCTAATCATTATGGTTGTTTACTTACCGATCTTCGCCTTAACGGGTGTAGAAGGCAAGATGTTCCACCCCATGGCTTTTACAGTGGTGATCGCATTAGTTGGCGCCATGTTATTTTCAGTCACTTTTATCCCAGCTGCAGTTGCGCTGTTTATCAGTGGAAAAGTGGATGAGAAAGAGCAATATTTAATACGAATAGCTAAGCAAGCATATAAACCGGTATTTGATATGGTGATGTCCAACAAAGCTGTTGTATTAACTCTTGCGATTGCAGCCGTTGTGTTAAGTGGATTGCTCACTACTCGAATGGGCAGTGAGTTCGTGCCTAGCCTAAACGAGGGTGATATTGCACTGCACGCCTTGCGTATCCCAGGGACTAGCCTTTCTCAAGCCATCGAAATGCAAAAAGAGCTTGAACATACGGTTAAATCATTTCCGCAGGTGGATAGGATATTTGCCAAGATAGGGACGGCTGAAATTGCTTCAGACCCTATGCCGCCTAATGTAGCCGACAACTACATTATGTTAAAGCCAAAATCTGAATGGCCCAATCCAAATTTGAGTAAGAATGAGTTGACTGCGCAAATTCAAAAAGCAGTCAGCGCAGTGCCAGGCAATAATTATGAGTTTACCCAACCAATCCAGATGCGTTTCAACGAGCTGATATCAGGCGTACGTAGTGATGTAGCGGTCAAGATATTTGGCGATGACATGGATGTGATGAATGACAAAGCGAAGGAGATATCTGTCGTACTATCAAAGATACAAGGCGGAGAGGATATTAAAGTCGAACAAACGACTGGCTTGCCAATATTGACGGTCAATATTGATCGCCAAAAAATTGCAAGACTAGGGGTTAACGTCTCACAAGTTCAGGAAGCCATTTCTACTGCAATGAATGGCAAGGAGACAGGCACAGTATTCCAAGGCGATCGGCGATTCGATATTGTCGTGAGACTGCCTGACTCACTAAGAACCGATATGGAAAGCTTTAAGCGCTTGCCCATCAAAATTGCGAACAATAGTGATACTCCCGTGTATCTGCAACTTGGTGAGGTAGCTCAAATTGATATAGCGCCTGGGCCCAATCAATTTAGTCGTGAAAACGGAAAGCGCAATGTTGTCGTGACAGCCAACGTCAGGGATCGCGATATCGGCTCTTACGTAGCAGAGGCACAACAGCGTATTCAACAAGAAATTAAAATTCCCGCTGGTTATTGGATTAACTGGGGTGGTACTTTTGAGCAATTGCAGTCAGCCAGTAAACGCTTGCAGATCGTGGTACCGATATCTCTCATGCTTGTATTCATTTTGCTTTACATGATGTTCAATAACTTGAAGGATGGGTTGATTGTATTTACCGGCATTCCATTCGCCCTAACTGGGGGTGTTTTGGCGCTTTACTTACGTGATATACCACTTTCTATATCTGCCGGGGTAGGCTTTATCGCGTTATCAGGTGTGGCAGTGCTGAATGGCTTGGTCATGATTAGCTTCATAAAAAGTCTCATCGCAGAAGGCAAGCCTTTAGACATCGCGATACAAGAAGGCAGTACCAATCGTTTACGTCCAATTTTAATCACTGCGCTTGTGGCGTCACTTGGATTCTTACCAATGGCTATTGCCACAGGTACGGGGGCAGAAGTTCAAAGGCCTCTTGCAACAGTTGTTATCGGTGGAATCCTGTCATCTACCATGTTGACCTTACTGGTGTTGCCTTTGCTTTATCGATTGGTCAATAAGCCTAACTCTGATGCGATTAGTTCAGTAAAACTAGTAAAAGGAGAATCTCAGTGAGCGCCGAACACAACCACGCTTTACCTAACTCCCAGAATGAAAAAGTGCTATGGGCAGCGTTTGCGCTCACAACAACGTTTCTGATTGCTGAAGCTGTAGCAGGGTTTATGCTGAATAGTCTTGCTTTACTCTCGGACGCAGCGCATATGTTCACCGACTCAGCGGCGCTTGGTATTGCCCTTGCCGCTGTCAGGGTTGCCAAAAAACCTGCGGATCAATTTAGAACATTCGGGTATCACCGCTTTGAAATATTAGCGGCTACATTTAACGCATTATTGCTTTTTGGTGTCGCCATTTATATTTTATATGAGGCATGGCAACGGTTTCGCAGTCCTCTTGAAGTGCAATCGATCGGCATGATGTTGGTTGCCGTTTTCGGTTTAATCATTAACTTTATTAGCATCAGGTTATTAAGCGATGGCAAAGATAGCAGCTTAAATCTGAAAGGGGCATATCTAGAGGTGTGGAGTGATCTAGTTGGCTCTATCGGTGTAATCGTTGGTGGCGCAATTATCTATTTCACTGGCTGGGTATGGGTAGACACGATTGTTGCCGTTGGGATTGGTTTGTGGGTATTGCCTAGGACATGGATTTTACTCAGAGAAAGTCTTAATCTGCTTTTAGAAGGTGTTCCACTTGGCATCAATATTCAAGAGGTCGAAAAAGAAATCTTGAACCAAAAAGGCGTTGTTAGCCTACATGATTTGCATTTGTGGGCGATTACAAGTGGTAAAAATAGCCTTACAACACATGTTCTGATGGATGGAACGGTCTCTTCAACTGAACTCATAAATGCTATTCAATCCAGGTTAGCCGAAAAGTTTGGCATTCTGCACGCCACTTTGCAATGCGAATCTGTTCTATGCAGTCAGGCAGAAGAGTGCACCTTTATAGATAGTACCAAGAATCTACATCAGCATTCCCATAATCATTAAAAACGCATATTTGTAGAAAGCAAATGTATGGACTGGAACGCAGAGTTGATTTTATCGGCACGCATTCTATTAGCTGCTGTACTTGGCGGACTGATTGGCTGGGAGCGTGAAAACCACAATCGTGATGCAGGTATTCGTACTTATATGGCTGTAGCGGTCGGGGCTTGTGCGTTTAGCATTATCTCAAACCACGTGCCGGGCGAGACTACTCGTATTGCATCACAAGTAGTCACTGGTATGGGGTTTATCGGTGCAGGTGTGATATTGCAAGTGAGAGGTAAGGTGCAAGGCTTAACGACTGCAGCGACGTTGTGGGCGACTGCTGCAGTGGGCATGGCAAGTGCATTTGGGATGTATTTACTATCTGTACTCACTGCATTATTAATTCTTGGTACGCTAAGTTTGCATCATCTGCCCGGTTGGGCGGGGTTTATAAAAAAACACAATACGCATAAAAAGTCTGAAGAGTCTGACATATGACGGTAATAAGTGTTAATGACGACAAAAGCTTTTATATCACTCAAATTTGCATTCTGACAGTAAGCGCCTTGTGTTTGATTTTCATTTACCCGCTGACCCAATTAGATGAAGCACTTATTAATCCTTACTATGACCCAGTGACGCATCAATTTTTATTAAAAAAAGACTTTCTGCTAGAAATGTTCATGCATAAAGGCCTGAAGTATTTGATGATGATTATAGCTTTAATCACTTGTTGGCTATGGATGGCAAGTTTCAAATTTGACCATTTGAGAAACCACCGCAGCGCACTGATCTACACGTTTAGTGGAATGGTAATTGCAACCACTGCCGTTTCATTAACTAAACGATTTAGTCCGCATGCTTGTCCATGGGATTTAAGCCTATATGGCGGCGACCAACCATTATTGGCACTATTTGAGCCTTTGCCTAGTGGTATAAACCTTGGACAATGTTTTCCTGCAGGACACGCCAGTGGCGGATTTGCATTATGGTCCTTTTACTTCTTCTTCAGAAATTCTCAACCAAAAGTAGCTATAACAGGCCTTTATGCAGGTGCCTTTTTCGGCGCCGTAATGGGTTGGGCTCAAATGATGCGAGGCGCTCACTTTATGTCTCACAACTTATGGTCAGCATGGCTGGTTTGGTTAGTTTTACTCACACTGTATTTTGTCAGTAATCAGAGCCTTTCTCACAAACACCCAATCTATCGAAATTAATTTTTATGCTAAACCCTTCTCTATCAATGCGAATTGAACTGCCATTTGTTGTTCTGATGGCGATATTGGTCTTAATCATATGGTTCATATTGAGAGTTGTTTTATGGGTTGATGTCGGCCCCTCTCAGCTAACCCTCGGTCAAACAATTAAAGTGTTCACCCATGGATTTTGGTTTGATCTCAATACGCTTTTTTACCTAGTAGCTCCTTGGATATTCGTATCGATAGTTTCACCAGATCGGATTAGAAAATGGCGATTGATTCGAACACTTAAATGGCTCGCATTATTCGGTGTGATTTTTAGTGTTTTGTTTGGCGCGGTATCTGAGATGATATTTTGGCAAGAGTTTACAACCCGTTTTAACTTCATTGCCGTTGATTATCTAATTTACACGCACGAAGTCATTGGTAATATCAGAGAGTCTTACCCAATCCCACTCATTATTCTGGCTATTTGTTGCATTGCATTGTTGATCACTTGGATAGCCAGTCTTTTTTTCACTTTTAAAACATATCCCAAAACCGCAAAACAAAAGACGATTAACTTAGTAGCATTATTATTTTTACCTTTATTTAGCTACCAGTTTGCTGATGCCGACCAGATGTCATTCAGCAAAAATGCTTATGCAAATGAGCTTAGCGGAAATGGTTTATATACGCTAGCTGCAGCAATGCGCAGAAATGAACTGGATTATGAACAGTTTTATCGCACAATTTCTTACGATAAGGCCAATGAAATTTTGCGTCGTTTAAATATCCAACGACAATTAGGTTCCGAAGCTCTAGTCCAAGCATCTAAGCGCCAAGACACTGATAAATCGACACCATTTAAGAGACGTCCCAAAAATATTATTCTGGTATCAATTGAAAGCCTGTCTGCATCTTATGTTGGGGCTTATGGAAATACTGAAAACTTGACGCCGGAAATGGACAAGCTGGCTTCAGAGGGATTAATGTTCGACAAAATATTTGCGACTGGTACGAGAACCGTACGAGGACTCGATGCACTATCTATCGCAATTCCTCCCATACCTGGGCAAGCAATCGTAAGAAGACCGGATAACGAGCACATTACTACGATAGGGGCATTGCTTGAGGCACAAGGTTTCAATACATTTTTTATCTACGGAGGTTATGGATACTTTGACAATATGAATAGTTATTTTAAATCTAATCACTATCAGGTTATTGACCGCACTGATTTTGATAAGGCCACCATTCAGCATGAAAATATTTGGGGTGTAGATGATGAAAGCTTATTTAACAATGCATTAATCAAGCTGGATGCGGCTGAAAAAACGGGTAAGCCTTTCTTCGCACACATCATGACAACTTCAAACCATAGGCCGTTTACCTTTCCAAAGAACAAGATAGATTTACCACAAGGAAAGCGAAACAGTGCGGTTAAATACACTGATTATGCAATTGGTCAGCTAATCAAACACGCAAAAAATAAGCCTTGGTTTAAAGATACGTTATTTGTTATTGTCGCAGACCATTGCGCTTCAGTTGCAGGAAAGACAAAGCTTCCGGTAGCAAAATATCACATTCCACTTTTCTTTTATGCGCCAGATCTTTTACCTAGTGGACACTACCCAAGAATGGCCAGTCAAATTGACATAGTGCCTACCTTGCTTGATGTATTAGGCGCGAAAGGGGAAAACCATTTCTTTGGACAATCGTTGTTTAGCGAGGCAAGCAGTCAAATTGAATCAAGAGCATTTATTAGCAATTATCAGGAGCTTGGCTACTACAAACGCAATACTTTGATTGTACTAAGCCCTAAACAAACAGCAGAGTCTTATGAGATTGATCCGGTAACCATGGATTCAACGCCTACTGAGATGGATGAAGCTTTGCTAAATGAAGCTATTGCTTATTATCAAATGTCAAACTATGCCTTTAAAAATGGTAACTTAAAAGAGCAACACTGACATGGCTGGTCGCTATATTAGTCTAATTTTCTTTGCATCCGTAATGTTGGGACGTGTGCAAGCATCTGAAACAGTTGCATTTAAAGACCAATTTGAGCTGGGTGGTTTTTCAAGTGCAGGTGTAACGCTTCATCGCGATTCACAAGCAGAAGCCGCCATTAACGAAATCAGTTTTTTATTATCATGGAGTAATGATAGCCGATGGAGTTTTTTTAGCGAACTTGAAGTGGAGCGGCCATTGGCATGGAACGATAATCAGCGTTTTGGTCGAGAGGAAAGCAAGTTGGATTTAGAGAGACTATATTTTGACTATAACTTATCGGATAAAGCTAACTTTAGAATAGGGCGTTTTCTAACGCCTAACAGCCGCTGGAACTTACTGAGAGCACCACCTTTGGTTTGGACAAGCTCGCGGCCTCTAGCAACTAGCCGACTTTTTCCAATTGCCACTAATGGCATTACATTACATGGAGCCATTCCGCTTGAAAATACAGCAATAGAGTACAAACTGTTCACCGAGCTTCTAGAGGATCAGCAACAAGATAATAATGAGTTATTATTTGAACACGTACGTGGTGCAAGAGTTAGCTTGAAAAATGAAACTGACATCGGTATTTCATTCTTGTCATTTAGTGAGCGTGACCGCTTCAATGGTGTCTCGGGTGCTAGCTATCGCATGCTAGGTTTGGATTTTGTGACGGCCATTAGCAAAACTGAAGTCAGCGGTGAATTTTTTCAGCGAATCACCTCCAAAGGTAAGGATGGTGGGAGTGGAGGATATATACAAACTGCAGTCCCTATTTACAGTGATTGGTATTGGATCACAAGAGTAGAGTCTCTTCAACGCCCAAACGAGGGCTCTTTTGAACGTTGGCTTATAGGTGCAACCCTGCGTGTTAAACCAACACAGTTGTTAAAGTTTGAGATTGCCGGAGGCAGTGGAGACCAACCAGATGCTCCGCGAGGACTAACTGCATCTTATGCAATATTTTTCTGAAATATAAATTTATTTAGGGAATGTGTATGGTAAAAGAGTGTTGTGATAGTGGCTGCAATAACAATCAATTGTTAACCCCAAGGTATCGAAAAATACTTTGGACTGCATTAGTCATTAACTTTACTATGTTTGTCATTGAGGTATTGAGTGGCTTAAATTCTCACTCGGTCTCATTGATGGCTGATGCAATTGACTTTTTTGGGGATGCTGCAAACTACGGTATTTCACTGGCCGTGTTATCAATGAGTTTAATGTGGCGGGCTCGTGCTGCGTTATTCAAGGGGCTTACGATGGGAGTCTTTGGCCTGTTTGTACTAGCTTCTGCAGCATGGTCGTTTATTAACGGTAAAGTACCAGAACCATACACGATGGGTTTTATAGGCATGCTTGCATTGATTGCAAATGTGAGCGTTGCCGTTATGCTGTATGCATATCGGGAAGGTGATGCCAATATGCAATCAGTATGGTTATGCAGTCGAAATGATGCGATTGGTAATCTTGCGGTTATGTTGGCCGCTTTAGGGGTGTTTGGTAGTAGCAGTGCATGGCCAGATTTGCTAGTTGCTGTGATTATGGCAAGCTTAGCAATTTCTTCTTCTTATCAAATTTCCATGAAAGCACTTAATGAAATGTAATTGCTTGCTTAGCGTCAGAAATTGTACTTATGGGAGCAATTGAGGTGAAATCTTTTTTTAGTGCCGCAATAGGTACTCTTAAATATTCAAGACCTACTAGTAAACCAAATGAACATATAACGTATTACATTGTCTCTTTTATTAAGTTTGATGCGTTATATTGTGTGTTAATGTGTGCTAATGTGGTTGATTAAGGTTATATGCGTCTATATAATCGCAGTCGTTTAAGCAGTAATAATTAGGAGAGAGATATGTATCCAGCTGGTGTAATTGGTTGGAAACTCGCTGCAAGAATTGGGCTTCCGATCGTTGTAAAATTTCAAATCGGGTATGATCCAGAGGCAAACGTACATATTGGTCGCAGTGTAAGCTTAAAGGGTGTACACGCTGAAGGTGAGACTTTGGAAGAGCTTTTTGAAAATATTAAAGCTGCAACATCTGATATTCTTGATATAGAAATGAATGGTAAACAAGTTGCTGTTACAAATGAATATCAAGAAGTGAGAAACTGCGCTGTTGCATGAATTCCTTTTATCCTATTGTCATAGCCGAGCTTAAATCCCTCGGCTTTTATTTTGACCGGCAGGGAAAAGGATCACATGAGATTTGGACTAATGGTAGTAAATCATTCCCGGTACCAGTTAGTATAAAATCGCGGCATACAGCAAACGGCATAATGAAAGATGCTGGGTCTACAAAAAAGGTCTAATACTCATTAACTACCTTCTGGTAGTTTCTTTCTAAAAAAGAATGCGCTCAATAAATCATGCCTGCAACGATGAAAGTCGAATAAACTACCATCAGAAATACCCAAGAAGGATCATTTTACTACCTGTAGGAACACTGTTCATAATATTAACTTCGATTCAAGCCGAGTAGTTTTTTAAGTAAAATTCCCAAAAATACTATTTCCTTAGCATAATAAAATCAGTTTCTGGTATGTTAAAGATATCGCGTTATAAACATCGTTTAATATTTCCGATATTTCATTGTTAGTTAAGCGAACCTCACGTCCTTCTCTACTAATTTCTTTCGCATGTTCCATATATTTGCGATCAATTACACCTAGATTGTGAGTTATTGGGTGTCTTTTTTCAAATGCTGACTTGAGCTTTTCAGATGTTGTCTCATCCAAAGGACTTATACCAAACATCGAATATAACTCTTTCTTGGTTTTTTCGATATTTTGAAATGCATTACCCAACTTTTTGAACGATTGCTCTATTTTATCCACCGAGCCACCACGCATAATCATTGCTCGCTTAACAATCGCCCGCATTGCAGCCTCAAAAATAGAAACAGCATCTTCTAGGCAGTTTTCTATATCTTTTGCGGCGACACGTTTCCCAAGTTGGGTTTGTCGTCTATCGATATCTGCCAACATCAACCGTGTTACTGCCAATTCAGCCTCAACATGGGTCAGAAAAATATCAACCCCACAATCAGCGCACCAAGTAGCTAAGCCAAAAACAGTTTGGTCTAAAGTGCAATGTGGACAGATCACATCTCGTCGGACTTCGTCCTCATACGGACGATGCACAAATGTTAAAACACTTGGCTTAAATGACATCTCAATGGAGAGCATTCCGCCACCCATTTTCTTTTTACCTGAAGATCCTAGACCCAAGGTACGTTGTATCAAATTATTGACCCCTTTATGGGCTTCTCTAAGGGCCATATCTTTTGCATATCGTATTTGCTCTTTTGTAGAGAAGTCTGTTGGCTCTGCTTCATGCTTGCAGTAGGGGCAAAATGCCAACCTATGACCATCAGTAACTCCCGTTCCAGGCGTGATTTTAAAATATCCAGGAGAACATCCAAGGCTTGGGCACTCTCTTGCTAACCTTCCATCCTCATCGATTGGGAGGGTAATTTTCAAACTATACTGGTCATTACCAAGATTTTGAATTTGGTGTTCGCCACCTTCATTAAACAATCCCATTTTTCTTCCTCTACAGAGATTAAAGCAACAGGGTCTATACATCAATCGTGTGGGTCCACCTTGGAACGCCAACACTAGACAGATAATCAACAAGTGTTTTAGTGCCATAAAACCTAATCTGTCCACTGTAATTATAGGCGAGTGCTGATTGATCTACTTTTAATCCTGATACACGTGCTTTCATAGTCAGTTGTGCTAAAAGTGCTGCATTACCTGAATCACCTGAATTTGATTTGGCATCAAAAACCGCAAAATCTATCCATCCGCCTGAGTTTGAGCGCTCTCTAAGGTGAGCAAGATTAATTTTCATAGTTATCCTTAATGAATTATCAAAGAGTTAGTTAAACTTTTATCCGCAGGTTGATAGAGAGAGCAAGTTATCGTTCCAATAACCATCAGCATATGTTCGTAAATATGGCGCATGATTTTGTGGCTTAACAACGCCTACTTCAGCTCGCCTCCCGGTTTTTGGGTCTAGTACATAAAACGTATTTGTTTTAGCATCAATACTTCTTACAACGTCGGCAACCGGCCATTTCCAATTGCCTGCTGGATTTCCAACGTGAGTAATATGTTCATGATTACCGTTTTGCGGTTTTGTAATGCATGTAATTCTTACATCAGCCATAATGTTCTCCTGGGCGTAATAGTTAAAAGATACAATTAAGCATCATGTATTCAGTGGCTCTAAAATCACATGCTTGCAGACAACTCTTAAAAAATATTTTTATATTTGTCTGAAAATTAAAAAACAATAGCCTTTAACAATTATGGAGGGCGATTTTGATAAAAGCAGAAAAGGCAGATGATGTTTTATCTGTAAGTGATATCAAGCTACGCATTGATTCCTTATCAGAAGCTGAATGGATGAAACTGGGCAAGTCAGCAGAAATTTTGTGCTGGGGGCTAGCTATTGAAGGACAAGACCTCTTAAACATTGCTATTTGCAAGATTCTCGAAGGCAAACGAAAGTGTCCAAGCGATCTACCAGTGATAGTCACCTTATATGGGGTTATGAAGAGTTTGGTATCTGCCTACATAAAAAAACGTAAACGTGACCCTCTTGCACAATCTGCAGAAATAACATCTGAAGATGGTCTACTGGAAGATGTTGACCTAAAGCCTAACGTTGATACACCCGAAGAAATATTAATTGCAAATCAAACCATCAAGCAAATTGAGCAAGCGTTGAGTGGTGATGAAACTATAGAAATGGTATTTATGGCACAAATGGATGGCTATAGTCCTAATGAAATTCAAGACTTGGTCGGATTAAGCGCAGTTCAATATGCAAGTACATTAAGGGCTATTAGGCGCAAACTAGATAAATTGGATATAGAGAGGTCAGGAATATGACAACGAAATCCAAAGATCCGCGCGAGCAATTAAATTTAGTTGCTCAATTACTCATTGAAGACCTATTTAGAACGCCTGATGATGAGCTTATAAAAGAAGCTGCCGAAGATAAATCTTTGATAGAGGCTGGAGCAAAGGCAAAAAGAAGTTATCAAGATGCAATTAAAACCTTAGGTGCAAAAAGACTCCAAATTGCAAGAGCAGAAATGGCGCAAGAAAGTAACAAAATTAAAACGAATATCGCTAATATTGACTCCGCACGTGCACACAGAGCAATAGCCAGACTTGCTGCATCCAATGATTCTAATATCACTTTAGCCGCACGAAATTTGAACAATATCAGTGATACTGAAGCAATTGAATTGGTAAAGGAGTTGATAGAGTTGGGCGCGATTAAGGATGACGATCTCTGAACTCAAATAATCAACAATCTAAGGCCGAACGTAGACTTTTAGAGCTTGGAATCTATTCACCTGAAGAAATTGATTTAGAGGCTATTGCATGGGATGAAGGTGTTCGTGTGCAATACAAAGACTTAATTGGTTGTGAGGCACGCTTAGTTGGATATAACAATCGTGCAATCGTGACTATCAGGAATGAATCTGACTTACGTAGAAAAAGATTTTCCTTGGCTCATGAATTGGGCCATTGGAATTATCATCGCGGCCGCTCTTTTGAGTGCCGAGTGGATGATTGGGTAGATGGTTACGCTAGCAAACCTATTGAAGAGCGAGAGGCTGATACATATGCGTCAGAGCTTCTGATGCCAAAATATATGTTCGAACCCTTAGCTAGGAAAATCAAGCGGCCAACCTTCGACGGTGTTAAAGAACTCGCTGAAAAATTTAATACCAGCATTACAGCTACCGCGATTAGGCTAGTTAATATTAATGTCTGGCCACTACTTTTAGTATGCCATTCAAAATCTGGACGCGTTTGGTTTAATCGTTCAAAAGATGTTCCTGAAAGATGGTTCCCGCAGAAGGAACTTAGTCAAGACTCAATGGCGTTTGATCAAGTATTTGGAAATGAAGAGCGAGTGCGAGCACAAAAAGCTATTGCTGATACTTGGTTTGATAGTAGAGAAGCTGAACGATATGAAATTATCGAGGATGCTATGCGTATTTCAAACAATCAAGTGCTAAGTCTATTATGGCTAGAAGATGAAGATATGCTTTCAGATATTGAAAAGTAAAACTCAACAAAAGGAATAGACACATTTAGATAGTACCTCCTGTAGATTTATATCGCGTGTATTGAAGTATAAATTGGCATGATGATGGTAATAGTTACTGCTTATCTATCAAAGTCTTATTGTGAGTATCATGAAAATCCTCGTTTTAAGCGACCTGCATCTAGAGTTATCGGGTTTTACTCCGCCTAGAGTAGACGCAGATGTCATAGTACTTCCTGGTGATATTCATAAAAACAACCATGGCATTTACTGGGCTCGTGAAGTGTGGCCCGATAAACCTATCATTTATGTTGCCGGCAACCACGAGTTTTATCATTTTGACCGGCTCAGCGTTCTTGAAAACCTTCGAGATGCAGCAAAAGAACAAGAAGTTTACTTTCTCGAAAATGATGAAGTAATCATTGATGGTGTGCGTTTTTTAGGATGCACTTTATGGACTGATTTTGAATTATTTGGTCTCGCGAGGAAAAAAGAATGTTTGTCATTAGCGAAAGATCGACTAAGTGATTTTTCAGTTATCGTAGAAAATGGTCTCAAGTTTACCCCTGAAGACTCTCTGCGACTTCATAATCAATCTAGAAACTGGCTATCAAGTAAATTGGTGGGTGAGTCATTTGACGGTAATACTGTGGTTATTACACATCATTGTCCAAGTTGGCAATCAGTAGCGCCGAAGTATCAACACGATTTACTGTCAGCATGCTTTGCTAGTCGTTTAGATGACTTAATTGGACATAGCTCGCTGTGGATTCATGGTCACACACATGAGAGTTTTGATTACAAACTCAAAGGCACACGCGTTATTTGTAACCCAAGAGGTTATGTCATGAGAAACAGGCTTGAGAACCCGTGTTTTGACAACAATAAAATAGTCAACTTGTCATAAAATGAGTATTTAAAAAATAAGCAATTCACCGAGAATATAATGACACAGCAAACAACAAAAATAATGACGGTACATGTCGGTTTAATTAAAACCTTAGCAGATAGCCACATTGAGAAAGAAGTTGCTGAAATAGAGCCAGGGCATTTCTGTTTCTGCTCTTTTGAACTTTTGCATGAAGTGCTTAATCCTTCAGCGATTAGGCTTTTATCTGACATTAAACGTGGAAAATTGAATGATTTTTCTTTACACAAACTTGAGCTTGATCGATTACTCAAACACAAAATCATTGAATTAAAGGATGATAAATTTGTGTTTGGCTACGATGAAATCCATTTTGATTGCAACATTTGGATTCCTTACCTATAAAGTTAGTGGCGATTCAGTATTCACTTCATGAAATGTCAGATTTATCTTACTTTAACTTGATATATGTCAGTAATATCATACATTATGAATAATTTAGAATTAGCTGAAAACTTTGGCAAAATGATTGTCAGCGCTCGAAAATCGTTACGTATGAGCCAGAAGCAACTAGCTGACAAGGTCGGAGTGAGTCGTGACCTTATTGTTCGGCTAGAGAGAGGTGATAATGTTGGCATTCATTATGTCCTTGCTGTTGTTTCCACTTTATGTCGTAAGATTACCTTACAACTTGACGCAGAAATTCCACCTGAAGGACTCGATGCATTTCAACAAAACATGTTTGGCGAAATATTTAAATCAGACATACGCAAGCGAAACCCAGGTGAGCCAAAAAAACCAGTTTTAAGCGACAATCTGAAATCACGCATAAAGGTCCTTAATTGGAATAAATAACTTGAACACTCAAGTTATTTCTAGGCTTTAAATTTCTAAATGAGATATTCCCAAAGTAATCTTAATTTCAATGCGAATCACATACTACGAACAAGATGACATTCTTAATATCGAACTCTCAAAAGGTGAGATAGTTAGAGATGTTTCTTATGGCTGGAATGTGAACATAGGGTTTACAGCATTAGGTATTGCTGAAATCACGATTCTTGATGCCCAAGTGAATGGTTATTATCCTTTGGAACTCGTAACGCCAAATCATCAAGGCTAAAATTGAAAATTTCTACGTATTAACGTAATTATTTACATCCATAAACATGAAAGTATTCTTCGACACTGAATTTACAAGCCTATTAGAAAAACCAAAGCTAATCAGCATAGGTTTAATAAGTGAAGATGGATCAAAGCAATTCTATGCAGAACTTTCTGACACCTACAACTTTAGTGATGTTAGTGATTTTGCCAAAGAGAAAGTCATACCTTTATTGGATGGAAGTAATTTACAATCTATTGATCAGTTGAAAGCTAACTTATTGAGATGGATCGAAGAGTTTGAAACTGAAATAGTATTAGCAACAGATAGTTTTAACTGGGACTGGCCCATCATTATTGAGATTTTTGGTGAAGCTTGGCCAAAAAATCTATCCAGTGAATGCTACTTACTTAATATGAATTACATGAAGAATGCTGATGCGTTTTATGATGCAGTCAAACTTGCATATGAAAATGGATTAAAAAAACATCATGCTATGCACGACGCTATTGCGAATCGCCTTGGTTGGATTGCTTCTGAAAATGGCTGACACACATTTTAAAGGTGGAACTCTTAAAGCTCACAATTAAAACTACTATTAGAAAATTCGGAAATAGTGTGGGAATCATACTTCCTTCGGCTTTAAACAAGTCCTTAAATTTGTCTGTGGATCAACAGATAGACTTGGAATAGTGAATCACCAACTTAATTTATGTTTTGTTTCAGTATCCTGATGTCTTTTATCATCCTCTGAGTGCAGATAGTTGTTGGTAGTTGTAAGTGACTCATGTCCAAGGTTATCGCGCACATGCCTGATATCCATGTTTGATGAAGTCATATTCGAACCTGCTGTGTGCCTAAGCCAATGCGCAGACGCCGCTTCAATTCTTGCAACTTGATTTACCGAATCAGGTCCACGGGCAGACAATCGTGAAGCTGTGTTCTTGAAAACCTGTTTTAATATTAAATGAACTGCACTTCTTGTCATGTTGCGCTGCTTACCACCTATTGGCAATAACAATGGGGTAACTTCGCCTTCAATCGGTTGTAGCGTTAATCCCATTTCCCTTCGATAGCGCCCAAGTTCGAGCATGAGCTCGTTTGTAGCCGGTACTATACGCGTTTTGTCACCTTTACCAGTAATCTCCAGCCACCATCGTGATTCACTGTGACCTGCCCCCAACAACCCTACCAGTTTTTATTGAAAAAAGTCCGATTAAAAATCATGTTGCTTGCCTAAGTCTTTGCGCATAGATAGCAGGT
>LNFM01002921.1_pt1 | contig 53901 bp, 54 predicted proteins | sample 596031 | NCBI WGS metagenome assembly LNFM01 (sample SAMN04254537, study PRJNA301005) | activated carbon metagenome | isolation source: dual media filters at the Ann Arbor, Michigan drinking water treatment plant | place: USA: Ann Arbor
TGCAGGCACAGCGGGCGTGGAATTGCCGCATGCGTTGGAACGCAAGTACCCGCAGGCCGGCAGCGACATCCGTACGGTGCAGGACTTGCTGGGCTACGCCGATGTGGCGACCACGATGATCTACACGCACGTGTTGAAGGTTGGCGGCGGTGCAGTGCGAAGCCCGCTGGATTCACTGATCGCAAGGTCATCCGAATAAACGGCCAGCCACCCGCGGGCCAACTCTAGCCGCTTTCCTGACCGCCTGTTTCAGGGGTTGGCCGTTCGCGAAGTTGTCACACCGGGTGTTTCCAATCGCCTGCATTGCAGTGTGTCGATTGGCGGCACGCGCGTTCAAGCCAACTGCCCGAAGGAAATCACCATGTCCCGTACCGCCCGCCTCGCGCTGACCAGCCTGGCGCTGACCAGCCTGGCGCTGAGCTTCGCTGCCACCGCCGCCCAAGCCAACGTACAAATCACCGAGTTCGAATACAACGGCAACGGCGACCCGACCGGCACCGCTGAATTCGTCGAGCTGACCAACCTGGGCAGCACGGTGGTCGATTTCACCGGCTGGTCGTTCGATGACAGCTCCAGAACACCGGGCTCGTTCAGCCTGAGCGTTTTGGGCCTGGTGGCGGCCGGCCAGTCGGTGCTGATCGTCGAGGGCAGCGCCACTGACTTTCGCTCTGCGTGGAGTCTGGCTGATTCGGTCAAGATCGCTGGCGGCAACGCCAACAACCTCGGCCGCGGCGACGAGATCAACATCTACGACGCGGGCGGCACGCTCGTTGATCGCCTGACATACGGCGACCAGGTTTTCGCAGGCACGGTGCGCGCGGCCACCTCCAGCGCCACCCCGTTGACGCTGGCCGATCTGACGCCGCAAGCGATCACCACGAACTGGGTGCTGTCGACCACCGGCGACGCGTTTGGCTCGGCGGCTTCGCTGAACGGCGACATTGGCAACCCCGGCATCTTCTCGCTGGCCCCGGCCGTGCCTGAGCCTTCAACCTATGGCTTGATGCTGGCAGGCCTGGGCGTGATGGTCGGTGTGGCCCGAAGCAAGCGCAACGCAGCCTTTGCCGTTTAAAGCGCCCCGCTCGTGAGCGGGCGCAGACTTGGGCCCGGCTGGCTCGCGCACGGCTCGGACGGAAAGTTGGCATGATCGGGGGTCGTGCCGACCGATTCGCACCGGGCCGGCCTCCTTCCAACCAAGCGAAACAAGCACGTCATGGGCATTCCAACAGTGGTGGTAGTGGGTGTGGGCGCAGAGCGAGGCATCGGCGCCGCGGTCTGTCGGCGATTTGCGGCGGGCGGGTATCACGTGCTCGTAGCGGGTCGCACCGAGTCCAAGGTCGAGCAGGTGGCGAACCGCATCCGCGCAGGCGGTGGCAGCGCACAGAGCATCGTGGTCGACACCACTGCAGAGGCTGATGTCGAGCGGCTCTTCGATCTGGCGATGGCGCCGGGCCAAGGGTGCGAGCCAGCCGACGCGGTCGTCTTCAATGCGGGCAACAACCAGATCATCGACTTCCGCTCGCTGACGGCCGAACAGTTCGAGAGCTTCTGGCGAGTGGGCTGCTTCGGCGGCTTTCTCGTTGGCCGCGAGGCGGCACGAAGGATGGCCCCGCTCGGTCGAGGCACCGTGATCTTCACCGGCGCCTCCGGCAGCCTTCGGGGCAAGCCCGGATTCGCTCATTTCGCGGCGGCCAAGGCCGGCCTGCGCATGATCTCGCAGAGCATGGCCCGCGAGTTCGGTCCGCAGGGGCTGCACGTGGCGCATGTGCTGATCGATGGCGGCGTCAACGGCGAACGGCTGCGTCAGGCCATCCCTGGCATGGTCGAGCAGCGCGGCGAAGACGGCCTGCTGGATGTCGACGCGATTGCCGAGACCTACTGGCACCTGCACAAGCAGCCGAACACGGCATGGGCACAGGAAATCGATCTGCGCCCGTACAAGGAGTTGTTCTGACGCGCTGCGCAGACAGCGCGCACCACCCTGGACATGCTCGAGTGAGCTCACCCTGACCTCATCCGCCCTGGCATGATCCTGCTCGTCAATCCCAACGCAAAGGAGACACCCATGAAACTCATCAATTCCTTCGGCCCGAATCCACGCATGGTGCGGATGTTCATGCTCGAGAAGAACATCACGCTGCCGGTTGTCAACATCGACATCCTGGCCGGTGAGAACCGTCAAAGCGCGTACACGCAAAAGAACCCCACCAGCCAGACGCCCAGCCTGGAGCTCGACGACGGCCGCGTCATTGCCGAGACCGTGGTCATCTGCGAATACCTGGAAGAACTGCACCCCACGCCTGCGCTGATCGGCACCACATCGGTTGAGCGCGCCGAGGCACGCATGGCCCTGCGGCGCATGGAACTCAATGCCTGCGAGTACATGTACAACGGTTTCCGCTTCGGCCCCGGCCTGGAGTTGTTCAAGGACCGTGTGCGCTGCCTGCCCGACGCTGTGGAAGGCTTGAATGCCAAGGGCGCCGACGGCCTGAAGCTCGCCGACTCGCTGCTGAAGGGGCAGACCTTCCTGTGCGGCAACCGCCTGACGATCGGCGACCTGGTGCTGTATTGCTGCATCGACTTCTGCGCATCGGCCGGCTTCAAGGTCGCCCCTGATCTGACCCACCTGCACGCCTGGCTCGAGCGGATCAACAGCCGGCCCAGCGCCAGCGCGTCACTGTCGCCCAATTGGAGCGAGGTCGGCCTGCGCGGCTGAGCACCTGGCTGCTGAGAACGCGCCCGCCGGTTCGAACCAAAGGGCACTGCGCCACCCACTGGGTGGCGTTTTTCATGGTGAGGATCGAACAGCGCCGAATTTGGGGCGCCGTCCCTGCAAGTCCTTGTAAGTTTGATACAGCGGGATCGACAATTCGCGCAAGCGTTGCCGCAGGCCCGACGCGGGTCGACAGCGCGGTATCGCACCCACCTTCACGCCTCAGGAGTCACGTCAATGACAAAGCTGGTCCTTTCCGCTGCCGCCGCCGCGGCCTCCGCCATGTTGGCCGCAAGCGCCTACGCGCAGTCGCCTGCGGCCGCGCCGGTCGATCCCAATACGTTCCTGAATCAGTTCGAGTCCACCTTCGGCAAGTTCGAAGGCTTTCGGCGCTCCGGCGCCAAGGGTGTCTGCGCCGTGGGCGAATTCGTCGGCACGGCGGACGCGCGCGCGCTGTCCACGCCCTCGGCCTTCAGCGGCAAGCCAGTACCGGTAGTGGTGCGCTTCTCGGTGGGTGGCGCCAATCCGAAGGCGCCCGACAACGCCAAATCCCAGCGCAACCTCGCACTGCAGTTCGACCTGCCGGGTGGCGAGGTATGGCAGATGGGCAACATCTCGGCGCCGGTGTTCGGGGCTTCGTCACCGCAGCAGTTCTTCGGTCGCCTGGCGTCGCTCCAGCCCGACCCCGCCACCAAGGCGGCCGATCCTGCCAAGGTCAAGGCCTTTGCCGATGCCAACCCCGAGGTGTTGCTGCAGGGCAAGTACTTCGCGTCGCAGCCCGTTCCGGCCAGTTTCGGCTCGGTCAACTATTGGGGTGTGCACGCTTTCGGCTTCGTCAACGCCAGTGGCAACAAGCAGTTCGGCAAGTGGATCTTCGAACCCGTTGGCGGCCTTCAGGGGTTGACCGACGACGAGGCCAAGGCCAAGGGCCCGGCCTTCCTGTTCGACGACCTGCGCCAGCGGGCGAAAGACGGTCAGGTGGCCTTCAACTTCAACCTGGAACTGGCCCAAGCCGGTGACAAGATCGACAGCGCCACCGTGCCGCTGCCGGAGGGCCGCAAGAAAGTCAATCTGGGCTTGCTGAAGATCACGTCGGTGTCCGAGGACGGCGCTGGCCCCTGCCTCACGATCACCTACAACCCGATGGTGTTGCCCAAAGGCATTGAGCCATCGGCCGACCCGATGCTTGCGGCGCGCGCAGCGCCCTACGCCGTCGGCCTCGGCCGTCGGCTGACCGAAGGCGCCAAGCAGCAGTAGCGCAGGCGAGAGCCCCAGCCCGACGCCGGTGCGGGGGCTGGGCAGCAGGTTTGCTATATCGTGGCTCGTTGACCTTGTCGGTAGGGCGCCATGAACAGACACGTCGGCATCATCGGTACCGGTTCGGTGGGCACCAGCGTGGCGCTCTCGACCCTGCTGTCTGGTGCGGCCAGCACGCTGTGGCTGCACGATCTGAACATGGCGCGCGCCGAGGGCGAGGCCATGGACCTGGCGCACGGCGCGGCCTACTACCCCGACTGCGAACTGCGCACGGCCGCGCTGGACGAGATACACCAGTGCGATGTGGTGGTGATTGCCGCTGGCCGCAACAGCCGCCCTGGCGAGACGCGGCTGGACCTGCTGCGAGACAACGCCCGTGTCGTGACCGACATCGGCCGTGCGCTGACCGGCTACACCGGCACGGTGGTGATGGTGACCAACCCCGTGGACGTGCTGACGCTGGTGCTGCAGCAGAGCAGTGGGCTGCCGCCCGAACGGGTGCTGGGTACCGGCACGATGCTCGACACAGCGCGCTTGCGACAGATGCTGGGGCGCGAACTGGGTCCGGCGACCCACTCGATTCACGCTCAGGTGGTGGGCGAACACGGCGACAGCGAGGTGGTGCTGTGGTCAAGCGCTCAGGTGGGCGGCGTGCCGGTGCGGCAGTGGCCAGGCTGGTCGCAGGCGACCGAGATGCGGCTGGCGCGCGAGGTGCGTGAGGCCGCTTATGAAGTCATTCGGCGCAAGGGCGCCACCAACCATGCGATCGGTCTGGTGACGGCCAGCCTGCTGCGCTGCCTGCTGCGCGGCGAGCGCCGTGTGCTCACCGTGTCGCGCGTGCAAGTCGACGCTGCAGCGCAGGCGCTGGGCCTGCAGGGCGTGGCGCTGTCGCTGCCGACAGTGGTGTCGGCAGAAGGCGGCACGCAGGTGCTGCTGCCACAGATGGCCGAAGACGAGGCCGCCGCGCTGAGGCATTCGGCGCAGGTGCTGCATCAGGCGGCAGGGTCGCTGATCTTCGCCGGCAACGCATTGAGCGGGATGCGCAGGTAGGAAACCCCGTTGTCGTCAGGCGGCGGCAACTGGCCCGCGCGCACGTTCACCTGGAGGGCCGGCAAGATGAGCGTTGGCACCTCCAGCGTCGCATCCCGAGCCTTGCGCATCGCAATGAACTGCTCCTCGGTGATGCCGTCGCGCACATGGATGTTGTTCGCCCGCTGCGCGGCCACGGTCGTCTCCCAGTGCGGCGCCCGATCGGTGGGCGGATAGTCGTGGCAGACGAACACGCGCGTGTCGCTCGGCAGGTCCAGGATGCGACGCATCGAACGGTAGAGGACGCGCGCATCTCCGCCGGGAAAATCGGCGCGAGCGCTGCCGACATCCGGCATGAACAGTGTGTCGCCGACGAACACCACGCCATCCACCAGGTACGCCATGTCGGCAGGCGTGTGCCCTGGCACCCAAAGCGCCGTCGCTTCGACGTCACCGATGCGGAAGGTTTCTCCGTCCTTGAAGAGATGATCGAACTGGCTGCCATCCGGCAGGAAGCTGCGTTCCAGGTTGTAGAGCTTCTTGAAGACCGCCTGCACCTGGCGGATGTTGTCGCCAATCGCAATGCGCCCGCCCGCCTGCTGCTGGATGTAGTGGGCACTGGAGAGGTGATCGGCGTGGACGTGTGTTTCCAGAATCCACTGCACGGTCAGCGCTTGCGCGCGAAGGTACTCGAGCATCCGATCGGCCGACTCGGTTCGGGTGCGGCCCGACTTGAGATCGAAGTCCATCACCGGGTCGATGACCGCGGCCATCTGGGTCACGTTGTCCGAGACGACATAACTCACCGTGCCCGTGGCGGGATCGAAGAAGGGCTTGATGCTGGTCTTGGCGTTCATGGCACTCTGCTGTGGCTTCAAAATATTGACTCATATTACATTTATTTGTATATTGTTTGCAAGTCACCCGAAGTCATCAACCCATGCCCGCCAAAACACTCGACACCGACATCCTGCGCGCTACCGCGGGGCGCGCCGTGAGCGCCCTCAAGGTGCTGGCCAATGAAGACCGGCTCCTGCTGCTGTGCCAGCTTTCACAAGGAGAGTTGTGCGTCAGCGATCTGGAGGAACGCCTCGACATCCGCCAGCCCACCTTGTCGCAGCAACTCGGCGTGCTGCGCACTGAAGGCGTGGTCAACACACGCCGGGAAGGCAAGAGGATCTTCTACAGCGTCGCCGACGCCACCCTGCTGCAGGTGCTCGCAGCGCTTTACAGCATCTACTGTCCCAAGAGGTAAGTCATGACCATCGACTGGAACTCGTTCACACCCTGGACCGCACTGGCCGGTGGGGTTCTGATCGGCATCGCGGCAGCGATGTTCGTGCTGCTCAACGGCCGCATCGCGGGCATCAGTGGCGTGCTCGGCGGCCTGCTCAAGCCGCACCGGGGCGACGTGGCCTGGCGGGTGGCGTTTGTGGGTGGTCTTGTCGCAGCCCCCTTGATCCATGCCGCGTGGTTCAGCCGCCCCGAGGCGCGAATCGATGCAAGCTACGGCGCGTTGCTCGTCGCTGGACTGCTGGTGGGGGTGGGCACGCGCTACGGTTCCGGTTGCACGAGCGGTCACGGGGTGTGCGGGCTCTCGCGCTTGTCACCTCGGTCATTCGTCGCAACCTGCACGTTCATGGCCACCGGCTTTGCGACGGTGTTTCTGATTCGCCACGTTCTGGCGCTCTGAGGAATCGACATGGCTGTTTTCACCTCCCTGCTCGCCGGGCTCGTCTTCGGATTCGGGCTGCTCATCTCCGGCATGGCCGACCCGAACAAGGTCCTGGGCTTTCTGGACCTCGCCGGGCCCTGGGACCCGTCTCTCGCGCTGGTGATGGCAGGCGCCATCGCGGTGGGCGTGGTGGCCTTCGCTGTGGCGCGTCAGCGCACGGTGTCGTTCCTTGGGGCCGAGATGAAGCTGCCCGCCGCTCGCCACATCGACCGCCGATTGATCCTCGGCAGCGTGCTCTTCGGCGTGGGCTGGGGCATGGCCGGCCTGTGCCCGGGCCCGGCGCTGGTGTCGCTGGGCACCGATCAGGTCAAGGCGGTGGTGTTCGTTCTGGCGATGGTGACGGGGATGGCGGTGTTCGAATGGCTTGAGCACCAGCGACTGCATCGCGCGGCCACGGCGCCTTGAGTACGTGATGGAGACGGCTTTCATCTGGGGCCTGTCCACGGCCACCGTGCTCATCGTGTTCGGGTATGAGGTCGCGCTGGCGTTTGCTCATCGCCGACAGCCCGAGCGGCTGGCACGCACCGCCCACGCCGCACTGCGTGAGGACTGGTTCGCAGCCGTATCGGCCCAGTCAGGGTCGGAGATCCTTGCGGTACAGACACTGCGCAACTCCCTGATGTCGGCCACGATGATTGCATCGACCGCCGCCCTCGGGTTGATGGGAACACTGACGCTCGCGGCCCCTTCCCTGCATGCTTCGTTCGGCGACGGCGCTTCAGGCTGGCCGAACTTCACGCCGCGGCTGGCGATGGAGCTGGCCGTGCTCGCCTTGTTGCTTGCCTCGCTCGTGTCATCGGTGATGGCGGTGCGGTACTACAACCATGCGGGCTTCATCGGCGGGATGCCGGTCGAGTCAGAGGCTCGCCGCCGCTGGGCTTCTGCAGGCACGGCCTACGTTCGCAAGGCCGGCATTTTGTACAGCTGGGGACTGCGGCAATTGATCTTGATCGTGCCCATGGTCGCTTTCATCCTGCATCCCGTCGCGGGGCTGGTGGGTGCCCTGGGCGTCGTGGCGGCGCTGCTGAATTTCGATCGGTTCAGGCCGTGATGCGTTGATGAATCATCGGCGCATGCGTTGACGCCCAGCGGTGCTCGGCAGCGGGCTTGGTCGTTGGCGCGGGGCATCGCGCGAAAAGTGATGCCGGCGAGATGGGGGACTGACTATGGCGAGTTGTTTGGCGACCATCAACTCGCCATGCCCAGGTTGATGTCGATGTGCTTGATCTTCCAGAAGAACAGGTTCTCACGCCTCAGCGTAGTGGTGACACTGTTTTCTCCGTTGTCGAGTTCAATCCTCGTCTCAAACCGGTCAAAGCCCACGTAGCGCTTGATCAGCTTCTCGCCTGGCTTGGCAGAAAACGACTCAGGCTCATCGCCCGCGGCCTTCCTGGCCTTTCCTTCCAGAACCATGCGAGCGATCGCCTCAGGGGTGATCAGCTGCTCGACCATGGTGCTCACCATCGCGCCGGCAAGCATGGTGCCCAGACCGGCCAAAGGGTTGCTCTCCAAGTCCTTCGCAGCATTCTTGGTGATGTTCGCAGTCATGGACGCTTTGAGGGACTCCCGAACGGCAGGAAAGTCGACTCTGTCTGAGATGCCAATTGCGTCTCCTGCCTCTGCAGCAACACGCAGGTTGTAGAGCGTGATGTACGGCGAGAAATAGAGCGCAGCGACCAACGCTGCAGTGACTGGCAGGCCAACGACTGCAATCTTCTTCATGGGCTGATGGCCACGGCTGGCCGAATGATTTTGCGGGCACGATACAGCGTGACCATGCGCACCCTGCACCTTTCAGGTCGACAGGGGAGTCAGGTCACCACGCCGACAGGCCCGGCCTCGAACACCTCAACCGGCGCCAGCCTGATCAACTCCGCTGCCTCAGCCTGCGACCCGAAGAGCCAGGCGTCGACATCCTCGAGCTCGATCGGTACCACTGACCGCTTGTCCTGCTGATAGGGCCCAAGCTTCGGGTCGGGCTTGTGCATGCGGCGCATGAGCGGGTGAGCATCGGCGTTCAGGGTCAGCATCGTGTAACTCTCGACGATCTCGCCGCTGACCTGGTCAACCCATGTGTTCCACAGTCCAGCCAGTCCCCACGGCTGGCCGTCGGCACGCCGGAAGCGCCACCACACGTTTTTGCCCGTTTCCCAGTTCGGCTCGTCGAACGATTCGGCCGGGATGATGCAGCGCTGGCCGCGGGCCCACGGGTACTTGAAGGTGGCCTTGCCTGCGAGTTCTTCCGACCTGGCGTTGCTGGTGCTGTACGTCAGCTTCGGCGACTTCGCGAACCATGGGATCAGGCCCCATTTACCGATTACCGCTTCGCGCTCACCGCCGGCCGCGGCCCGAATGAATGGGCCCGGCCGGCTGGGGAAGATCTCGGACTTCGGCCACCGAAACGCGTTGTTGCGGCCGATCTCGAATTGCCGGGTATAGGCGGCCTCATCGGGTGAGATGTAGCGCGTGCACATGCTGTCATCGTAGCTAGCATGGGGGCGACCACTCGGGTGCCTTTGATGGTGTCACCCCGACCGAGGGGCGTTCGGACTGTCAATCTCTTCACAGGGAGTCTTGAAGGCCTGTCGGGCGTCTTTACAGCCATTCGCCTGTCTTTACATAGGTCGTTGATTTTTAAAGGGAAACACGCTTGGCGCGGCCCGTGCTTAGAGCAGTGCAGGATCCCCTCTTTTCAACACGACGGAGTTTCCAGACATGCGAAGCACTGCTTTCAAGCCATGGCCCGGATTTGCGCTCGCCGCGATTCTCTTCGGGGTGTCCTCGTTCTCGCTGGCTGCCACTACCCCCTTCTCACAAGCGTTCGTCACCCAGCACAACCCGGACCAGCCGTTTTCGAACTATTTCATCAGCGCTGACGACAACAGGTCCAACCCCCCATCAGCTGCGGCGGTGAATCTCAATGCATCGGGCGTCTGGGGTGCCGCAGGCGGCAGTGCGTCGGCCAGCCTCGCTAGCGGGACGCTCGGCGGACGGGTGTTCGGCAACCTGACCGGACAGTGCAGCGGAGCTTGCGACGCCAACAACATCTATTCCCAATCGAACGCGTTGTTCGGCGACGGTTTCCGATCGTTCAATACGAACGGGACCCCGTTCACCTGGCAGTCGGGCACCACCGCCCGCTTCGGCATCACGATCGACGGAAGTCTGGCATCTTCGCCTGCGCTGGCAGGCCCGAACGCCGGCGGCGCGTGGGTGACGCTCCTGCTGTTTCAGCCGGACACCCTCAGCCCCACCGGGGTCTTCGGCGCCCGTCCGAACCTGACGACCTACTACCACTACCTGATCGGCAACCCCAATCTGTCTGTGACTTCGTACGGAGGCGACGGCGTCCCCGACCTGTCTCTTCTGCCGACCGCCTACGTGGGCGGCCTGAACGCGGGGCCGGTCACCATCACCCAGGACTTCCAGCCTGGCGGCAATTTCGACTGGGTCCTGCTGCTGGGTGCATACGCGAACGCTGATCATCCAGGCCAGAGCTTCGACCTCGATCTCGCCCACACGGTCACGTTCAGCTACGAAGGCCCGGCGCAAACCACGACGCAGTCCGTGTCGGGCCTGTTCGAGAACTATCAGGTGCCGGCGGTGCCCGAGCCCGAAACCTACGCCCTGATGCTGGCTGGTCTGGCGGCGGTGGGTGCGGCGGCGTCACGCAACCGTTTCAGATCCACCGCGACTATCACCGGGTAGACCGACGGCGGTGCCGGCCTCCAGTCCGGCACGTCATCCGCGCCGGGCTCGCGCGACCACTTGCTGCAGCCGCGCTCTGGGTTCGACTTGACTCGGCTGCAACCTGGCGCAGCGCACAGTGCGTCTACCGCGTTCATGCCCTCGGATGAATGGCAGTGCCAGCAGGGCCGTGGGGTGTTATCTCTGGCGAAGTACATGACCCGATCTTGTCGGGTCGCTGGCTCAAGGGTGAGGCTAGCCGGCGGCAAGCCCCTAGATCAAGGGCCTCTTCACGGGTCCACTCGAATAGTCGTTGGCGCGCCGCTTGAGCGAGGCGTTACGGGCTGTGCCGTGTGGCGGCATTGAGAAGTCGGCCGCACTCATTTATGCCGTTCTTGACTTCAATGGCTCCCTGAAGGACTTCGGTATCCCAGTAGGCTGGGAAGGCCCGCCGGTTGTACTCAAAGGCGGCCAGCTTGATGCCGGAGCGCTGTTCCGCGAACGAGACCGACACGAGATGCTGGACCAGCCGGCGGTGCTTCGTCGTATTCGTGAATGCCATGACATACAAGTACCAGTTGCTCTCTATCGATCGGTTGACTGCATCCTTCAGCGGGGAAGGTGGTAGCGCTTCAGCCACTCGACCGATATCGCACGTCGCTACAGACAATGGCTGAGGAAGTACAAGTGCGTTGAGGAGTTGGGCGAAGAGATCCCAGATGCCGCGGGCCGTGTGCAAGCAGCCAATGATGTGCGCCTCACTTACGATCTTTGCGTGCTCGAAGTCATGCTGCCGATCAGAGGCGCCGAAGACAAAAAGAAGCTCTTCGACTTCGTTCTTCACGTCACTGTACAAACCGTTCATCGCGTCCCGCGCGCTCGCCATGTGATATTCGAAGATGCGGCTGCTCCGATCAACAGACGAGATCAGGTCGAGAACCTCGCCAGCGTTGGCTCGCCTCGCACGAGCTTGGATGCGCAACTCAGCAAGATTCCAGGCAGTGGGAGAGTTCACGACGCATTCCGCAAGCGGGCGACAAAGTGAGGGTTCTCTCCACACGTATATGTCGTTTGTCTTCGGGCCTCGTCGTTGGTGCGATGAACTTCGAGAAGGATGCGGTGCCGGTGTGTGCCTCGCTTCATAAGGCTGCCGACGATTTCCTCATCAGTGAAACTGCCGTACTTAGCGGCAAGGATGCGCAGCAATTCATTCAGTTTGTCGGGTGTGATGAGACCAACGGGCACCTCAGCGTGAAAGATCTCGGTGGTGCAGTCGGACCCGGTAATCTGCCACACGTTTCTGGGCGCGGAGCGTAGCTTGTCGGGACCTTGGTTCACCATGTGCCACCGCGCTTTCGTTCTAAGGCTTGGCTACGCGTTTATGCAGCACGCGGCGGCGCTCAATTACTTCGCTCCACGCGGGCCTGATAGGGGCACATCAGGGGGCAACTCACTGCGTCCCGGGGAGCAACATGAGTGCCAGCGCCGCTCGCCACCGATGATCACGCAGCCTGTACCGTCAAAGTACGTTCTCGGACGCCCTTAAGCAGAAAAGCCCCGTAAACACTGGGTTTGCGGGGCTTCTTGTGGTCCTTTTTGAACCTCTTAGAACCTATCTCTGGCGGAGCCGGAGGGATTCGAACCCTCGATGCAGGTTTTGCCCACATACTCCCTTAGCAGGGGAGCACCTTCGGCCACTCGGTCACAGCTCCGCAGACATCAGCTTTCGATTCTAGCTGCTCGCCATCGCGTTCATGCTCAGGCTGACGCCTGTTCCAGCTCAAATGCCTTGTGCAGCGCGCGCACGGCCAGCTCCATGTACTTCTCGTCGATGACGACGCTGGTCTTGATCTCGCTGGTGGTGATCATCTGGATGTTGATGCCCTCGTCGCTGAGTGTGCTGAACATCTTGCTGGCCACGCCCACGTGCGAGCGCATGCCGATGCCGACGATGCTGACCTTGCAGATCTTGGTGTCGCCCGACAGCGTGGCCGCGCCGGTCTTCGGCAGCACCGCCGACGTCAGCAGATCCATCGTGCGCGCGTAGTCGTTGCGGTGCACGGTGAACGAGAAATCGGTCTTGCCGTCGTGCGACACGTTCTGGATGATCACGTCGACATCGATGTTCGCGTCGGCCACCGGGCCGAGGATCTGGAAGGCGATGCCCGGCTTGTCCGGCACGCCGATCAGGCTGATCTTGGCCTCGTCGCGGTTGAAGGCGATGCCCGATACGACGGCTTGTTCCATTTTTTCGTCCTCTTCGAAAGTGATCAGCGTGCCCGACCTCGCCTCTTCAGCGATGTCGATGTCCCACGGCGTGAAGCTCGACAGCACGCGCAGCGGCACGCGGTACTTGCCGGCAAATTCCACCGAGCGGATCTGCAGCACCTTGGAGCCGAGGCTCGCCATCTCCAGCATCTCTTCGAAGCTGATGCTTTGCAGTCGGCGCGCCTCGGGCACGATGCGCGGGTCGGTGGTGTAGACGCCATCCACGTCGGTGTAGATCAGGCACTCGTCGGCTTTCAGCGCCGCCGCCACGGCCACCGCCGAGGTGTCCGAGCCGCCACGGCCCAGCGTGGTGATGTTGCCTAGCTCGTCAACGCCCTGGAAACCGGTGATCACGACCACCTTGCCGGCGGCCAGATCGGCGCGCACTCGCTGGTCGTCGATGCTCTGGATGCGCGCCTTGGTGTACGCCGAATCGGTTTTGATCGGCACCTGCCAGCCCGCGTAGCTGACCGCTTGCATGCCCTCGGCTTGCAGTGCAATCGCCAGCAGGCCCACCGACACTTGCTCACCGGTCGCAGCGATCAGGTCGAGCTCGCGCATCAATTCGGGGGAGCTGCGTTCGGGCGACAGCTCCTTGGCCAAACCGAGCAGGCGATTCGTCTCGCCGCTCATCGCCGACGGCACCACCACCATCTGATGTCCAGCGCGCGCCCACTTGGCCACGCGCTTGGCCACGTTGCGGATGCGCTCGGTCGAGCCCATCGAGGTGCCGCCGTATTTGTGTACTGTCAGAGCCATGGGGTTCAGTGCATCGCAGCGGTGCATGCGCTGCTGCGGAGTTCGGGAAAGCCCTGCATTTTACAAGTGCCGGCGCGGCGCTCGGCGGCATACCGTCACGCTGACTCGGAGGGCTCCCAATGCATGCTCACTTGCGGTTGCCCGGGCAAACCGATCACCCGTGCATCGATCCCCAGTCCAGGCACGAAGACCAGTTGACCGCCGCTGTACACCAGCGGGCCTGAGCGTTGCCAAGCGGCCAGTTCGGCCGACTGGAACTGCTTCTTCAAGCTGCGAGCGGGCCGCCCGATGCCAGCCTGAAAGCGCTCTCCGCCCGATCGCTCACGCAGTTCGACCTGCGCCAGCCATGCCAGCGGCACACCGCCCTCCTTGACCCGCACCACACGCAGGCAGCCGCCCCATCCGGGCAGGCGATAGGCGCCGGCGCGGCGAATACAGAGCGTCGCTTCAGGCATCACCGCCATATCAATGGAATGGGCTGAAAGGTGCCACGTCAGATGCCCCCGATACCGTCTCAACAGCCCCCCCGCCAGCGACCATGAGGCCGCACCATCGCCGAACAGTTCGTCGTTGAGGCGTGTGATCAGCGTGGCAGGCGGTGCGGCGCCGGTCTGGCGGCGCAGCCAGGCGCGCAGGGCGTTGACCCGGCGCGCTACAGACAACGCCTGAAGTCCGCTGAGCGTCAGACCTTCATCACCAGCGATGGTCGACAGGTCGTCCACGGCCACCTCGTCGAGACAGGCGGTCGCCTGCTGCGCCCAGGTCGCAGCGGCAGCAAAGGCGGACTCGGCGTCAGGAAAGGCCTGTTCCAGCGCGGGCCACACGCGATGCCGCAGTCGATTGCGTGCGTAGCGGTCGTCGCTGTTGCTGTCGTCATCGATGTAGGGCAGACCCCACGCTTGCACATAGGCCTCGATGGCACTGCGAGGCTTGTCCAGCCACGGGCGGGTCCAGCGCAGCCCGTCTCGCTCGATGGTGCGCGGCATGCCTGACAGGCCTGCCACACCGGCCGAGCGCAGCGCCTGCAAGATCAGCGTCTCGGCCTGATCCCGTCGGTGGTGTGCGAGCAGCACCACTTCAGCACCATGGCGCTGGGCCAGACGCTTCAGCGCCGCATAGCGTTCGCGACGTGCCCAGGCTTCGATGCTGTCGCCGGGCTGCGGCTGGCTGCGCAGCCAGACCGCTGCAAACGAGACCGGCAACCCATCGGCCGCCCAGCGTTCGCATTGATGGCGGCAGTGGCGCTCCCAGTCGTTGGCGTGCGCACTCAGGCGATGGTTGACATGCAGCGCGACAACCGCGACACCAAGACTCCGCGCCGTGACGAGCGTGGCATGCAGCAACGCGGTGGAATCGCGACCGCCGCTGTAGGCAACAGCCACACGGAAGATCTGCGGCGAGGACGTCACGCGCCGCCGCCTCGGGGGCTCAACGATCGGTGGTGTCGGTGAAACGGCCGTAGGTCTGCAGACGCTCGTAGCGTCGCTGCAGCAGTTCCTTCGGCTTCAGGTCACTGACCTGGCGCAGCGCATCGTTCAAGGCGCGTTTGAGCTGCGCGGCCATCGCCTTGACATCGCGGTGTCCGCCGCCGACGGGCTCGCTGACGATCTTGTCGACCAGACCGAGAGCTTTCAAGCGGTGTGCGGTGATGCCGAGCTGCTCGGCCGCGTCCGCAGCGCGCTCGGACGTTTTCCAGAGAATGGAGGCGCAACCTTCCGGTGAGATCACAGAATAGATCGAGTACTGCAGCATCAGCAACTGGTCACCCACGCTGATGGCCAGCGCGCCACCCGAGCCGCCCTCTCCGATGATGGTGACGATGATCGGCACCTCGAGTTGCGCCATCTCGAAGATGTTGCGGCCGATGGCTTCAGACTGTCCGCGCTCCTCAGCGCCGATGCCGGGGTAAGCGCCGGGCGTATCGACGAAAGTGAATATCGGCAGGCCGAACTTCTCAGCCAGCTTCATCAGGCGCAGGGCCTTGCGGTAGCCCTCGGGGCGCGACATGCCGAAATTGCGCACCCCGCGCTCGCGGGTGTCGCGGCCCTTCTGGTGGCCGATCACCATGCAGGCCTGACCATTGAAGCGTGCCATCCCGCCGACGATGGATTGATCATCGGCGAAGTGGCGGTCGCCGTGGAGTTCCTGAAAGTCGGTGAAGATTTCGTTGACGTAGTCCAGGGTGTAAGGCCGCTGCGGGTGTCGCGCGATCTGCGTGACCTGCCACGGTGTCAGGCTGGCATAGATGTCCTTGGTGAGCTGCAGGCTCTTCTTGCTCAGGCGGTCGATTTCTTCGGAAATGTCGACCGCCGATTCGTTCTGCACATAGCGCAGTTCGTCGATCTTCGTTTCAAGATCAGCCACCGGCTGCTCGAACTCGAGAAAGTGTCTTTTGCTCATCTGTGGCGTTACTCGCGGTATCGGTTGGTAACGGAGGCCAAACAGCTCAGTAGTTTACCGGCGTCGGCTCTAGGCTGCGCCAGATGTACCAGGTGGCAACCGAGCGGAAAGGCGCCCAGGCGTCGCCCACCTCGCGGGCCTCAGCGCGCGACACGGGCTCGCCACTGAAGTAGTTGACGCTGATGCCCTTGATCAGGCCGGCATCGTCCAGCGGTAGCACGTTCGGGCGGGCCAGATGAAACATCAGGAACATCTCGGCGGTCCAGCGGCCGATCCCGCGGATCGCGACCAGTTCGTCGACGATGGCCTCGTCGTCCATCTCGGCCCACTGCCGCTCGTGCACGGAGCCCGTCGAGAAATGCTGCGCCAGGTCGTTCAGGTACTCGACCTTGCGTGCCGACAGTCCTGCTGCGCGCAACTCGGCCGACTGCAACTTCAGCACGCCCGCTGGCTTCAAATGGACAGCGCCACCAGGCACCACTGCCAGAAAGCGGTCCCACACCGTCTGCGCCGCCTTGACCGAGATCTGCTGGCTGACGATGGATCGCGCCAGCGTCGTGAAGGCGTCGCCGCGGCCCTTCAGGTGGCTGTTGCCACACTTCGGGATCAGCTTGCGCATGACCCGGTCGCGCTTGGCGAGGTGCTTGCAGGCGTCTTCCCAGTACACAGGCGGCGTGGCGGCAGCGGGCATGGTCAAGCCTTCACCCAGGTGGTGCCTTGAGGGGAATCCTGGAGCACGATGGACTGCGCGGCGAGTTCCTGCCGGATCTGATCAGCGCGCGCAAAATCGCGTGCCGCCTTCGCCGCCTGACGCTCGGCGATCAAGGCATCGATGCGCGATTCGTCCAGCCCGCTGCCAGCCTGCAGAAAGGTTTGCGCGGGTTGCTGCAACAGGCCGAGAACGCCGCCCAGCGACTTCAACAAGCGCGCGGCCTGTGGCGAACGCGTGCGGTTGACTTCGCCTGCCAGGTCGAACAGCACCGCAACCGCGCCGGGCGTGTTGAAGTCTTCGTTCATCTCGGTACGGAAGGTCGCGGCCTGCGGCTGTGTCCAGTCGATGGCAGCGCCTGCATCGTCAGCCGCATCGGCGCTGGTCACATCCACACTGGCCAGCGCGGTGTAGATCCGTCGCAGCGCGTGACGCGCATCGTCGAGGTTGGCGTCGCTGAAGTTGAACGGGCTGCGGTAGTGGGTGCGCAGCATGAAGAAGCGCACCGTCTCGCCGTCGTAACGCTTGAGCACATCGCGGATGGTGAAGAAATTGCCCAGCGACTTCGACATCTTCTCGTTGTCGACATTGAGGAAGCCGTTGTGCATCCAGACATTGACGTACTTGTGACCCGAGGCGCCTTCGCTTTGCGCGATCTCGTTCTCGTGGTGCGGGAACTGCAGATCGAGGCCGCCACCATGGATGTCGAAATGCTCGCCGAGCAGCGCGCAGCTCATCGCCGAACACTCGATGTGCCAACCAGGGCGACCGGTGCCGAAGGGGCTCTCCCACTTCGCGTCGGCCGGCTCACTCTCCTTGGCCGATTTCCACAGCACAAAGTCCAGCGGGTCTTCCTTGCCGTCGAGCACCGCAACGCGCTCGCCGGCGCGCAGCTGATCGATCGATTTACCGGACAAGCGGCCGTAGGCCGGAAACTTGCGCACCGCGTAGTTGACGTCGGCGTTGGGCGATCGGTAGGCCAGGCCCTTGGCTTCGAGGGTGCTGATCATCTTCAGCATCGCTGGCACATGCTCGGTCGCGCGCGGCTCGTGGGTGGGCGGCAGGATGCCGAGCGCGGCCACATCCTGGTGCATCGCCACGGTCATCTCGTCGGTCAATTGACGAATCGGGATGTTGCGCTCGACCGCGCGCTTGATGATCTTGTCGTCGATGTCGGTGATGTTGCGCACGTAGGTGACGTCGTAACCCAGCTCGCGCAACCAGCGACAGGTCACATCGAAGGCCATCATGAAGCGCGCATGGCCGACATGACACAGATCGTAGATCGTCATGCCGCAGACATACATCCGCACTCGGTTGGCATCGATCGGGGTGAACACCTCTGTCTCGCGGGACAGGGAATTGAAGATGCGCAAGGTCATGAGCAGTGCCACAAGGGAGCGGAGACACCATTGTGCGGCTTGGCCACATCGGCTCGGTTCAGCCACTGCACCGGAACCGATGGACTCCTGCAAGAAGCAGCGCACCTACAATCGAGCGAAAGTCAGTATACCGGCGTGCCTTCGGACGATGCACCATGCTCGATGTTCCGCACGCCTCCTCCCTCGAAGCCGCGCCTCCATCCATGTCCATCGTTCGACGCCTGCAACTCGCTTTCGTGACGGTGATCCTGTCGCTTTCGGCCGGCATGGTTCACGCTGCCGACGACGTGGCAAACATCACCCAGCTGTTTCGCTCCGGCCAGCAGAGCGAGGCGTTCACGCAGCTCGACGCGCTGCTCGCCACCAAGTCGGATCGCCCCGACCTGCGCATGCTCAAGGGCGTGTTGCTGGTCGACGCGGGCCGCACGGATGAAGCGCTGGTGGTGTTCCAGCAACTGACCGAAGATTTTCCCGAAGTGCCCGAGCCGTACAACAACCTCGCGGTGCTGTACGCAGCGCGTGGCGACTTCGAGAGGGCGCGCCAGGCACTGGAAGGCGCATTGCGCGCCAACCCTGGTTTCGCGATCGCCCACCAGAACCTCGGCGACATCTATGCACAGTTGGCTCAGCTCTCTTACCAGCGAGCTTTGAAGGCGGAGCCGACGAATGGCGAAATTCCACCGCGGCTGGCGCTGCTGCGCAAGCTCAACGAACCAGCGGCTGGCAAATCGGCACCCTGATCCTGGATCACTGACTTTCGAAAGACATTTCATGCGTTCGAGATTCCTCGCGGGCATCGCCGCAGCGGTGTTGACGATGACAACGGCCACGGCATCGTTCTCCCAGAAGGTGACCCTCAGCACCAACCTCGGAGACATCGTCGTCGAGCTGAACGCCGCAAAGGCGCCGAAGACGGTCGACAATTTTCTGCAGTACGTGAAGGCGGGGCAGTACGACGGTACGGTGTTCCACCGTGTGATCGAAAACTTCATGATCCAGGGCGGCGGCTTTTCGCCAGAGCTCAAAGAGAAGCCCACGCGCGCACCGATTCCGCTGGAGTCACGCACCGGCTTGAGCAACAGCCGCGGCACCCTGGCCATGGCGCGCACGTCGGACCCCAACTCCGCGACCGCGCAGTTCTTCATCAATGCACAAGACAACGGCTTCCTCGACGCTGCCCGCTCACCGGACGGCAATGGCTATGCAGTCTTCGGCAAAGTCGTCTCCGGCATGGAGGTCGTCGACCGCATTCGCGCGGTGCCTACGGGCAATCGTGGCCCGTACCAAAACGTTCCGCTGCAGCCCGTGACCATCCTCAAGGCCACACTCGCACCCTGAGCGCGCGGCCGACATCGAATTCACAACCCCAAGAAGCGCACCCCATGGCAACCCAAGTTGAACTGCACACCTCGCACGGACTGATCCTGATCGAAGTTGACGACGCGAAGGCGCCGATCAGCGCGGCAAATTTCCTCTCGTACGTCCGCAAGGGCTTCTATGACGGCACCATCTTCCACCGCGTGATCAAGGGATTCATGATCCAAGGCGGTGGCTTCGAGGCCGGCATGGGACAGAAGTCGACGGATGCGCCCATCAAGAACGAGGCCAACAACGGACTCAAGAACCAGCGCTACACGCTGGCGATGGCCCGCACCTCCGATCCGCATTCGGCCACAGGCCAGTTTTTCATCAATGCCAACGACAACGAGTTCCTGAATTTCAAGTCCGAGACTGGCAGCGGCTGGGGCTACGCGGTATTCGGCAAGGTGATTGCCGGCACCGAGGTGGTGGACGCGATCGAAGGCGTGAAGACCGGTCGCAAGGGCTTCCATGACGACGTGCCGAACGACGATGTCGTGATCGTCAAGGCCGTGGTGGTTTGAGCGCGTGACGACAGACGGCCCGCTGGCACTGCCCACCTTCTGGGAGATGCAGGCATCGGCCGAATGGCGCACGATCGACTTCATCAGCGATCTGCACCTGGCCGAAGACACACCTCGCACCTTCGACGCCTTTGCTTCGTATCTGCGACATACGCGCGCTGATGCCGTCCTGATCCTCGGCGACCTGTTCGAGGTGTGGGTCGGTGATGACGCGCGCCATGAGGGTTTCGAGGCGCGATGCGCCGAGGTGCTGTGCGAAGCGAGTACGCGCTGTGCCTTGGGCTTCATGGTCGGCAATCGCGACTTTCTCGTCGGCGCAGACATGCTGAAGGCGTGCGGCGTGCTCGCGCTCGCCGACCCGACCGTGATGCTCGCGTTCGGGGAACACGTGATGCTCACCCACGGCGATGCGCTTTGTCTGGCCGATGTGCCTTACCAGCGCTTTCGCGCGATGGTGCGCAACCCCGCCTGGCGACGTGAATTCCTGGCGCGTCCGATTGCCGAGCGGCGCCGCGCGGCGCGAGAAGTCCGCGATGAAAGCGAGCGGCGCAAGCTTGAACAGATGGCAGGCCGTGACACGGACATCGATGTCGCCACCGCGGTACGCTGGATGCACGAAGCTGGCACCACAGTACTGATCCATGGACACACGCACAGCCCGGGAACCGACGCCCTGGCGCCTGGCTTCATCCGGCACGTCCTCAGCGACTGGGACCTCGATCAAGACGCCGCTGCACCGCGCGCCGAAGTGCTGCGCTGGACCGCAGCTGGAATGAAGCGCTTGTCGCTGGCGCAAGTCACCGAGCGCTGATCGTGTTTGCCAGGGCGCAAGCCACATGGCGACGTTGGTGCGACGATCGAGCCTCGCACCGCCACGCGATTCCGGAAGCGTTGTGGCAACTCACGCTGGCGCGCTACCCTTTCCTCGGATGGCGATCGCCCGAGCAACTGCAGCGGCTGCGACGGCTCGCCACACTGTTCCTCGCCCGCAAGGAATTCAGCGGCGCGCGCGGTCTGATGGTCACTGACGAAATGGCGGTGGCGGTCGCTGCGCAGGCCGTACTGCCGGTATTGAACCTGGACGGCGGGCTGAGCCTCTACGCAGGGTTCGTCGGTATCGTGATGCACGGCGACTTGGTGGTGGCGCCTCGCGAGGTGATGGACGACGACGGTGTCGTGCACGAATTCGATGAGGAGCTGGCGGGCGAAGCCATGCAGGATGGTCCAGTCATGCTGTCGTGGCGCGACGTGGAGGCCGCTGGCGATGAATCGGGGCAGGCGGACTGGGCCTACAACGTGACGATCCATGAATTCGCGCATGTCATCGACATGGCCAATGGCGCAGCGGACGGGCTACCGCCACTCGCTGACCGAAGCGCTCGGCAGCACTGGCGCGAAGTGATGGCATCTGCCTACGCTGATTTTCGTGCGCGGGCCACCACACAGCAGCAAACGTCGATCGACCCCTACGCTGCAGAGTCGATGGCTGAGTTCTTTGCCGTGAGCGTCGAGACCTTCTACGTGCAGCCGCTGGAACTGCGCGGGGAATCGCCGCAGGTTTACCGCCTGCTCGTCGACTACTTCCGGGAGGATCCGGCTGCGCATTCGGTGCGCTGATCGGTCACCCCCACGAAAAAGCCGGGGCGTCTTTCGAGCGCCCCGGCTTTGACTTGCGCCCGAAGGTGAGGTCAGGCTGTCGCCGATTCCGCCTTTGGCTTGTCGCTCTTCTTCACGGGCTGAATGTCCAGCGACACCTTGCCGTCGGCATCGATGTCGACCGTCAGACGGCCACCATCGACCAGACGACCGAACAGCAGTTCGTCGGCCAGTGCACGGCGGATCGTGTCCTGGATCAGGCGCTGCATCGGACGTGCGCCCATGAGCGGATCGAAGCCGTTCTTCGCGAGGTGCTTGCGCAACGCATCGGTGAAGGTGACATCGACCTTCTTCTCGGCCAGCTGGCTTTCGAGCTGGAGCAAGAACTTGTCGACCACGCGCAGGATGATGTCTTCGTCCAGCGCGCGGAAGCTGACCACCGCATCGAGGCGATTGCGGAACTCCGGGGTGAACATCCGCTTCACATCGGCCATCTCGTCACCACGCTCGCGCGGGTTTGTGAAACCGATGGTCGCCTTGTTCATGATCTCGGCGCCCGCATTCGTGGTCATCACGATGATCACATTGCGGAAGTCGGCCTTGCGGCCGTTGTTGTCAGTCAAGGTGCCGTGGTCCATGACCTGCAACAGCACGTTGAAAACGTCTGGGTGTGCCTTTTCGATCTCGTCGAGCAGCAGCACGCAATGCGGCTTCTTGGTCACGGCCTCGGTCAACAGCCCGCCCTGGTCGAACCCGACATAGCCCGGAGGCGCACCGATGAGGCGGCTGACCGCGTGGCGCTCCATGTACTCGCTCATGTCGAAGCGGATCAGGTCGATGCCGAGGATGAAGGCGAGTTGCTTCGCCACTTCGGTCTTGCCCACACCGGTCGGGCCGGAGAACAGGAACGAGCCGATCGGCTTGTCCGGCTTACCAAGACCTGAACGCGCCATCTTGATGGCGGCCGCCAGGGCTTCGATCGCAGGCTCCTGACCAAACACGACGCTGTTCAGGTCGCGGTCCAGACTCTTGAGCTTCGAGCGATCATCGTTCGACACGCTGGCGGGCGGAATGCGTGCGATCTTGGCCACGATTTCCTCGACCTCATTGCGGGTGATGGTCTTCTTCTGCTTGCTCTTGGGCAGGATGCGTTGCGCAGCACCGGCTTCGTCGATCACATCGATCGCCTTGTCGGGCAGATGCCGGTCGTTGATGAACTTGGCAGACAACTCGGCCGCAGCCTGCAACGCTCCCAGCGCGTACTTGACGCTGTGGTGCTCCTCGAAGCGCGACTTCAGCCCCTTGAGAATCTCGACCGTTTCCTCGACCGAAGGCTCGATCACGTCGACCTTCTGGAAGCGGCGTGACAGCGCTGCGTCCTTCTCGAAGATGCCGCGGTATTCGGTGAAGGTGGTCGCGCCGATGCACTTCATCGCACCCGAGCTGAGCGCAGGCTTCAACAAATTGCTGGCATCCAGCGTGCCGCCCGATGCGGCGCCCGCGCCAATCAGTGTGTGGATTTCGTCAATGAAGAGCACCGAATTCGGCTGCTCCTTCAACACCTTCAAGACACCCTTCAAGCGCTGCTCGAAGTCACCGCGGTATTTCGTCCCCGCCAGCAAGGCGCCCATGTCGAGCGAGTACACCGTGGCGTTCGCCAAGACCTCGGGCACGTTGCCCTCGGTGATGCGCCACGCCAGACCTTCGGCGATCGCCGTCTTGCCCACGCCGGCTTCGCCCACCAGCAGCGGGTTGTTCTTGCGCCTGCGGCACAGGATCTGGATCACGCGCTCGACCTCGTGCTCACGCCCGATCAACGGATCGATCTTGCCGTCACGCGCCAGCTGGTTGAGGTTCTGGGTGTATTGGTCCAGCGGTGAACCCTTCACGTCGCTGTCCTCTTTCTCGCCGTCAGATGAACTGCTGTTGTCGGCAGGCTTGGCGGGTTCCGGAGGATCGGACTTCTTGATGCCGTGAGCAATGAAATTGACCACGTCCAAGCGCGTGACGCCTTGCTGGAGCAGGTAGTAGACCGCGTGGGAATCCTTTTCGCCGAAGATCGCCACCAGCACATTGGCGCCAGTGACTTCCTTCTTGCCACTGCCAGTCGACTGCACGTGCATGATCGCGCGCTGAATCACGCGCTGGAAGCCCAGCGTGGGCTGCGTGTCGACCTCGTCGGTGCCGCCCACGGTCGGCGTGTTCTCCTTGATGAACTGCGCCAGGCTCTTGCGCAGGTCATCAACATTGGCCGAGCAGGCGCGCAGCACCTCCGCGGCTGACGGGTTGTCGAGCAACGCCATCAACAGGTGCTCCACCGTGATGAATTCGTGGCGTTGCTGACGCGCCTCCACGAACGCCATGTGCAAACTGACTTCAAGTTCCTGAGCGATCATGCGGCCTCCATAATGCATTGCAACGGATGGCCGCCACGCCGTGCGGCGGCCAACACCAACTCGACTTTCGTCGCAGCGACATCCTTTGAATAGGTGCCGCATACGCCTCGACCGTCATGATGAATCTTCAACATGATCTGGGTCGCGGCTTCGAGGTCGCGATTGAAATACTCCTGCAGTACCACCACGACAAACTCCATCGGGGTGTAGTCGTCATTGAGCAAGACGACCTGATACATGCGTGGAGGCTCGGTCTTCTGAGCCTGCCGCTCAGCCACCACCGAGCCGTGCCCGTCATCACTCTGGGGCATCACCACGGGGTTGGCGGGAGTGGGTTTATCGGTGGACATCATTTCATTCTATCGACATCAAAGACCTGCGCAGACGCTGTGGCATATTGGACTCGCGTCGGATTTCACAAGGTCTGACCTGCACCTTTTGCCCACATCCTTCGCAGCGCCGACCGAACTGACGCTCGCCCACTCAGCGCGATCAGAACCATGAATGCACCTACATGAAGGAGCGAATTGACAGTGGCAAGGGCCAAGTCCCAAAATATCGATGTTTCTGTTTCACTGGAGTTGCAGCATGTTTACAGGCACGGTGAAGTGGTTCAACGACGCCAAGGGTTTTGGCTTCATTGAACCCGAAGGCGGCGGAGACGATGTGTTCGCGCATTTTTCGGCCATCCAGATGGACGGCTTCAGAACACTGAAGCAAGGCAGCAAGGTCAACTATGAGTTGATCCAAGGTCCGAAGGGTCAGTTGGCTCAAAAGATCTTTCCGGTGGATGCGATCAGCCAGGGCGTCGAAGATCGATCAGCTCAGGTGCAGTCTCTGACCACCTGAACGTCTGGGTCGTCACGCCAGCCGCACCGCCGGCTGCCCTCGCAAACCCGCCAGTCGGCGGGTTTTTTGTGTCCTTCCGCCCGCCATCTTTGGCGAGAAGCGATCCTGTACTCGCATCGACATGCCGCGCAGGCCGATGGGCGCTGTGGAACAAGCAGGCGCACGGCGCGGGTCGGCAAAGTGCGTTCCCCGCAACCGAACGCGCGCTGCGGGCGTCATCGATTGCGTGACTGCGCGTCGTGCTTCTGGCGGTAGATACGCCGGCTGGCTAGGTCCTGGCGCTTTTCCAGTGCAACGGCTTCCCTGGGCGTGACTTTCCCGTCGGCTTCTGCGCGACCTTCAGCGCGCGCGATGCGCGATTGCTCCCGTTCGAGCCGGCGGGCTTCGGGCGCCGTCAACGCGCCCGACGAAACGCCCTGGTCGATGCGGCGCTCTTGCCGATCCTGGCGATGATCCACACGCTGCTCGGCTGCTCGTGTGAGCAGGGTTTCGGCCGACGCGCCTGTGCCGATGGCGGAGAGCAATGCGAACAGCAGGGAGTGGGTACGGATGGTCGACATGAAAGCTCCAGTGGAAGACGAGAGGTTGAGTGGGGTCTATCGCATGACCGCAAACAGTCACGCCTGCCTTGAACCTGCTGCGCTGGGCTGGTCTTACTGCGCAGCGCCCCAATCCGATCGGATCGCGGGGGCATGGCAAGGGGAGCGTAAGAGCGCGTCCGATCGCAGGTTCAAGACGGACGTGGCCTGTCCCTCACCTGCAGGCCGCGACAAATGACGAGATCGATGTATCGAGGCCCGCAATGAGACTCCTCCGATTGCTGTTGTGCTGCGCGGTCCTGTGGCCGCTGTCGATGCTGTCGGCGCATGCAGCCCCACCGGAGGTCCCTGACCCTGAAGCGTGGGCGGCACTCAGCCCGCAGGAGCAAGCGACGCGACGCGCCGAACTGAAGCAGCGACTGCAAGCGGCAACACCCGAGGAACGTGCTGCCTTTCGCAATCGGTTGCGCGAGCGGCTCGAGTCGATGACGCCAGAGCAGCGACGTGCACTGGCCGGTCGCACCCGGGAGCGCTGGCAACAGCTCGATCCTGATGAAAAGCAGCGCCTGATCAACGAACGCCGCGAGCGGGTGAAAGCCATGTCGCCCGAAGAGCGTCGACAGCTGATTCAGGAACGGCGAGACATCCTTGGCAAGCTCAGCCCCGAAGAGCGCGCCGCGCTGCGCGAGAAGCTGCCGGCGCGGTGATCCGCACCATGACGTCATGCATGCGACCCGGGCTCACCCGATGTCACGCCTGACAGGCTGGCTGGACAGTGCTGCCGCGCGCATCCGCGGCAACACGGCCACACCCACCGACGACTGGGCGCTGTGGCGCGAGGCCTGTGCAGGCGATGCGAGCAGTGCGCAGAAACTGGTGCGCCTGCTGACGCCACAGGCTTACGGCTTGGCCCTGCAACTGCTGCGCCGCAGCGAAGACGCTGAAGACGCCGTTCAAGACGCCTTCCTGCGTTTGTGGCGCAGCCATCCCAGCGACACCTGCGGCGCCACGCTGTCGACTTACTTCAACACCATCGTCATCAACCGCTGCCGCAGTCGCTGGACGGCCCGGCGCGAGGACGCCACCGACCCGGATGCACTGGCCGAACTGCACGACGCGCAGCAGGCGATCGACCTCGGCACTCACGAGGCCATGGCCACCCCAGGCCTTGAGGCCTGGGGTGGCACCAGCGCGCTGGAGCGGGGACTGGCCCGTCTGCCGGTACGTCAGCGGATGGCCGTGGTGATGTGGGCCTATGCCGATGCGGACGTGCCCGACATCGCGCGGGCGCTCGACATCGATCCGAATGCCACCCATCAATTGCTGCATCGGGCCAAGCAGGCCCTGCGACGGCACCTCGAAGGAGCTTCACCATGAGCGACCACCCTGCCCTGGATCCGCACACCGACGCGGCCGATCGAGCCTTGCGCCTGCAGTTGCGCGCGCTGAAGCCGTCCGCTGCCAAGGCGGATGCGCTGGGCGATCACGTGCTCGCGCAATGGCGTGAGCTGCACAGCGAATCCGCCAGCGAGGCCGCTCAACTCACCCACGCGGGCACGGCCGCGCTGTCTGGCGGGCACCCGACCAGGCGCTGGCGGTGGGTCGGTGTGACGACCGGATTGCTCGTTGGCGCGGTCATCGCCACGGTGATGTGGATGCAGCGGCCCGATCCGGTGCTCGATGAATTGATGCAGGCCGACGTGTTGTCGCAGATGGCGATCGGCGAGTTGTGAGCTCTGAGCGCGCCCGCCTCATCCCGCCGAAGACCACGACCTCACGCTTCGCCGATGGCCGGTGACAGTGGCAGGTCGGGCACGCCGTGACTCCCGCCCACCACCGCGTGGAACAGCGCCTCGACCTGATCAATCACCGCACCCCAGGCCAGCCGCTCGGCGCTTGCCCGCGCGGCGAGCCCCATGCGCCGGGCCCACTGCGGATCGGCAGCCAGCCGTTCGGCCTGGCCCATGAAGTCATCAGACTGGCCGTAGGCCGCCAGCAAACCGTTGTCGCCCGACACGATCAGCTGCGCCGCGGCCGCGTAGTCGTAGGCCAGCACCGGCAGGCCACTCGCCATCGCCTCGGGTGTCACGTTGCCGAAGGTCTCGGTCAGGCTGGGGAACAGGAACGCGTCGGCCGAGGCGTAATGCACAGGCAGGCTCTCCCCCGTCAGCGAACCCGCCAGGATGGCCTCGGGGCACGCCGCCTGCAGGGCCGGCCTCGCTGGCCCATCCCCAACGAGCACGAGCTTCGCTCGCGGCTGACGGCGGCACATCGCCTGGTAGGCCGACAACAGATCGCTCAGGTTCTTCTCTGGCGCCAGCCGACCGACGCAGAGCACCACCATGTCCTCATCACGGGCTCCCCACTGCCGGCGCAGATCGTCGCTGCGCTTGGCAGGGTTGAATCGCACCGTGTCCACACCGCGAGCAACCACGCTCAGGTCACGAAAGCCTTGATCGGTCAGTTCACGACGCAGTGATTCCGTCGGCACCATCGTGCACGCGGTGCGGCCGTGGAAGTAGCGCAGATAGGCCAGCACCGGCCGCTTCAGCAGGCTGATGCCGTAGTGCTGCGCATAAGCATGGAAGTTGGTGCGAAAGTCCGAGGACACCGGCACCCCAAGCCTCCTCGCCGCCCGCAACGCCGACCAGCCCAACGGGCCTTCAGTGGCGATATGCACCAGGTCGGGCCGGTTGGCGGACCACAGATCGAACAGCACGCCCGTCTGCGGCAGACCCATCTTCAAGTCCGGGTAACGCGGGATCGGCCAACCGCGCATCAGCACCTCATCACCCAGATCGGTGTGACTCCAGGTGTCGGTGTTCTGCCGCAGCCGGACCAACTGCACCCGGTGCCTGCGGGCGCGCAGGCCATCGACCACGCGAGCCACGGTCATCGACACCCCGTTGACCTCCGGCGGATAGGTTTCGGTGACGAATGCGATGCGCAGGGAGCGATCGCCGATGTGGGCCTCGCGGGTGATCGTCGCTGTCGACATCATGGGCAGCCCCCGTTGGTCATGGGTCGATGTTGCAGAACGAATGCAACAGATCGATGACGCCGCGTGACGGAGCGACCCTGCAAAGGCACTCGTGGGCGCCTTGCCACGCCGTCACACGCTTTTCACGGGAACCGCTCACATTCCGCGTTGCAGCGATCGCCCATCGCGCGCACAGCCATCCGGTCCACGACACAGGAGCCCGCGTGAACGACTTCTTTCGCACCCTCGAGGTCCAACGGTGGGATGACCACCGCTACTACCACCACAGCCGCATCAACCAGTCGCTGCATCTGTTGAGCGCCATCAGCTTTGTCTGCGCCTACGCGCTGCTGTTTGTCGATCCGGCCGCAGCGGCGCTGCTGGCGTGGCTGGTGTCGATGACCAGCCGGCAGGCGGGTCACTTCTTCTTCGAGCCCAAGACCTATGACCATGTGAACCGGGCCACCCACGCGTACAAGGAAGACATCAAGGTCGGCTACAACCTGCGCCGCAAGGTCGTGCTGATGGTCGTCTGGGCCGCGTCGCCGGCCTTGCTCTGGATCGACCCGACGCTCTTCGGCGCGTTCCAACCCGCCACCTCATTCGTCGAGTTCATGCGGCACATCGGCTGGATGTGGCTGTTCATCGGCGCGGGCGGCCTGATCTTCCGCACGGTGCACCTGTTCTTTCTGCAGGGTGTGGTGGCTGGCCTGTCATGGATGACGAAGATCCTGACCGACCCGTTCCACGACATCAAGCTGTACCACAAGGCGCCGCTGTACCTGCTGCGTGGTGAGCTGATCGACCCGATGACCAGCCATCGGCACGCTTGATCTATTGCAAGGCTGCGGGCGGGCAGCAGCCAGGGCTTAGCTGCTCCGCTCGGCCCTGCAGGTCGAGTCCCCTGCGCTGCTCGCAGCCCGAGGCGGGCGCGCAAACTCGCCCGCTGCGCGGACTCAGACATGCGCACCCGACCGCGCTGCGCGCGGCAACCTCGGCCTGCTGCGCTGCTCGGCGTCGCACATGCGCCCCGACAGCCGCCCACCCACAGCCTCGCTACACAGACCGAGGTTCACGGCACGAGAAGCGCCCACAGTGGTGCCTGCCGTCGGCGTCGCTCGCTCAAACCGTCGACCGAAACGTCAGAACTTCGTCGCCAACATCTCCTTCAAGATGCCGCGCTTGATGGCCTTGTTGGTGAGGCCGGCCGGTGCCCACCACCAGCCGTCGGTCTGCATGGTCTGACAGGCCGACACGAAGCGTTGCAGCACCGCGTCGAAATCGGCTTCGGTGTAGTTCAGGCTGAAGATGAATCGGCCCGTGCCGACCCAGCTCAGCGCCAGCCCGGCTTCGCGCAGGTAGTACTGCAGCATCCAGTTGTAGCGGGAAGGCTGGGTGTAGTTGACGCTCCAGATCGACGACAGGTTCACCACCTGAACCGGCAAACCCAACTCGTTCAGGCGTTGATTCATCCGAGCAGCGCGTCGATTCCATGTGGCGTCGAGGTCGGTATAGATGGCCTGTACCTCGGGGGCCTGAATGCGCTCCAGGAAAACCTGCATCGCGCCCATCACATAGGGGTGCGAGTTGAAGGTGCCCCTGGCGAAGCAGACATCGGCGGGTTTGTCGTCGCGAAAGCGCTTCATCAGGTCGCGGCGACCGCACACCACGCCGACCGGAAAGCCGCCACCCAGCGTCTTGCCGTAGGTGACCATGTCGGCGTTGACGCCGAAGTATTCCTGCGCGCCGCCGGCGGCGAGGCGAAAGCCGACGAACACCTCGTCGAAGATCAGCACGATGCCGCGCTCGGTGCAGACTTCGCGCAGCTGCTTCAGCCATCGGGTGTAGGCCACTCGATCAAAGTGGGCGCTGCGGCCACTGTCGAGCAGCGACGAATCGCCCGGCGCGCCCTTGTTCGGATGCAATGCCTGCAATGGGTTGACCAGCACGCAGGCGATGTCCTTGCGGCTGCGCAGCACCTTCAGCGAGCGCTCGGCCATGTCGCTCAGCGTGTAGGTTCGGTTGGGTGGCGACGGGTTGCCGATGCCAGGCTGCACGTCCTCCCACCAGCCGTGGTACGCGCCGCAGAAACGCACCAGGTGCGAACGGCCAGTGTGATAGCGGGCCAGCCGCACCGCCTGCATCACCGCCTCGGTGCCCGACATGTGGAACGACACCTCATCCAGCCCCGAGATCTCGCGCAAGCGCTTCACGTTCGATGCCACGCAGGGGTGATAGGCACCGAGCACCGGCCCCAGGTCCTGCACGCGGGCACTGCCTTCGGCCATGCAGTGTTTGTAGAAGTCGACGCCAAGCACATTGACGCCGTACGAGCCCGTCAGGTCGTAGTAGACATTGCCATCGAGGTCGGTCACGGTGACGCCCGTGGCAGATTGAACGAAGCTACCGGTCTTCACGTGCTCGCGCAGCAGTCCGGCGTATTGGTAAGGCACGCGGTAGGCGCTGGTGAACTGCATGTCGGACACACCGACCTGCGTCTCGGCGGTCAGCGCAAGCGACTTCGGCGCGCGTTCGCGAAGGGTCTGCCCCAGGCGCAGCAGCGCGGCTCGACGTCGATCAGCGATCTCGGCCGGCGCATCGTCGGAGCTGAAAAAGCGATCGTCACCGTAGGCATAGAACGGAATCAGCTTCGCCACCCGCTTGGCCATGCGCGAATGGCCGGCCAACGAGCGGTGCTTGGCGCGCGACAGCTCCAGCCGACGCTTCGCCGCAGGCAGGCACGGGGTCAACAGCGCCGCGGCCAACGCAACCATCCACAGGGAGTCGTCCATGGTCACTCAGAAGTTGCAATCCCCGAGAAATAACCCACCCGCGTGACACCGACATGAAAACCACCGCACTCAAACCCACCCGCCTGCGCGACCGTCTGCTCCAGCACGAAGACCTGAACTTCCTGCTGACCAATCGCGTGCCGCGCATCGCGCTGACACACTTCATCGGCTGGTTCAGCAAGATCGAGATCCCGTGGATCACACGCGCGTCGATCGCGATCTGGAAAGCCTTCTCCGACCTCGATCTGAGCGAGGCACGCAAGACCCGCTTCACCAGCCTGCACGACTGCTTCATCCGAGAGTTGCAGCCCGGCCTTCGGCCCATCGACGCCGACCCCACCGTGCTCAGCAGCCCTTGCGATGCGATCGTTGGCGCCTGTGGCGCGGTGCAAGGCGTGACCGTGTTCCAGGCGAAGGGATTTCCATACACCTTGCGCGATCTGCTCGGCAACGACGAACAGGCACACGCCACCGCCGAGCGCTACCGCGACGGCTGCTATGTCACGCTGAGGCTCACCTCCAGCATGTACCACCGCTTTCATGCACCGCACGACTGTCGGGTCGAGCGCGTCAGCTACATCTCGGGTGACACCTGGAACGTGAACCCGATCGCGCTCAAGCGCGTGGAACGGCTGTATTGCAAGAACGAACGCGCGGTGATCCAGACACGACTGAATTCGGGCAATCACGAGATCACGCTGGTGCCCGTGGCGGCGATCCTGGTCGCCAGCATCCGGCTGCACTTCCTCGACGTGCTGCTGCACCTGAAGTACCGCGGTCCGAACGACATGCGCTGTGACGTTCGCTTTGGCAAGGGCGATGAAATGGGCTGGTTCCAGCACGGCTCGACCATCATCCTGCTGGCACCGAAGGGCTTCACGCTGGGTCCCGGTGTCGCGACTGGATCACGGATTCGCATGGGTCAGGGACTGATGACGATGCCCAGCAACTGAGCGCACCTCGGTTGCGATCGGACCACGGGTGTACTTGGGTGTAAAACTGTATCCACCCTGCCCTTCCACCAAGACACAGGAAAGACGCCTTGACGCGCTCACACCGATCCGCCTGGTTGGTCGGCAGCCTGCTGTGCGCCACGGCATCGTTTCGATGCGAAGCCGCACCACCTCTGGCAACGGAAGACGCCGACGTGCTGGACAAGGCCAGCTGCGAATGGGAAGGTGTCTACACACGAGTGAAGGCCCGCCGCTCCGCGACCGAGAATGGGTGGGAGACGCAGCTCAGTTGCGGCGTCGGACTGTCCACCCAACTGGCGCTGGCTTACGGCCAGGCGCGCTCTGCCGGTCTCACCTCGCGCAACGTGACGTTGCTGGGCAAGACGGGCCTGATCGATCGCGAAGACGACGGCGTCGGCCTCGGCGTGGCCTGGACGATCGGCGGTGTTCGGAATCACGGCCAATCATTCAAGCACGACTTCAGCCAGATCGTCCTGGTGGCCACACAGGAGGTGCTGAATGACGTGACCTGGCACGCCAACCTGGGCTGGCTGCACGACCAGATCGATCACAGGAGCCACACCACCTGGAACCTGGCTGCCGAGTACGCGGTGCGGGGTGGGTTCGATGTGGTGGCAGAGTTCTATGGCGAATCGCACACCAAGCCTTGGTGGGGCGTCGGTACCCGTTGGCAAGCCACCGAAGCGCTCAGTCTCCATGCGGGGTTTGGAATGCAGTCGGAGCAGCCGCGAATCCGCCAGTGGTCGGTCGGTTTCACCTTCGCGTTCTGACGATCGATAGGCGTTGCGGCGACTTACACCGTGAGCTCAGGAGCCGCGATGGCTTTGATCGCATTGCTGGGCGTGGGCTTCGTGAGCTGCCGCCGCCAACACTGACACAACGAGCTTCATTCACGTGAGAGGTCCTCAGAACTCCATGTCGAGTTCTTCGATGTCCTCGTGTTCGAGCTTGGCAGCAGCGATCCACTCCTTCATTTCGGGCATTGCCATGACCTGCTTGCAGTAAGCACTGCACACCCGGTCGACCGCGACGTGGTACGTCAAGAATCGGGTGACCACCGGCGCATACATCGCATCAGCGATGCACGGCTTGTCACCAAACAGGAATGGGCCACCGTACTTGGCGATGCAGTCGCGCCAGATGCTCGTGATGCGCTCGATGTCGCCCTCGGCCTTGGCCCAGACCTTGTAGCCTGGGAAATCACCCTTCAGGTTCATCGGCAGCGCTGCGCGCAGGCTGCTGAACCCAGAGTGCATCTCGCCGCAGATGGCACGGCAGTGAGCACGTGCGGCGATGTCGGTCGGCAGCAGACCGGCTTTCGGCTTGACCTCGTCGAGGTACTCGCCGATCGCCAGTGTGTCCCACACCTTGATGTCGCCATGGGTCAGGCACGGCACCAGGATCGAAGGTGACAGCAGCAGGATTTCCTTGCGGGCGTCCGCGTCGTCGGGTGACACCATCACTTCATCGAATTCCAGTCCGGCCAGCTTGGCGATCAGCCAGCCGCGCAGCGACCAGGATGAATAGTTCTTGCTGCTCAGCGTGATCGAGGCCTCGGCGGCGCGCGTCTTCGGCACCGACCGAACCGGTGCAGCGGCACGCTTCGTTCTGGTCGCGGCGGGGCGGCCCTGCGGTCGGGTCTTCGGTGCAGTGGCCATGGTTGCAGCTCCTTCGTGACGTTATGCTCTGGCCGAGTGCAAGCGCTGTGCCAATCGACATGATCATCATGACACGGCACGCCTGAAATCGGTCCACAGGCCCTTCGCGTTCCACTTGCTGGCGCAGGAGTTGCAAGAGTACAAGCCATGGCCAGTTCTTGGGGGGAGTGGATGATGTACGAGGCTTACCAGGCACAGACGGACATGATGTGGCCGTTGCGCACCTTCACCAAGGCGGCGCTTCCGATGCTGAAGGACGACACCTACGGCTGGAACCGCTGGATGCCCAGCCGCAATCTGGCCGCGGCCCTCGAAGTATTCGACCTCAGTGAGGTGACGCACAAGCGACGCCCTTTCGCCATCGATCAGGTGACGGTGACGGGCACTGACCTGCCTGTGGCTGTAACCGAAGAGGCAGCCCATGTGGCATCGTTTGCGACACTGCTGCATTTCAAGAAGGTCACTGACGAGCCGCATCCCAAGGTGCTGATCGTGGCGCCGATGTCGGGGCACTTCGCGACGCTGCTGCGCGAAACCGTGCGCACCATGTTGGCCGACCACGATGTCTACATCACCGACTGGCACAACGCCCGCGACGTACCGCTGTCGCATGGCAAGTTCGGGCTCGACGAGTACACCGAACACATCATCGAGTTCCTGGGCATCATGGGCCCGGGCTCGCACCTGATGGCCATTTGCCAGCCCTGCGTGTCGGCACTGGCGGCCACCGCGCTGATGTCGGAAGACCATCACCCCGCCACGCCCGCCAGTCTGACGCTGATGGCCGGGCCGATCGATTGCCGCATCAGCCCGACGGCAGTCAATCAGCTGGCGGTCACGAAGCCGATCGAATGGTTCGAAGCCAACCTGATTGGCCGCGTGCCGATGCGCTATCCCGGCGGTGGGCGGCGCGTCTACCCGGGTTTCGTGCAGTTGACTGCCTTCATGAGCATGAACAAGGACAGGCACGTCAACTCGTTCAAGGAGCTGTACCAGCTGCTGCAGAAGCAGGAGGCCGAGGGCCTGCAAAAAGCCGAGGCCACGCGCAGCTTCTACGAGGAGTATTTCGCTGTGGCGGACCTGCCAGCCGAGTTCTATCTGGAAACAGTGAAGGCCGTGTTCCAGGACTACGCCCTGCCCAAGGGCGAGCTGAAGTACAAGGACCGCGTCGTCAATCCGTCGGCGATCCGTCGCACTGCGCTGCTGACGGTCGAAGGCGAGCGCGATGACATCTGCGCCGTCGGCCAGACGCTGGCGGCGCACGACCTGTGCACCGGTCTGCGCGACTACCTGAAGACCCACTACGTGCAACCGGGCGTCGGCCACTATGGTGTGTTCAGCGGCCGCCGCTGGAACAACACCATCTACCCGATGGTGCGCGAGTCGATCTACACGGCCCAGGCGTCGCTTTGATCGATTTGATTGCGTTCTGGGTTGGGTTTGATCTGTCGAGGGCGTGGGATGACCGGCTCCGCTCATGTCACCCGGGCCGGATCACCTCCAAAGCGCCTCAGGTAGACCCGTTCCGGCCCTCCTTCTTGACTTCGCTGCGCCGGTCACCCCACGCGCGCTGCGGTGGTGGCCGGAGCGCTGCGGTGGGTCGCTGTGTGTAGTGAAGTAAGGGAGGAGGGCCAATCTTTTCAGGCCCGGGGGACATGAACGCAACACAGCGACCCGGCGCAGCGCTCCCGCGCTAACCACTCCCGGGCTGATCTGTCGAACACCGACTGATCAACCGGCTCGCCCTTACTCCGCAGCCCCCGCGATCGCCGCGCTGGGGACTCGCACATCGCCGCATTGCGCTCGATGGCGCAAGGCGTGGTCCATCAGCACCAGGGCCAGCATCGCCTCGGCAATCGGCGTCGCGCGGATGCCGACGCAGGGGTCGTGGCGGCCGAAAGTCTCCACCGTGGCGGGCTGGCCGTCGAGGTCGATCGAATCGCGCGGGCTGCGGATCGAGCTGGTGGGCTTGATCGCGATGGACACCGTGATGTCCTGACCTGTGGAGATGCCGCCGAGCACGCCTCCGGCGTTGTTTCCAACGAACCCCGAGGGCGTCAGCGAGTCGCCGTGGGTCGTCCCGCGCTGGGCCACGCTGGCGAATCCGGCCCCGATCTCGACACCCTTGACGGCGTTGATGCCCATCATGGCGTGGGCGATGTCGGCATCGAGCTTGTCAAACAGCGGCTCGCCCCAGCCCACCGGCACACCGTGTGCGGCCACCTCGATGCGCGCGCCGCAGGAGTCGCCGGCCTTGCGCAGATCGTCCATGTAGGCTTCCAGTCGCGGGATGTCGCTGACGTTGGCGGCAAAGAACGGGTTGTTCGGCACGTGTTCCAGCGATTCGAACGGGATCGCGATCTCGCCCAACTGGGACATGTGACCGCTGAAGGTCACACCGTGATGTTCCTTCAACCACTTCTTGGCCACCGCGCCGGCGCCGACCATCGGTGCCGTCAGCCGCGCTGAGCTGCGGCCGCCGCCGCGCGGATCGCGCAGGCCGTACTTGTGCCAGTAGGTGTAGTCAGCGTGACCGGGGCGGAAGGTCTGCAGGATGTTGCCGTAGTCCTTGCTGCGCTGATCGGTGTTGCGGATCAACAGACAGATCGGGGTGCCGGTGGTCTTGCCTTCGTAGACGCCTGACAGGATCTCGACCGCGTCGGGCTCGTTGCGCTGTGTCACATGGCGACTGGTGCCTGGGCGACGCCGGTCGAGCTCGGGCTGGATATCGGCTTCGCTCAGTGCCATTCCGGGCGGACAGCCGTCGATCACGCAGCCGATGGCCGGGCCGTGGGACTCACCGAAGTTGGTGATGCAAAACAGGTGGCCGAGGGTGCTGCCGGACATGGCGACGGGCTTTCGAGGTGTGCAGGGTGGCGGAATGGCCTCACCACGGTGTTGCCGTGTCAGGCCAGACGGCGAGCATAGCAATCCAGCCAGCCGCCTCGCGCACCAGGCACCGGGTGCATCGCCAGCGAGGTGGCACCCGCAGAGTGCGGTCTCAGCCCGTGGACTGGCCGGACGCTTCCGCAGACTCCTTCGCCGCGCCCTCGGCGGGCCAGTCGCGGATGTAGGCCTTCAGCATGCGGTTCTCGAAGTCCTGCGAATCGACCACCGCCTTCGCGACGTCGTAGAACGAGATCACGCCCATCAGCGTACGCTGTGTCATCACCGGCATGTAGCGGGCATGGTGGCCGAGCATCATGCGGCGCACTTCGTCCATCTCGGTGTCGGGCGTGCAGGTCAGTGGGGCATCGTCCATCACCGAATGCACGATCAGCGAACCGACCGTGCCCCCGTTGCGCACGATGGCCTGGATGACTTCGCGAAAGGTCAGCATGCCGACAAGCTCGCCATGGTCCATCACGACCAGAGAACCGATGTCCTTCTCGGCCATCGTCTCCAGGGCTTGAGACAGGGGCGTGTCGGAACTGACGGTGTACAGCGTGTTGCCTTTGGCACTCAGGATGTGGGTGACTTTCATCGGAGCCTCCTCAGCACATGCGAATGGATTCAATATAGACCCAAACCGGGCTGCCAGACATCCTTGTATTCGCCCGGATCGCGCGTGGACGACACGGGGCCTCAGGAGCCGGATTCAGGTCGCAATCAGGTCGCGCAGCGTCAACTGGTCGAAGTTGGCCCGCTGCCAGAACGCCCCCAACTGCGGTGATGGGTCCAGCAAGGTCGTCGCCAGCAGCGTGCGCGCAGGCGTGGTCTCGGGGTCGCACAGCAGCACGTGCCGTGCGCCTGCGGGTTCGTCGAGGCGGCCCACCCAGTCGATGGCGATCAGCGCGTGCAGCATCGGCTCCACCTGCAACGGATCTGCGTTCAGCGCCTTCGCGATCTGCTGCGCAGACAAGCCGTGACCGCCGGCCTGCCGTGCCCGCGCCAGGGTGCGCAGCACCGCCACGGCCAGCTCGAATCGATAACCCGGCACATGACCACGCTGCACGACGCGGGTCTGCAGTGTGGGCGCGTAGGCCGCGATCACCGCTCCCAGCAGGACGTTGACCCAGCCGAGGTAAATCCAGATCAGGAAGATCGGCACCGTTGCAAATGCGCCGTAAATCGTCGAGTAAACAGGCACTTGCCGCAGGTACCAACCCAACGCCTGCTTGGCCAGTTCGAACCCGATGGCCACGAACACACCACCGGCCAGCGCGTGACGCCACTGCACCCGGGTGTTGGGCACGTAGTAGAAAAGCGCGGCCATGCCCAGCGCCTGCAAGGCGAACTCCACCGCCTGCAACAGCACCCCGACGCCGCCGGGCAGCGCGCCGACAAAGCCCCGCGACGCCGAAAGCGCGTAAGACGTGACGCTGAGACTCACGCCCAGCAACAGCGGCCCCAAAGTCGCCGCGGCCCAGTACACCAGCACCCGCTGCGCCATCGGCCGCGAGGCGCGCACCCGCCAGATCGCATTCAGCGTGCGGTCGATGGTCAGCATCAGCGCGATCGCCGTCACCACCAGCATGATCAGGCCGACCGTGCCCAACCGCTTGGCCTTGCCCGCGAACTGCGTCAATGCAGCGAGCACGGGCCGGGCGATGCCCTCGGGCACCAGCGCCTGCAGGAAATACTTTTCCAGCGAGCCCTGAAAGTTGGAAAACATCGGGAACGCCGAGAACACCGCCAGCATCACGGTGAACAGCGGCACCAGTGAGATCAGCGTGGTGAACGTCAGGCTGCCGGCGGTCAGGCCCAGACGGTCTTCGCGAAAGCGCTGGCGCAGCGTGTGGACGGTGTCCATCCACGGCCAGGTCTGCAGCGTCACCAGCCAGAGTGCCACCTGCTTGCGGCAGGTCTCGGCGACCGTGGCCTTGTGCGTCGGGGGGGACTCCATCGCTGGCTATGATGCCATCGATGAATCTGAGCACCCCCCCACCCTTGCCGCCCGGGTCCGATGCATCCGCTACACCACTGCCGCCCGTGGTGGCCTGGACCCGCGCCGTCGCGGTGGGCAGCCTGCTTGGCCTGATCGTGCTGGGTCTCGCGTGGGAGTTGGTGCTGGCACCGACCGGCAATCGCACGCTGGCACTGAAGGTGCTGCCGCTGGCCGTGCCGCTGGTCGGGCTGTTGAAGAACCGCATGTACACCTACCGCTGGGTCAGCCTGATGATCTGGCTGTATTTCATCGAAGGTGTTATCCGCGCCTCGGGCGACCGAGGCATCAGTGCCTGGTTGGCCGGCATGGAGGTGCTCCTGTGCGTGATGCTGTTCGCCGCCTGCGCCGTCCATGTGCGCTGGCGCCTGTACCGGGCCCACGCGCTCGCGGCAGCCAACGCGGACGCGGCGGCCAGCTGACGCCTGCGGGCCCGAAGCGCCCTGCTTCGCCATGACGCTGCTCGACGATCTGCGTGCGGCCGTCGGCGCCGATCAGGTGCTGAGCGGCGGCGATCTCTCGGCGTGGGAAGTCGACTGGCGGCGCCGCTACTGCGGCCGCGCACTCGCCGTCGTGCGACCTGGCAACACCGCGGAGGTGGCCGCCGTGGTTCGAGCCTGTGTGCAGCACGGCGCGAGCCTGGTGCCGCAAGGCGGCAACACGGGCCTGGTCGGTGGCTCGGTGCCCGACGACAGCGGCACACAGGTGCTGCTGAGCCTGTCGCGGCTGGCGACCATCCGCGCCATCGACACGGACAACCTGACGATCACGGTGGACGCAGGCTGCGTGCTGCAGCAGGTGCAGCAGGCCGCGGAGAACCACGGCTTGCTGTACCCGCTGAGCCTCGCCGCCGAGGGCAGCGCCAGCATCGGCGGCACGCTCGCCACGAACGCGGGCGGGACCCAGGTGCTGCGCTACGGCACGGCACGCGAGCTATGTTTGGGCCTGGAGGTCGTCACCGCCTCGGGCGAGGTCTGGAATGGTCTGACCGGCTTGCGCAAGGACAACACCGGCTACGACTTGCGCGACCTGTTCATCGGCAGTGAAGGCACGCTGGGCGTGATCACCGGCGCGACGCTGAAGCTGTATCCGCAGCCGGCCGCGGTCGGCACGGCCATGGCCGCGGTGCCGACCCTGGAGGCCGCAGTGCAGCTGCTGGGGCTCGCGCGCAAGCGGCTGGCGGCGGGTATGACCGGATTCGAGGTGATGAACGGACAGTCACTGGGCCTGGTGCGCGCCCATTTCCCGCACTGGCCGCAACCGCTGCCACCGGGGCCATGGACAGTGCTGATCGAGCATTCGGACTTCGACAGTGCGGAACACGCCCAGACGGTGTTCGAATCGCTGCTCGAAACGGCGCTGAGCAGCGGCTGCATCGGCGATGCCGTCGTGGCGGCCAGCCTCGAGCAGCGCGCCGCGATGTGGCGGCTGCGCGAGGGCATTCCGATGGCGCAGGCCGAAGAAGGGCTGAACATCAAGCACGACATCGCGTTGCCGGTATCGCGAATCGCCGCATTCGTTCACGAGGCCGGCGCCAGATTGAGCGCAGTGTGGCCCGGCATCCGCATCGTCAACTTCGGCCACCTGGGCGACGGCAACCTGCACTACAACGTGCAGGCGCCGCTCGGCGTGTCGGCCAGCGAGTTCCTGGCCACCCAGGAGGCGGCCGTGAACGCGGTGGTGTACGACGCGGTGCGCACCCACGGCGGGTCGATCTCCGCCGAGCACGGCATCGGCGCACTCAAGCGCGACCTGCTGGCACAGACCCAGTCCCCGGTGGCAAGGCAATTGATGCACGCCATCAAGGCCGCACTCGACCCTCGCGGCACCATGAATCCGGGCCGCGTCTTGTGAGCCGCCACCTTTGAGCCGCAGATGTCGACTGCACCCAGCCCGCTGAGCCACCACGACATCCTCGGCATCGTCGAGCCGTTCACCCGCCGTAGCCGGCAGGTGGACCTGGCCGCGAGCGACCGGCTCAATCGCCGGCTCCTCTTCAAACCCGTCGAGCACGCGGGCACGGCGGCCGGTCTGCCGGCCCTGCGCGAAACGTTGCAGCTCGACAGCTACCGCTCAGGCAACTTCGACCTCACCCGAACACTCACGTCTGCCGAGGGCCACACGGCGACCCTGCAGACCAGCGGCCGACAGCCGGCGGACTTGCTGGCGCGCATCGAAGCCGTGGCGCCCGCACAGCAGTTCATCGTCCAGCCGGGCGCTCTGATCGCGCGCAGCTACGACGTGACATCGGGCCCCAGCGTCTCGGCGGAGGGGAACGTGGCGGTGACGCTGGTGCTGACCCGTGCCGTGGTGCACCTGCCCGGACTCGTGCTGACGCTCAGCGTGCCCGCAGCGCGCGGCCTGTCGGCCGACATCACGCTCACCCCCTCGCCCGCCATTGACGGCAGCACGCTCGACCTGCCCGATGACCTGCTGGCCGTGATCGGCTGGGACTGGACAAGGTTGGTCCGCAAGAAGGATTTCTGGGAGAGCAGGCTGCGTCTGCGCGGCGGGCCGGCGCGGCGCACCCGACGTGCCGAGCAGGCGGCAGATCGGGTGGCGCAGCATCTGGCACAGACCCTGTCCGAGCCTCCGGCGCGCTTTCATGAACGCCACTTGCGTGCGCGCTGGTGGGCGGCACTGCGCCGTGCCATTCCGATCCTGACACCGATCAGCCTGATCATCACGGTGCTGCTGTTCCCGCGCATCGATTTCGGCGAGAAGCCCGGGCTGTGGCTGATGCTGTACCACCTGCCCACGGCATTGATTGCGCTGAGCTTCTGCCTGCAGGAATTGCCTGAGTTCGTGATTCCGCCGCGGCCCCGCCGCTCGGAGCTGCCGACATGGCGTAAGCCCTCGAAAGAAGCCGCCCGCGGCATGCCGACCAACGGCTGAAGGGGTTCAGGGCAGCGCCGACGCCTGCTTTGCGCGCGCCCGCCAGCCGCCCCACAACACCAGCAGACCTGGAATGAGGATCGCGGCCCAGATGATCTTGTCGAGGTGCTGCTTCACAAACGGCAGGTTGCCGAAGAGGTAGCCGACCGTCGTCAGGCCCACCACCCAGATCAGCGCGCCGATCACGTTGTAGAAGGTGAAGCTCGATCGACGCATCTCGGCAACGCCCGCCACGAACGGCACGAAAGTGCGCACGAATGGCATGAAGCGCGCCACGATCACCGTGATGCCGCCGTACTTCTCGTAGAAGGCGTGCGCCTGCTCGAACGCCGCCCGGTTGAAAAAGCGCGACTGCTCCCACTGGAACACCTTGGGGCCGAAGTAGCGTCCGATCGTGTAATTGGTCTGATCGCCGAGGATCGCCGCCACGACCAGCAAGGCCATGGCCAGCGGCAGGTTCATCAGCCCCGCGCCGCACAGCGCGCCGACCACGAACAACAGCGAATCGCCCGGCAAGAAGGGCATCACCACCACGCCGGTTTCAACGAAGATGATCGCGAACAGCAGCGCGTAGACCCAGGCACCGTACTGCTGCACGAAGTTCGCGAGGTGCACGTCCACATGCAGGATGAAGTCGATCAGGGCGGCGACGATTTCCATGGGAATGATTATGGTTGGGGCACATGACATCCTCACGCAGTGCGCCCGTGACCGACTTCGCGGAGAACGGTGCTGACCGGCGTGCAGGCGCGGTTTCTACAATGCGTTGATGAACGCCCGTGGGCCCCACACACCTCGCCGCCCGATCCGTGAACTGCCCGACGAGCTGATCAGCCAGATCGCCGCGGGCGAGGTGGTCGAGCGGCCGGCGTCGGTGGTGCGCGAGCTGGTCGACAACGCGCTCGACGCCGGTGCGCGCGAGGTCACCGTCAAGCTGATCGCCGGCGGCATCCGCTCAGTGCTGGTGGAAGACGACGGCCACGGCCTGCCCGCCGCCGAGCTGCCGCTGGCACTGCGCCGCCATGCGACCAGCAAGATCGAATCGCTGGGCGATCTGGAAAACGTGGCCACGATGGGCTTTCGCGGCGAGGCGCTGGCAGCGATCGCATCGGTGGCCGAGGTCTCGATCGCCAGCCGCTGTGCCGACGACACCCAGGCGCGCCGCCTCGATGCGCGATCGGGCGAGATTTCTCCCGCAGCGCGCGGCGTGGGCACCAGCGTCGAGGTGCGCGAGCTGTTCTTCAGCACGCCGGCGCGTCGCAAGTTCCTGAAGACCGAGGCCACCGAGCTCGCGCACTGCGTGGAAGCGGTACGCCGCCATGCGCTGACACGGCCCGATGTCAGCTTCGCGGTGTGGCACGAAGGCAAGCTGGTGCAGCAGTGGCGGCGGGTGGCTGATCCAGCCGACGCCGATGCGCGGCTGAATGACGTGCTCGGCCCGGACTTCATCACCGACAGCCGGCCGGTGTCGCTGGACCTGGGCGTGTTGCGCATCACAGGCCGCGCCGGCACGCCAGCCTCGGCACGCAGCCGAGCCGATCTGCAATACGTCTACGTCAACGGCCGCTTTGTTCGCGACAAGCTGATCGCGCACGGCGTGCGCAGCGCCTATGAAGACGTGCTGCACGGCGGGCGGCAGCCGGCCTATGTGCTGTTCATCGACATCGCGCCCGACCGCGTGGACGTGAACGTGCACCCGACGAAGATCGAGGTGCGCTTTCGCGACTCGCGCGAGGCACACCAGGCGGTGCGGCGTGCGGTGGAAGTCTCGCTGGCCGAGGCGATTGCGCAGATCACGCCTGATGTGACCGGCGCAGAAAGCCACCTGGCGCCGACCGCGGCGGGCTGGCTCGGGCCGCGCGGCGGTTTCGATGGCGGCACGCCGACCGGCTCACAGGTCGCGCTGAGCCTGCAGCAGGCCGCGGTGCTTTATGCACGCGAACCCGACGCGCCGTGGGCAAGCATCGCCACGCCGCGCAGCGACGACATAGGCTCATCGTCGATTGCCGACATCCACGCCGACGACCCCAACACCTGGCCGCTCGGCAACGCCATCGCGCAGATCGCTGGCATCTATGTGCTGGCCGAGAACGCGCAGGGTCTGGTGATCGTGGACATGCACGCGGCGCACGAACGCGTGGTCTACGAGCGGCTGAAAGCGAGCCTGGCTGCCTCGCGCATCGACGCGCAGCCACTGCTGATCCCGGCCACCTTCGCGGCCACCGCCGCCGAGATCGCCACCGCCGAAGCGCATGCCGACACGCTGCACACGTTGGGGCTGGAGATGTCGCCGCTGTCGCCCACCGTGCTGGCCATTCGCTCGCAGCCCGCCGCGCTGGCTGGCGGTGATGCCGTCGAACTGGCGCGCAGCCTGCTGGCCGAACTGGCCGAGCACGAGGCCAGCAGCGTGGTGCAGCGCGCGCAGCACGAGATCTTGTCGACGATGGCCTGCCACGGCGCGGTGCGCGCCAATCGGGCCCTGAGCGTGGCCGAAATGAACGCCTTGCTGCGCGACATGGAGCGCACCGAACGCGCCGACCAGTGCAACCACGGCCGTCCCACCTGGCGGCAGATCACCCGGCGCGAACTCGATGCGCTGTTCTGGCGAGGTCGCTGACCCGCTAGACACCTCAACGCCGAGAGGCGCCCTTCTTTCTCACTGCACACGTTGCACACCGACTGGACCCGCATGGCCACGCTGAAGATCAAACCCAAGAACACGCCAGGCTCTGCTGCGCGCCCGGATCGAACGCCAGTGCGTGGCGTGGGCATGGGCGTGCGCCGACGCCCGACGCTCGCCGAGGCGCAAGCCGAGCGCGCAAAGCGCGATGCGCAAACGCCCCGAGATCGGCCCGCCGAGCGGTCCCGCGAAGCGAGCCTCGACCGACCCAAGGACCCGCGCTCGAACACGTCACGCGCCGTCTCGAACCCCTCCAGCCGCCCACCGTCCCGGGCACCGTTTCAATCCGACGCTGACCGTGGCAGTGAGCCCCGTCGTGCGCCGCCCTCCAACCGCTCACCGCGCCCCAGCACACGCCATCGCGACGATCCACACCAGGCGCCGCAACCGCGTGACCCGCGCGATCGCCAGATCGACCGCCCACCCATCATCGCCACACCGCGCTTCCCGGTCAGCCCGCCGGTGCGGCCACCGGAGCGGCTGCAGCAGCGAGCGCCTGAACGTCCGTCACAGCGCCCAGCTGAACCCCGGCGCCGCCCAGCGGCACGGCCGGTTCGTGACGATGACAACGAGTGCGGCCCGTTCCACCACCCAGCCGAAGCCGCGCCGGGCAGCCTGCGCCTGTCCAAGCGCATGAGCGAGCTGAGCCTCGCCTCGCGCCGTGAAGCCGACGAATGGATCGAGAAGGGTTGGGTCCGCGTCGACGGCGAGGTGGTCAAGGAACTCGGCTCGCGCGTGATGCCCGATCAGCGCATCACCATCGATGCTCGCGCCAAGTTCCAGCAGGCGCAGAAGGTCACGGTGCTCATACACAAGCCGATCGGCTATGTCAGCGGCCAGGCCGAAGATGGCTACGAACCGGCGGTGGTGCTGGTCAAGCCCGAGAACCAGTGGAGCAACGATCAGTCCGGCACGCGTTTCCTGCGTGAACACCTGCGCAGCCTGGTGCCCGCCGGCCGCCTTGACATCGATTCGACCGGCCTGCTGGTGCTGACGCAGGATGGCCGCATCGCCAAACAGCTGATCGGCGAGGACAGCGAAATCGAGAAGGAATACCTGGTGCGGGTAGCCGGTCCGCTGGGACAAGGACCGGCATCCAGCGAGTTACCAGCCGACGATCTGGCGCGGCTGCGTCATGGCCTGGAGCTCGACGGTGAAGCGCTCAAGCCCGCCGTCGTCGAATGGCAGAACGACGACCAGCTGCGCTTCGTACTGCAAGAAGGCAAGAAGCGCCAGATCCGCCGCATGTGCGAAGCCGTCGGCCTGAAGGTGCTGGGCCTCAAGCGGGTGCGCATCGGCAGCGTGATGCTGGGCGACCTGCCTGCCGGTCAGTGGCGCTACCTCCGGGGGGATGAGGTGTTCGGCTGAGAGGGCAGCGTGCCGTTGCTGCAGGATCACGGCCCAGGGCGGGTCGGGATTGAACCATGGCCGGTGCGGCGCTAAGCTCCGTCCCGTTCCCATCCGATCCACCCAGCCCACCTCCTGCCCACATGAACACAACCTCATACTCCCCGAAGTCCTACTGGATGGGTACGCCCTGGTGGGCAACCGATCGTGAGGCCTTCAAGGCCGCGATCCTGGCTCGCTACAAGGGAGACGCCGAGCTGGCCTTCGCCTACGTCAACAAGGTGATCGACCGGCAGATCTCCAAGGCCGGCGGTTTGCTCGCCTTCAATTCGATCGTGTTCGCGGGCCTGCAGATCGCAGGCGTCTCAAGCACCCCGGCCAAGCTGTCGGCAGTGCTGTCCTTGCTGGCGGCGCTGCTGCTTTTGCTGCTGATGCGCGTGAAATGGGGCTCCCCTGCGACGTTCCAGACCGCCGATGACGACCTCAGCTACTCGCTGAACGTGTGCTTCAACCGGGCGATGGCGATCTCGTGGTCGCTGATGCTGTCGGTGGGCGCCACCGCGGCGGCGATCTGGGTGGTGCTGAGCAAAGCCGCCTAGGCCCGCCGGTTCAGTCCCGGTCCGGCGCGATCTCGGTCGCGTAATCCACCAGATCGCCCAGGATGCTCTGGGCGCGTTCGTCGTCGGGGTCCGGCAGCGCATCGCCCAGCTGGTCGATGCGCTCGAAAAACGCGGCCAGCGTCAGCGCGCCGCCCACCCCGTCGTGCAGCCGGTGCGCACGGTGTTCGTGCCATTGCTGCTGTTCGGGATCGGTCAGCGTCTGCGGGAAGTTGCGGGCGCGGTAGCGGAACAGCAGCTCGGTGAGGCGGCCATCGGCAAACGCCGGGCGCTGCTCGGCAAGGGTTTGCGGCGGCAACCCACGCAGCCGTTGCAGCAGGCGCCGGTCGTCGTTGCCGACGAAACCGCCGTACAGGTCTTCATCGACATCCGGGCGGCCTTCAGGCACCGGCCGCTCGAACACTTCGGGCCAGAGACCGGCCAGCAGCGCCGTCTGTTGCGCGGCCACATCGGCATGTTTCTTGGCCTGAGCGATGTCAATGCCCCAGCGCGCGGCCATCTCGGGGCTGAGTGTCTTCAGGTTGCCGATCACCACCGGCGACTTGTTCAGGTGAATCGTCTTGATCGGCAACCGCGCCACGCCCTCGGGCAGCGCATCGGTGCGGCTGAACATGCGCAGCCGGATCGTCTCGGCGTTCAACGACTGAAGCACGCCGGGGTCCTCGGCCAGGTCCCAGACGATGACTTCATTCTTGTTGGTCGGGTGCGGCGCCAGCGGCCATACCAGCGCGATGCAACCGCGATCGGGCGGGTACATGCCCGACACATGCAAAAACGGCTGCCCGGCCTTCTGCGCGTTGGCCATCTCCTCGATGACGGCGTCCTTCTTGCGCAGGCGCAGGCAGAAATCCCACAGCTTGGGCTGCCTGTCCTTGATGAGCCGGGCCAGCGCCACGGTGGCGCGCACGTCCGACATTGCATCGTGCGCGGCCTCGTGCGCGATGCCGTTGGCGATGGTCAGGTGTTCGAGCTTGAACGACGGCCGGCCGTCGTCATGCGTGGGCCAGGTGATGCCGTCAGGCCGTAACGCATAGGCGCAGCGCACCACGTCCAGCAAATCCCAGCGGCCGCACTGGTTCTGCCACTCGCGCGCATAGGGGTCGATCAGGTTGCGCCAGAACAAGAAGCGCGTCACCTCGTCGTCGAAGCGGATCGAGTTGTAGCCGACGCCGATGGTGCCGGGCCGGGCAAGTTCCGCCTCGATCGCTGCGGCGAAGGCGTGTTCGGGTACGCCGCGTGCCAGGCACACCTGGGGCGTGATGCCGGTCAGCAGGCAGCTCTCGGGGTCAGGCAGCGTGTCGGACGCGGGCTGGCAGTACAAGGTCAGCGGCTCGCCAACCTCGTTCAGGTCGGCATCGGTGCGCAGACCGGCAAACTGCGCCGGGCGGTCGCGGCGGGGCACCACGCCGAAGGTTTCGTAGTCGTGCCAGAAGAAGCTGATCGGGTCCATGGACTGCAACATACCACCCGTCCACAATCATCGACATTCGCATCACACCCTCTCGTCAGGAGCCCTCATGAGCCGAACTGCCGCCAAGTCCACGACACCCAAGCACGCTTACGCCAAAACGCTGAAGACCTTCACCACCGAAAGTGGCGTCGAAGGCGGCTACTACTCGCTGCCGGCGCTCGCCAAGCTGATCCCGAACGTGGCGCGCCTGCCGGTGTCGCTGCGCATCGTGCTGGAGTCGGTGCTGCGCAACTGCGACGGCAAGAAGGTGACCGCCGCCCACGTCGAGCAGCTCGCGAACTGGAAGCCGAAGGCCGAGCGCAGCGACGAGATCCCGTTCGTCGTCGCCCGCGTGGTGCTGCAGGACTTCACCGGTGTGCCGCTGCTGGCCGACCTGGCCGCGATGCGCAATGTGGCCGCCGCCATGGGCAAGAACGCCAAGACCATCGAGCCGCTGGTGCCGGTCGATCTGGTCGTCGACCACAGCGTGATGATCGACCACTACGGCAACAAGAAGGCGCTCGACCTGAACATGAAGCTCGAGTTCCAGCGCAACCAGGAGCGCTACGAGTTCATGAAGTGGGGCATGCAGGCCTTCGACACCTTCGGTGTGGTGCCACCGGGCTTCGGCATCGTGCACCAGGTGAACCTGGAGTACCTCGCACGCGGCGTGCACAAGACGGCCAAGAACAGGCCGAACGCCGGCGTGTACTACCCCGACTCACTCGTAGGCACCGACAGCCACACAACGATGATCAACGGCATCGGCGTGGTGGGCTGGGGTGTCGGAGGCATCGAAGCCGAGGCCGGCATGCTGGGCCAGCCGGTGTACTTCCTGACGCCCGATGTGGTCGGCTTCGAGCTGACCGGGAGGCTGCGTGAGGGCGTCACTGCAACGGATTTGGTTTTGACGGTGACCGAGATCCTGCGCAAGGCCAAGGTGGTCGGCAAGTTCGTCGAGTTCTTCGGCGAAGGCACGGCCAGCCTCGCGCTGCCCGACCGAGCGACGATTGCCAACATGGCACCCGAGTACGGCGCGACGATGGGCTTCTTCCCGGTCGACGACAAGACGATCGACTACTTCAAGGGCACCGGCCGCACGAAGAAGGAGATCGAAGCCTTCGAGGCCTATTTCCGCGCGCAGAAGCTGTTCGGCGTGCCGAAGAAGGGCGAGATCGACTACACCTCGGTCGTCACGCTCGACCTGGGCACGGTCGCGCCCAGCCTGGCCGGCCCGAAGCGGCCGCAGGACCGCATCGAGCTCGGCAACGTCAAAAGCCAGTTCACCTCGCTGTTCAGCCAACCCCCCACCGAAAACGGCTTCAACCTGCCTGCTGCCAAGCTGCCGACGCGGTATGCGGTTCAAACGCAGGACGCCGGTGAGTTGTCGATCGGCAACGGCGACGTGCTGATCGCCGCCATCACGTCCTGCACCAACACCTCGAACCCGAGCGTGCTGCTGGCCGCGGGCCTGTTGGCGAAGAAAGCGGTCGAGGCCGGCCTGAAAGTGCAGCCGCACATCAAGACCTCGCTCGCACCGGGCTCGCGCATCGTCACCGAGTATCTGGAGAAGGCGGGCCTGCTGCCCTACCTGGAAAAGCTCGGTTTCTACCTGGCGGGCTACGGCTGCACCACCTGCATCGGCAATGCGGGTGACCTGCGGCCCGAGTTCAACGAAGCGATCACCAACAACGACCTGGTGTGTGCGGCCGTGCTGTCGGGCAACCGCAATTTCGAGGCACGCATCCACCCGAACCTGAAGGCCAACTTCCTGGCTTCGCCACCGCTCGTGGTGGCCTACGCGATTGCCGGCACGGTGTTGAAGGACATCATGACCGAGCCGCTCGGCAAGGGGAAAAAGGGCCGCGACATCTACCTCGGCGACATCTGGCCGACCAGCGACGAGATCCACGCGCTGATGAAGTACGCGATGAACGGCAAGGCCTTCAAGAAGAACTACGAGAAGGTTGCCACCGACCCCGGCAAGCTGTGGGGCAAGGTCGATGGCGCGACGGGTCAGGTGTACGACTGGCCGACATCGACCTACATCGCCAAGCCGCCCTTCTTCGACAGTTTCACGATGCAGCCGGCCCAGGCCGCAGCCGGCGTGGTCGGCGCCCGCGCGATGGCGCTGTTTGGTGACTCGATCACCACCGACCACATCTCACCTGCAGGCTCGATCAAGGAAGCTTCGCCGGCCGGCGCCTGGCTGAAGGAGCACAAGGTGTTGAAGGCCGACTTCAACAGCTACGGCTCACGCCGCGGCAACCACGATGTGATGGTGCGCGGCACCTTCGCCAATGTGCGTATCAAGAACCTGATGATCCCGGCCGGCGCCGACGGCTCGCGCGAAGAAGGTGGCGTCACCTTGTACCAACCAACCGGCGAAAAGCTGTTCATCTACGACGCCGCGATGAAGTACATGGCCGCTGGCACGCCCACAGTGATCTTCGCCGGTGAGGAATACGGCACCGGCTCGTCGCGCGACTGGGCGGCCAAGGGCACGGCGCTGCTGGGCATCAAGGCGGTGGTCGCCCGCAGCTTCGAGCGCATCCACCGCAGCAACCTGGTCGGCATGGGCGTGCTGCCGCTGCAGTTCAAGGGCAATGACAGCTGGCAGACGCTGGGCATCACCGGCCGCGAAACCTTCGACATCGAGCTTGCGGCCCAGATCCAGCCGCAGCAGGATGCGACGCTGGTGATCACCTCGGCCGATGGCAAGAAGAAGCGCGTGCCGCTGACCTTGCGCATCGACACGCCAATCGAGGTCGACTACTACCAGCACGGCGGCATCCTGCCCTTCGTATTGCGGCAGTTGCTGGCGGCCTGAACCCCGCCGACAAGCCACGCAGCGCAGGGCGGCTCAGGCCAGCGCCCTGCCCCAAGCCTCGGGGTCGAATCCCACCAGCACGCCACCCCGGTACTCGACCACCGGGCGCTTGATCACGCTGGGCTGGGCGAGCATCAACGCGCGAGCGCTGTCCGCATCGGTCACAGCGGCCTGCTGCTCAGCATCCAGCTTGCGCCAGGTGGTGCCCTTGCGGTTCAGCAAGACCTCCCAGCCCAGCGCCTGCAACCATGCGTCGAGCTGTGGCAGCGGCACGCCCTGCTTCTTGTAGTCATGGAAGGTGTAAACCACGCCTTGGTCTTGCAGCCAGGCGCGGGCTTTTTTGACAGTGTCGCAGTTCGGGATGCCGTAAACGGTGAGGGTCATGGGGAGCCAGGTTCGGGACGTCGTGGCGACGATAGCCCACGCCCTACACTGCCACGCCCCGCACCCCGACTTCCGCCATGGCCTTCCCCTCTGAACATGCCACCCCGCTAGCCCACGGCATCTGGCTGATCGACACCGGCTACCAGCGGCCGATGTTCGACGCAGCCTACCTGATCGTCGAGCAAGGGCGTGCCGCCTTCGTCGACACCGGCACCAGCCTGTCGGTGCCGCGGCTGCTGGACGCGTTGGAATCCGCCGGCGTGGCACGCGACGCGGTCGATTGGGTGATCCCCACGCATGTGCACCTCGACCACGCCGGTGGCGCCGGTGCGCTGATGGCGGAATTGCCCAACGCCCAGTTGCTGGTGCACCCGCGCGGCGCGAAGCACCTGATCAACCCCAGCGTGCTGCTCGGCAGCGCCCGCGCGGTGTACGGCGACGAAGCGGTGCGGCGCGCCTACGGCACGGTGCTGCCGGTGGAAGCCCGACGCGTCGTCAGCAGCACCGACGGCATGGTGGTGGCGCTGGCCGGCCGGCCACTCACGCTGCTCGACACGCCGGGCCACGCCCGCCACCACCATTGCATTTGGGACGAACGCAGCCAGGGCTTCTTCACCGGCGACACCTTCGGGCTGTCGTACCGCGAATTCGACACGCCGCACGGCGAGTGGTTGCTGCCCACCACCACCCCCACGCAGTTCGACCCGGTGGCGCTGCGCGCATCGATTGAGCGCATGCTGGCCCAGCAGCCGCAGCGCATGTACCTGACGCACTACGGCTGCATCGACCACGTCGCGGCGCGCGGCCAAGCGCTGCTCGATCAGTTGGATGCGGTGGTGGCGCTGGCAGAAGGCGTGCGTTCGCAGCCGCTGGCACACGAAGCACGGCACACCGCGCTGGCCGACGGCCTGACCGCGCTGTACCTGCACCAACTGCAGCGCCTGCACAGCCCGATGCCACGCGACCGCGCGCTGGCGTTGCTGGCCATGGACATCGAGCTCAACGCCCAGGGGATGGCGGGTTGGTTGGATGCGGCACAGCCCTAGCGCCATCAAGGCGTCATAGGCATCGCGGGGAAGAGCGAAAGCCACCGTTGCCCCGGGAGCAGGTGGCTGCCAGACTGTGACCCATGGGTGCCGGTTTTGACATGGATTTAATGCTGCATCAGACAACAGTGAATCGTCGAAATGACATTGCCAGTCAACAGCTTGGCGTTCGCGGCCGGAGCCTGGTTAAACGGCAGCCCGCCGAGTTAAGCAGCAGTGCGTGCTGCATGAACTAGTAGTTATGGCTCATGATCAACGTCCAAGCTGATCGCCGAGAACAAATCGAGTTGTTCGCGGACTATCACCAGTTCTATGTGCAGGATGGGGGGGTCAATCCGCCTGCACCCGAAGACTGGTCGGATCAGGACGTGGAAAACCGAGCGAAAGTTTCGGAGAACGTCATTGTTGTCTGCCCGATTCGAAACATGACTGTGCCGGTCAAAGTCGCACTGCTTGCGGCGGAACCGGAACTTGAACTGGGCGTACCAGATCACGTTGTTGAGTGCGGGATTTCGATTCCAACGGGACACTTTCAAGTTCACGAATGCACTGGCGGTCCAGTCGTCGATTGGAATATTGCGCCTGGCAACTATCAGGTTCGAGTGATCTACTCCGGTCTCGGAAAAATCTCAGATGATGGGCTTGAAGGCGAGGATGAATATGAAGTGCAACTCTGGCCCGGAGCATTGCGCCCAATTACTGTGGTGAAGCAATGGAAGGCATAGCGATGATCCATAACCTTTCTACAGGGACTTCCCGTTGAGTCAACGCGACTCAGTTTGCTTCTTCCATAGCGGTATTGATCCCGGTTGATGTGTAGGACGTGGGGATCGAAGGCGCCACCGTGGAAGGACAGACTGCACATCTACAGGCGGGCTTGTGTCGGTGAGATTCACCGAGGCCCCAGATACGAACCGCTCGGCAGGACTCCATTCGCTCGACGTGCTCCAAGCACGCAAGGGTTATCGAGTTCACCTGCCGCCGGGTGAGGAATCGGGTATCGCTGGGTTCGGCTCAGGCCGCGGGATGAGCCTTCAGACAGCAGCGCGCTGCTGGCGGCTCGGGCATGTGGTCGGGGTTGAAGGTGGCGCCTCGCGTGAGCACGGCCCACAGGATGCGGGCGTTCTTGTTTGCGAGCGCGACGACGGCCTTCTGCCAGCCCACACGCTGCTTGAGTTGCACCAGCCACTGGCTGATACGGTCGCTGCGTTTGCCTGCGCTCATGACGGCGGACTTGGCGCCCTGGATCAGCAGGGTGCGCAGGTAGGCGTCGCCGCGTTTGGTGATGCGACCGAGGCTGGCCTTGCCGCCGGTGGAGTTCTGGCTGGGTGTCAGGCCGAGCCAGGCGCCGGAACTGCCGGGCGTTGTCGAACTGGCCGAAGTCACCCACGCTTGCCACCAGAGCAGAGGCCGTGATCGGGCCGATGCCCTGCAAGCTGGCAGCGGCCTTGGCGCGATCGTCGGTGCGCACATGGCAGGCGATGCGCTCGTCGCACCAGTGCATCTGCAGCTCGATGTCGATCCAGTGCAGGTGCGCACGCTGCAGCGCCAGTCGGGCCATGCCGGGCAGCTCGTTGGTGGCATCTTCGACGACCTCGGCCAGCACCTTGCGCAATGCGTCGGGGCTTTGCGGGAACACCAGACCAAATTCGGCCAGCAGGCCACGGATGCGATTGATGAGCGCGGTTCGCTCCTCCTTGAAGCCCTCGCGCAGACGGTGCACGGCGAGCTGGCCCTGCTGCTCAGCGGTCTTCACGGGCACGAAGCGCATGTGCGGCCGGCCAGCGGCCTCACAGATCGCGGCAGCGTCATTCGCATCGTTCTTGCCGCTCTTGCCGGCCATGCGGTAGGGCGTGACGAAGTGGCCAGCGATCAGCCGCGCATCGAGGCCCATCAGCCGCAGGCGGCGTGCCACATGGTGCGCGCCGCCACAGGCCTCCATCGCCACCAGACAGCCCACAGGCAGCTCGGCACACCACGCAAAGAATCTCTCCGGCGACATGGGCTTGACCATCAGCCGTTGCCCCGCACGATCTGCCGCGTGCACCTGGAACACGCGCTTGGACAGATCCACCCCTACCCGCGCCACTGCGCTACGTGTAATCTCCGTCATGACTTCCCCTTTCCTCTCAGATTGAACTTCCGCGAGTCAATCTTGGTA
>LNFM01001447.1_pt1 | contig 53834 bp, 49 predicted proteins | sample 596031 | NCBI WGS metagenome assembly LNFM01 (sample SAMN04254537, study PRJNA301005) | activated carbon metagenome | isolation source: dual media filters at the Ann Arbor, Michigan drinking water treatment plant | place: USA: Ann Arbor
TGGCGCGCTCTTCAACGCTGAGTTCGGAATAAGACATAGGGACAGCACCGTACCGGAAAGGTCAGGTGTTGCACTCAGTTTTCGCCGCCGCCCTCGGAAAACTTCCGACCCCTTTGCAATCGGCACTATATATTTCACTCTTTAACAATTAATCCGCAACGCACTTGGCGTCATCAGTCAGCCTTATCACTTCGAGCTGGAACTGGTCACCGAGCGCCCCGACCTCGACCTGTAAAGCCTGCTGCATCAGCCGGCGTATCTCGCCTTCAGCCCCGAGGGACCGGAAATTCACGGGCTGTTCTTCTAGGTTGCCCAGGGTGAGGCCGGCAAGCGCCTGACCCGCTACACCCTGAGCATCGTGCCGCAGTTGAGTTACCCGGGCCTGCGCAGCAACCAGCGGATCTTCCAGCACAGCGAGCAGGGCCATGTGCTGGTGTTCGGCGATGACCAGAGCGCCTTTGGCAACCCAGGCACGCTCACCGCCTACCGCCCCAACGCCTCCAGCGCCTCTGCCAACTCAGCAGCATCCGTAAAGTGGCGCTGCTGCACCAAGGCACTCTCACGGAGTTCCAGCCATACCACCTCCCCCTCACCCACCGCATAACCCGGCACTACCCGCGCATCGCGGTCGAGTAGGACGCGGTAGTTGTAGTCGCGCATTTTGGGGAGGGCGAAGAGTTTGCCGATGAGGCTCGGCATGCGGCTGATATCGGCGAGAAAGATGGCCTGGCGTTGTTCGAGGTAACCCTTGGGTTTGCCTTGCAGGGCGGCGTCGAGCAGTTTGGCGCCGTCCATGTCGCGGGCCACCAGCAGGACCTGCAGTTGGTTGTCCAGGGTGTAGGGCTGATCGTGCTGGTCGAGCAGGGTCCAGGGTGCCAGGCGTTCGCCGGGTTCCAGGGCCAAAGCGCTGCTGGTCAGCAGGCACAGCAATACGGCAGTCAGGGTTTTCTTCACGGCTAAGGCTCCAAGGTAAACAGGCTAACGGCGACCTAGAGGTCGTCCTCGGTCACCACACGTACGTCGGCGGCATCCAGTGCGTAGGCAGCGTCGGCGAGGTCGTTACTCACGGGCTCGACCTTGAGCTGACCACTGACCCACAGCGGCGTGTAAATGTCATCGATGGCCAGGCCCTTGGGGTAGCGCACCAGCACGAGCTGGTTCGGCGGTGGCGGCGGGACGTGGATGCAGGCACCGGGATAGGGCACCAGGAAGAACAGCGTGCTGCGACCGCTGTTGTCGGTCTCCAGCGGCACCGGGTAGCCGCCCAGGCGCAGTTGTTTGCCATCCAGGCTGGGGACGGTTTTACTCGAATACATCACCGCTGGCAAATCGGCCTCTTGCTGGCGCAGGCCGCCAGGGGTGTAGAAGCTGCCGTCTTGCTCGGGGGTGTCGTGGCTGATTTCCGGCATGGCTTCGAGGGCCTGGCGGTCCTCTTCGGGCATCAGGTCGAGCCAGTCGGTTTCGGGTAATTCGGCGCGGGCCAGGCCGCATAGCAAGCACAGGGACAATAACCAGTAACGCATCGGCACACTCGCAGTGAAGAAAAACGGCAGGCCGATACGCGCGGCGAGGTGCGGTCTGCACCTCGCCGCTGACGGATCAGGCCTTTTTAGCGATCAGGCCATAGAGTACCAGCAGGACGATGGCGCCGATCACTGCGCCGATGAAACCGGCCGCTTCGCCAGCCTCGTAGATACCCAACGCCTGGCCGCCGTAGGTGGCCGCGATGGAGCCACCGATGCCAAGCAGGATGGTCATGATCCAGCCCATGCTGTCATCGCCGGGTTTGAGGAAGCGCGCCAGCAGGCCGACGATCAAGCCGATGAAGATAGTTCCGATGATGCCCATGGGTATGACTCCTTGCGTACGAATGGGACAGGCAAAAACGCCTGGTTTATCGGACTGGCAAAGTGCCCAGGGGTTCGCCTGGAATAGTCAGCATGCTGTAACAAGCCGTGCCGGGCCGCATCTAGGGTGCAGGGGGCACAGGAGGCGGCAGCTTGTATTGCTGGTAAATGGCGGCAATCTCGCCACTGTCGCGCATGCGCTCCAGCTCGTGCCCCAGGCGCTCGTAAAGGGCGCCACGCTCTCCTTGGTACAGCGCCAGGGAGGCACCGTAGTAATTGAGCACGGACTGTTCATGCCGATAGGCCGCGTAGCGATAGTCATCAAACCCGAGGGCTTTGAACTGCACCTCTATCGCCGGTGCATCGAGCACGGCCATCACGTCCAGACGCCCAGCGCGAAACATACCGGCCAACAGGTAATCGTCGGTTACCGTGACCTTGCTGAGCAGCCCATCACTGTCGAAAGGATCGAAGTAAACGGTGCCGCGCTTGATGCCAATGGTGAGGCCCTGCAAGTCGGCATAGGTGCGGACACGCTGCTCCTGCCCTGGCGGCACGATAAAACGCACGGACAACTGTTGTGCCCCAATGCTCGGCAGGTAATGGATAAAAGTGCGCCGCTCGGGGGTGTCGAGCACCCTGGGCACCAGGTCGATACGTCCACTTTTGAGGTCTTCGACACTGCGAATAAAGGGCGCATGGCGCCACTCCACACGCGCGCCAACCTGGCGGGCAGCCAGGTTGAGAACGTCGATCAGCGGCCCGACCGGGGTGCCGTCAACGCTTTGCATTTCTGGCGGCCGATCACGGTAGTCGGCACGCAGAACCGTTTCAGCGCTGGCCCAGGCGGTAACCAGCAGCAGTGGCAGAACAACGAAGGGACTCATGGCAGCAGGCTCTTGTGATGGCCTATACGTTAGAGCGTAGCTGCAATTCGTCCCGGTAGATGCTGGACTTAGGTATGGGCGATCAATGCCTGTACAGCAGCGATACGGCTGTCCAGCGTCGCCCGATCAGCACAGCGCAGGGTAGCGTGGCCGACCTTGCGGCCATCCTTGAACGCCTTGCCATAGTGGTGCAAGTAGCAATCCTCGATGGCCAGCACCTCGCTCACAGCAGGCACGCTGCCGATGAAGTTGAGCATGGCGCTCTCGCCCACCTTGGCCGTGGAACCCAGCGGCAGGCCGGCGACGGCGCGCAGGTGGTTCTCAAACTGGCTGCACACCGCGCCTTCGATGGTCCAGTGCCCGGAGTTGTGCACGCGCGGGGCAATCTCGTTGGCCTTGAGGCCACCGTCCACCTCGAAGAACTCAAACGCCAGTACGCCGACGTAATCGAGCTCGCGCAGCACCCGGCCCACGTAGTCTTCGGCCAGGCCCTGCAGCGGATGCGCGGTGCTGGCCACGGACAGGCTGAGGATGCCGCTGTCATGGGTGTTGTGCACCAGCGGGTAGAAGCGCGTTTCGCCATCACGGCCACGCACGGCGACCAGCGACACTTCACCGCTGAACGGCACGAAACCTTCGAGGATGCACGGCACACTGCCCAGCTCGGCGAAGGCGCCGGTCACGTCTTCGGCCTTGCGCAGGACCTTCTGGCCCTTGCCGTCATAGCCCAGGGTGCGAGTCTTCATCACCGCCGGCAGGCCGATGCTGGCCACCGCGGCGTCCAGGTCAGCCTGGGACTGAATATCGGCGAACTCCGGCGTAGGGATGCCAAGGGTCTTGAACATCGACTTTTCGAACCAGCGATCACGGGCGATGCGCAGGGCCTCGGCCGACGGATAGACGGGCACGAACTGCGAGAGGAAGGCCACGGTTTCCGCAGGCACGCTCTCGAACTCGAAGGTCACCAGGTCGACTTCGTCGGCCAGTTGACGCAGGTGCGCCTGATCGCCGTAATCGGCGCGAATATGCTCACCCAGGGCTTGAGCGCAGGCGTCCGGCGCCGGGTCGAGAAAGGCGAAGTCCATGCCCAGCGGGGTGCCCGCCAGGGCCAGCATGCGGCCCAGTTGGCCGCCACCGATTACACCGATTTTCATGGGTAGGTCTGCTCCTGATGCACGGGGGACGGCGGCGACGAATGCGCTCAGCCGCGCGGGTCCGGGTTTTCCAGCACGGTCTCGGTCTGCTCCTGGCGGAACTGCTTGAGCGCGGCGTGGAACTGCGGGTGCTGGTGGCCGAGGATACTGGCGGCCAGCAGGGCGGCGTTGATCGCGCCAGCCTTGCCGATGGCCAGGGTCGCGACCGGGATGCCAGCCGGCATCTGCACGATCGACAGCAGCGAGTCGACGCCCGAGAGCATCGACGACTGCACTGGCACACCCAGCACCGGCAGGTGGGTTTTGGCCGCGCACATGCCCGGCAGGTGCGCGGCACCGCCGGCACCGGCGATGATCACCTGGATGCCACGGCCTTCAGCCTCTTCAGCGTACTGAAAGAGCAGGTCCGGGGTGCGATGTGCCGACACCACCTTGACCTCATGGGGGATGCCGAGCTTGTCGAGCATCTCCGCGGTGTGACTCAAGGTGGACCAATCGGACTTGGAGCCCATGATCACGCCAACCAGTACGCTCATCGTCGTGCCTCTCTGTGCGGCGCCGGGCGCCATCTCGATTGTGCGCCTGCAGGCGCGGCAAAAACCAACAAGCCACGCGGGAGGACCGGCGTGGCTTGTGTGCGAAAAAGGCCGCGCAGTATACCGTAAAGCCGCGCAAGGCGCGCTGCCTCCTGCACCGTTCGTCCAGCATCTGCGCTGGGGTTGACCTGCGACAACACCGGCCGCGCGCATAAGCGCACAGTGGGGATTCATCCACTGCGAGGATCACCCCATGCACCGGACCATGAAAGCCGCCGTCGTTCACGCCTTTGGCCAGCCGCTGCGCATCGAAGAGGTCAAGGTGCCGTTGCCCGGCCACGGCCAGATTCTGGTGAAGATCGAAGCCAGTGGCGTGTGCCACACCGACCTGCACGCCGCCGAAGGCGACTGGCCGGTTAAACCCAGTCTGCCGTTCATTCCCGGCCATGAGGGTGTTGGCTATGTCGCGGCAGTGGGCCGCGGGGTGACCCGCGTTAAGGAAGGCGACCGCGTCGGTGTGCCTTGGCTGTACAGCGCCTGCGGCTGCTGCGAACACTGCCTGACCGGCTGGGAAACCCTCTGCGAAAGCCAGCAGAACACCGGCTACTCGATCAACGGCGGTTACGCCGAGTACGTGCTGGCTGACCCGAACTTCGTTGGAATTCTGCCGAAAAACATCGAATTCGCCGAGATCGCGCCAATTCTCTGTGCCGGCGTCACCGTCTACAAAGGGCTGAAGGTCACAGGCGCTCGGCCCGGCCAGTGGGTGGCGATCTCCGGCATCGGCGGCTTGGGCCATGTCGCGGTGCAATACGCCAAGGCCATGGGTCTGCATGTCGCGGCCATTGATGTGGATGACAGCAAACTGGCCCTGGCGAAAAAGCTCGGCGCCAGCCTGACCATCAATGCCCTGAAGGAGAACCCGGTCGAGGTGATCCAGCGCGACATCGGCGGCGCCCATGGTGTGCTGGTTACCGCGGTGTCCACCAGCGCGTTCGGCCAGGCCATCGGCATGGCGCGGCGGCACGGCACCGTGGCGCTGGTCGGCCTGCCACCGGGCGACTTCCCCACACCGATCTTCGATGTGGTGCTCAAGGCCATCAGCATCACCGGCTCCATCGTCGGCACCCGCGCCGACCTGCAGGAAGCACTGGATTTCGCGGCTGAAGGCCTGGTCAAGACCACCTACCACACCGACAAACTGGAGAACATCAACGCGGTCTTCGCGCAGATGCGTGCCGGGCAGATCGAAGGGCGGGTGGTGATGCAGCTATAGGGCATGCTTCTTGCGTTGTTCAGGGTCTGTTTTCTGCGGAAACCTGACCATGCTGTATCCCCACCTGACCACCCTGCATGTGGTGTCGCTGATTCTCGAGCTGTTCGCCGACACGCCGCAGCAATACCCGCGGCTGCTGGCGGGCAGCGGCATCACGCGGGACGATCTGGCCAGCGGCGATGTGCGCATCACCCGCGCTCAGGAGTTACACGTGTGTGCCAATGCCCTGCCACTGCGCGATGACCTGGGCCTGGCGCTGGGTGCGCGCATGCATGTCTCAGCGTATGGCCTGCTGGGTTACGCCGCGCTGTCGAGTGCCACCTTTGGTGACGCCTGGCGCCTGCTGCTGCAGTACCCGGCGCTGCTGGGGACGTACTTTCGCCTGGACCTGCAGGTCGAGGACGAGCTTGCCTGGGTCAGCGCCAACGACTACCGCGAAGACGCCGACTTGGCCGTGTTCAACGTGGAAATGTGCCTGGCCTCGCTGAAGCTGATCTGCGATGACTTGCTCGGCCAGCCCTTGCCACTGGCAGCGGCCCGTTTCAGCCATTCCCAGCCGCGTGATGTGCGCCAGTACAGCCACTGCTTCGCCTGCCCGCTGACCTTCGAGGCCACCCGCAATGCGTTTGCCTTCCCCGCCGCCTGGCTAAGCCGGCGCCTGCCCCTGGCCGACCCGGTGACCCACCGGGAAATGCTGGAGCGCTGCCGCCGGCAGAACGCCGAGTTCACCACCCGTCAGGCCTGGCTGGCGCGCGTGCGCCAACTGCTCGCTGAGCACCCCGCTGCACCGCCCAGCCTGGAGCAACTGGCCCGGCAGATGCACTGCTCGCCACGCACCTTACGGCGGCATTTGCAGGCGCTGGGTACGCACTACCAAGAGTTACTCGACGAGGTGCGCTTCGAGCGCGCCAAGGCGCTACTCAGCGATCAGGACTGGCCCATCTGCCGCATCGCCGAGCACCTGGGCTTCAGTGAAAGTGCCAGCTTCCGCCACGCCTTCCAGCGCTGGAGCGGCGTGGCGCCGAGCCGCTTCCGCGCCTAGAGTCGCAACCCGGGCGATTACAGGGGGAGCGGCGTTAGCCGCGATAAAGGCGCACCGCTGGAGCGCCTCCCACAGACGGTGCTCAAGGCGCCATCCACCCTATGCGGCCACTATGCTGCTTACTCTTGCGCCTTTACGTTGCGGTACATCTGCAACCGCGCGGCCTCGTGCAGGCCACGGCTGAGGCCGAGCAGGCGCTGGAATTCCTCGGGGTGTTGACCTGCCACATCGTCGCGCGGGGTGGCCGAGGCCAAGGCATGCAGGGTCGGCGAGCTGCCGTCGTGCTGCATCTGCAGTAAAAAGTCGCGGGTCACCGCGCCGATTACCGGGAAGCTGCCTTCCTGCAGCACCAGCGGCACCACCCGCTCACCTTCGGGTGCGCGCAGCTGGATATCGCGGCCCAGGCCGCCGTTGCTGTAGCTGAGGCCCAGCAGACCGGCCACCGTCGGCAGCAGGTCCGCCAGGCCGGTGGCCTGCTCGAAGACCTTGGGCTGCAACAGCCCCGGTGCGTGAATGATCAACGGCACGTGGTTGCTTTCCAGACCCAGTTGTTCGAAGGCCGGCGGCATGTGCGGCAACTGGCTGATGCGCGTGTTGTGGTCGCCGAAGAACACGAACACCGTGTTGTCGTAGAACCCGCCGGCCTTGGCCAGCTCCATCAGCCGACCGATGTTGAAGTCCAGCAAGCGCACCGCGTTGTACTGCTCCAGGCTGCGCGAGCCGTATTGCTGCACCTGCTCCAGCGGCAGGTCGAGGGCTTTGAAGCCGTCGTTGTCCTTGGGAATAGTAAAGGGCCGGTGGTTGCCGGAGGTCTGCAGGTAGGCGAAAAACGGCTGATCCTTCGGCAGCGCGGCGAGGATCTCGCTGCTCTCCTTAAAGAAGTCCAGGTCAGAGATGCCCCACACGTCCACCTGGGGTGACTGCCAATGGCGCTCTTCGTACAGCTGCACACCGTCGATGCTCTGGCGGATCAGCGCGTTGATGTTGGCCCAGCCGGCGTTGCCGCCGATCATGTAGAACTTCTCGTACCCCTCGAATGTGTTGATCAGGCTGTGCTGGCGGGCAATCAACGGATTGCGCGTGGCCGTTTCCCGGCGCGACACATCGGGGATGCCCGTGATGCTCGCCCACACCGTCTTGGCGGTGCCGGTGACCGGTACATAGAAGTGTTTGAAGAACCAGCTCTGGCTGGCCAGCTGGTCGAGGTTCGGCGTTGGATTGAGCGGGTTGCCGTAGGCACCCACGGCGCTGGCGCCGAGGGATTCCAGCATGACAAAAATCACATTGGGCGGGCGCTGGGTGGTCAAGCGCTGCGCGTGGGGGGCCTGCTCACGGACGAAATTCAGCGCGGCGGCGTCGCGCTGGGTGACGCCCAGGTACTCGGCGACCTGCGCGTAGTGCGTCCGTGTGGCCGCCTCGTCGTAGGCACTGGGCTCGAGTTTGAGGGTATCGAACAAAAACAGCGCCGGGTTCAGGCCGATGGCGGCGACCTGGCTGTTGCCGCTGTAGAAGGCATCGCTCCAGCGCAGCGGCACCGGGTTCTCCAGGTTCAGGCTGGCGACGCGCCCCAGCAGGCCGAACAGCAGCGCGATAAACACCACGACACCGCCGGTGCAGGCTGCAACACGGCTGACCGGCGCACCCGACGCGCGGTCCAGGGTGACCCGCTCCAGGCGCAGCAGCGCCCACAGCCAGAGCGCCACACCCGCCAGCCACGCCAGGGTTATCCACAGCACCGGGTAGGTTTGCCAGAGCATGCCACTGGAGATTTGCGCGTCCTCAGCAAAGCGCAGCACCGTGGCATTGAGGCGCACGCCCAGGTAGGCGTAGTGGCCAAAATCGACGATATAGAGCAGCCCCAGCACCGCCAGGGCCACGCCCAGGTAGCCGCGCACGAGCCCGCGAAAGGCCCTGAACCTGGCCAGGCGCAGCGTGGGCAGCGCCAGCAGCAAGGCAATCGGCAGCACCAGCAGCAGCGCCAGGCGCAGGTCGAAGCGTACGCCAATGCCCAGGGTGCGCAGCACCGCCGGGTTTTCACGCAGCGTCGCCGCGTCCAGCCCGGAGAAGCCGAACACGAACAGCACCCGCAGTGCGACGAACAGCAGCAATAACAGCGCCGTGACGCCGGCCAGGTAGTGCAGACGGCGTGATCCCAGCCAGCTCATGGGTGATTCCTTGTGATCGTCGAGTTAAAAGCGGGACGTCGCCCACGCAGCCACTGCACACCCGCGCACGCCAAGGCGCCCAGGCAGTAGAGCGCCAGGAACGGGTCGAGCAGGTAATCCCAGTAATTTTCCGAGGCCTTCAGGCGCAGGGCAAAGGCCAGCGTCGCCAGCAACAGCGCCGCCGCGCCCAGCCAGCAGCGGCCCAGCACCAGCATCAGGCTGAGCAGGCCCAGCACCAGCAGCATCGGTCGCGGGGCGTAACCCAGTTGGTAGGGGTCGCTGTAGCTCAGCCCCAGCGCCGCCGGATAGAGCAACACGGCCAGGCCGGCAAACAGCGCCAGGCTCAGCAGCCGATCACGGCTTGCCGCTGGCGGCAGGCCCACGCGCTGCAGGGTCGCGCCGGCCAAGAGCACCAGGCTGGTGATCGCCAGGTCATCGGTGAAGGTGCGCAGGTGCAGCGCCAGGCTCAGCCCGCCCAGCGGTACCACGCTGAGCAACGCGCACGCCAGCAGGGTGACCAGCTGCACGCTGGTCGTGCGGCCTTTACGTGCAATACAGAGAAAGGCCAGCAGGCTAAACGCCAGGTACGGCAACCAAGGCTCAGTCATGGGGGCGGCGCTCCGACAACCAGGCTTCATTGAAGGCCAGGTGTTTGATGAACATGTCGTTCCACGAATAAACCAGGTGGTAGGTGCCCGCCCGGTCCCGCGTGAAATAGGGGTATTCGTATTCAAACGAGCAGCCCGCCGCCGAACACATGCGCGCCTGCACACGCTCCAGGAACGGCCCCTGCTGTTCGACCTGACCACCGCTGGCCAGGAACTTCTCGCCGACCAGCGCCGGATAATCCGCCTGCGCAATCGGCTCGCCCCAGGGGTTGGGGGTCTCGTCCAGTTCGCCGTAGCTGCGCCAGTTCTTCAGGTTGGCATCGGTGCCGTAAAGGGTCAGGCGAAAGCGTCCGTCCTCCAGGTCATTCATCGCCACCAGCAGGCTGCCGTCCGGCCGGCCCACGGCGGCCAGGGACGAGTTGGGGTTGCTCGGCTCCAGCGGTTGCGGGGTGCTCCAGGTGCGGCCGGCATCCTCGGTGCGGCTGGCCAGCACGCGGTGGTGGGCCTCGCCGGCGTAGCGCAACAGCGCCACGGCACGGCGCTCATCCAGGGGCACCACGGTCGGCTGCAAGGTCGTGCGCCCTTTGCCTATGCGGTATTTGCCGAGCACCTCGGCATTGGCACTGAGCAGCAGGTACTCGGGAAACTTACCGAGGAATTCGTGATAGACCGGCAGGCCGATGCTGCCGTCGGCATGAAACACCGGCGCGCCACGCACCAGGGTGCTGATATTGAGGAACGGGCTGGTGACCAACTGCCGAGGCGTGGACCAGGTGGCGCCCAGATCGTCGGAAACCATGGCGTTGATCGCGCTGCCCGCCCAACCGCCCAGCGACACCGAGACATAGAACAGCCACAGGCGATTGTCCGGCGCCAGGCTGATCACCGGGTTGCCCAGCTTGCGGATGCGCTTGCCGACTGCGTGCTGGGTGGACTCGCGGGTCGCCAGCACCTGCTCCGGCCCCCACTCGCCGCTGGCGGCATCAAAGCGTGCCGCGCGAATCTGCACATCCGCCGCGCCTTCCCGGGTGCCGGCAAACCAGGTGGCCAGCAGGTCGCCGCCAGGCAGGCCGGTGATCGAGGCTGAGTGCACGAAGTCCTCCATGGTCGAGGAGGCAAAGCGTGCCGTCAGCTCAGGACTTGCGGGGGCGGCTACGGCAGGCGGCTGCACGGCGAACCCGGCCACTGGCGGGGCACCCGCGCCCAGCCAGGCCGCGCCGAAAACAGCCGCCAGGGCCAGCACCAGGCCCGGGCGCAGCAGCGGCAATGCCGACAGGCGACTGAGCGGCGTCATGGCGTCTGGGCCGCGCGCAGGTCGCGGCCCACCTCGGCAACCGGGCGGCCATCCACCGGGTTGTAATACACCTCAAGGCGCTGGCCCTGGGCATCAAAGCCGTAAATTTCGTAGCAATTGCCCGGTGTAATACGGAACTTGGTGATCTGCACACCCTGACGCTTCATCTGTTCGCGAAACTGCGACTCGGGTATCCAGCTGGCACGCGCGCTCGGCTGACAATCGACGTCCGCCTGCGCCGGGGCGGCCAACAGCATCAAGCCCAGCACCAACAACGGCGTAGTAAGCATCAAGCGGGGATCAAGCATGGCAGCACCCAAGGCGGATAAGGGGCACGGCCCCGGCAGGGCGCCACAATGATAAATAGCAGCTTAAGGAAAGCTTAAGACACACGCCCTGTAACAGTTCCGCAGGCCATTAGCGGCCACAGAAGTTGGCCACATCGATCCCCTTTTGGCCGTTGTCAGCGTTCTCTATGGCGCCCGCGAGGCCAACAATGACGCCACGACCACCGCCTGGGAGCTGCGCGATGCGGACCTACTACAGCGACGACCACCACCTGCACCACGGCAGTTGCGAGCTGATCGATGGGCAACTGATGCCCTGCTTTGAGAAGCCGCAACGCGCCGATCACATCCTTAAGCGCGTCATGGATCGCCAACTCGGCGAGGTGCTGGCACCACGGGATTTTGGCCTGGCGCCGATCGCGCGCATCCACAGCGCCGCGTACCTGGAATTCTTCAAAGGCGCCTGGGCGCGCTGGCAGCAACAGGACGGCCAGGGCGACCTGCTGCCCTTCACCTGGCCAGCGCGCACCCTACGCCCGATGATCCCCCGCGATTTGCATGGCCAGCTCGGCTACTACAGCTTCGATGGCGGTGCGCCCATTACCGCCGGCACCTGGCAGGCCGCCTACAGCGCCGCGCAAGTCGCCCTCAGTGCCCAGGCCGAGATCAGCGCCGGTGCTCACAGCGCGTTCGCGTTGTGCCGCCCACCGGGCCATCACGCCGCCGGCGACCTGATGGGCGGCTACTGCTACCTGAACAACGCCGCCATCGCCGCCCAAGCCTTTCTCGACCAGGGTACCCAGCGTGTGGCCATCCTCGACGTCGACTACCACCACGGCAACGGCACACAGGACATCTTCTACGCGCGCAATGACGTGCTGTTCGCCTCGATCCACGGCGACCCGGCCGACGAGTTTCCGTTCTTCCTCGGTTATGCCGATGAGCGCGGTATCGGCGCCGGCGAAGGCTGCAACTTCAACTACCCGCTGGCCATGGGCAGCCCTTGGGCGGTGTGGAGCGCGGCGCTGGAGGAAGCCTGCCAGCGGATTAGCGAATACGACGCCGAGGTGATCGTCGTCTCGCTGGGCGTGGACACCTTCAAGGACGACCCGATTTCCCAGTTCAAGCTCGACAGCCCGGATTACCTGGCCATGGGTAAACGCATCGCCGCCCTCGGCAAGCCGACCCTGTTCGTCATGGAAGGCGGCTATGCGGTCGAAGCCATCGGCATCAACGCGGTCAACGTGCTCGAAGGGTTTGAGGCCGCCAATTCGTAGGGTGGACGACGCTGTTTTCGTCCACCGTTAGGTGCCACATACCCGTGGTGGATGGGTAAAGCGCCATCCACCCTACGCAAGATCAACAATCACACAGGGGTGAGACACAATGAACACGATCAAACAGCTGCTCGCCGTCGCCATCTGTGGCGCCAGCGTGCTGGGCGCCACTGTCCAGGCGCAAACCGCGGAAAAGCCGCGTGAACTGCGCGTGTACAACTGGGCCGACTACATGCTGCCCACCGTGCCCAAGGCATTCGCCGAGAAAACCGGCATCAAGCTGACCTGGGACGTGTTCGACACCAACGAAGCGCTGGAGGCCAAGCTGCTAACCGGCAACTCCGGCTACGACCTGGTGGTGCCGACCAACACCTTCCTCGACACCCAGATCAAGGCCGGCGTGTTCCAGCCTCTGGACAAGAGCAAGCTGCCCAATTGGCAGCACCTGGACCCCGGCCTGCTCGAACTGATGACCGCCAACGACCCCGGCAACCAGTACGCGGTGCCCTACATGTACGGCACCGTACTGATCGGCTTCAACCCGGACAAGGTCAAGGCCGCCCTTGGCGCCGATGCGCCGGTGGACAGCTGGGATTTGATTTTCAAGGAAGAGAACATCAGCAAGCTCAAGCAATGCGGCGTGGCCATGCTCGACTCGCCCGGCGATATCCTGCCCATCGCCCTGCACTACCTGGGCCTGGACCCCAACAGCAGCAAGCCTGAAGACTACGAAAAAGCCAGCGCGCTGATGCTGAAGATCCGCCCCTACGTGGCCTACTTCCACTCTGCCAAATACATGACCGACATCGCCAACGGCGACATCTGCGTGGCCATCGGCTACTCGGGCAGCTTCTACCAGTTCGCCAACCGCGCCAAGGAAGCCGGCAACGGTGTGGTGGTCGACTGGCGCCTGCCGAAGGAAGGCGCGCCGCTGTGGTACGACTCCTTCGCCATCCCGAAAAGCGCGAAGAATGTCGCCGAAGCCCACGAGTTCCTCAACAACCTGCTCGACCCCAAGGTGATTGCGCCGGTCAGCGACTTCCTCGGCTACCCCAACCCGAACAAGGACGCCATGCCGTTGGTGGGCCCGGAAATCCGCGATAACGCCGGCCTGACCCCCACCCGCGAAGCGCAAAAGACCCTCTACGTGCTGCAGCCGCTGCCGCAGAAGATCGAGCGCGTGCGCACCCGGGTGTGGAACACCATCAAGTCAGGGACCTGAGGCACCGGGCGGCGCGGATCAGGTTGCTACCGCATCGGCCAATCCGCGCTGCATGGCCTCAAGGTCATCGAACAGCAAGCGCATGACCGCCACCAGCTGCGGGTCGAAATGCTGGCCGGCCTGTTCGAGGATGTAGGCCTGGGCACGCTCGGCGGGCCAGGCCTTTTTGTAGGGCCTGGGCGAGCGCAGGGCGTCATACACATCGCACAGCGCCACGATGCGGGCTGACAGTGGAATGTCTTCACCGCTCAAGCCCTGTGGATAACCGCTGCCATCCCATTTTTCGTGATGCCCCAGGGCGATTTCTGCGGCTATTTCCAGCAGCGGCGAATACTGCTCGTCGCGCAGAATGTCGTGGCCGATGCGGGCATGGCGGCACATCACCACGCGCTCCTCATCGGTCAACTGCCCCGGCTTGAGCAGGATGCTGTCGGGGATGCCGATCTTGCCGACGTCGTGCATGGGCGCCGCCTGGCGCAGCAGCTCGACCCACTCCGGCTCCAGGCCCAGCGCACGGCCGATCAACGCGGCCGATTCGCCGATGCGCATGATGTGGTTGCCGGTTTCGTTGTCCTTGTAATCGGCCGCGCGAGCCAGGCTGCGGATCACCGACTGGAAGCTCTGGTTGAGCGCCTGGGTGCGTTCCTGCACTTTCAGCTCCAGGCTGTCACGCTCGCGCTTGAGGGCCTTGCTGGCCTGGCTCAGCTCAAGGCTGTTGCACACCCGCAGCAGCAGCTCCGGCAGGTCGAGGGGTTTGCTGACATAGTCATTGGCGCCCAACTCCAGGCCACGCCGGCGGTTTTCCGCATCGCTCAAGGCGGTGACCAAAATGACCGGCGCAGCGCTGCGGTCACGTCCGCTGATGCGCTGCAGAATCTCGAAGCCATCCGGGGCAGGCATGTCCAGGTCGAGTAGCAGCAGGTCCCAAGGGTTGTGCTGCAGCCAGTCGAGGCCTGCCGCCGAATCGCTGAAGGCGTGCACCTGGCGCAGCCCCAAGGCGCGCAGGCTGGACTCCAGCAGACGCAGGTTGGCGGCGACATCGTCGATCACCACCACGGTGGCGAAGCGTAGGGATTCAGCCAGCATGACCGGTCATCTCCTGTAAAAGTGCGCTGACCAACCCGCGCAACTCTTCAATATCAATCGGCTTGCCCAGCAGGCCCTGGCAGTTCAGCGACATGGCCCGGGCGATGTCATCGGCCGAGGCCGCGCTGAGCACCACCACCGGCAACTGCTGGGTGGCCGGGTTCTGCCGCAGGCGGGCCAGCAGCTCGCCGCCACTGAGCCCTGGCAGGTTGAGGTCGAGCAAGAGCAGGTCTGGCGGCTCGGCGAGCAAGCGCTCAAGGGCCGTACTGCCGTTGCTGGCGACACTCACCAGCGCCAGGTCGTCGAGGGCCTGGCGTACCAGAAACTGGCTGGCCGGGTTGTCCTCGACATAAAACACATGGGGCCGCGTGCCTGGCGTTGCGACACTGCCGCTGTCACCACCGACCAGGGGCAGTTCGATCCAGAAGCAGCTGCCCTCGCCCGGCTCACTGCGCAGGCCCATCTGTGCGTTCATCTGCGCGGCGAACTCGCGGCACAGCGACAAGCCGATGCCGGTGCCCTGAATGGTGGTGTTCTCGCGCCCGAGACGCTGGAAGGGCTCGAAGAGTTTCTCCTGCTGGGCCTCGCTGAGGCCCAGGCCGGTATCCTCGACCAGCAGCCGCACGTGCCCCGCCACCCGCTCGTAACCCAGGCGGATGCTGCCTGCCGGCCTGTTGTATTTGGTCGCGTTGGACAACAGGTTGAGCAGCACCTGGCGTAGCCGGCGCGGGTCGGCGCGAACCTGCAGCGGCTGCGCCGGCGTGTCCAGGGTCAGGTTCAGGCCCTGATCAGCGACCTCTACCCGCACCAGCTCGGCACATTCAGTGAGCAGGTCGCAGACATCGACCACTTGCAGCTCCAGGCGCGCAGAATCGGCCTGAATACTCGACCAGTCGAGGATGTCACCGACCAGGTGATTGAGGTGGCGGCTGGCGCTGAGGATTTCGTCGACATATTCAGGCGCGCCCTCGTGCCCCTCGCCCTGATGCTCCATGCGCATCAACTGGGCAAAGCCCTGAATGGCGTTGAGCGGGGTGCGCAGTTCATGGCTCATGCTGGAGATAAAACGCGCCTTGGCCTTGTCTGCGGCCTGGGCCTGCTCGCTGGCATCGCGCAGCGCCGCTTCGCTGCATTTGAGGGCATCGATATCAACATGGGTACCGGCAAGCAGGCTCGGTTTGCCCGTTTGTGGGTCATGTTCAAGTACACGCCCACGGCCCAGGAGCCAGTGGTAGACGCCCTCGCCATCAAGCAGGCGGAACTCTGTTTCATAGCGCTCGCTCAGGCCCTCGCGCACCCGCTGCACAGCAGCGCGCAAAGCGGGGGCATCCGCCGGGTGTACGCGCTCAAGAAACGCTTCTTCATCCAGGGTGGTTGCCGCCAGGCTGAAGCGCTTGCCCAGGCGGCCGCGCAGCTGGATCTGACCGGTATCGAGGTGGCGCTCCCAGAGGCTCTCAGTGGCACTTTCCAGCACCAGCTCCAGCCGCTGCTGCGAGGCCGAGCGCTGCGCCTCGCTGGTTTCCAGCTGCACGCCCATGTCCGCTGTCTTGCCGGCCATGGCCTGCAGCTCGTCAATGTCCGAGCCGACCGGTGCCGGGCGCCAATGGCCGCGGCCGATCTCACGCATCATGGCCGAGATGCCGTCGATGGGGCCGAGCAAATGCTGGCTAAGCTGGCGGGCGCGAATCCACATAAAGGCGAAGAACAGCAGGTAGAACGCGAACAGACCGGCGATCAGCAAGTAACCGATCTGCTGGTAGCGGCTGGCCAGGGCTTCGGTCTGGCTGAACACTTTGTTCTCATCGACCACCGTCAGCAGGTGCCAGCCGGTCTGCGCGATGGTGGTCCAAGCCACCAGGTTCGGGCGGCCATTCAGGGTAAGGGTGTAAACCCCCTCGGGAGCGGCGGCCATAGCGGCAGCCAGGGCTTGGGTTTCGCTGCGCTTGGCGAGGTTGAAGTCTTCCGGTTTAAAGGTTTCCTGGCGGATCGCTTCTTCGTAGGAGTGGGAGGTCAGCTCATCCAGACCAAAATCGCCCTCACCGGGCTCAGGCAGCGCCATGATGTCCAGCGAGCCGCTGACCAGCATCGCGTAGCCATCCCACGGCACCTGCAGCTGGCCGATCTGCGCAAGGATGCCGCCGACGGTGATGTCAACGCCGATCACCCCCTCGAGAAACTGCTCGCGGTACACCGGCGCGATGGCTGACATCATCCAGCCCTGCCCGGCCGGGTCGAGGTACACGTCGGTCCAGACCACCTTGCGCTCGGGGTTACGGGTGGCGTCAGCCAGGTAGTAGAAGTTGTAGTCGGGGATGATCATGTCGTGCGGGTACTGGTCCGGGGTCAGGAACCAGGGGTAGATGTGGTTGTAGCTGTCCCAACTGTTGAAATACAGGCTGGCGATCAGCGGGTTGCTGCCCTTGAGCGCTTTCATCACCGGGTCGAGAGTGGCCAGGCGCGCGACTTTGCTCAGGTCCTGCTGTGCGGCGGGCGTGGCGTTGGAGTAGAAGGAGGCAGCACCGCCGGTATCACGCGGGCTGTAATGCACTCCGGAGTCAGTCAAAGCCAGCTCGGCTGGGCGCTCGGGCTGTGGGCCCAGCAGGGCGCCGGTGGTGAGGTCGCGGTACGCATCGGCCAGGCGGCTGACGGCCAGCAGTTGCTCGTCAACCACCCGGGTTTCCAGGGCGGCTGCAGCCTGCAGGTCGGTAACGGCAGTCTCGCGCAGGTAGTCGATCTGCGCATCACGGATGGCATTGTTGCTCAGCAGGTAGATGGCGACGAGCCCGGCCTCCACCAGCACCAGCGGGATCAGCGCACTGCGCACGAAGGCCCGCCAGATCCATTGACGTAAGCCGGAGGTTGATGAGGCAGACATGATGGTCACTCCAGCGCTCAGCGTTCGGGCCGGAAACGGCCCGCAGTAATATCAAAATGATAGCACTTCATTCCCACCCCAGCTCTTCGCCCTTGGTAGGGGCTAACGCTGACCGACCCCACCCTCCAGCTTTTGCCACAGCTGCGTGACGGAGGCTTTACGCACCAGCGCACAGCGGTGCAGGCGGATTTCCAGCGGGACTTGCCAGTGCTCGCCGCCGCAGACTGCCAGCTCGCCCCGGGCCAGTTCGGCGGTCACCGACAGGCGTGGCACCCACGCTACGCCCATGCCTTGCAGGGCCATGCTCTTGAGGCTATCGGCCATGGCGGTTTCATACACCGTTGTTGAGCGTAGACCACGCTGGCGTAATAGCAGGTTGACCGAGCGGCCAAGAAAGGCGCCAGCGGTGTAGGCCAGCAGCGGCAGGCTGTGGCTGCCCTCCAGCTCGAACATCGGCCGGCCACTTTCATCAACCGCGCACACCGGCAACATTTCAGTGCGCCCCAGGTGCAGCGAGGGAAACAACTCAGGGTCCATTTGCAGCGAGGCATCGGGATCGTAGTAGGCCAGGATCAGGTCGCAGGCACCGTCGCGCAGGGCATGCACCGCCTCGCCGACGTTGGTCGCCACCAGCCGGGTGGTCAGCGGCAGGCCCTCATGGCGCAGGCGCGCGATCCACTCCGGGAAGAACCCCAGGGTCAATGAGTGCGCCGCGGCGATCTGCAGCACCTCGCCTTGCTGGCCCTCCAGGTTATGCAGGTGGCGCACCACCTCACCCAGTTGGTCGACCATGCTGCGCGCCGTGACCAGGAACAACTGGCCCGACTCCGTCAGCTCAATCGGCGTGCGCGTGCGGTTGACCAGGGTCAGCCCGAGCATGCTCTCCAGGCTGCGAATGCGGCGGCTAAAGGCCGGCTGGGTGACGAAGCGTTTCTGCGCCGCCTGGGAAAAACTGCGGGTGGCGGCCAGGGTGACAAAGTCTTCCAGCCATTTGGTTTCCAGGTTCATCTCTTCTCCGCAACGCTGATATCTAGGCAAGGCACTGTGGGAGGCGCTTCAGCGGCGATGGTCGCGGCTAAAGCCCCTCCCACCCCACTACGCTCACAAGGACGCTGTACGCCCGAACAACCGGCGACGTCACGCCAACATTATGCCGATTGTGCATGACCCAGCAAGCAACGGCATTGGCCGCAAAGCCCGCCGAACCCATATTCTATGGGCATCGCGGCGTTTGCCGTATTTCCCAAGAGCCCTTGCCATCATGTCCGCTGCTGCATCCACTCGCCTCGAAAAAGACCTGCTCGGTACCCTGGAAGTCCCCGCTGATGCCTATTACGGCATCCAGACCCTGCGCGCCGTGCAGAACTTCCGCCTGTCCGGCGTGCCCCTGTCGCACTACCCGAAACTGGTAATCGGCCTGGCGATGGTCAAGCAGGCCTCGGCCGATGCCAACCGCGAGCTGGGCCACCTCAGCGCCGCCAAGCACACGGCGATCAGCACCGCCTGCGCGCGCATCATCCAGGGCGAGTTCCACGAGCAGTTCGTGGTCGACATGATCCAGGGCGGCGCCGGCACCTCGACCAACATGAATGCCAACGAAGTGATCGCCAACATCGCCCTGGAGGCCATGGGTTTCGAGAAAGGTGACTACAAGCAGCTGCACCCGAACAACGACGTGAACATGGCGCAGTCGACCAACGATGCCTACCCGACCGCCATCCGCCTCGGCCTGCTGCTGGGCCACGAAAGCCTGCTGACCGCCCTGGACAAGCTGATCCAGTCGCTGGCAGCCAAGGGCCTGGCGTTCGGCCACGTGCTGAAAATGGGCCGCACTCAGCTGCAAGACGCCGTGCCCATGACCCTGGGTCAGGAATTTCGCGCCTTCGCCGTGACCCTGGGCGAAGACCTGCAGCACCTGAAGAAATTTGCCCCGACCCTGCTCACCGAGGTCAACCTGGGCGGCACCGCCATTGGCACCGGGATCAACGCCGACCCGGCTTACCAATACCTGGCGGTCAAACGCCTGGCGATCATCAGCGGCCACCCGCTGACCCCAGCTGCCGACCTGATCGAAGCCACCAGCGACATGGGCGCCTTCGTGCTGTTCTCCGGCATGCTCAAGCGCACCGCGGTGAAACTGTCGAAGATCTGCAACGACCTGCGCCTGCTCTCCAGCGGCCCACGCACCGGCATCAACGAGATCAACCTGCCCGCGCGCCAGCCGGGCAGCTCGATCATGCCCGGCAAGGTCAACCCGGTGATCCCGGAAGCGGTCAACCAGGTGGCCTTCGAAGTGATCGGCAACGACCTGGCGTTGACCATGGCCGCCGAAGGTGGCCAGTTGCAGCTCAACGTCATGGAGCCGCTGATCGCCTACAAGATTTTCGACTCGATCCGCCTGCTGACCCGCGCCATGGATATGCTGCGCGAGCTGTGCATCGACGGCATTACCGCCAACGAAGCCCATTGCCGCGCGCTGATGGAAAACTCCATCGGCCTGATCACCGCGCTCAACCCCTACATCGGCTACGAGAACGCCACCCGCATCGCCAAGATCGCCCTGGACACCGGCCGCGGCGTACTGGAGCTGGTGCGCGAGGAGCAACTGCTTGACGAAGCCACGCTGGCCGATATCCTGCGCCCCGAAAATATGATCGCGCCACGTCTGGTGCCTCTGCAGGGCTGATCCACCGCTTCATCTGCGCCGCCTCCCCCCGAGAGCGGCGCTTTCATTTGTGCCCTCGCCTGCCGGGCACCACCCGAAAAGGCCGCCTGCGCGGTCATCACAAAAACGACAATCCAGGTGAAATTCATGAGTCAGAGCACCACCGCTTCGCGCCGTTTTCTAGGGGGCATGCCCCTCTGGCAGCAAATCCTGATCGGCCTCGCCCTCGGCGTGCTGGTCGGCCTGCTGTTCAAGGACCTGGCCCCGTTCCTCACGCCCTTGGGCGCGTTGTTCCTCAACGCCATCAAGATGCTGATCGTGCCCCTGGTGTTCGTCTCCCTGGTGGCCGGTATCACCTGCATGCAGGACACCGCCAAGCTGGGCCGTATCAGCGCCAAGACCATCGCCATCTACCTGGTCACCACGGCTTTTGCGGTGAGCATCGGCCTGCTGTTCGGCGCCCTGTTCACCCCGGGTGAAGGCATGAACATGGTCGCCAGCGCAGGCACCGAGGCCAAGCAGGCACCGTCGCTGGTGCAGATCCTCGTCGGCCTGGTGCCGGCCAACCCGGTGGCCGCGTTCGCCGAAGGCAACATCCTGCAGATCATCGTGTTCGCCATCGCCCTGGGCGTGAGCATGAACCTGGTCGGGGAAAAAGCCGCGCCGGCGGTCAAGCTGCTCAACAGCCTGGCCGAGGTGTTCTACAAGCTCACTGACCTGGTGATGCGCTTCGCGCCGATTGGCGTGTTCGCGCTGATCGCCGGCGTGGTCGCGGCCCACGGCATTGAAGTGCTGCTGCCGCTGGCCGGCGTGATCGGCGTCATCTACCTGGCCAGCATCGCCCACCTGCTGCTGGTCTATGGTGGCCTGCTTGGCCTGTTTGCCCGGCTCAGCCCGCTGCGCTTCTTCCAGGGCATCGCCCCGGCACTGGCGGTGGCCTTCAGCACCTCAAGCAGCTCGGGCACCCTGCCGGTGTCGATTGAATGTGCGCGTAAGAACCTTGGCGTGTCCGAAGGCGTGGCCGGCTTCGTGCTGCCGGTGGGCGCGACCATCAACATGGATGGCACCGCGATTTATCAGGGCGTCCTGGCGCTGTTCATTGCTCAGGCCTTCGGCATCGACCTGAACGCTGGCCAGTACCTGATGATCATCCTCACCGCCACCCTGGCCTCGATCGGCACCGCCGGTGTACCGGGTGCTGGCCTGATCATGCTCGGTTTGGTGCTGACCTCGGTCGGCCTGCCGCTCGAAGGCGTGGCACTGATCGCCGGCATCGACCGCATCCTCGACATGGCCCGCACCACGGTCAACGTGGCCGGCGACCTGATGACCACCACCCTGGTCGGCAGCAGCGAGAACGAGCTGGACCGCGACATCTACAACAGCAGCAACAAAGAGTAAGCCCGCCTCGGCGGTACCCAAAGGGATGGCCACGGCCATCCCTTTTTTATTTCAGCCAACTGTGGACGACTCCCGTAGGGTGCGCCGTGCGCACCAAGAATTTGCTACCGATGCTGGTGCGCGCAGCGCACCCTACAGTTTCCACGCGCGGCGCAGTGTGGCGACAGCCTCGACGATCTGCTGCTCGGCCATCACCGCCTGGGCTGCAGGCGAATGTGGGACAGGTCGAACGGCAGTCCAGGTGAGCGGCTCATGGGAACGGCTATTGGCGCTATGAAAGTCGCAGCGAATGGACCTGACATCAGACCACCTTCCTGCCTAGGATGGTCTTAACCCACTAGGAGACGTTGCCATGTACCGCCCCGCCGCCTTCCGCCAGGATGACCTGGCCACGCTGCATACGCAGATCCACGCCAGCGGCCTGGCCACGCTTACCAGCGCCGGCGAGCAGGGCCTGCAAGCCAGCCACCTGCCGCTGCTGCTGGCGCCTGATGAAGGTGAGTTCGGCACGCTCTATGGCCATTTCGCCCGCGCCAACCCGCACTGGCGCGACCTGGCCAGCGGTGCCGAGGTGCTGGTGGTGTTCAGCGGCCCGGATGCCTACGTGCACCCCGGCTGGTACCCGGCCAAGGCCGAGCACGGCAAGGTGGTGCCGACCTGGAATTACATCGCCGTGCATGCCTGGGGTCAGGCCGAGGTATTCGAGGAGCCTGAACGCCTGCTGCACCTGGTCAGCCGCCTCAGCGAGCGCCATGAGCAGGGCCGCGCGCAGCCTTGGGCTGTGAGCGATGCACCGCGCGACTACATCGACAGCATGCTGCGCGCCATCGTCGGGTTCGCCCTGCCGATCCGTCGCATTGAGGGTAAGTGGAAGCTTGGGCAAAACCGCTCGGCCAGCGACCAGGCCGGCGTACGGGCGGGGCTGGCGGCATCTGCCAGCCCGCAGGCGCGTGCACTGGCGGCACGCATGGACAGCTGAATCAGGCGCTAGCCTGCAGGTGCGTGAGTATTTGCTGGTTAAGGGCCTGCAGGCGCTGCTCGGTCTGTGGCTCGCGCTGGGCGAGCTGGCGCGCACAGAGGTTCAGCGCGCTCAACAGCAGCAGCTCCTGGCTGCGCGCACCGGGGTAGCGACGGGTATTGGCCGCGACCTCATCCTCCAGCAAGCGCATGGCTTCAAGCAGCAGGTGTTCTGCGCCGGGCGGCGTCTTGATCGCCACCTCGTTGCCGAACAGGCGCAGTACCCGTAAGCCTTCCTGACTCATGCCTGAGCGCGAACATCGTTGACCCGTTGCACCAGCGCCTGCAGACGCGATGCGGCGTGGCCCTGCTGCTCTTCCTGCTCAAGCACCTGCAGTTGCAGTGCGTCATTGTCTTCACTGGCCATGGCCAGGCTGGCACGCAGCTGTTGGTTATCGCTGCTCAGTTGCTGGTTCTGTTGCAGCAGTTCGGTGACCAGGCGTTCCAGTTGTTCGAGGGTGCTATCGAGCATGACAGGCTCCGTTTGATGGTGAATGGCGAGGGGGCGCGCACGATAGAGAAAAGCGCCCGCTACAGCCACATCAGACAGAGATATTCTTTTAAATTCAGCCGCTTATTAAAAAATCACTCAATCTCGAACAAGCCATCACGCAACCGTGCGCCATTCAGGCGCTGGCGGATGTCGTCGTCGATGCGCGGGTCGTCCGGTGGGTAGAGCATCACTTGGCGGTAGGCGTTGACCCGGTTGATCTCCGCGCCCAGGTACTGCCAGACCACGCGGGTGCAGGCCGGGGTGCGCCGGTCGCCGCTGGACACGCCGGTCTTCAGACCGTTGAGGCGGGTGATGCGGCTTTTGAAGCTGGGGATAAGGATGGTCTGGCTCATCTCGTTACCGGTCAGCGACTCGTAGTCGATGAGAAACAGCCGGTCCTGCAGGTAGAACGCCGCACCCAGGTAACGGCACCGCACCCAGTCCTCGGCGCCGCCGCCCTTGGCCCGCTCTTGCCGCTCCTGGCGCTCGAACACATAACTGCCACGGTCTTCGCGCAGGTGCACCAGCGACAGCAACACCTGCCCCGGCACCGACATGCAGTTGGAGTACTCGAAGTAGTAGCCGCAGTAGCGCGACAGCGAACTGCCGTGCTCGCGCAGCGGGGCGAAGAGTTCAAGCAGCGGGTCACCCGCGGCGACCGCCTGAGGGTCGTTACTCCGGGCGCCGACCAGGCGCGCGAAGGCATCCGCCGGCAGCGCCAGCTCGTGGGCTTCGACGCCAAAAAAATCGCAAATGCGCTTGAGGTTATGCGCCGTCGGCCGGCTCTGCCCAGCCAGGTAACGGTTGAACTGCGCGCGGTTGAGGGCGAGCTTGCGGCACACCTCGGCAATCGAGCGGTAGTGGCTGCACAGCAGTTTCAGGTTGCTGCCGAGGGAATCGGACATGCGGCCGCTCCAGGTGATGCACGTGACGCGATTCTAGCATCAACTCGCACCAAAACGATGCGACCCGCGAAATTGCTCCGTAAGGCCTGATCGCGAACCATTCGCCCACCGCACGACGGTCCGCTTTCCAACCAAAACAACAAGAGAGAGACGCCCTCCTATGCTCGACCTCCTTAACGACCTTATCTGGAGCAAGTTGCTGATCGTCATGCTGATCGGCCTTGGTCTGTACTTCACCATCGCCTCGCGCTTCGTGCAGTTCCGTTACTTCGGCAGCATGTTCCGCATCTTCGGCGAAGCCTTCCAACGCCAGCCCGGCCAGCTCAGCTCCTTCCAGGCGTTGATGCTCTCGGTCGCCGGCCGCGTCGGTGCCGGCAACATCGCCGGGGTTTCGGTAGCCATCATGCTCGGTGGCCCAGGCGCCATTTTCTGGATGTGGGTCGTGGCCCTGGTCGGCATGGCCACCAGCTACTTCGAGTGCTCCCTGGCCCAGCTGTACAAGCGCCGTGAGCCCGATGGCAGCTACCGTGGCGGCCCGGCGTTCTACATTCAGCACGGCCTCGGTCAACGCTGGTTGGGCATCGTCGTATCGATCCTGCTGCTGGTGACCTTCGGCTTCGGCTTTAACGCCGTGCAGTCCTACACCGTGGCCAGCTCGCTGCACGACACCTTTGGCCTGCCGACCTACGCCAGCGGCCTGATCCTGGCAGCGGTTATCGGCCTGATCATCTTCGGCGGCATCAAGCGCATCGCGCAGTTCGCCGATGTGATGGTGCCGGTGATGGCGTTCTCCTACATTGGCATGGCGCTGGTGGTGATCGGTATGAACCTGGGCGAAGTGCCGGCGGTGTTCGCGCTGATCTTCAAGAGCGCCTTCGGCCTGGAGCCCGCCTTTGCCGGTGGTATCGGCGCAGCCATCCTGATGGGCGTGAAGCGCGGCCTGTTCTCCAACGAAGCCGGCCTGGGCAGCGCACCGAACGTCGCGGCTGTGGCCGAGGTCAAGCACCCGGCCGCCCAGGGCATCGTGCAGTCGCTCAGCGTGTTCATCGACACCCTGCTGGTGTGCACCAGTACCGCGCTGATCATCCTGCTCTCGGGCGTGTACCAGCCTGGCGGCGAGATGGCTGGCGTGGTGCTGACCCAGACCGCCCTGGCCGCTGTCGTCGGCGAGTGGGGCCGGGTGTTTATCAGCGTGGCGCTGCTGTTGTTCGTCTTCACCACGCTGATCTACAACTACTACCTGGGTGAAAACGCCCTTGGTTTCTTCAGCGAAAAACGCGGCCCGGTCTATCTCTACCGCGTGCTGGTGGTAGCCCTGGTGCTCTGGGGTTCCGTGCAGGACCTGGGCACCGTATTCGCCTTCGCTGACGTGACCATGGGCCTGCTGGCAATCTGCAACCTGATCGCCCTGGCGCTGCTGTTCAAGGTCGGTCTGCGCCTGATGCGCGACTACGATGCGCAGATCAAAGCCGGCGTCGAGTCGCCGGTATTCGATGCCAGCCAGTTCGCCGACCTCGACCTGGACGCCAAGGCCTGGGCCTCGACCGACCGCCCTGCTGCGGCCGTCCAAGGCACGCCGCACACCGTCACCAGCCAGCGCTGAGTGATACCGCGCCGGGGCACACCCGGCGCGTAACCCACCTTCTGCCCTTACCCAGCCGCTGGCGCCTAGCGCCAGCGTGCCTGGGTGCGCCTGGGCAACAGATCGGCACGGGATGACAGCCAGGCGCCGAGCCGGCACCATGCCCCTACTTGTTTCTGGAGACCTGCCCATGTCGGCAATCGCAAAACTGCTGGTGCTCTACACCGGTGGCACCATCGGCATGCAAGCCACCGCCGAAGGCCTGGCCCCGGCGTCGGGCTTCGAGGCACGGCTGCGCGCACAGCAGCATCTGGAGAACCCACCGCGCCTGCCACAGTGGACCTTCCGCGAGCTGCTGCCGCCGCTCGACAGCGCCAACATGAACCAGAGCCACTGGCTGGCCATGGCTGCCAGCATCCGCACAGCGGTGGAAGAAGACGGCTGCGACGCCGTGCTGGTGCTGCACGGCACCGACACCCTGGCCTACAGCGCCGGCGCGCTGAGCTTCTTGCTGCTCGGCCTGCCGGTGCCGGTGGTGCTCAGCGGCTCGATGCAGCCGGCCGGCGTGCAGGGCAGCGATGCGTGGAGCAACCTGTTCGGTGCCATGCAGGCGCTGCATGACGGCGTGAGCAATGGCGTGCACCTGTTCTTCAACGGGGCGCTGATGCACGGTGCGCGCGTCAGCAAGCTGCGCAGCGACGCCGCCGACGCCTTCGCCGTGCTGCCGCGTGCCCGCGAAGGCGAACGGGCCACCGCGATTCCTGCCGCGCTGGACTATCGCCAGCCACGTCAGCCGGTGAACCTGGCCGTGCTGCCGTTCTACCCCGGCATCCAGTCCACCCACGTCAGCGCATTGCTGGCCAGTGGCGTGCAGGGCCTGCTGCTGGAGTGCTACGGCAGCGGCACCGGACCGGCCGATGACGACGCGCTGATGGCCGCCCTCGAAGGCGCCCATGCCCAAGGCGTGGTGCTCGCTGCGATCAGCCAATGCCCCCACGGCGCCGTCTCGTTTGGTGTGTACGCGGCTGGCAGCCGGCTCAGCCAAGCCGGGCTGATCTCGGCCGGCGGCATGACCCGCGAAGCCGCCCTGGGCAAGCTGTTCGCCCTGCTCGGTGCTGGCCTGGACCAAGCCGCCGTGGAACACTGGTTCGCCCTCGACCTGTGCGGCGAGCGCGCCGACTGACAGCCCTTGCAGTGCTGCGCTGAGCATTACAGGATAACGCTTTAGGAGTGATCGCCATGCCCGTACGCATCCCTGTCGAGATCCGTCCACTGACTGCCGCTGACGAGGCCGCCTGGCTGCCGCTGTGGCAGGGCTATCAGCGCTTCTACATGACCGAGATTCCAGCCGAGGTCAGCGCCGTGACCTGGCAGCGCCTGCTGGATGCTGGCGAGCCGATGCACGGCGCACTGGCCTGGCACGAGGGCAAGGCGATTGGCCTGGTGCACTACCTCTATCACCGCTCGACTTGGACGGTCGGTGACTACTGCTACCTGCAGGACCTGTTTATCGACAAGGCAGTACGCAGCGGCGGTGTGGGCCGTCAGCTGATCGAGTACGTCTACGCCCAGGCCCGCGCGGCCGAGTGCTCACGGGTATATTGGCTGACTCACGAGAGCAACAGCCGGGCCATGCTGCTCTACGAGCGCATCGCCGAACGCTCGGGCTTCGTGCAGTACCGCAAGGTGTTTTAGGGGCGCGACACACATAATTGGTCGCTGTCTGTAGGCGCGAAGGGGGCGGCTAGCCAATATTCGCGATAACCCTTGAAAGCGCTGAAAGCATCGCGGCTAAAGCCCCTCCTACAAAAGGCATTCCAGCGCAGCCCCCAGCGCTTGGCATGTAACCCGCATCCCTCGTGGTATCCCCCACCGCGAAGCCTGCTGCCATGAACAAACTCGACAATGCCCTGCTGAACATCCTGATCAAGGACTCGCGCACCTCCTTTGCCGATATTGCCCGCCAACTCGACATTTCCCGCGCCCATGCGCGCACCCGCGTGCAGGCGCTGGTGGACAGTGGGGTGATCGAGAAATTTACCGCGGTGGTCAACCCGGAAAAGCTCGGCAAAGGCATCTCCACCTTCGTCGACCTGACCGTTGCGCCCCATGCCATCGAGGCCGTGGCCGAGCGCCTGGCCTCGACCATGGAGGTGGTCAGCCTGTACATCATGAGCGACCTGAAAAGCCTGCACATTCACACCCTGACCGACAGCTACGAGACTTTCGATGCCTTTGTCCGTGAGCACATCTTCAACCACCCGGAGATCCTCACGGTCGACTGCAAGGCGCTGATGACCCGGGTCAAACACAGGCGCGGCGGCGCACGCTTGTAACATCCTAAAACATCGGGCTTTTCTCGCGCGGGTGGAACAAGCGCGCCTTAAAACAGCGCCCCGTGCGACCTCATGGTGCACAGCTGACATTCGTCAGCTGAGGGCAAGGTCGGCGGACCGATCGTATGCAAATGGTTTGGTGCTGCTGACAAATGTATTCATTCCGTCCAGCGAATTGACGATTCGTCGCGAGCAACACCGCAAAGGTGCTTATTTTTTGTGCAGCCTGGCCAACCGCCATATTTTCAGTTTTTAAAATAAATTCATATAAAACAGCTACTTAAATATATTTTTTGCCTGGCACGCGTGTTGCTCTAAGGCTTCCAGACCACTTTACATCCGATAGGCCATCCCGCTGATCGGAGCCACTGTGTAACTGGAGACCGCCCCATGAGCCTTAACCGTCGTAAATTCCTCGGTGCTGGAGCCATTGCCGCAGGTGCAGGCCTGACCCTGGGTGCCTCGGGCATCGCGTCGGCCAGCGAGAAAACCTTCAACTGGAAGATGACCAACGCCTATGCGCCCGGCTCGCCGTTCTATGTGCAGGGGCCAGGCAGCCCGACCGACTTCTGCAAGCGCGTCGAGACCATGTCCAATGGCCGCCTGAAGATCCAGCACTTCGCCGCCGGCGAGCTGATCCCGGCACTGGAAGGCTTCGATGCGGTGTCCAGCGGCATGGTCGAAATGAACGCCGCCAACGCCTTTTTCTGGGCCGGCAAGATCCCTGCTGCGCAGTTCTTCACCGCCGTGCCGTTCGGCATGAACACCCAGGGCATGAACGCCTGGTTGTACAACGGCGGCGCGCTGCAACTCTGGGAAGAGCTCTACGAGCCCCACGGCCTGGTGCCGATGCCCATGGGCAACACCGGCACCCAGATGACGGGCTGGTTCCGCCAACCGCTGGAAAACGTCGACAGCCTCAAGGGCCTGAAAATGCGTGTGCCTGGCCTGGCCGGCAAGGTTTACAGCGAGCTGGGCGTAGCGGTGCGGCTGCTACCCGGTGGCGAGATTTTCCCGGCGCTGGAGCGTGGGGTGATCGATGCGGCCGAGTTCGTCGGCCCGTTCCAGGACCGCCGCATGGGCCTGCACAAAGCCGCGAAGAACTACTACACCACGGGCTGGCACGAGCCGACCAACGTCACCGAGCTAATCATCAACAAGAAGGCCTGGGAAACCCTGCCGGCCGACCTGCAAGCCATCGTGCGCATCTGCGCCCAGGCCTGTAATGCCGAGAGCCTGGCCTGGTCCGACGCGGTCAACGCTGACGCCCTAGAAGACCTGGTGACCAATGAGGGCGTGATCGCCAAGCCGCTGCCGGGCGACATCATCACCCGCCTGCGCGAGGTGACCAACGACACCCTGGCCAGCATGGCTGCCGCCGACCCAAGCACGCGCAAAGTGCACGATCACTTCATGGCCTTCCGCAAGAAGTACAGCACCTGGTCGGCCACCGGCGAAAAAGGCTTTATGGACCTGGGGGTGTGAGGCGATGCATGCCGTGATCAACCGCATCGAGCAGTTGGTCGAGACCCTGGGCGGCCTGGCACGCGGATGCGTGCTGGTGCTGGTCCTACTGGTGTCGGCCAACGTGCTGATCCGCTATGGCTTTTCCGTGAGCCCGGTGGCGTTGCAGGAACTGGAATGGTTCCTGATTTCGCCCATCGCGCTGCTCGGCATCGCCTATGTCCTCAAGCACCGCGCCGATGTGCGGGTGGACTTTATCTACGAGAAATTCCAGCCGCGCACCCAGGCGGCGGTGGACCTGTTCAGCGCCCTGTCCACCTGCCTGATCGGCCTGTTTCTAGCCTGGGTTTGCTGGCACTACATGATGCAGTCCTACGCCATCGGCGAAGGCTCGCCAGACCCCGGCGGCCTGCCCCATCGCTTCCTGGTCAAGGCCTTCCTGCCGCTGGGTTTTGCCCTGTTCGGCCTGCAAGGCATCGCTGACACCCTGCGCGCCATCAAAGGCCTGCTCACCCCCAACCCCGTACCTGAGGAGGCCTTGCCATGAGCCCCAATGAATGGCTGGCGATCCTGATGGTGTTCGCCTTTTTCTCAATGATGATGGTCGGCGTGCCGGTGGCCATTTCCCTGGCTGTGTCCGGTTTCGCCGCCGGCCTGATCGGCTTCGGCCCAATGCTGTTCAGCCTGCTGCCGGCGCGCATGTTCGGCGTGGTCAGCAACTACACGCTGCTGGCGATACCGCTGTTTACGTTTATGGGGGTGATGCTGGAGAAATCCAAAGTCGCCGAGGACATGCTGGAGACGGTCGGCCAGGCCATGGGCGGCCTGAACGGCGGCATGGGCCTGGCCATCGTGCTGGTCGGCGTGCTGCTCGGCGCCTCCACCGGCATCGTCGGCGCCACCGTGGTGACCATTGGCCTGCTGACCCTGCCAGTGCTGCTGCGCCGCGGCTACAAACCCAGCGTGGCCTGCGGCACCATCTGCGCATCGGGCACCCTGGGGCAGATCATTCCGCCGAGCCTGGTGCTGATTTTGCTGGCCGATATTCTCGGTGAGTCGGTGGGTTCGATCTTTGCCGCGGCCTTTATCCCCAGCCTGATGCTCGCCGGCGTCTACGTCGCCTACATGCTGCTGCTCGGCTGGCTGCGCCCGCAGTGGGTGCCGGCGATTCCAGCCGAAGAGCGCGCGCTGATCAGCCGTAAACAGCTGTGGAAGAACATCGCCAAATCGGTCCTGCCGCCGCTGCTGCTGGTGGTCTGTGTGCTCGGCTCGATCATCGGTGGCCTGGCTGCACCCACCGAAGCCGCGTCCATCGGTGCGCTGGGTGCACTGCTTATCGCTGGCTGCGCCGGACGCCTGAACCGTGACACGCTCAAGCAAACCCTGCACGGCACCCTGAGCATCAGCGCGATGATCTTCCTCATTCTGCTCTGCTCGCAGCCGTTCTCCCTGGCCTTTCGCGGCCTGGGTGGCGAAACCCTGGTGCATGACCTGTTCAGCCTGCTGCCGGGCGGCGAGCTGGGCGCAGTCCTGTTCCTCATGGTGCTGCTGTTCGTGCTCGGCTTCTTCCTGGAGTGGATCGAGATCTCCTACATCGCCCTGCCGATGTTCCTGCCAGTGTTCATGGGTTATGGCACCGACATGGTCTGGCTGGCGATTCTGGTCGCGCTGAACCTGCAGATGTCGTTCCTCACGCCACCATTCGGCTGGGCGCTGTTCTTCCTCAAGGGCGTCGCACCGCCAGGCATCAGCACACGGGACATCTACGTCGGCGCACTGCCCTTCGTTGGCCTGCAAATGCTCGCGGTGGCCCTGGTGTTCACCTTCCCGACCCTGGCGACCTGGCTGCCCAACGCCATCGGCTGGTAACCCTCACACAAGAGAACGCATATGGAATTTTTCTCTGCCTACAGCCCGCTGTGGCTGGCAGCGCTGGTCTGCGCTCTGCTGCTGACCGGCGCGGTGGCCGGCATCCTCGCCGGCCTGCTCGGTGTCGGTGGCGGTATCGTCATCGTGCCGGTGCTGTACCACCTGTTCACCCTGCTCGGCATCGACCCCGAGGTGCGCATGCACGTCGCGGTCGGCACCTCGCTGGCGGCCATCGTGCCGACCTCGATCATCTCCGCCAGGGCGCACTACAAACGCGGCGGGCTCAAGCCGGAGCTGCTCAAGCCGCTGATCCCCGGCACCCTGATTGGCGTGCTGATCGGCGCACTGCTCAGCGGTTATCTCAGCGGCCAGGTGCTGGCGGCGATCTTCGCGGTGATCGCCCTGCTGGTGGCGCTGAACATGGCGGTCGAGCGCAACCTGAGCCTGCGTGACGGCTTGCCCGGCCGGTTCGGCACTGGCGTGCTCGGGGTGTTTATCGGCAGCCTGTCGACCCTGATGGGCATCGGCGGCGGCACCCTCAGCGTGCCAATCCTCAATGCCTGCCGCACGCCCATGCATATTGCCGTGGGCACTGGCGCCGCCCTGGGTGTGGTGATCAGCCTGCCCGGCGCCCTGGCTTACCTGATCAACGGCCTGGGCGCGGACAACCTGCCCCCGGCGACCCTGGGCTACGTCAACCTGCTCGGCCTGGCCATGATCGTGCCGGTGACCATGCTGACCGCGCCCTGGGGCGCGCGCATCGCCCATGCCATCAACGCGCGCCTGTTGCGCCGTCTGTTTGCCCTGTTTTTGGCCCTGACCGCAGCCCGCATGCTGTTTGGCGCCTTTGCCCTCTGAGGATCGACCATGCTGAAAAGTACCCACGCCACCCGCGGCATTTTCGTCGCCCCTCATCACCTGGCCGCCCAGGCCGGCCGTGACGTGCTCAAGGCCGGCGGCAATGCCGTCGAGGCCATGGTCGCCGCCGCCGCGAGCATCGCTGTGGTTTACCCGCACATGAACGCCATCGGCGGTGACGGCTTCTGGCTGATCCACGAGCCGGGCAAGGCCCCGGTGGCCATCGATGCCTGCGGCAGCAGCGCGGCATTGGCGGATCGCGCGTTTTACGCAGGCCTGGAGACCATCCCCAGCCGGGGCCCGACGGCAGCGTTGACCGTCGCCGGGACCATCGGCGGCTGGGCCAAGGCCCTCGAAGTCGCTGCAAATTGGGGCACACCGCTGCCGCTGCGCGACCTGCTCGCCGAGGCCATCGGCCAGGCACGCAACGGCATCGTCGTCAGCCGCAGCCAGGCGCACCTGACGCGGGTCAAGTTCGAGGAACTCAAGAACGTACCGGGCTTTGCCGACGTCTACCTGAGCGACGGCCAGGTGCCCGCCGAAGGCAGCCTGATGAAACAGACGGCTTTGGGCGACACCCTGGCGCACCTGGCAGAAAAAGGCCTGGATGACTTCTATCGCGGCGAGCTGGCCACGCGCATGGCCGCCGAGCTGGAGCAACTGGGCAGCCCACTGCGCCTGGCCGATCTACAGGGCTATCAGGCCCAGGTGGTCACCCCGCTGCAGGTGCGTCTGGGCGACGCCACGCTGTACAACATGCCGCCGCCGACCCAGGGCCTGGCCTCGCTGCTGATCCTTGGCGTGTTCGAGCGCCTCAAGGTCGCCGAGGCCGAGGGTTTTGCCCATGTGCATGGCCTGGTCGAATCGACCAAGCAGGCGTTCATGATCCGCGATCGCGTGGTCACCGACCCACGCCGCGTGCCGGCCGACCCGCAAGGTTTTCTCGCCCCCGACAACCTCGACGCCCTGGCGGCGGCGGTCGACCGTGACAGCGCCCTGGAATGGCCGCGCCCGACATCACCCGGCGACACCATCTGGATGGGCTGCATCGATAACGAAGGCCGCGCGGTGAGCTTTATCCAGAGCGTCTACTGGGAGTTCGGCTCCGGTGTGGTGCTGCCGTCCAGCGGCGTGGCCTGGCAGAACCGTGGCATCAGCTTCTCCCTCGACCCGACCGCGCTGCAGGCCCTGGAGCCTGGGCGCAAGCCGTTCCACACCCTCAACCCGGCGCTGGCGCTGTTCGACGACGGCCGCGTGCTGAGCTACGGCACCATGGGCGGCGAAGGCCAGCCGCAAACCCAGGCGGCGGTGTTCAGCCGTTATCGCCTGGGCAGCGACCTGCAGGCCGCCATCACCGCACCGCGCTGGCTGCTGGGGCGCACTTGGGGCGACGTCAGCACCAGCCTCAAGCTGGAGAACCGCTTCCCGGCCGAGCTGGTCGAGCAGTTGCGCGCCGCCGGCCATGTGATCGAGGTGCTCGACGAAGCCTTCAGCGACACCATGGGCCACGCCGGCGCGTTGCTGCGCCACCCCAGCGGCGTGCTAGAAGGCGCTGCCGACCCACGTAGCGATGGCAGTGTCTGCGGCTTGTAAAAGGTTATTGCTACCCTGTGCAGGCCATAACGCACACCTGTAGGAGCCCCGCCTCGGGGCGAAGCGATTGCAGCCATCAGGTGCAATCGCTGGCGTACACCGAATTCGTCGCGGGCCGCGACGCCTACACGAAGCATCGGTGTCGTTCTGTGGGAGGGGCTTTAGCCGCGATTGATCTCGGCGACGCTGAAAACATCGCGGCTAAAGCGGAGCGCCGCCCGGCCCCTCCCACCCCGTCCACATGATGGTTGTCAGGGCACTAGGGCCTACGCGCGATAAAGTCGATTTCCACCAGCGCATGGCGCGCCAGCCCGGTGGTGCCGATGCAGGTGCGCGCCGGACGTTTGCCTTCGGGGAAATAGCTGGCGTAGACGGCGTTGAAGCGCTCGTAGTCGCCATAGAAATCGGTGAGAAACGCCCGCGCCGAGACCACGTTTTCCAAACCCAGACCCAGGCCTTTCAAGACCACCAGCAGGTTGTCGAAGGTCTTGTGGGTTTGCGCCTCGATGCCCTCGGGCAAAGGCGCGGATTCGTTGCCCGGATCAATTGGCAACTGCCCGGTGACGAACACCCAGCCGTCGGCTTCGCAGGCGTGGGAAAAGGGCGCAACCGGCGCCGGGGCACCGGCGAACAGGTGGTATTCAGGCAACGACATAAGCACTCCAGGGCTGATCAACGGGCACCGGCGCCACACTGCACCGGCCCCTGTGACCATACCTCAGAATACCGACCAGCCAATGCGTTCGCTGAGCAATTCCAGCGCCTTGATGCCGGCCAGCGAGTTGCCCGCTGCGTTCAACTCCGGTGACCACACACAGACACTGAACTGCCCCGGCACCACCGCGATAATCCCGCCGCCCACACCGCTCTTACCCGGCAGGCCGACGCGGTAGGCGAAGTTACCCGCCTCGTCGTACAGCCCGCTGGTGGCCATGATCGCGTTGACTTGCTTGCTCTGCCGCGCGCTGAGGATCTGCTGGCCGCTGTGCTTGCAGAAGCCGTCGTTGGCCAGAAAGCAGAACGCCCTCGCCAGGTCGGCGCAGCTCATGCGCAGCGCGCAGTAACTGAAGTAACTGCGCAGCACGGCCTCGACATCGTTGTGGAAATTGCCGAACGATTGCATCAGGTAAGCCGCAGCGGCGTTGCGTGCGCGGTGCTGGTATTCCGACTCGGCGACGTGGCGGTCCACCACGATCTGCGGGTTACCGGCCAGGCGCCGGACAAAATCGCGCATCGACAACACCGGCGCGGCAAAGCGCGACTGGTTGATGTCGCAGATCACCAGGGCACCGGCATTGATAAACGGATTGCGCGGCTTGCCCCGCTCGAACTCCAGCTGCACCAGGGAGTTGAACGGCTGACCGGAAGGCTCATGCCCCAGGCGCTGCCAGATGTTTTCCCCGGAATGCTCGATGGCCTGCACCAGGCTGAACACCTTGGAGATGCTCTGCACCGAGAACGGCGTGTGCGCATCGCCGGCGCAGTACAGCTCGCCATCGTTGCTGTACACCGCAATACCCAGCTGGTTAGCCGGCACCTCGGCCAGCGCAGGGATGTAATCAGCGACCTTGCCCTGCCCGATCAACGGGCGGACCTGGGCAAGAATTTCAGTCAACAGTGCTTGCATGTTCAGGCTCGCGAGCAACCCCGGACGGCGTCCGGGCACTGCCTGCTAGACGCGCGGCGCGCGCGACAAAGCACAGCGCCGCAAACCAGAGGGGTGTGCTGTGCGCACAAAATACTGCGCGCACAGTCGATGGGCCTAGACCTAAACAAGCCGCTCGGCGAGCACGGCAATGTGCTCCGGGCCAATGCCGCAGCAGCCGCCTAGGTGGCTGGCGCCGCGCGCACGCCAGTCGGCAGCCCACTGCAGGTAGCCCGGCGGGTCGAGGTCATCGCGCAGCGGGTCGAGGCCGTCGTTGGCGGTGGCTTCTTTCGGCTGCGGTGGGAAGGCGTTGGCGTAAGCGCCGATGGCGACCTGCACGCCCAGGCGGGCGAAGGTCTCGCGCGCGGCATCAATGGCCCCGCCGATCACTTCCGGCTGGCTGCAGTTGAACAGCAGCACCTCGACACCCAGCTCGGCAGCAATGGCAGCAGCCTCGGCCACCGGCTCACCAGAGCGCAGGCGCGGCACCTCGTCAGTGTCTTCATCCTGCAGGGTGAACGACAGCCAGAACGGTTTGCCGTCGGCCGGCAAGCCGGCGCGGATGGCGCGTGCTTCGGCCGTGGCGCTCTGGGTTTCCGCCAGCCACAGGTCGACATGGGGCGCGAGACCGGCCACCAGCGGGGCGAGCACTTCATTCACCCGGGCCGCGTCGAACAGGTCCGGACGGTAGGAGCCGAACAGCGGCGGCAGCGAGCCGGCCACCCGTGTTTTGCCACCCGAAGCCACTACGGCCTCGCGTGCCAAACGTCCTGCGGTATCGGCCAAGGTCAGCCCTTCGGCAGCAAACCGCGCCTCGCCGATATGGAACGGCACCACCGCATAACTGTTGCTGGTGATCACCTGCGCGCCCGCCGCAATGTAGGCCGCATGCACCGCCACCACCTGCTCCGGGGCCTCGCTCAGGGCCAGGGCCGACCATTCGGGCTGGCGAAAGGGCGCCCCGCGGCGTTGCAGTTCGCGGCCCATGCCACCGTCGAGAATGACTACCGAATTTGCGCTCATATGCTGCCTGCTTATATGTTTATGAAAAAAACTCACTATCAGAGCGTTCTCTATAACTATTTAATACGCCCGCCTCGACGCTCCACAACCACTTTCGTATCAGGGGATTCCCGTGAAACTGCACACGCTATTGGCCTTGGGCCTCACCGTACTGGCTACATCCACCCAGGCCCTGGCTGGCGCCACCCTGGATCGCGTCGAGAAAAACCAGGAAGTGGTCAGCGTGCTGATGGAGAGCTACCCGCCATTCTCCTTCCTGAATGAGCAGAACCAGCTCGACGGTTTCGACGTTGATGTGGCTAAAGCCTTCGCCGAGAAGCTGGGCGTCAAGGTGCGCTTCGAGACGCCGTCCTGGGACGTGATCGCCGCCGGCCGCTGGGGCGGCCGTTATGACATCTGCATCTGCTCGATGACCCCGAGCAAGGCGCGCGCCGAGGTCTTCGACTTCCCGGTGCAGTACTACGCCTCGCCGGCCGTGATCGTGGTGCATAAAGACCAGCAGGCCATCAACTCGGCCAAAGACCTGAGCGGCAAGAAGGTCGGCCTGGTCAGCGCCTCCAGCTACGAAAGCTACGTGAACAAGAACCTGGTCATCGAAGGCGCGGAAGACACCCAACTGGAATTCCCCTTCGACAACGTCCAGGCCGCACCGTACGACTCCGACAACGTGGCCTTCCAGGACCTGGCCCTGGGCGCTGGCGTGCGCCTGGACGCGATGATCACCAACCTGGTCAGCGCCCAGCCGCGCCTGGACCAGGACAGCCGCTTCAAGCTGGCCGGCGCGCCGCTGTACGCCGAGCCTAACTCGGTGGCCATCGAGAAAGGCGATGCCGAGTGGGACGCCAAGGTCCGTGCGGTGTTCGCTGAGCTGAAAGCCGACGGCACCCTCAGCGCCCTGTCGCAGAAATGGATCGGCGCCGACATCACCCAATGAGCCCCACCCCACAGTCGCCTCGCCCGGCCGAACCGCGCGAGGCCCCACTGGCCCGCCTGTTCGGCTTTCGCACCCGCCTGTACCTGACCTGGGCGGTGATGCTCGCGCTGTGCGTGGCGTTCTTCCTGACCTTCGACCTGAAGTTCTCGATCATTCAGGAGAAGCTGCAGTTCCTGCTCGGCCTGCAACTGGCGCCCAACGGCTTCTTGCAGGGTGCAGCGCTGACCCTGTTCGTCTGCCTCTGCTCGATCTTCGCCTCCCTAGCCCTGGGTTTTGCCACCGCCCTGGCGCGGCTGTCGAGCAGCGCCGTGGCCTTTGGCATCGCCAGTTTCTACGCCTCGTTCTTTCGCGGCACGCCGCTGCTGATCCAGATCATGCTGATCTACCTCGGCCTGCCGCAGTTGGGCGTGGTGCCGGGCGCGATCACCGCCGGGGTGATTGCCCTGTCGCTGAACTACGGCGCTTACCTGAGTGAGATCTTCCGCGCCGGCATCATCGGCGTGCCCAAGGGCCAGCACGAAGCCTCCCTGGCGCTGGGCCTGAAACCGGCGGTGATCTTCTGGCGGGTGACCCTGCCGCAAGCCATGCGCACCATCATCCCGCCGTCGGCCAACCAGTTCATCTCGATGCTCAAAGACTCCTCGCTGATCTCGGTGATGGGCGTCTGGGAAGTGATGTTCCTGGCGCAGTCCTACGGCCGCTCCTCGTACCGCTACATCGAGATGCTGACCACCGCCGCGGTGATCTACTGGCTACTATCGATTGGCCTGGAATTGCTCCAGGCCCGCCTCGAACGGCATTACGGCAAGGCCTACCTGAACGCGCGCTAACTGCCCACATTCGCAGCCCTATGCGGCCCCTGTAGGAGCGAATTTATTCGCGATGCTTTTGCTGTGTTCGCATAAACGGACAATTGCAGGCATGTGTAGGCGCCAAAGAAGCGTCCAGCCTTATATTCGCGAAAATGCATAACAGCATCGCGAATAAATTCGCTCCTACAGTCGCGTGTAGCGCTCAGCCCGCTAAAACTTCTCCGGCCGCAGCACTTCAACCTGCGACAGGTAACAGACCATCGCGTAATCCGCGTAGTACTGCGCCTGCAGATGGCTGGCGATACGTTCGGCCACCTCACGACTGCAGATGACCTCCAGGCGGATATTGCCCTCGGCCTCCCAGCCGGCGCTGCGCACGCCACGGCCACCGCGGCCACGGGCGTCGGAAATGGTCCAGCCGGGCGCGCCGAGCTGCTCCAGGTCGGTGACCAGTTTTTTCTCCAGCGCCGCTTCGGCGATGACGGTCAACAGGCTGCGGGTGTGTGCGTTCATCTCAAAGCCCCCAGGCGATCAGGCGCTCGCTCAGCGCCAGGTACAGCGGTATGCCGACCAGAATATTGAAGGGAAAGGTAATGCCCAAGGACGCCGTCAGCGACAGTGACGGGTTGGCCTGGGGCAGCGCCAGGCGCATGGCCGCCGGCACCGCAATGTAGGAGGCGCTGGCCGCCAGCGTCGCGAGCACCGCCGTGCCACCCAGGGACAGGCCGATAAAACGCCCCAGCAGCGCGCCAATCAACCCGCCCAGCAGCGGCATAAACAGGGCGAAGCCGAGTAAGCGCAGGCCGAACTGACGCAACGCGCCGAGCTGGCCGGAGGCAATCAGACCCATCTCCAGCAGGAACAGCGCCAGCACCGGTTTGAACATGCTGGTGTAGAACGGCTCCAGGGGTTTGATCGCCTCCTTGCCGGCCACCGCGCCGATGATCAGGCCACCGAGCAGCAGCATGATGCTCTTGCCCAGAAAGATCTCGCGGCCCAGCTCACCCCAGTGGGTGTCGCGGGCAATGCCTTTGGCCAGCAGAATGCCGACCAGAATCGCCGGGATTTCCAGAATCGCCACAAACAGCGGCATGTAGCTCTCGAAGGTCACGCCCTTGGCCAGCATGTACGCCACCACCACGGCGAAGGTACCAGCGCTCACCGAACCGTAGTGCGCAGCCACCGCAGCGGCATTGACCCGGTCGAAACGCAGCAGGCGCAGCACGGCGAACGCCAGCACCGGCAAGCTGATGCCCAGCGCCAGCACCCACGCCGCCTGCCCAAGCAGTTGCAGGCTGGCCTGGGCGGCTAACTCCACACCGCCGTGCAGGCCGATGGCGAGCAGGAGAATGATCGACAGGGTTTCATACAGCGCCGGCGGCAGCTTCAGTTCGCTTTTCAGCAACCCTGCGCACACACCGAAGACAAAGAACAGCACAACTGGATCCAGGCCCATTTTCACTCTCCGCAGCGTTAAGCGTTCACCTTGGAAACTCAAACTCGCAGTGCAGTCACAGGCCATCACCCCCGTCATTTGTGACAGGTTGTTGCCAATACCGCTAGCGCGTTACGCCGCCACGCTTGGCCACTTCCAACGCCCGGCAGGCGCTTTCAAGCGCTATCGCGACTAGAGGCCAGACGCCCTTCCCCTCCACAGAACGCGCCCCATGATTCGTGCTGCCGCACGGGGCCGTACGCCATGTGCACCGACCGAAGCTGCAGACGCTGGATGCGCGCGGCGCACCCTACTCTGCAACTCGCAATCGGCCATAAACAAAAAAGAGGCGCCGACACCGTCTAAAAGCCGGGCCGACGCCCCATGAGGTTAACCTTCGATTTCGACCAGCACTTCGCCTGGGTTGACCCGATCGCCTTTGGCCACGTGCACCGCTTTCACGGTGCCGGCAATTGGCGCCTGGACTTCGGTCTCCATCTTCATCGCTTCGCTGATCAACACCGCCTGACCGGCCTTGACCGTGTCGCCGACCTTGACCAGCACATCGACGATGTTGCCCGGCATGCTGGTGCTGACGTCGCCCGGCGCGCTGGCACTCTTGCGTTTGCTGCTGCCAGCGCCGCCGACGTAGTCGTTGAGCGCTTCGAACACCACCTCTTCAGGCATGCCGTCGATCGACAGGTAGAAGTGACGCTTGCCGTCGCCTTTTACGCCCACGCCGGTGATGTCCACGCGGTAGCTCTCGCCATGTACGTCGATAACGAACTCGGTTGGTACGCCCTCACCGCCCGCTGGCGCCACACCGCCGGCTTCCGGGATCGGCAGCAGGGCTTCGGGGGTCAGGGTGCCGGCGGCACGCTCCTCAAGGAATTTACGGCCGATGTCCGGGAACATGGCGTAGGTCAGCACGTCCTCTTCGCTGCTGGCCAGGGCGCCCACCTCGGCGCGTAGGCGCTCAAGCTCGGGCTTGAGCAGGTCGGCAGGGCGCACGTCGATGACGTCTTCATTGCCAATGGCCTGCTTGCGCAGCTCAGCGCTGATCTTGCCTGGCGCCAAGCCGTAACGACCTTGCAGGTAGAGCTTCACCTCGTTGGTGATGGTCTTGTAGCGCTCACCCGCGAGCACGTTGAACACCGCCTGGGTGCCGACGATCTGCGAGGTCGGCGTCACCAGAGGCGGGAAGCCGAGGTCTTCGCGCACCTTGGGTATCTCGGCGAACACTTCGTTGATGCGGTTCAGCGCGCCCTGCTCTTTGAGCTGGTTGGCCAGGTTGGAAATCATCCCGCCCGGAACCTGATTGACCTGCACGCGGGTGTCGACGCCGGTGAACTCGCTCTCGAACTGGTGGTACTTCTTGCGCACGGCATAGAAGTACACGCCAATTTCCTGCAGCAGCGCCAGGTCCAGACCGGTGTCATAAGGGGTACCGCGCAGGGCCGCGACCATCGACTCGGTGCCCGGATGGCTGGTACCCCAGGCCAGGCTGGAGATGGCGGTGTCGATATGCTCGGCGCCGTTCTCGATGGCCTTGAGCTGGCACATGCTGGCCACGCCGGCGGTGTCGTGGCTGTGGATAAACACCGGCAGCTTGATCTCGGCCTTGAGCGCCTTGACCAGCTCGCCCGTGGCGAACGGGGTGAGCAGACCGGCCATGTCCTTGATCGCGATGGAGTCGACCCCCAGCGCAGCCATGGCCTTGCCCTGGGCGACGAACGCGTCGGTGGTGTGCACAGGGCTGGTGGTGTAGGCGATGGTGCCCTGGGCGTGCTTGCCGGACTTTTTCACTGCGCGGATGGCGGTTTCCAGGTTACGCACATCGTTCATCGCGTCGAAAATACGGAACACATCGATGCCGTTGGCTGCCGCCTTGGCGACGAAGGCTTCGACCACGTCATCGCTGTAATGACGATAACCGAGCAGGTTCTGCCCGCGCAGGAGCATCTGCAGGCGGGTGTTAGGCAGCGCCGCCTTGAGCTGGCGCAGGCGCTCCCAGGGGTCTTCCTTGAGGAAGCGCACGCAGGCGTCAAAGGTCGCACCGCCCCAGACTTCCAGGGACCAGTAACCCACGCGGTCGAGCTTGTCGCAGATCGGCAGCATGTCTTCGGTGCGCATGCGCGTGGCCAGCAGCGATTGGTGGGCATCGCGCAAAATGGTGTCGGTGACGTGAATCTTCTGGCTCATCTCTTGTTCTCCTGACCCGGTGTCGCTCCGGGGCGCAGCATCCCGGCTTGCGCCGGTGCACGATTCGTCAAAGGTTGGCGTAGGCGGCAATGGCCGTGGCAATGGCGATGGCCAGGTGCGACGGGTTGCGCTTGATCGAGTACTGGGTCAGTTCCGGGTGGCTTTCCACGAAGCTGGTGTTGAAGCGGCCGCTGCGAAACTCCGGGTCGCGCAGGATTTCCTGGTAGTAAGCCGCGGTGGTCTTCACGCCCTGCACGCGCATGTCGTCCAGCGCACGCAGGCCACGGTCCATCGCCTCCTCCCAGGTCAGCGCCCAGACGATCAGCTTCAGGCACATGGAGTCGTAATACGGCGGGATGGTGTAGCCGGTGTAGATCGCAGTGTCGGTGCGCACGCCCGGCCCGCCGGGGGCGTAGTAGCGGGTGATCTTGCCGAACGAGGGCAGGAAGTTGTTCTTCGGGTCCTCGGCGTTGATCCGAAACTGCAGGGCAAAGCCGCGGTACTGGATGTCTTCCTGCTTGACCGACAGCGGCAAGCCGCTGGCGATGCGGATTTGTTCACGGACGATGTCGATGCCGGTGATTTCTTCGGTGATGGTGTGTTCCACCTGCACCCGGGTGTTCATCTCCATAAAGTACAGCTCGCCGTCTTCGGCCAGCAGAAACTCCACGGTACCGGCGTTCTCGTAGCCCACGGCCTGCGCTGCACGTACCGCCAGGTCGCCGATGTAAGCGCGCTGCTCGGGGGTCAGCTGCGGGCTGGGGGCGATCTCGATGAGCTTCTGGTTACGTCGCTGGATCGAGCAGTCACGCTCGTACAGGTGCACGGTGTTGCCGAAGCTGTCGGCGAGCACCTGCGCCTCGATGTGCTTGGGATTGACGATGCATTTTTCCAGGAAGACTTCCGCGCTGCCGAAGGCCTTGGTCGCCTCGGAAATCACCCGGGGGAAATTCTGCTCCAGCTCCTCGCGCGAGTTGCAGCGGCGAATACCGCGCCCGCCGCCACCCGAGGTGGCCTTGAGCATCACCGGGTAACCGATGCGATCACCCTCGGCCAGCGCCTCGGCAATGTCCGCCACGTTGCCTTCGGTGCCGGGGGTCACCGGCACGCCGGCCTTGATCATGCTGCGCCGCGCTTCGGTCTTGTCGCCCATGCGGCGGATCACCTCGGCCGACGGGCCGATGAACTTGATCCCCCGCTCGGCGCAGATATCCGCCAGCTCGGCGTTCTCCGAGAGAAAGCCGTAACCGGGGTGCAAGGCATCACACCCGGTCTCGACCGCCAGGTTGACCAGCTTGCGCGGGTTGAGGTAGCCAGCCAACGGGTCGGTGCCCAGGCCATAGGCCTCGTCGGCACGCTTGACGTGCAGCGCGTGGCGGTCGGCATCGGCGTACACCGCCACCGAGCGCACACCCATCTCGGCGCAGGCACGCACGATGCGCACCGCAATCTCGCCCCGGTTGGCGATCAGAATCTTCTTGATCACGGTTCAAATCCTTAGCACTGAGCTCTAGGTAGCAGGCCGGCAATGAACTACCGGACGCCTGGCTACCCTAGCCCTCTGTACGGATTAACCAAAATCAATAATTATTTGATAATGCATAAGTAATTACTTATGCACCCACCACGAGAGGATCCAAACGTGCGTAAAACCTTGTTACGCATGACATTACGCCAGCTCCAGGTGTTTCGTGCGGTCTGCGAACATGGCTCTTACAGCCGCGCAGCAGACGAAATAGCCCTGACTCAGCCGGCGGTCAGCCTGCAAATTCGCCAACTGGAAGCGCTGATCGGACAGCCGTTGTTCGACTATGTCGGCAAAAAGCTCTACCTGACCGAGGCGGCTGAAGCCTTGAAGCGTGCCGGCGGCGATATTTTCGGCCGCCTCGAGAGCCTGGATATGCAACTGTCCGACCTGCAAGGCTCGCTGCAAGGCCAGCTCAATCTGTGTGTGGAATCCAGCGCCAAGTACTTTATTCCACACCTGTTTGCCGAATTTCGCCGCAACTACCCGGAAGTCAGCCTAAACCTGACCGTGGTCAACCACGCCTTGGTGGTGCGTCGCCTGAGCCTGAGCCGCGATGACCTGATGATCATGAGCCAGGTCCCGCAGGACCTCGCGCTGGATTTCATGCCCTTTCTCAACAACCCGATCATCGCCGTGGCGCCGCCCGATCATCCGCTGTGCCAGGCCGACAGCCTGACCCTGCAAGACCTCACGGCCTACCCGCTGCTGATCCGCGAGACCGGTTCAGGCACCCGCCGCGCGTGTGAGGAGCACTGTCACCAGAAACGCGCGCACTTCCCCCAGACCCTGGAAATCGGCTCGCTGGAATCACAACGTGAAGCCGTGCTGGCCGGGCTGGGCGTGGCCCTGTTGCCGCGCCACGCCGTGCGCCTGGAGCTGCAGCACGGCTTACTGCGTGAGCTGCCCGTCGCCGAATTGCCGTTGCAGCGCAGCTGGTGCGTGGTGAACAGCCGTGGCCGGCGTCTATCGCCCGTGGCGCAGGCCTTCGTGGATTTCATTCGCAACGAGCGTGCGACCATCGCCCGCCTGGGCGAGCGCTTCCAGAGCGGTGCCACAGGCGTGACCAAGCCTGTGACGCAAGCGCCCTGAGACAGCGCAACGACGGCTGATGACTGTGGCCGCGGCCTGCATCGCCACTGACGCAGCCGATGCGTGGGCTTTCTTGACCGCAGCGTGTTTCAGGCCGCGCTGCGCGCACCCCAAGCGGCGGGCTTAAGCTCACCAGCAGAGGCTAACAAGTCGGGGTAATCGGCCAATTCACGCTCTAACCGGTACTGCTCGGCGTAGGACTCAATCGCCCGGCGATACGCCATGCGGCGCTGATCCTGAAGTTTACGGCGGGCTTTGGCATCAGGCTGTTCGTGTAACTGTGCGTCATCGAAGATACGAGGCATCTCGGTTCTCCCGGAGCGAGGACTTGGAGACCTCAGCATCCGGGCAGCAGATGACGTTTTGACGGCAGCTCCATGAAGCCTCGGTGACGCATGACGCTCACCAGGCTAGACGATGCGCTATGAGCCCTGGCGAGCTCGGCGCACGACGTCGACGGGCAGCAGCAGGGTGTCCAGCGCGACATCTACCGGCAGAGAAACCAGAAAGATCGGGCAAGCAAAGAATAGCCAGCACGCCGGCTCGCCGGCCAACCCGGCGGTCAGCTGGGTAGCAGGGTAAAAATCGGAGCGCCCGTCCGGCCCTAGCCTTGTCACCACGGTGCTGCACCCAGAAGCCAGACCCAACAGCACGATCAGCAAACCGCTCGCCATTCGCGCCTTCATCCATGAAAGCATGTGTCGTTCCTTTCGATCAGTCCTCGCTGTTACGCAGCGACTTGGGCGACAGGCGCAAGCTACGCAAACTGCGCTTCACGCTCTTGAGGTGGTTGACTAGGCTCGGCCCGCGGGCCATGGCCACGCCCATGGCCAGCACGTCGATCACCACCAGGTGGGCAATGCGCGAGGTCAGCGGGGTGTAGATCTCGGTGTCTTCCTGCACGTCGATGGCCAGGTTGACCGTGGCCAGATCAGCCAGCGGCGTCTGCCCTGGGCACAGGGCGATCAACGAAGCACCGGCCTCACGCACCAGGTTGGCGGTGATCAACAGATCCTTGGAGCGCCCGGACTGGGAAATGCACACCGCCACATCACCCGGCTTGAGCGTCACCGCGCTCATCGCCTGCATGTGCGGGTCGGAGTACGCTGCCGCGTTAAGCAGCAAGCGGAAGAACTTGTGCTGCGCATCCGCCGCCACTGCACCGGACGCCCCAAACCCGTAAAACTCGACGCGCTGCGCTTTCGAGCACAGGCCGATGGCATGTTGCAACGCCGCCGGGTCGAGCTTCTCGCGCACTTCGATCAGGGTGTGCAGCGTGGTGTCGAAAATCTTCAGGCTGAAGTCGGCGACCGAGTCGTTTTCATGGATCGCAAACTGGCCGAAGCTGGCGCCCGCGGCCAGGCTTTGTGCCAGCTTCAGCTTGAGGTCCTGAAAGCCGCTGCAGCCGATGGCGCGGCAGAAGCGCACGATGGTCGGCTCGCTGATACCGACGCTGTGCGCCAGGTCGGCCATGGAGCTGTGCATCACCGCCGCAGGGTCGAGAAGCACGTAATCGGCGACCTTGAGCTCCGATTTGCGTAACAGGTGACGCGACTGGGCGATGTGCTGCAACAAATTCACAAGATTAGGCTCGGTTGAAAGGTAACGATTCCATCGGTGGCCCGTTGCCGGTACAGGTACTCGGTTATCATCGAAGGCACACCGGGTTGTAGTGACCTTGTAGTTATACTACATGGCTGCTCGGCTCGCACGGCTAAACCGAGTCGGAGTTCCCGCTTTGAGCATTCCCTGTGACATGCTGGTCTTTGGCGGTACGGGCGATCTGGCCCTGCACAAGCTGCTGCCCGCCCTGTATTACCTGCACCGCGACGGTCGCCTGCATGCCGACCAGCGCATCATCGCCCTGGCGCGCCGACCCCACAGCCGCGCGGCTTTCCAGGCTCTGGCCGAGCGCCATTGCCGCGCCCAGGTCGCCCGTGCCGACTTTACTGAACCCCTGTGGAGCAGCTTCGCCGAGCGCCTCGACTACCTGGCCATGGACGCCAGCCAGAGCGCCGATTACGGTCGCCTGGCACGCCACCTGGGCAGCGATGATACGCGCGTACGGGTCTATTACCTGGCCACCGCGCCCGACCTGTTTGCGGATATCGCCACGCACCTGAACGTCGCCGGTCTGGCCGGGCCAAAAGCGCGCATCGTGCTGGAAAAACCCATCGGCCACTCGCTGGAATCAGCGCGGGAAATCAACGCCACCCTGGGTGCCGTGTTCGACGAGTCGCGGGTGTTTCGCATCGACCACTACCTGGGCAAGGAAACCGTGCAGAACCTTATGGCCCTGCGCTTCGCCAATGCCCTGTTCGAACCCGTGTGGCGCGCCGCGCATATCGACCATGTGCAAATCAGCGTCTGCGAAACCCTCGGCGTGGAAAACCGCGGCGCCTACTACGACAACGCCGGCGCCATGCGCGACATGGTGCAGAACCACTTGCTGCAACTGCTTTGCCTGGTGGCCATGGAGGCGCCCGTGCGCTTCGACGCCGAGGCGGTGCGCAACGAGAAGGTCAAGATCCTCGAAGCGCTCAAACCCATCACAGGCCTCGACGTGCGCGACAAGACCGTACGCGGGCAGTACACCAGCGGCCAGATCGGCGGCCAGGAAGTGCCGGCCTACTACTTCGAGAAGAACGTCGATAACGACAGCGACACCGAAACCTTCGTCGCCGTACAGGCCGAGATCGAGAACTGGCGCTGGGCGGGCGTACCGTTCTACCTGCGCACTGGCAAACGCCTGGCGCAGAAAACCTCGGAAATCCTCATCCAGTTCAAACCTGTGCCGCACCAGCTGTTCGGCAATGGCGAGGCCAATCAGCTGCTGATCCGTCTGCAACCCGAGGAGCGCATCAGCCTGCAACTGATGGCCAAGAACCCCGGCAAAGGCATGCACCTCAAACCGGTGGAGCTGGACCTCAACCTGGCCAACGCCTTCAGCACGCAACGTCGCTGGGCGGCCTACGAGCGTCTGCTGCTCGATGTGATCGAAGGCGACTCGACGCTGTTCATGCGCCGCGATGAAGTGGACGCCGCATGGCAATGGGTTGACCCGATTCTCGAAGGCTGGCACCAGCACTACCAGCGCCCGCGCCCCTACCCGGCCGGCAGCAACGGCCCCGAACAGGCCGAAGCGCTGATGGAACACCACCGTCGCTGGCACGATGAGCAGACTGGCGAGTAAGGCACGTGCGCAACTTCTTGCACACGCGCCTGTGGATAAGTCTGTGTACAGTTCGCCACATCCTCCTCCGCTACTGGCTTTAAAACCGCTGCGCAACTTCTTGCGCAGCACTGCGCAAGAAGTTGCTCACCTTTTGGTGAGTTATCGCACAGTGTGACTTTAATTCCATTATGGTCACGCTATCTGATTGATACATATGACTAATTTTTTACTGGCACGCTAATCGCTCTAAGCCTGACTCCCGGATCATTCACGATCCACGAACCAGGCAAGGAGAGCACTCATGCCAACACCCGCGTATCTGTCCCTCGAAGGCACCAAACAAGGTCTGATCACCGCTGGCACCTTCACCGAGGACTCGGTCGGCAACATTTTCCAGGAAGGTCATGAAGACCAAATTCTGGTTCAGGCTTTCAACCACCAGGTCATCATCCCGCGTGATCCGCAGTCCGGTCAGCCGACTGGCCAGCGTGTGCACAAGCCGCTGATGATCACCAAGGTCTTCGACAAATCCTCGCCGCTGATCTTCAACTCCCTGACCTCCGGTGAGCGTCTGTCCAAGTGCCGTCTGGAGTGGTACCGCACCTCCTCCACCGGTACTCAAGAGCACTACTTCACCATCGAGCTGGAAGATGCCGTGATCGTCGACGTGCAGTCGCGCATGCCGAACTGCCAAGACCCGAACATGTCGCACTTCACTCACCTGGAAGACGTGTACTTCACCTACCGCAAAATCGTCTGGACCCACGAAGTCTCCGGTACTTCCGGCTCCGACGACTGGCGTACCCCGATCTCGGCCTAAGCACTGGCTGAGTTCGCGTAACACCGCTTCGGCCAGGCATCGTCCTGGCCGTTGCATTTAAAGCATGCAGCCGCCAACCCGGACACAGCTTCTTCCTGCGCCGCTTACGTAAAATGGTGGGCGTATTCATGGATCGAAACACGAGGAACAATGAATGTTCGCTGCCGCCAACCAGACGCACTTCAGCCTGACCATCGAAGGCATCAGCCACGACCTGCAGGTGCTCGAATTCACCGGCCGCGAGGCGATCAGCCAGCCCTTCGAATTCAAGCTGGAGCTGGTCAGCGAGCGCCCCGATCTGGACCTGGAAAGCCTGCTGCACCAGGCCGCGTTTCTCGCCTTCGACCCTGCTGGGCATGGCATTCATGGGCATATCTACCGCATCGCACAAGGCGACTCCGGTAAACGCCGGACCCGCTACCACGTCACCCTACGCCCCCAGCTGGCGTACCTGGCGCACCGCACCAACCAACGGATCTTCCAACACCTGACGGTGGACAAGATCATCGGCCAAGTGCTCGAAGAGCACGGCATCCAGGCCAACGCCTACCAATTCCAACTCGGCTCGATCTACCCCGAGCGCGACTATTGCGTGCAGTACGACGAATCCGATCTGCACTTTATTCAGCGCCTGTGCGAAGAAGAAGGGATTCACTACCACTTCCAGCACAGCGACCAGGGCCATGTGCTGGTGTTTGGCGATGACCAGACGCCGTTCCCTAAACTGGCCCCCAGCGCCTACCAGCAAGACAGCGGCTTGGTCGCCGACGACCCGGTGATCAAACACTTCGGCGTGCGCGTGGAAACCCGCACCAGCCGAGTGACCCGCCGCGACTATGATTTTGAAAAGCCCAAGCTGCAGCTCGAAGCCGACGCCAAGAGCACCTTCACCCCGGACCTCGAGGATTACGACTACCCCGGCCGCTTCGTCGACCGTGAGCGCGGCAAGCACCTCAGCCAACGCGCCTTGGAACGTCACCGCCACGACTTCGAGCGGGCCCAGGGCAAGAGTGATCAGCCGCTGCTGGTCAGCGGCCACTTCCTCGCCCTCACCGAACACCCGCGTGCCGCCTGGAACGACCTCTGGCTGCTCACCGACCTGACCCACGAGGGCAAACAGCCCCAGGTGCTGGAAGAGTCAGTGACCAGCGATACCCAAGCCAGCGACGGCTTCACCCAGGGCTACCGCAACACCTTCAGCGCCACGCCCTGGACCGTGCCTTACCGCCCCCTGCTCAAGCACCCCAAGCCGCGCATCCTCGGCAGCCAGAGCGCTGTGGTCACCGGGCCTGAGGGTGAAGAAATCCACTGCGATAAATACGGACGCGTGAAGGTGCAGTTCCACTGGGACCGCGAAGGCCAGGGCAACGACACCACCAGCTGCTGGCTGCGCGTCAGCTCCAGCTGGGCCGGCGACCGTTATGGCGGCATCGCCATCCCGCGAGTCGGCATGGAAGTGCTGGTGACCTTTTTGGAAGGCGACCCCGACCAACCCCTGGTCACCGGCTGCCTGTACCACGCCGCCCACGTCGTGCCCTACGACCTGCCGGCGAACAAGACCCGCAGCGTCTTCAAAACCCTCAGCAGCCCCGGCGGTGGCGGCTACAACGAACTGCGCATCGAAGACAAAAAAGGCGACGAGCAGATCTACATCCACGCCCAGCGCGACTGGGACGAGAACATCGAGCACGACCAAAAAATTCGCGTCGGCAACGAGCGCCACGACACCGTCGAGGCCAACAGCTACAGCGAATTAAAAGCCGAAGAACACCGTACCACCCACGCCGACCGCAAGAGCGAAGTCAAAGCCAACGACCACCTGACCGTTGGCAACAACCAACACATCAAAATCGGCACCGGCCAGTACATCCACGCCGGCCAGGAAATCCACCTCTCCAGCGGCCTCAAAGTCGTCCTTGAGGCTGGCAGCGAACTGACCCTCAAAGCAGCCGGCAGCTTTATCAAACTCGACGCCGGCGGCATCACGATGGTCGGCCCGGTGATCAAATTCAACTCCGGTGGCGCACCGGGTAAAGGCTCAGGGGCAGCGCCGGTGTTGCCGGTTGCACCCAAGCCTGCCGATACCGCACCTGTGGGTGAAAAGACCGGCCAGGCCAACCTCAACCCGCTGCGAGCAAGAACGAGCCGAGGCGAACCAGGGCCGCAGAATTTGATCGTCGACGTGTGGGGCGACCCAACCTTGGGCGGCCAAGTGCAACTGCTCGACCCGGAGGGTGACGCATGAGTGAGCTAAAGGATCAGCCCATCGACCAGGGCACACGCAAGCGCACGGAGTACGACAACACCCGCCGCGCAAGGCTGGCGCTGAATATCGAGCGCAGCGATGGCGGCACGCTGCGAATCGTGATTGAAACGGATATGCGCAGCAACGAAGAAGAACCGGAGATCCAGCAGAACACCCTGCTCGCCGTGGTGCCCATGGCGCGTTTGCCGGGACATGACCAATACGATAAACCGCCGAAAGGGGCATTGCCCCGCCCTGGGCGCATCTATGTATTCCAGAATGGAAAACTGTGGCGAGAATTGGCCTGCGATGGCCAAGGCAACCTGGCCGATGTCGATGTGGCCCACTGGCGCGAGCAAGCGGCTCAAGGCAAGCCTGCGGACAACCGGGTGCCAGTAGGCAAGCCCCTGGCGTTAACGCTAGTCCCCATGCTACTCAAAGGCCGCTTTGTCGGCGATCAATACGCTATGGCCTACAGCGAAATGGCCTGGACCTGGGAGTACATTACCTGGCTGGAGGCCAACAGCAACCGAGTGACGAATCGCAGCCAGAACCTCTCGCCGGCCTGGTCGGCAGCGGTAGTTGGAGGCAAATACTGGAAGCCGACCCAGACCATGCCGGCCATTGTGATCGACACACAAGTCGAGGGTTTTCGAGCCCGTGACTTCAGCATCGAAAGCACCCTCGCGGACCCAGCCGTCTTTACCCCATCGTTTGCCGCTTTCGCTGACACGGAATGGGTTATCAAGCTGCAGCGCACCCAGGAGCAATTAGCCGCTGCTCAGCAAGGAGAACAGCCATATCCATTGCCTGTACTGGAAGCGGGACAAGATGTACTGGCGGAAAAGAAGTTGCGCGGTTATCCCCAGCTCGCTGGTTTTATGCTTGAGGACCCCCTGTTTGCCTTGCGTCATGCCACCGCTCAGGCACGCCTGGCCGAGGCTTATTTGCTATCCCTCAACGCCCTGATCGCCGACCGCCCAAATGGTCGTTATGCACAGGTCGTTTACAGCACAGTGATGCGCCCAGGAAAGAACCCTCTGGCAAAATTCAACGACCTGATCGACAAACCGAATTTGTTGCAAACCGTATTCGAGGATGAACGCAGAGCAGCACGCAACTATCTCGCGCACGTTCTCAAGCAACTGATTGCGCTGTTTGAAAAGCGCCTGGATATCTTCGCTGCGGACTGGTTCTTTAGCCATGACGAGCGCTTGTTGGAACCCTACGCCTGGTTAACCGAAGCGCTGGATGCACTCAATAAAAATCCTGCGCAATGTGATGCCCTCTGCCATGCGTCAACCAACCCTGATCTTGAAGCCAGTATTGATCGGCTGACCCAAGCACTGTTACAAGCCAAACATCCCCTGACCCGCAGGATGCTCGCCAATGCGGATGGCGAATTGCCTGAGGCTGCCAAGCGCCTACAGGTGCTGTTGTCACAAAAGCGCGAGCCCGACCCTGCACGCTTAGGCCTGAGTACCCTGCTGCAGACAGCCACTATTGATACTGGCAGCACCGACACGCTCTCCCTATACAAGAATATGACGGCCCTGGTCGGCGATTTTATGGACCTCTTTGGCACCGCCGTCGGCACCCAACTCAACCGTCTCAGTGTCAGCCTGGTCAATATAGAGCTATCCCGGCTGTTCACCCCCGCCTTTGGCGTGCTCGAAAAACTCTCACCTTCCTGGAAGGGCCTCAAACTGATGCCCAAGGGCGATGCCACAGCCCAAGGCTGGGTGATTCTGGGCGTTGAGGGCGCAGGCCTGAGGCATGGCCTGACGCTGGAAGAGCGGCGCACATTGACCCGCAAGAACTATCGCTACGCCACCCTGCACGACAAGGCCGGCAACCCAATTGGCTCGACCAGCCCGCGGCTTGCCGGACGGCAGTTGCAGAACCTTGGTCGTATCACCGTGATCGCCGCCCCGGCGGATCACCCCCAGGTGCACAAGCTCAGCGCCTGGAAGCTGCAGGCCAACCGCACTATCCAGGCGACCATGGAAACGCCAGCGGTGCCCTTGGTGGCGGTGGTCTGTGCGATGTTTAATTTGCAGGCGCAGATAGTGGGGATGAGGGGATTAAAGGAGGAAGCCGGGGATGGCCGTGCTAGGTACTCCCTTGGTTTTGTAAGCGCCAGCATTGATCAGGTCGTTGCATTGGGCGCGCTAACTAAGCCGATACTGGGGGCTGAAAATGGTTTGGTGAACGCCCTTAATAAGCCGCGCTTCGATGTCGCGAAGATTTCTACCCGCTGGGCCGCCAACCTGTATGAGCAGACCGGCAGCACCAAGCTGCCAATATTACGAATAGCATCGGGCTGGGCGATGGTTTTTACCACAGCACTCACAGCTTGGGATGCTAAACGCGCGTGGCACCAGGGCGATCATGATGCCGCGCTGGCCTACGGTTTGGCGGCTGCCGGCGGTGCAGCCTGGACGGCTTATGCCTGGGGCATGGCCATCAACCCCTTTGTACTGGTTGCTGGCGGGGTGTTGTTTATTGGCGGCAGCATCCTAGCCAACTGGCTGGTCGACAGCGATGCCGAGGCATTGCTGAAAAACGGCCCGTTCGGCCGCGATCACGGCCAGGTCGGTTTTCTCGACAGCCTGCTGGGTGACGATCAGCGCTTCGCCCACCTGCAAGAGCCGCAGGTGGCTTATACCCAGTTACTCGGCATTCTCGGCAGGCCGGTGATCCAGGTCGCACGCCTGGAAGCTTGGCGCGCGCAAGCAACCCCTGAACACAGGGCTTTAATGCAGGTTATCGAAGCCGAACGCCAGGCCAGCGCCCCTGACAGCCGCTGGAGTTGCCCTAACCCGGCCCTACAGGCCTTTGAAGACGAGGATTGGGTGCTGACCGTGCACTCGCCATTGTTGGCCATGTTCCGGGGGGAGCATGATTTTCAGCTATTTGCCGAAGAGCAGCTCGCTGTACTGCCGCGCACCGGCGTATTCAATGTGGAGCGTGTCGAGCGCCGCGGCATCGACAGCCCCAAGCTGAGCGCGCTGGCATTGGACGAAGGCACCCTGCTCTATGTGCTGCCCCGTCAGTTTCCCACCATGCAACTGTCACCGCTGCAGCGCTATCACAACAGCGTCACCCAGCGGCTCAAGGTCAGCGCCCAATTTCACCTGGGCCAATCGGGCAGCAGCACCCATGCGCTGGTCTTGCCGCAGCCCAC
>LNFM01001448.1_pt1 | contig 53823 bp, 38 predicted proteins | sample 596031 | NCBI WGS metagenome assembly LNFM01 (sample SAMN04254537, study PRJNA301005) | activated carbon metagenome | isolation source: dual media filters at the Ann Arbor, Michigan drinking water treatment plant | place: USA: Ann Arbor
TGCCGATGTCCTCCTGCCTGCATGGAATTACACGGTTCTACCAAATTTGAACTGGCAAAAAGGGGAAGTTATTTCGTAGGCGTTCCTTAGCGCCACTATGGTCAACGAGGTTGCTGCGCTACTTGCTTAGGCCTCGTCTAGGGCGAATGAGAACACTATGGCGATACCATTCCAGTTAAAAAGGCCTTGGGGTCAGATACCGTCTTGAATTGCAAGCATGTTGATAGCATTGTTACATCAAACGGCTTTCCTGATTTCACCACGCCGTAGATCAGATGCGTGAGCTTGCACATGGTGGTGCCCACCACCACCTTCGGTGCCAACCCATTCACTTTCATTCGCGCCCCACAAAAACGCGCAGGATTGGGTTATAGCGCAACGCCACCCACCCCGGCATGTACAAAGCTTTGCGCAATGCCGCATGGCCGGATCGCGAGGTCATCGTGCGCCCTCCGACCAAACTCCCCAATTGCTGATGACGCAGGCATATTCCGATGAAGGTCGCCAGCGCCTTTGCCACCGTGACCTCGCCAATGCCCGGAATGCCACCTCTGTCAACCTTTGCTGCTCAAGGCATCCCTTTTTAAGGTACACTCGCATCCATGACTAAAAAACCCCACAACAACGCAGACGGCACCACCGCGCGCCACACCCACATTCAGCAAGCCGCTGAACTGCTCGACCTGATTCTGAACAACAGCACCCACCCGGCCGACAAGCACATGGAAAGTTATTTTCGTGAACACCGCAACATGGGTGTGCGCGATCGTGGATTTGTGGCCGAGGCGGTGTACGGCTGTTTGCGGCGGCGGCGCTTTCTGGAATATGTTGCAGGTGAGGGGGCATCGCCGCAGATGCTGGTGTATGTATACCTGCTCGCCACCCAGGGTTGGAGCGCCCGCGCGCTCACTGATGTTGGCATGGCCGACGCGAATACCCTGGCCACACGCGTGCGCACTCTCGATAAAAATGCCTTGCCACTAGGTGTGCGCACCGATTTTCCCGATTGGCTGATGGAGCGTTTGCTTACACAACTCGGCGAAACCGAAACCGTGGCGCTGGCTGATGCGCTGAATCAACCCGCCACGCTCGATCTGCGCGTCAACACACTCAAGGCAGACCGCGATAGCGTGGCGCAGCGTCTTGCCGACGACGGCTTTCCTGTCGAACTCACACCCTATTCTCCGCTCGGCCTGCGCCGCCGCGAACGTGTGCCGCTGTTCAACACCCCCAGTTTCAAGGAAGGGTTGTTTGAAATACAGGACGAGGGCAGTCAACTGGTGTGCCTGCTGCTCGAAGCCAAACGGCGCGAAATGGTGGTGGATTTCTGCGCCGGTGCTGGCGGCAAGACCTTACAGATTGGCGCGTTGATGGCTAACACCGGTACCTTATACGCCTTCGATGTTTCACAAAAACGCCTCGACGGCCTCAAACCACGCATCAAACGCGCCGGGCTGGACATTGTGCGCATGGTCACCATCGCGCACGAACGCGATTCACGCGTACAACGCCTGCAAGGAAAAATTGACCGCGTGCTGGTCGACGCCCCATGCACCGGCACCGGCACACTGCGCCGTAATCCCGACATTAAATGGCGCACTGTAGATTTACCAGAGATCAACGCGCTGCAACAACGCATTCTCGCCGCCGCCGCGCAGATGGTGAAACCCGGTGGTCGCCTGGTGTATGTAACGTGCAGCCTGCTTAAAGAAGAAAATGACGACGTCATCAATGCTTTTCTCAGCCAGCATCCCGACTTTCACAGCCTGCCCGCCGCGCAGATTTTAGCGCGGCAACAGGTGACGCGCGCAGATGCGCTGATAACAGGTGACGATCATGCGCTACGGCTTTATCCACACCGGCATGGCACCGATGGCTTTTATGCGATTGCGCTGGAGCGGGATGCCATAAAAGAAAAAAGCACGCTGTAACTTGCGTGCTTTGAAAGTAATGCTATTCTGGTTCTCCTGGCCCTGCCTTGCGGTGGCTGCTCCTGCCACCGCAAGGTTGACTCATTGGCGTCCGGCGGGATCCTTACCAACCTGTTAAATGCAATCCCGTTTTTTGCCTTGGCGCCGTGCATATCCATATGGCGCCTGTAATGTTCCCTACTGTTATTTACCTTACCTTAAAATCAGTAATTTTAATTACATCATTATGTGCATCTTCATTGCCGGTATTCGTCCCGCAGAATACACCGCGTCGGGTTTTGCGAGATCGCTGTATGTCGGATGCAAATTTTCCGGGCAACATTAACATTTCATCACTCCTGCTCTAGCGGCCTTCACTAGAGGCCATACAGCATTGCCAAATTTCACAGCCTTGACTAAACAGTTAGCGCTTAGTAGGCAAGAAATTTATTCCCTTCAGGCCGTGCCAGAATAGCGCCGCCACATGTCAATCAAGTTGCAGTAATATGAATTGTTTGTTACAGCGCCACAGCAGACAGATCTGAGCCGGGGATTCAAGCCTGTCCATTAATTATTTTAGCTATTCACATCGAATGTTGCGAGCTTCGTGACGCCTGGCTTCGTAGCTCCCGCAACTATCCATCATCCCACATGGATTACTCTTTTCCCTTCAGCAACGACTTGAGATCAGCAAAGGGGTTGTGGGTGGCGGTCGCGGCGGATTGCCGGGCGCTGGATTTCGCGGGACTTTGCCGGGAGGCTTCGAGGTGGCGGGAATGTTCATTGTCGTGGCAGTAGACGCACAGCAGTTCCCAGTTGCTGCCATCGCTGGGATTATTGTCGTGATTATGGTCACGGTGATGCACAGTGAGTTCTTGCAGGTTCACGCGGGTGAATTCGCGGGTACAACGGCCGCAAATCCACGGGTATTGTTTGAGCGCCTGTTCGCGGTAGCCTAGTTCTCGTTGCGCGCTGTTGCGCTGCGCCTCGGCGACGATCTGGTCCAGCTTGTCGTTTTTGGGATTGGGTGGCATATGTCATCCTCGTGAGTTTTACAAACTATAAAGCGCCTTGGTCCAGTCTGCAAACAAAAATTCATCTGAATGTCATGCTTCTGCAATGTGCGCATATAATATTATGCTGACACGCCGCTCTACTCAAACAGTACCAAGGAGAAGAAACATGTCAAAATTTGCACGGATTCCGATATGGTTTACATTCTTGCTGGTAAGCGCTACTTTCCACACAGTATTTGCCGCCGACAGCCATTCCCACGAACACCACGATGAGGATGATATGGCATTGCGCGAGTTAGCCGCGCAACCCACCGAAGATCACCACACGCCACCGCTTGCGAACGTTGCCTCACGACTGCATGTCAAGATTTTCAGCATTAACGATTTCCACGGCCAGTTATCCGCCGGACGCCGCGTCGGCAACCGCCCGGTAGGTGGTGCGGCGGTATTGGCGGCTTATTTAAAAGCTGCGCAGCAGGGCATGGAAGAGCAGACGGTTATTGTCCATGCAGGCGATCATGTCGGCGCCTCGCCGCCAGCGTCGGCCTTGTTGCAGGATGAGCCTTCCATCAGTTTTTTAAACCTTCTGGCAAACAAGCATTGCCGTGATAAAAAGCCACGGCGTACGCGTTGCAATATGGTGGCGACATTAGGCAACCATGAGTTTGACGAAGGCAAGGATGAGATGCTGCGCCTTATTGAAGGCGGCAATCACGCTAACGGCCCCTTCCTGGAAAACCCTTACCAGGGCGCGCGTTTTCCTTATGTGTCGGCAAATGTGGTGGACACCGCCACGGGCAAACCCATTTTGCCGCCTTATGTGATCAAAAAAATCAAGGGCATACCGGTTGCATTTATTGGCGCGGTGTTGAAAGAAACGCCCACCATTGTGACGCCCAGTGGCGTGGCTGGCATTTCGTTTCTCGATGAAGCCGATGCTATCAACAGTTATATCCCCAAGCTTAAAAAGGCGCATGTACGCGCCATTGTGGTGTTGATCCATCAGGGTGGCCGCCAAACTACTTATCAAGGAAGCACCGCACCGAATGCTGCGGCCGTTGACGGCAACATTGTAAATATTGTGTCGCGGCTCGACGATGAAATTGATGTGGTGGTGTCGGGCCACGCACATTCTTTCACTAATGCGTTGCTAAAGAATCAGCATGGCAAAGAGATCTTGGTGACGCAGGCGTTCTCTTCCAGCACCGCCTATGGTGATATTGATTTGCAAATTGATCGCGCTACACGCGATGTCGTCAGCAAATCCGCCGCGATTATTACCACTTATGCCGATGCTGGGCCAGGCCTCGCCCCGGATACAGATGTTGCTCTATTGGTGAAACAGGCCGAAGACAAGGTAGCGCCGCTGGTCAATCAGGTGATTGGTGAAACGCCGTCAGATATTGTCAGGACACAAAATGCTGCGGGTGAATCGGCGCTCGGTAATTTAATCGCCGATGCGCAACGCGCCGCCATGAACACAGATTTTGCTTTTATGAATCCGGGTGGCATACGCGCCGATATTTCCGCGGGCTCCGTGACCTGGGGCGAACTGTTTGCGGTGCAGCCGTTTGGCAATAGCCTGGTAAAAATGGAGCTGTCTGGCCAGCAGATCTATACCCTGCTTAATCAACAATGGCTTGACCAGCCCTTCCCGAGAATCATGCAAATCTCCGGACTCAGCTACACTTGGGATAATAACCGTGCGGTGGGAGATCGCATCGTGGAAGTGCGCAAGAACGGTGTGCCGATCGTGCTGGCAAACACCTATACCGTAACAGTAAATAGCTTTATGGCTGCGGGTGGTGATAATTTCTCAGTACTAACGCAGGGATCCAATCAGGTCGGCGGGCCTATTGATCTGGATGCGCTGATTGCCCACATCCAGACTTTACCGCAACCGTTTTCAGCGCCGCCACTGGGGCGTATTCAACGATTGAATTAATATTTCTGACGCGGCGTCATTTCGAGCGCCAGCGAGAAATCTTTTGCTGCCAGTTTTTATATGATCAGCGAGGCATTAAGATTTCTCCCTTCGGTCGAAATGACAAAAAAAACAATTTCCACGTCAGTTTCTCAAGCATACTCTGCCAGCACTTCCAGAAACTTCGCGCCATAATGTTCAAGTTTTTGTTTGCCAATACCGGGAATAGTGGCAAATTGTGACAACCGCGCCGGGCGTTGTTCGAGCATTTCCAGCAGCGTGGCGTCGTGGAAAATCACGTAGGGCGGCACGCCTTGTTCGCGCGCCAGCTCCATGCGTTTATTTTTGAGCGCCTGCCACAAGGCTTGATCTTCGGGTGAATCAAACTGGTATTTATTTTTGACGCTTGCTGTTGTTGTCGCTGAGGATTTTTTACTGCGCGGCGCGGGGTCTTTGCGTAACGCGATGGTTTGTTCGCCGCGTAGCAGCGGACGGCTGTCGCTGGTGAGGCGCAATCCGCCGTGACCGGCCATGTCTACGGTGAGCATGCCGGCCGCGACCAGTTGCCGGTAAATGCTGCTCCATTGTGTCTGGCTGAATTCTTTGCCGATGCCAAAGATGCTGAGTTTGTCATGGCCACAGCGTTGCGCCGACTCGGTAGTTTTAGCCAACAACACGTCGATGAGATGCCCGACACCGAAGCGTTGTCCGGTGCGATACACACATGACAGCGCCATTTGCGCGGCCACCGTGCCGTTCCAGGTTTGCACTGGCGACAGGCAGTTATCGCAGTTGCCGCACGCAGCGGTAGTCGCTTCGCCAAAATAATTAAGCAGCACTTGCCTGCGGCACAAGGTGGTTTCACAAAAACCCAGCAGCGCGTCGAGTTTTTGCTTTTCCAGATGTTTGCGCTGTTCGTTGGCTTCGCTGCCATCCACCATCTGCCGCAGCATGATGACATCGCCCAGGCCATAGGTCATCCAGGCATTGGCGGGCAGGCCGTCACGTCCACCGCGCCCGGTTTCCTGATAATAACCTTCCATGCTTTTCGGTAAATCAAGATGCGCGACAAAGCGCACGTTGGGTTTGTCGATGCCCATGCCGAACGCCACGGTGGCAACGATAATCACGCCTTCTTCGCGCAAAAAACGCTGCTGGTGCGTGTGGCGCACCGCGCTCTCCAGCCCGGCGTGATAGGGCAGCGCGTTCCAACCTTGTTCGGTGAGCCACTGCGCGGTTTCATCAACACGTTTGCGCGACAGGCAATAAATAATGCCGGCGTCACCGCGATGCTCGGCTTCGAGAAACGCCAGCAGTTGTTTGCGCGCGTTGGCCTTCTGCACGATATGGTAACGGATGTTGGGACGGTCAAAGCTCGAGACAAACTGCTGGGCTTCCTTCAGCCCGAGACGCTCGACAATTTCGCTGCGGGTGGGCGCGTCGGCGGTGGCGGTGAGGGCGATGCGTGGCACTTGCGGAAAGCGTTCATGCAGCACCGAAAGCTGCAAATATTCAGCGCGGAAATCATGTCCCCATTGCGACACGCAATGCGCTTCGTCAATGGCAAACAGCGCGACATTGATGCGTTCCAGCAGTTGCAAAAAGCGCGGCGTCATGAGCCGCTCGGGCGCCACGTACAGCAGATCCAGCTCACCGCGCAGCAGGCGCTGTTCCACCTGGGTGGCGGTGTAAGCGTCGAGGCTGGAATTGAGCAGCGCCGCCTTCACGCCCAGTTGCAACAGCGCGTCCACCTGGTCTTGCATCAGCGCAATCAGCGGTGAAATCACAATGCCGGTACCCGGCCGCAGCAACGCGGGAATCTGGTAACATAGCGACTTGCCGCCGCCTGTAGGCATCAGCACCAGCGCATCACCACCGCCCAGTACCTGCTCAATAATCGCGCCTTGATGGCCGCGAAATTCGCCATAGCCAAAAATTGTACGAAGGGTATGCAGGGCGTCCGGATTCATGGGAGGTATCATACCATCTGAAACCCCCTCACCGATAACCTTAAAAAAATATTTGTCTTTATAAATCAAGGCTTTTGAGCATGGGCATGTCTGCGGTTCATGGAATTAAATTTAGAATAATCAATATCTTAAACACACCCCCTGCACTTGCACGGGGTGTGGATAACTTTTTTCAACGGGTATACACTCCGTGCTTTTAAGGTAAACCAATGATGATGTTCCGCAACGCCTGTTCAGGAGATCTTTAGTGGGTTCGTCCGTGTGGCCACAGTGTCTCGAACGCTTGGCGAATGAGCTTACGCCGCAACAATTCAATACCTGGATCCGGCCGCTGCATGCCGTTGAGGAGGGTGCTGCATTGCGTCTCCTGGCGCCCAACCAGTTTGTGCTGGACTGGGTGCGCGAACGGTTCACGCCCTTGATTAACGGTATTCTGTCTACCTGTAACACTGAAAACCCCCATCAACTGATTTTCGAAATCGGCAGTGCCGCCGCTGTTCATCCACGGGGCCGTGGCGACATCGCGGCAACTGGTCTAACCCGCGCCGTCACTGGCACGGCGGTACGGGTTGCATCACCCAAAAAAGGCTTCCTGCGCAAAGAACTGCACGCGGATATTGATCACTTCAGCAACCTGCGCCGCGAGTTTACCTTTGATACCTTTGTTGCCGGAAAATCCAATCAATTGGCGCGCGCCGCGTCGATACAGATCGCCGAAAATCCCGGCGGCGCTTACAACCCGCTGTTTATTTACGGCGGTGTCGGCCTCGGCAAGACCCATTTGATGCACGCCGTCGGCAACCTGTTTGTGCAGCGGAATCCCGCCACCAAAGTGGTATATCTGCACTCCGAACAGTTTGTTGGGGACATGGTGAAAGCGTTGCAACATAACACCATTGACGAGTTCAAGCGCTATTACCGCTCCGTAGACAGCCTGCTGATCGACGACATCCAGTTTTTTGCCGGCAAAGACCGCTCACAGGAAGAGTTTTTTCATACGTTTAATTATTTGATGGAAGGACAGCGGCAAATTATCATGACCTGTGACCGCTATCCAAAAGAAGTGAACGGGCTGGAAGAGCGGCTTAAATCACGTTTTGGCTGGGGGCTGACGGTACATATTGAACCACCCGAACTGGAAACCCGGGTGGCGATCCTGATGAATAAGGCCGAACAAATGGAATGTACATTGCCCAATGAAATAGCTTTTTTCATTGCCAAACGCATCCGTTCCAATGTCCGTGAACTCGAAGGCGCGTTACGCCGCGTACTGGCCAACGCCCGCTTTACCGGCAAGCCGCTGACGCTGGATTTCGCCAAGGAAGCGTTACGCGATTTGCTGGCTTTGCAGGATCGTCTGGTAACCATTGAAAATATCCAGAAAACTGTAGCCGAATACTATAAAATCAGGGTGGTGGATCTGCTCTCAGAACGCCGTACGCGCTCGCTGGCAAGACCACGCCAGTTAGCCATGGCGTTGTCCAAGGAATTAACCAAACATAGCCTGCCCGAGATCGGTAGTGCGTTTGGTGGCCGGGACCACACCACAGTGTTGCATGCGCACCGTAAAATAGCTCAATTACGTGAAAGTGATAAGCATATTAGTGAAGATTATTCTAACCTGTTAAGAACCCTGTCAACATAATGTTAACAAACTGTGGATATTTTTTTAAAATCCATAAAATAATTAGTTATTAACAAACCATCCACAGCTTTACAGGGGTGATACCAAGTACTTAACAGCCTGTTTATACTTAGGCTAACATATTGTAAGTAAACAAAATATCATGGTTATACACGGTTTTTTAGAAGCTAATAACAGTAATAATAAATATATTATTTAGGTAATTAATAATATGAAATTCTCAATACCCCGCGAAAATCTTTTAAAGCCCCTGCAACTCGTCGCCGGCGTAGTGGAACGTCGACAGACTTTGCCGATACTCTCTAATGTCTTGCTGAAAGCCAGTCAGGAGGGCTTATCGATCATTGCCACTGACCTTGAAATTGAAATGTCAGCGCGTACTTCATTCGACTGCTCTGCTGAAGGCAGCGTGACACTGCCCGCACGCAAGTTCATTGATATTTGCCGTGCTTTGCCCGAACAGGCGCTGATTGAAATCAGCACCGAAGGTAACGCCGAAGAATCCGGCGGGCGCGCCGTGATGCGCTCGGGCAAAAGCCGCTTTGTATTATCGACACTGCCAGCGGCGGAGTTTCCCAATATTGGTTCGTTTGAAAACCTGCTCCAGTTTTCCATATCCCAGACTGCGCTGAAAACGCTGATCAGCAGCACCAGTTTTGCTATGGCGCAACAGGATATCCGTTATTACCTGAATGGCTTGTTGCTGGAAGTGGCGAATGGCCGCGTGCGTGCCGTGGCCACCGATGGACATCGTCTCGCGCTCAATGATGCGAGCGCTGAAGTCAAGGTAAGTGAGGCGCAGCAGATTATCCTCCCGCGCAAAGCCGTGAATGAGCTGTCGCGCTTGCTGGATGATTCCGATAGCCCGGTGGACGTGCAGATTGGCTCTAACCACATCCGGCTTGCAACGCCGATGTTGAGTTTCACTTCTAAATTGATTGATGGCCGTTTCCCTGATTATCATCGCGTTGTACCGCAAAACGGTGACAAGATAGTGACCAGTGACCGGGAAATTCTCAAGCAGGCGCTGGTGCGTACCTCGATCCTGTCCAATGAAAAACACCGCAGCGTGCGCTTGATGCTCACCAAAGGCAGTTTGCGCCTGTTCGCCCATAACCCTGAGCAGGAACAGGCTGAAGAAGAAGTGGCGGTGGATTACAACGGTTTTGATATTGAGATTGGATTTAATGTCAATTACATGGTTGACGCCTTGTCGGCCATCAGCACGTCGCACATCCGCTTGATACTCACCGACCCGAATAGCTGCTGCCTGATTCAGGGAGTGGGTAAAGAAGATTGCAAGTATGTGGTTATGCCGATGCGGCTGTAATCATCAGACCCGTGGGCATGGAAATGTGCCCACACTATCAAAGGCTTCCTTAATCTCTTATGAGCCTTTCCTCTCTTCATATAAAAAACCTGAGAAATCTTGCCGAGGTTCGTATTGAACCTGTTTCACGCCTGAATATTATCTATGGCGCCAATGCCAGTGGTAAAACCAGTCTTTTAGAAGCAATCTACTTATTGGGCCGCGCCAAATCGTTTCGCAGTAGCCATCTGCATATTCTTGAAGGCTCAGGTAAAGGCGGTTTTATGGTATTTGGGCAGGTGACGGGTGAGATGGGACAACCCCAATCCCTGGGCATCCACTATGAAGGGGGGAAGATCCATATGCGTGCTGCAGGGCAGGCATTAACGCAAACCGCTGAACTGGTAAAGCGCCTGCCGCTACTGCTGATTACTCCGGATAGCCATAAAATCCTTACCCTGGGGCCGCGCCAGCGTCGCCGCTTCATCGATTGGGGAGTGTTCCACGTGGAACACGATTTTATGACGGCTTGGCGGCGCTATCATCGCGCACTACGCCAGCGTAATGCTTCCTTGCGTGCGCCGGGTCGGTTTGTGCCGGGCGAGGTGTGGGATAACGAGTTGCACGAGGCAGCAGGCCAGATTGACCACTTCAGGCGCGACTATCTGCAACAGTTTTTGCCCCTGTTAACCTATTTTGTGGAAAAGTTACTGCCCGCACGCTGGGATGTTTCACTGCGTTATCTGCCCGGCTGGGCGCAGGATATGACGTTCCGCGAGGCATTGGCACGCTCCCTGGAGCGCGACCGGCTGCTGGGGTATACCCATAAAGGCCCCCACCGCGCTGATGTAGCGATTGAGGCTGGAGGTAAGCCAGCGCAGGAGCATGCCTCGGGGGGGCAGCAAAAACTGTTGATGTGCGCCCTGTATCTGGCTCAGGCGGCCTTGTTTAAGGCACGTACCCAGCGCCAATGCGTTATTTTGCTGGATGACCTGCCCGCCGAGTTGGATACCGCGCATCGGCGCAAGCTTATGGAGTTATTATACGAGATTGGTGTGCAGGTGGTGGTGACCACGACTGATAAAGATTTATTGCATATACCGCAAGGCGCCGAAGCAAGAATGTTCCACGTGGAACATGGGGCTGTGATAGAACAGGATGCGACGCAGAATGGTGTCTGATGCCGTATTGTATAGGCGTCATTTCCCCCTTCGGTCGAAATGACAGGAATAGCTGTAAATATGTTAGAATATAACACCTTGGATAAGACCCAAGGCCATTAAAGGCGAAACCGCAGGACACCCCCCATGAGCGACGAGAAAAAGGTTTACGATTCATCCAATATCAAGGTACTGAAAGGCCTGGATGCGGTGCGCAAGCGCCCGGGTATGTATATCGGCGATACCGATGACGGCACTGGCTTGCACCATATGGTGTTTGAGGTGGTGGATAATGCCGTGGATGAGGCGCTGGCGGGGCATTGCACGCAAATCAAGGTGATTCTGCATAGCGACGGTTCCGTGGCCGTAACGGATGATGGGCGCGGTATTCCAGTAGACATTCATGCGGAAGAGGGTCGCTCTGCCGCTGAGGTGATCATGACGGTGCTGCATGCTGGCGGCAAGTTCGACGACAATTCTTACAAGGTGTCGGGCGGCTTGCACGGGGTGGGGGTGTCGGTGGTGAATGCGCTGTCGGAGCATCTTTACCTGACGATTCGCCGCGATGGTCAGGAGTTTTATCAGGAATACCGTTTGGGCGAGCCCGTGGCGCCGCTACGTAGCATAGGCGACAGCACCCAGACCGGCACGGAGATTCGCTTTATCCCCAGCCCGACGATTTTTACCCATATCGAATTTCATTATGAGATTCTCGCCAAGCGCCTGCGCGAGCTGTCGTTTCTCAATTCCGGGGTGTGCATCCAACTGATTGACGAGCGCAACGATAAGAGCGATGTGTTTGAATACCCGGGCGGTATCCGCGCTTTTGTTGGTTACCTGAACCGCAACAAGGCGCCGATCCACAACAGCGTGTTCCACTTTGTCGCAGAACGTGACAAAACCGTGGTGGAGGTGGCGCTGCAATGGAACGAGTCGTATCAGGAAAATATTTTCTGCTTCACCAATAATATTCCGCAGCGCGACGGCGGCACTCACTTGGCGGGATTGCGGGGCGCGCTGACGCGCACCCTGAATCAATACCTGGATAAAGAAGCGCAAAAAGCCAAAGTGGCGCCGATTGGCGACGATGCCCGCGAGGGCTTGACGGCAGTGCTATCGGTGAAGGTGCAGGATCCCAAGTTCTCATCGCAGACCAAGGAAAAACTGGTGTCTTCCGAAGTGAAAGCGGTGGTGGAGTCGCTGGTGGCGGAAAAACTCGAAGAGTTTTTGCTGGAGCATCCCGCCGAGGCGCGCATTATTACCGCCAAGATCATTGACGCCGCGCGCGCCCGCGAGGCTGCCCGCAAAGCCCGCGAATTAACCCGCCGCAAAGGCGTGCTGGATATCGCCGGGCTACCCGGCAAGCTCGCTGATTGTCAGGAAAAAGACCCGGCGCAGTCTGAACTGTTCCTGGTAGAGGGTGATTCCGCAGGCGGTTCGGCAAAACAGGGGCGTGACCGGCGTTACCAGGCTATTTTGCCGCTCAAGGGCAAGATCCTTAATGTCGAGCGCGCGCGCTTTGACAAGATGATTTCCTCGGCGGAAATCGGCACGCTGATCACCGCGCTGGGCTGCGGCATTGGCCGTGAGGAATACAACCCGGACAAATTGCGTTACCATCGGATCATCATCATGACCGACGCCGATGTCGACGGCTCGCATATCCGCACCCTGTTGCTGACCTTTTTCTACCGCCAGATGCCGGAGCTGATCGAGCGCGGCCACCTGTATATCGCCCAGCCGCCCTTATATAAAGTGAAAAAGGGCAAGCAGGAGCGTTATGTCAAAGATGACATCGAACTGAATCTGTATCTGCTGCAAACTGCGCTGGATGATGCGCGGCTGCTGGTCAATGCCGATGCGCCGCCGATCAGTGGCGTGGCGCTGGAAGAACTGGCGCGCGCCTATGTGGTGGTGATGGCGACCCTCAAACGCCTGTCACGCCGCGTCAGCGCCACGGTGCTGGAGGCCATGATCTACATGCCGCCGCTGAGTGAAGAGGCGCTGCGTGATAAAGAGCAGACGACCGCCTGGTTTGCCGAGCTGCAAAACCGCCTGAATAATGATGAAGACCTGACGACCACCTATGAAATCCGCGTCGAACAGGGCATTGAGTCGCCGTTGCACCGCGCCACGATTACGGAAGTGGCGCACAGCGTGCCAGCGTTGCGCGAACTGGGCGGCGAGTTTTTTACCTCCGGCGAATACCGCAGCATGGTCGAACTGGGCAAGCGCCTTGACGGCTTGCTGCAAGAGGGCGCGACCATTGCGCGCGGTGAGCAGCAGCTAAAAATTACCAGTTTCAAACAGGCGCTGGGCTGGCTGTTCGGCGAAGCCAAGCGCGGCCAGCACATTCAGCGCTATAAAGGGCTGGGTGAAATGAATCCCGCGCAGTTGTGGGAAACCACCATGAACGCCGAAGCGCGCCGCCTGCTGCAAGTGCGGGTTGAAGACGCCGTGGCGGCCGATGAAATTTTCACTACGCTGATGGGTGACCAGGTGGAACCGCGCCGCGATTTTATCGAAAAGAATGCCTTGTCGGTAGCGAATCTGGATATTTAGGGGTCGGGGATAAATAACCGCCGCTTGGCTATTGGTTGTCATTTCGACCGCAGGCGACCGCCATAGATGGCGGAAGGTAGAGCAACGCAGGAGCAGTTGCCGGGAGAAATCCTTGATGTTGTTGTGCTGCTCTCCCAGGCTTGCTGTTTTCAGAGTAATGGACAAGATTTCTCGCTACGCTCGAAATGACAGCCCAAATAATCAATAGGATGGCGCCGTATTAGGATGATCGGCCATGACCCTGCCAAGTTCCGTTTTCCGTGGCGTGACGGTAATCAGTTCCGGCTGCTGATCGACGGCGAGCAATTCTACCCCGCGATGCTCGATGCGATTAATGCGGCGCATGTCAGCGTCTTCCTCGAAATGTATCTCGTCACGTCCGGCACAGTGACCACGAAATTTATTGATGCCTTGATTGCTGCCGCTGACCGGGGTGTGATGGCGTGCGTGTTGTTCGACGCGTTTGGCGCGGGCGGGTTGAACAAGAGTGACCGGCAACGCCTGCAACGTGGCGGGGTACGCTTGCGCTTTTATAATCCGCTGCAACACATGCGCATCACCAAGCTGCATCATCACCTGTCGCGTGACCACCGTAAACTGTTGATGGTCGATGGGCAGATAGCCTATACCGGTGGGGCGGGCCTTACCGACGATTTCGCCCGCGATCTTAACAAGAGCCATGATCAGCAGCGCCACTGGCGCGAAACCATGATTGAAGTGCGTGGCCCGCTGCTGGCCGACTGGTCAAGCCTGTTTCTGGAAAACTGGGAATATTCCACGCGCGAAGTGCTGGTGGTTAATGCCCCTGCCCTGCTCACGGCGCTTGGCACACAGCGCGGCCGGGTGACCATTGCCCAGGGCGCCGCGCATGTTGAAGTCAGAAGCTCTTTCGTTAATCACGCGCGTAATGCCCGGCAGCGTATCTGGGTCGCCACCGCGTATTTTGTGCCGTCCTGGAAAATCCGCCGCGCCTTGCGGGTGGCGGCGCGGCGCGGCGTTGATGTGCGGCTGCTGTTACCCGGCCCTTACACTGACCACGCTGCGATTCGCCATGCCGGGCGGCGCTTTTATTATGGGTTGCTGCGCCACGGCGTGCGGATTTTCGAATACCAGCCGCGCTTCACCCATGCCAAGGTATCACTGTGTGACAACTGGGCGTCGGTGGGCTCCAGTAATATTGACCGCTGGAATCTGTATTGGAATCTGGAGGCGAATCAGGAAGTCGACGATGCGCCGTTTGCCGCGCAAGTCGGCAAGATGTTCGAAGCGGATTTTGCCTTGAGCCGCGAATACGGCCTCGACGAATGGCGCGCCCGGCCATGGTATTACCGGATCCAGGAGTGGTTCTGGGGCGGGGTGGATGCCGCCATGTCGCGGCTGACCAAGCATAAAGGCAATAAATAGCTTATTATTCATATGGATGTGTGATGTTAGCGGCTTGGCCCGCCGCCGCCGTTTTCACTGCCGGCGTACGACGTAGCCGGTTGATGAGGCGTTTGAACAGGTTTGCCATGTCGTCGACGTAGGTATAAACGGCGGGCACTACCAGCAGGCTCAACAAGGTGGAGGTTACCAGTCCACCAATCACCGCGACGGCCATCGGTGAGCGGAATGAGGGATCGGCACCAAAGCCGAGGGCGATGGGCAGCATGCCAAAGCCCATCGCCAGGGTGGTCATGATGATCGGTCGCGCGCGCTTGTGGCAGGCGTCGATCAGGGCGTCGAAGCGGTTCAGGCCACGGTCGCGACGCGCGACAATTGCGTACTCGACCAGCAGGATCGAGTTTTTGGTGACGATACCCATCAGCATCAACAGGCCGATCAGCGAGGGCATCGAGAAGCTTTTGTCGGTGAGCAGCAGCAGAATGAAGGCGCCGCCGATCGACAGCGGCAACGCGGCGAGTATGGTCAGCGGCTGCATGAAATCCTTGAACAGCAACACCAGCACGGCGAAGATGCACAGCACGCCAATAAACATCGCTAGCCCGAAACTGGCGAACAACTCTTCCATCATCTGCGTGTCGCCCAGCTCCGCCTGCCGCACCGACGGTGGCAGGTTTTTTATGGTTGGCAACTGCATTGCTTCGGCGTAAACGTCACCCAATTCACGCGCGCCGAGTTCAACATCGAAGGTCACTTGGCGGCTGCGGTCCAGCCGGTCAATCTGTGCCGGGCCCGAATCCATGGTCACCGACGCCACCTGGTTGAGCATGACGGGGCCGTGCCTGCCGGGGACTTGCAGGCGTTCGATTGCGGCCAGGTCGGCACGCACCGTATCGGGCAGTTTGACGCGAATGGCGATCTGCCGTTCGGCCAGATTGAACTTGGGCAGGTTCTGGCTGTAGTCGCCCGTGGTGGCGACGCGCACCGTCTCGCCGATGGTGTCCGCCGCAACACCCAGATCAGCCGCGCGTGCGAAATCGGGCCGCACGATAATCTCTGGCCGCACCAGACTGGCGCTGGAGGAGACATTGCCTACGCCGTTCAGGGTGCGCAAGTCGCGTTCGAGCGCGCGCGCGGTGGTGATCAGCGTTTCCGGATTTTCGCCTTGCAGGACCAGTTGCATTTTCACACCCGTATCCTGCGGTCCTACGGTCAAGCGCACGCCTGGCTGGTCGGCAAGTTTTGCGCGGATCTCGGCTTCCACCGCCTGCTGATTGCGGCTGCGTTCGTTGCGGTGCAGCAAGGTGACCATCAAGGCCACTTTGCGCGCTTCCGCCGCCACGCCCATGGCGAAAGCGTCGCCCGCCACGCCGCCGCCCACCGAGCTGAACACGCTGGTGACTTCCTTTACCGTCATCACCGTCACGCGCGCGCGTTCGGCGACTGCGAAGGCTTCCTGCAGTGTGCTGCCGGGCGGCAATTCCAGGTTGACGAGGGTCTGCGCGCGGTCAGCGGGGGGCACAAAGCCGGTGGGTAACAGCGGAATCAATGCCAGCGAACCGACGAAGAACAGCACCGACGCAATCGCCGTTAAATGCCGGTGACGAATGCACCCGCCGACCCAGCGCAGATAACGCCGCATGAACGGGCCGTCTACTGGTGTATGTTTAGGAGTGGGTTTCAGCAGATAGGCCGCCATCATTGGCGTGAGCAGCCGCGCCACCACCAGGGATGCAAAGATTGCCAGCGCGGCAGTCCAGCCAAACTGCTTGAAAAACTTGCCGGGAATGCCGGCCATGAACGCGGTGGGCAGAAACACTGCGATTAATGCAAACGTCGTGGCGATCACCGCGAGGCCAATTTCGTCGGCGGCCTCGCGGGCGGCCTGCAGAGGCGTCTTGCCCATGCGCAAATGCCGCGCGATGTTCTCGATCTCGACGATGGCATCATCCACCAGAATGCCCACTACCAGCGCCAACGAGGTGAGCGTGACGGTGTTGAGCGTGAAACCGAACCAGTACATGCCGAGGAAGGTGGGCACGATCGACAGGGGCAGCGCGGTGGCCGCGATCAGCGTCGAGCGCCAGTCGCGCAGAAAAAACCACACCACGATCACCGCCAGCAACGCGCCTTCCAGCAACAGAATCATCGAGCCGGTAAAATTCTCTTCGATCGGCCAGACGTTATCAATCGCTTCTTCAATTTTCAGGGTCGGGTGTGCGGCACGCAACTCCTCGACGGCGCTACGCACGTTGCGCGCCACCGTCACTTCCGAGGCGCCCCGGGTGCGGCTGATCTCCATGGCTACGACCTTCTTGCCATTGTGCAGCGCGATGGCGCGCTGCTCGGCCACCGTATCGGCCACGGCCGCTACCTGATCGAGGCGCACGCGCCGCCCCTCACCCAGAGGAATATCCAGCGCGCCCAGTTCTGCCACGCTTTTCACAGTGGCGATAGTGCGCACCGCTTGCTCGGCACCACCGACATCGCCGCGTCCACCCGGCGTTTCCTGCTGCACGCGCCGCAATTGCTGTGACACGTCCGCTGCGGTGACGCCCAGTGCGGCCATGCGGATGGGATCGAGTATTACCTGCACCTCGCGCGTCACACCGCCAATGCGCGCCACACGACCCACGCCAGCGACATTGAGTATGCGGCGGGTGGCGGCATTGTCGATAAACCACGACACCGCTTCTTCGTCCTGCGAGTGCGCGGTGGAAGAGACCACGTAGGTAATGATCGGTCGCCCGGCAGTGGATACCTTCGATATCACCGGATCACGCATATCGGCCGGCAAGTCGGCGCGCACCTGGCTCACCGCATCGCGCACATCATTGGTGGCTTCGATGGGATTCTTTTCCAGCTGGAACTCGACGGTGATATTGGCCACGCCGTCGAGAATGTTGGTGTAGATGTGTTTGACGCCCTGCAACGTGGCGACGGCGTTCTCGATCTTGCGCGCCACTTCCGTTTCAAGCTGCGCGGGCGCCGCGCCCGGCAGTGCAGCCGAGACAGTCACCATCGGCAGTTCGATATCGGGGAAATCCTGCACCCCCGCCATTTTGAAACTTACCAATCCAGCGAAGGTCAGCAGAATGAAAAAGACGATGGCCGGAATCGGATTCTTTATAGACCAGGCGGAGACATTCATGGCGCGCGCCTACTTGCTAGTTGTGACGGAGGACGCGGGGGCTGGTGCAGCCGTCACCTTCACCAGATCGCCATCGTTAAGAAATCCCGCGCCCTGGGCAACGAGGCGGGTGTCTTGTGACACGCCTTCGATGATCTCGATGTGATCGGCGAGGCGACGTCCCACCATTACTTTCTGCTGGGTCACGCGCTGATCCGGCCTCACCACGAACACGTACGAGAAACCGTCACGCACCACCACCGCCTGCCGTGGCACGGTGAGCCCCGGCGAGGCATCCAGCGCGAATTCTCCGCGCGCAAACATGCCCGCTTTGGCCGCCGTGCCCGGCGCGAGATCCACATACACCTGTACGTTGCGCGTTTGTGGATCAACGGTGGGCGCAATGACGCGCACCTTGCCTGCCACGTGCGCACCCGCAGGCGTGATGACATTGACTTTTTGCCCTACCTGAATTCTGGAAAGTTCGGCGGCCGTTACTTCGGCGCGCCACTCCAGTCGATCCTTGCGCACCATGCGAAATAGCTCCTGGCCGTTCATCACCACCGCACCCAGGGTGGCGGCACGCGCCGAGATGGTGCCACTATCCGGCGCCAATACCTGTGTATGGGCGACACGCATCAAACTCGCTTGAAGCATCGCGCGCGCCACCGCGAGTCGCGCTTCGGCCGTCTTGGCGGCTGTCAGGTATTGCTGGATTTGTTGGGACGACAGCGCGCCATTGGCGCCCAATAGTTTGGTGCGCTCGGCATTGGCTTGCGCTTCTGTGAGTGTCGCTTCGGCCTCCGCCACATTGGCGCGCGATTGCGCCAGTTCGGCCTCCAGCGTTTCTGGCGCGAAGGTCGCGAGCACCTGCCCGGCCTTGACCGCATCACCGACGTTAACGCGCACCTCGCGCAGGCGCAGGCCATCCACTTGCGCGCCGATGATGGCTTCCTGCCAGGCCATGATGTTGCCGTTGGCGGCAAAAGTGGCGGCCAGCGCAGCGCGTTGTGGCTTGAGGACGGTGACGGTCAGCGCCGGCTTGGTGGTTGTGCCGGTGGGCGCATTCTTGTCGTCTGGCGCCTTGACGAGAACAACCGCAGCGACCAATGCCGCTGCAATGGATACGGTGATGAGGGTTTTTTGCCAGACGGTCATAATAACATCCTGTTTTTCGCAAGAGATAGAGTTAGGGCTTACGCAAAACTTAAGTCCTAAGAGTAATGGGCGTAATCACGGAATTCCAGCCGTCACCAGCATTGGCGTGAGCAACTCCCAGCGCCCGCCTGTGCCCGTTCATGTTTCAGCTTTCCGGTGCTTGCCCACGCTGGCTTGAGCGCTGGCGCGCGGGGTGATTGGAGCGCTGGGGCGCGTAGCAATGCGATCAAACGCCGTCCGCACGATGCGTTGCGTGCGTATCAGCGATGCGTTGCTGGATTCCCCCAGGTCGAGAGTCACCGCGCCGACAAAGGCGGCGTGGAGCAACTCGATATCCGCCGTGGCGATCTCCATTCCAAGCTGGCGAAAACCCTGCTGGATGCTATCACGATTGGCCTGCTCGAAATCAGCCAGCCACGACTTGATGCCGGGGTCTTCGTCGGACGCGACAACCAGAGCTGTCATCAGCCGCGCGAAGCGCCGGTCGATGATGGTGGAGACGAGAAAGTCACGGAAGTTTTCGAGCGTCAAAGCCCCCCGCTCGATGCCTTTCGCCATTGCCGCGAGCATCGCGTTGCAGCCATACACGGCGGTTTCGCGCAGCAAATCGTTGCGCGTCGGGAAGTAATACGTGACATGACTTTGCCGTACTCCGGCACACTCCGCCACCCGGGCCTGTGTCAGCGCGCTAAAACCCTCATCGTTGAGCAGGAACACAGCGGCATACAAAATACGGTCGCGCGTAGTGGCCGGCACGGGGACTGCCGCAACCGCTTCCGGAAACGTGCAGGGCAGCGCTTCCGCACGATGCGATGACCGGGCGCGGGGCGCTGGCTTGCGGGGGTTTTTTATGGGCATATTGGTAATAATACCAAAAATTGGTTGAATTACCAATATTTCTGAATAATAGGTGTGGATCACACGGTGCTGGGGATACGCGAGCGTCTCTTCGCTGAGGGGATAAGGGTTACGAAGGAAAGAACAGCGCTACCAGCGCCAGGAAAACCGCATTACTGCATAGGGATCATTATTATTAAAGGGATATACGGCGCCCCCGCCAAAGAGTTGCATATCGACGTTGAAGTTTTGTAAGTCGAGATCCATATTCGCGCCAGGATAGCCCATAACCATTTTGGCGGAAAAGCCAGCGGGCAGAGAAAACAAGCGATGGGGGTCGTAAGGTTTTAAAAAAGAGAAGCGTTTATATAGTCGTTCATTGGCCAGGAGACGCAAGACGCGATACGTGCCGACGTCGCTGGGGTTGATGTTTTGCTGGAGGCCACCACTTGGCGACGCAATCTCATGCGGACAGGCTGGCGACATTATCCCGCTGGCGCGTAGGCAATCTATCGACCCCAGGGTCGGTTTTGCGGGAGCCAGGCTAAAGTCCGCCTCGCCCGCCTGCGCGCCTGGCAGACCGGCGAACGTGAGAAGCGCCATTATTATAAAACCGAGAGTGTTTGCTTTCATGGTGCCCTCCTCGAAAAACACTGGCGATTGAGGTCAGTATCTCTCAAGCCGGAGGATGAAACTGTGTGGCAGGTCACAAAACGATAATTTTTCATGGTTAAACACGCATCCTTGCGAGTGGTGTGTATGGGGTGGACACTACTCTATTCTTCGCGCTATTTTGGGTAAATCACCTGCCAGACCCATGGCGTGGCGCATAATCAGGCTTTTGACTGGCGTAGCCTGGTTGGTGAGCCGCAGGCCACTGTTGCGTAACCAGCGCAGAGGCGCAAAATCATTACTGAACAATCGCTTCAGGCCATCCATTGCGGCCATCATGGCGAGGTTATCGCCTTTGCGCCAGCGTTCATAGCGGCGCAGTGTACCATGGGCGCCAATATCCCTGCCTGAATTATAAGCATCCAGGATCACCTCTGCAAGGGTAGCGGCATCCAGCACGCCAAGATTAACCCCCTGCCCGGCCAGTGGATGCAGGGTGTGTGCGGCATCGCCGACCAGCGCCAGACGTGGCGCCGTGTAGGCAGTGGCATGTTGCAGATTGAGGGGAAAGGCGGCGCGGGAACCGGGGCTTGCCGTCATTTTGCCCAGCTTGTCGCCGAAGGCTTGCTCCAGCGCCGCAAGAAACGTGGCTTCGTCCATCGCCACCAGCCTGTCGGCGTGTTCCGGCGTGGTTGACCAGACAATCGAGCAGCGGCCGTCGTGCAGCGGCAAAAAAGCCAGCGGTCCGCTGGGCAAAAAGCGTTGCCAGGCAGTGTCACGGTGGGGCAATTCGGTTTTGACGGTGGCAACCACCCCTTTTTGGGCATAGCTCCAGCCGCGCGTGTTAATCCCAGCGAGTTGCCGCACCCTGGAGTGGGCGCCATCCGCGCCTATCACCAGTTTGGCGGTAAGCGGGCGGCTTTGGCCTGTTTGGTTCAGGCCGACGTGCATGCTATCGGCGGCGATGACCACAGACGCTACGTTAGCGGGGCACAGCAAGGTGACGTTGCTGAAGGCGCGCAGTCGATCCAGCAGGGCCGCCTGGATGACGCGGTTTTCTATTATGTGACCGAGGGTATTTTCGCCGATGTCAGCGCTGTCGAAATGGATTTCGCCTTTATGGAATGGCGTATAGGGTGGGGTACAGGATGGAGTATAAGGTGAGGAATCGGACGTAGGGTTTCCCTCATCCCACACATGCATTTCGCGAAACGCGTTCATGCGCCGCGCCGTCATGCCGGGCCAGGCGCCCACGGCGGTGAAGATGCGTTGCGAAGCGCGGGTGATGGCAGACACGCGCAAGTCAATGTCATCATCAGGCACCGTATCAACGGGCAAGGCTTGCGCTTCCAGCACGGCGATGCGCAACGCACTTGATCCCAGGGCACACGCCAGCGTGGCGCCTACCATGCCGGCACCGACGATGATAACGTCATAATCTTGCGGCATCGTTTCCATAAAACTATTCGTTTGGCGAATATGACCCTGAAGTTAAGCCATTCGTAAATCATGTGATCCTTATATACGACAAGGAGATGACTTAAGTTTAGCATGGCCTCGGGCACGGGCAGGAGACTTCCTTCAGAGGTCTCTTTATTCAATCAGCAAGATATTAAGGTACGTAAAAGTCAGTAATGCAAAGAACCGCCATGCGTAACACCTATATAGTTCTTATTTCGCCACAGTACGCCCCACGGTCACCGTCACCATTTTGTCTGGCTGGATGCGGCGCTTGAAGGCGTCCTGGATTTGCGGCAGGGTGACTGCCTCAATGCGACCGATAAAAGTGTCGAGGTAGTTGAGCGGCATGTTGTAAAAACCGATCATGCCAATGTAGCCGAGGATTTTTTTGTTGGTGTCGATGCGCAGTGGAAAACCGCCGGTGATGTTTTGCTTGGAAGCGTGCAGCTCTTTGGTGGTGGGGCCTTTGGCGACGAAGTCGGCCAATACGTCACGCACTACTTGCGTAGCTTCGGCGGCTTTTTCGTTGCGGGTTTGCAGGCCGAGCGTGAAAGGGCCACGGTCGCGCATCGGTGCAAAGTAGCTGTAAACGCTGTACGACAAACCGCGTTTTTCGCGGATTTCTTCGCTCAGGCGTGACACCAAACCACTGCCACCCAGCGTGTGATTGCCGACATACAGGGCGAAATAATCAGGGTCGCCGCGACTGATGCCGGGCTGACCGACAAGAATGTGGGTTTGTGCCGAGGGATGCTCAATGGTAACGGTGTTGGCTGCTTCCAGGTCATTCACAGGCGGCAACGGCGGCGGAACTTCGCCTTGCGGCAGATCGCCCACCAGCGTTTCAGCGAGCGCTTGCGCCTGGGCGCGATCCAGCGCGCCGACGATGGCGACGATGGCGTTGTTCGCCACATAGTAACGGCTGTGATATTTAACCGCGTCATCGCGCGTCAAGGCGTTAACGGTTGCTTCGGTGCCTAACGGCGGCGCGCCGTAGGGGTGATCGCCATAGACGGATTTTTCAAAGGCCAGGGCGGCGATTTGTTCGGGTGATTCTTTCTGCTGGCGCAAGCTGATTAACATGCGTTTGCGTTCCCGCTCAAAGCTGTCTTGCGGAAACGTGGGTTGGCGCAGGATCAGCGCCATGACATCCAGCGCGGGCTTTAATATCTCGGGCTTGCTCAAACTGCGCAGGCTGGCTGTCGCCATTTCGCCGTCGGCATGCGCCGCAAATTGCGCGCCCAGGCCTTCAAAGTGTTCGGCAATCTGATCAGCATTTAAATTACCCGCGCCGTCTTCCAGCAGGCCGCTGGTGAGTTGCGAAAGGCCACCCTTACCTTCGTCACGCACGCCACCAGCATCAAAAATTACGCTGACATCGACCATCGGCAGCTCGGGCGCGGGCACGAAATAAACGCGCGCGCCGTTGGCGGTTTGCCAGTGTTGAATAACCGGCGCGGCACTTACCAGCGCGACGGGCGCCAGCGTTAATCCCGCTATTAATACTAAAAAGCCAGCGATTTTTCTTTTCATGTCGAATAAGATCCTGTGTGAGAAAAGAATATGATTAATGACCATGGCGACCTCCCGCAGCATTCGCGGGCGCACGGTGTTGCGCCTTTTCGTCCATAGGTTGCGGCTCAAGCACGGCCACGGTGAGGCGATCATCTATCAGATATTTGCGCGCGACTTGTTGCACTTGTTGGGGGGTCACGGCGTTGAGCTTGTCGACATACTCGTCGAGTAAAGTGTGGCTCAGGCCTACCGTGACCAGCGTGCCTATTTGCATAGCCTGATAAAAGGGCGAGTCCAGCTCATACACTTTACTCGCCACCACCTGCGCTTTGATGCGGGTGAGATCCTGCTCATTGACCAACTCGTCATGCAGACGTTTGATCTGCGCGCGAATGGCATTTTCCAGGGTTTCGGCGCTGTGACCCTGGCTGGGCGTGCCGGAGAATGTCAGCAAGTCCTGGGCGCCGTTGTACATGTTGTAACCGGTGCCGATACTGGCCGCAACCTGCGAGCCACGCACCAGTTCTTTGGCAAACCGCGCGCTGTCGCCACCGTCCAGTACCCCAGCCAACATTTCCAGCGCATACGGTTCCCATGCTTCCGGCGCGGTTTTAATCACCGGCACTTTGTAACCCATCATCATCGCTGGCAACTCGGCGGGAGCTTTTACCGTAATCCGGCGTATCCCTTTCTGCTCTATTTCAAGGCGCGGCTTGCTGGGCGTAATCTTGCCTGACTTGAGCGGCCCGAAATATTTTTTCGCCAAGGCAAACACTTCATCTGCCCGCACGTCACCGACGATTACCACGGTGGCGTTGTTGGGCGCATACCATTTTTCATACCAGGCGCGCAGATCCTCCACGCGCATATTTTCCAGATCATCCATCCAGCCAATGATGGGGTTACGGTACGGGCTGGTGACAAACGCGGTGGCGGCAAATTGCTCGTAGGTTAATGATTGCGGATCATCATCGGTGCGCAGGCGGCGCTCTTCCATCACCACTTTAACTTCTTTCAAGAATTCTTCTTTGGGTAGCGTGAGATTGCGCATGCGGTCGGCTTCCAGTTCAAAGCTGACCTTGAGGCGGCTCTTTTCCATCTGCTGGAAATACGCCGTGTAATCCTGGCCGGTAAACGCATTTTCGCGCCCGCCATTGGCGGCAATAATCCGCGAAAATTCTCCCGAGGAGTGAGAGCGAGTGCCTTTAAACATCATATGCTCCAGCACATGCGAGACACCGGTGATGCCGTCATGCTCGTAGCTGCTGCCGACCTTGTACCACACTTGTGACACCATCACCGGTGCGCGGTGATCTTCTTTTACAATCACTTTAAGGCCATTGCTGAGGGTGAGTTCATGAATCGGGCTGGCAGCTTGCGCGGATTGCAGAAAAAATAGGCTAAGGGCGGCGGCGAAGAAAAAACGTAGGGGCATCATGCGTGTGTATCCTTAGGGCTTGATCGTGGGGTTTATCCAAAAATAGACTTATATAATGTTAGAATAGGTGTTCATTTAGAATAAATCCTTGTCATTTCGACCAACGGGAGAAATCCTTCGTACGAGACAAGGATTTCTCCCGTTGGTCGAAATGACAACCTAGTCAGAGAAGGTATTGACCGAGAATATCATGTTTGGTTTCAAAAAAAATAAGTCCGCCAGCGAAACACGTGGCGAAACGCCCACCGAAACCCTGCCACAAGAGGCTCCAGGGGATGCTACCCCCGCGCCCGGATTTTTTGCGCGCCTGAAAACCCAGTTGACGCGTACCCGCCAGGGCCTGACCGAAGGCGTGGCGAAGCTGGTGCTGGGCAAAAAACAGATCGATGCCGAAGTATTGGAAGACCTGGAAACGCGTTTGCTGAGCGCCGACGTGGGCGTGGAAGCCACCCAGGCGATTATCGCCAATCTGACCGCCCGCGTGGCGCGCAAGCAGCTTGATGATACTGACGCGCTGTTTGCCGCGTTGCGCGAAAACATGCTGGCGCTTTTGAACCCCGTCAGCCGGCCGTTGATCGTTGCCGATAACCAACGCCCTTTTGTGGTGTTGATGGTCGGCATTAACGGCGCGGGTAAAACCACCACCATCGGCAAGCTCGCTAAGCGTTTGCAAGGGCAGGGGCACTCGGTGATGCTGGCCGCCGGTGACACCTTCCGCGCGGCGGCGGTGGAGCAGTTACAGGTGTGGGGCGAACGTAATAATATCGCGGTGATTGCGCAACGCGCGAACAGTCAAGGCGGTAACGCCGATCCGGCGTCCGTGGCTTATGACGCGGTGCAAGCCGCCCAGGCGCGGGGGTTGGATGTGCTGCTGGTGGATACCGCTGGCCGCCTGCACACGCAGACCAATTTGATGGAAGAGTTGAAGAAGGTCAAGCGCGTCATCACTAAACTCGACGCCACCGCGCCGCATGAGATTATGCTGGTGGTGGACGCCAGCATTGGCCAGAACGCACTGAATCAGGCGCAGCAATTTCACCAGGCCGTGGGACTCACCGGCATCACCCTCACCAAGCTCGACGGCACCGCCAAAGGCGGCATTATTTTCGCCATCGCGCAAAAAACCGGCCTGCCGATCCGCTATATTGGCGTCGGCGAGGGCATTGACGACTTGCGCGAATTTAACGCTGCCGAGTTTGTGGATGCGTTGCTTGGACAGTAACCCCCGGCGTCGTTTTCAGCCCCGTTATCAGGTTACACCATGATCCAATTTACCAATGTAACCAAGCGTTACGCCAGCGGACAGGAGGCCCTGAGCAATGTCAGTTTCGACATCGCCACAGGCGATATGGCATTTCTCACCGGCCATTCCGGCGCGGGCAAAAGCACGCTGCTGAAACTGATCGCCTGCATCGAACGTCCTACCAGCGGGCAGGTGGTGGTTAACGGGCGCAATCTTGCGCACATCAAGCGTGCGCAGGTGCCAGCTTTACGGCGGCAGATCGGCATGATTTTTCAGGATCACAAGCTGATCGCCGAGCGCACGGTGTTCGACAATGTCGCCCTGCCGCTGATAATCGCCGGTCTGCATAACGCCGTTGAAACGGCGCGCCGGGTGCGCGCGGCGCTCGACAAAGTGGGTCTGCTCGGCAAAGAAAAACAGCTTCCGGTGATGCTCTCCAGCGGCGAACAGCAGCGCGTCGGCATCGCCCGCGCCGTGGTTAACAAGCCCGCCCTGCTGCTGGCCGATGAGCCTACCGGCAATCTCGACCCGGATCTGGCTGCGGAAGTCATGGGCCTGTTTGAGCAGTTTAATCAGGTGGGCGTCACGGTGTTAATCGTCAGCCATAACCTCGGGTTGATCTCGCGCTTTCAGCACCGCATTCTCAATCTGGAAAAAGGGTGCTTATTGTCCCACGCACCCCTCATACACGAAGCACCCCCATGCGCCTGAAAAACTATCTGCTTAATCACGCCTACGCGCTGGTGTATAGCCTGGGACAGATCAGCCGCACGCCGCTGTCGAGCATGATGACGGTGATGGTGATTGGCATCACGCTGGCGCTGCCCACCGTGCTGTACGTGGCCTTGCAAAACACCCAGCAACTCACCGCCGGACTCGACAATGTGGCGCAGATGTCGCTGTTCCTGAAAAAAGACACGCGTGAAGAAAACGCCGCTGATTTAGCCGGGCAGTTGCGCAGCAACCCGGACATCGCCACACTTGAAGTAATCACACCCGAGCAGGCGCTCGAGGAGTTTCGCCATAGCTCCGGGTTTGCTGACGCCCTGCGCGCCCTCGAAGAAAACCCGCTGCCGTTTGTGCTGGTAATCAAACCTGTTACCTCCCATCCAGACACCGTAGCGCGCTTGCAGGCGACCCTGCAAAAACTGCCGGAAGCCGACTTTGTGCAACTCGATATGCAATGGGTGCAACGCCTGTATGCCGCGCTGGGAATTGTGCAGCGTGGCGTGATGATTCTGGCCGGGCTGCTGGGCTTGGGCGTGCTGCTGATTGTGGGCAATACCATTCGGCTCGGCATACACAGCAACCGCGACGAAATCACCATCACCAAACTGATGGGTGCCACCGACGCCTTCGTGCGCCGCCCGTTTCTCTATGCTGGCACCTGGTACGGCGTGCTGGGGGGGCTGCTGGCCTGGCTGCTGGTCAGCGTCGCACTCGCGTTGCTGGCCGAGCCGGTGCAACACCTGTCCACCCTCTATGGCAGCCGTTTTGCGCTGGGGGGCTTGGATGTATCAGGCACACTGCTATTATTGCTTATAGCTACCCTGCTCGGGCTACTGGGCTCATGGCTGGCGGTGGGGCGGTATTTGCGTGCGGTGGAGCCGGTATAACCAAAAGAAATATTCAAGACTCAAGACGTGTCCCGCGCCTTTACTGATACTTTACAAAAGCGGCTGCGTAGACAAAACCTCTGTGCAATCCCGTGGCAGGGTAAAGCCATTGGCCGGGTCGTCTATCGCTGTGATGTTGATCACTGGCGCAAATGTTGCGACTGCGCCGAACACTGTGGCGAATGAAACATCGGCGGCGTCCCGTCCGGTACCGATGCGGACCAGGCCCATCGGTGGTGAAATGCCACTGGGATCGAAAACATACCAACGGCTACTGAGAAAAACTTCAACGTAAGCATGAAAATCGGCCGACCCTGATTTTTGGGCTGCGCCATAATTGATTCCCGTAACGAAGCGCGTGGGAATGTTCATCGCCCGGCACAACGCTATCATTACGTGGGCGAAGTCACGGCATACCCCGGCCTGGTCGATGAGGGTATCGGTTGCCGAGGTGTTGCTGTTCGAACTTCCTGGCAGAAGCGCCGTGCGTTGACGCACCCAATCCTGGATTGCCCGCACCCGCGTATAGCCGGGTTGGAAATGCGCGAATTCCCAGGTTGCCAGCTTCCCCAGCCGGTCAGACTGGCAGTAGCGGCTCGGATAAATATAGGGTAGTACCTCAGATGGCAGTTGTGAAATCGGTACTTCTGCGAGGTTTTCAGGCGACTCGAAGTAATGGGATATATCCACTGTCGCGCTGTAGCGTACAGTCAACGGACCCGCCGTGGCGTTCAATCGAAAGTAACGCGTGCCATAAGTTGGATCGGTATAGATCACGGGTGTGACCGGCTGGCTGAGATAAAGCTGCTCGTTGACTACCGCTTGATGGGCGGTGTGCGCGGCATGAATGTTAAATATGAAATCGCTCGCGGAATCAGCGATTTGGTAGTTAAGTTGTATGTCAAATTTTAACCTGACCATGGTTGATCTCCCTTTCGTTTATGTATTGGATACTGAATGATCCAACTGTTCCATTTGTCATAAGCTGTGATGGTTAGCTCCCGCGTAAACGCACGCTTTCAAGCCTCTCTTGTACGCCTTCCTCCAGCCCTGCTGCAAACGTCAGTCGCGCCACATTGTTGCGGGCGAAGAACCCTTGAAAATCGCCAAAACGCTGTACGTATTCGATGATCAGCGAGGAAAAATCCGATGCGGAGGAGAAGATTTGTTTAAGGCCCTCTTCGCGTGAGCCGACGGTGTCGAGCAGAAAGCCTTTGCCCTGGGCGGCGATGGCGTCTACGACAAAATCAATATATTCCTTGCCGGCATGCCGGCCATCTTTTACCGCAAGCGCTATGTGGTGCAGGCGCGGGCCATAGTTGCGCACGAATGTTTCGGTGGGGCTGGGCAGTTTGTCCAGGTGATTGACGCAGTAGGGGTGATTGTTGGCGGTGAACACCTTGGCGGGGCTGGCGGATTCAGGCACGCCGCGCACGTTTTTGGTGACGTTGGTGGAGGAGTTCTGATCGGTGATGTCGTAGCTGCCCCAGTAGTAGTAGCTCGACAGCGCCAGGTATTCGAGCAACGCGGCTTCGCGATTCTGGCTGTAGACGCGGGTGGCAAGATGGTCGATGGGGAGTATTAAATCTTTAATGCCGATCCGTTCCTGCATCTCCTTGCCACGCTCGTAGGCGGCCTGCACGCTGCCGAGGACGACACATTTACCGTGCTGATAAACACGAATGCCATCCGCCGCGCGCTCCATATAGCCCACGATGTTCTGCGTGTAGGGTGAGGGCTTGGACAGGCTCACATTGAGCGGCAAATCCAGTTCGGCAAGCTGGCCGATGGGAAAGAAGCGAAACTCGCGCGCCTGCTGCTGCGCCACGACATCGTGGCGGTTTGAGGTAAGCAGGATTTCGCCCAGATAACGACTGTGCGGACGCCGCGCGCCCACCGGGTACAATTCATTCAGGCTACGGAAAATATCGCTGTAGCCGGGATCTTTTACTTCGCGCAGCAGGATGTCGGGCGCATTCATATCTATGCGCAGCACATGCGTGAGATGTTTTGGGCTGTCCAACGTGACGAGATAATGATACGGCGTCATCAGCGCCAGTTCCGCGATATATTCAAGCGCATTGCCCGGCTCGACGGTAATGATCAGCGCCTCAATGCCGCCGATCATCTCGGTCAGGCCACTGCGGTCGCGCGCCTCCAATAGACGCGGTAGATACTCTTCAAAGAACGGGGAGTTTTGCTTGTCGCCAAAACGTGGCTGGTGGCTTGAGTTGAGCATGGTTGTTCCTGGGGTTATGTGGGTTGCCAGCGCAAATCCAGGGTCATGGGAAAGCGCGGATTCAGTGCTTCGGCTGCGATGACCCTCGTCCCCGGACTGTGGCCGTGATCCCAGAAACGCGCACGGCGGCGCGATTCTGCCTCATTGGCGTTGACGGGAAAGGTGTCGTAGTTGCGCCCACCGGGGTGGCTGACGTGGTAGGTGCACCCGCCGATGGCGCGGCCATTCCAGTTGTCCACTACATCGAATACCAAGGGTGCATGGATACCAATGGCGGGGTGCAATGCAGACGGTGGCGCCCATGCTTTGAAGCGCACTGCCGCGACGAACTCACCGGGCACGCCGGTCGGATGTAATGGCAGCGGACGGCCATTGCACGCCACCTGGTGGCGGCTATCAGTCATGCCATTCACCTTGACCTGCATGCGTTCCACCGATGAATCCACATAACGCGCCATGGCGCCGGCGGCCACTTCTTCGCCCAGCACATGCCACGGCTCGATGGCCTGGCGCAGTTCCAGATGGATGCCCTGATAAGCCACGCTGCCATAGCGCGGGAAGCGGAACTCGATGAACGGCGCGAACCAGGCATCGTCGAAGGCATAGCCCGCCGCGCGCAGATCGCGGCTGATGTCGCGCATGTCCTGCTCGATAAAATGCGGCAGCATGAAGCGGTCGTGCAGCGCGGTATCCCAGTACACCAGCTTGCCTTGATAAGGCGTTTTCCAAAAGCGCGCCACCAGCGCCCGCAGCAACAACGATTGCACCAGACTCATACGGTAATGCGGTGGCATCTCGAACGCGCGCAACTCCACCAGTCCCAATCGCCCGGTCGCGGAGTCCGGGGCGTACAGCTTGTCGATGCAGAACTCGGCGCGGTGCGTGTTGCCGGTGAGGTCAATCAATAAATTGCGCAACAGCCTGTCCACCAGCCAGAGCCGGTCGCTTTCTTCTCCCGAAGTAAGTTTGGCATCCATTTGCTGGAAGGCAATTTCCAGTTCGTAGAGGTTGTCATCGCGCGCTTCGTCGACGCGCGGCGCCTGGCTGGTGGGGCCGATGAACTGCCCGGAAAACAGGTAGGACATGGCCGGATGTTGCTGCCAATAGGTAATCAGGCTTTTCAGCAGATCCGGCCGGCGCAAAAAGGGGCTGTCCGCTGCAGTCGCTCCGCCCAGCGTGACGTGGTTGCCGCCGCCAGTGCCGGTGTGGCGGCCATCAAGCATGAATTTTTCGCTACCCAGGCGGGTGTGGCGTGCGTCTTCATACAATGTGCGGGTGCGTTCCACCAAGGCCGGCCAGTCGGCAGCGGGATGGATGTTGACCTCGATGACACCCGGGTCGGGCGTGACCGACAGCGACATCAGACGCGGGTCACGCGGTGGCGCGTAGCCTTCCAGGCGGATCGGCTGGATCAGGGTTGCGGCACAACGTTCCAGAGTGGAAACCAGCGCGAGCCAGGCTTCCAGCGTGGTGGTGGGCGGCATGCAAACGTGCAGTATACCGTCGCGTACTTGCAGCGCCAGCGCGGTGTGGATGACTTCGCGCGCACTCGGGGTTTCGTCGATGGCATCGTCGGCAGCGGGCTTGGTTGCGGGTGGATATTCTGGCAGCGGCGCACGTTCGGCAAACGGATCGGGAGGCAGTTCGAGCTCAAAATCCTCCGGCGCCAGCCACGGCAAGCTGTCCAACGGCAATCGGTAACCCAGCGCGGAATCACCCGCCACCAGATACAGCCGATCCTGGCGCAGCGGCCAACGGCTGGAACGCCATTGCGGTGCAGTTGCGGTACCGGCTTTGAGCGGCAACACATAGCCAACAATCTCCGCCAATCCGGCGCGTAACTGTTTGGCAAGGTGATGACGCGCATCGGGCTGGGTGAGGTCAGCCTGATGCGGGTCAAGGTTGGCGGGCAAGCGGCTTTCCAAATCCAGCGCTTGCCACGGGTCTTCGTACGCTGGGATGAGATAACCGGGGTTGAGTCCAAGCTGCTGGGTTAGCTGGGTGGCGAAGCGTTTGAGCGTGTCGGGGCTGATGGCGGCGCTGGCTTCGGCCACCAGTGCCGGGTTGTGCCAGAGCGGCCTGCCATCCGCGCGCCAGTAGGCGGTTAATGCCCAGCGTGGCAGAGGCTCACCCGGATACCATTTGCCCTGGCCGAAATGCAGCACGCCGCCAAGAGCAAAGCGTGCTTGCAGGCGGCGTATCAGGGCATTCGCCAAGGTCAACTTTTCTTCGCCCAGCGCGGCGATGTTCCACTCCTCACCGTCCATGTTGTCGATCGAAACAAAGGTTGGCTCGCCACCCTGGGTGAGGCGCACATCGCCGTGTTTCAATTCATCGTCAATCTGCAATCCTAGCGTATGCGCCGCTTGCCACTGTGCGTCGGTGTAAGGTTTTGTCACGCGCGGATCTTCGTGAATCCGCGTGACTGTCATGGTCACGTCAAGCCGCGATTCACAGATGCCGGTGAGGCCATTGATGGGCGCGGCGGAGGCGGGTTGCGCGGTGGCAGCCAGCGGAATATGACCTTCACCCGCCAGCAAGCCCGACGTGGCGTCCAACCCGACCCAGCCAGCGCCGGGGATATACGCTTCGCACCAGGCGTGCAAGTCGGTGAAATCGGCACTCGGCCCGGCGGGGCCGTCGAGTGGTTTTTCATCCGCAGCAAGCTGGATCAGATAACCCGAGACAAAGCGCGCAGCAATGCCCAGGTGGCGCAATACCTGCACCAGCAGCCAAGCGCTGTCGCGACAGGAACCAGAACCTTTGGTGAGCGTTTCCTCACAGCTTTGTACTCCCGGCTCCATGCGGATGAGATAGGCCACGCTGCGCTGGATGCGTTGATTGGTGTGTACCAGAAAGTTTGCGGTGCTCATGTTGCCAGGCAAAGCATCACGGAAATCAGCGAGCCATTTTGCAAGCGCTGTGCCCGCAGTGTCAGTCTGTAAAAACGGCGTGAGCTCAGCCTTCAGCTCGACCGGGTATTGAAATGGGTAATACTCGGCCCACGGCTCGACAAAAAAATCGAACGGATTGATGACGGTCATGTCCGCTATCAAATCCACTGTCACTTCAAGTTCGCGTGTCGCCTCCGTGAAAGTGAGGCGGCCAACGAAATTGCCATAAGCGTCTTGTTGCCAGTGAATAAAGTGTTTGGCCGGCCGCACCTTCAATGAATAAGCCGAAATGGGCGTGCGGTTATGAGCGGCAGGTTTGAGCCGGATTTCATGGGGAAATATCATCACCGGACGATCAAAGCGATAACGACTGTGATGATGCAGGGCAACGCGTATAGTCATATCAGGGAGGGGGAATGTACGGATAGTCGCGGGTGTCTGGCGAGATGTCCCAGTCCGGATCGGGTAGTGAAGCGAACACGCCGCGCAGGCCTTCACTCCAGCGCTGGCTGATCTGGGAAAAATAGCTGTCGCTGTCGGTGATGTGGTGTACACGGCTCAGATTAAAGCTGTCACACGTGTAACACGCCAGGTCAATCGGCAGCCCCACCGCGATATTGCTGCGCATGGTCGAGTCAAATGATACCAGCACGCACTTTATGGCGTCCATGAGCGGCGTTTCGGCTTGAATGACGCGATCAATGATGGGTTTGCCATATTTGGTTTCGCCGATCTGGAAATAGGGGGTTTCTTCGGTGGCCTCGATAAAATTGCCCTCGTCGTACATCATAAACAAGCGCGGCGGCTCACCACTTACCTGGCCACCCACGATAAAATTAGCGCCTACCTTGACAGTCCCCTTGAGCAGAAAGGGGCCGTCGCGCTCACGCACCTCCCGCAGGCAGTCTCCCAGCAACATGGCTACGTCGAACACCGATTCGGCATTCCACAGATTGCGTACTTCCTTGTGCCGCCCGCGTTGCTCAAGCAAATTGATCGCGCTCTGGGTGATGGACAAATTACCCGAACTGAGAATGACGATGACACGGTCACCGCTATTGACAAAACTCCGCATTTTTTTGAAAGAGGCGATTTGATCCACGCCGGCATTGGTGCGGGAATCCGAAGCAAATACCAGTCCGGCGTTGAGTTTGAGCGCGACGCAATAAGTCATGAGAAATCCACCGCCGTTGTTTAGTGTCTTTTATTGTACATGTGCCGTCTGGTATTGTACTTGTGTTATCGGGCGTACGGGTAGTGGTGAGACAAATTCATCACGGCGTGCCAGATAAGCGCTGCGAATTTCCTTGCTCAGGCTGGCAGTCCGGCCGAGAAAATCGGTCAGGTATTCATGCAGCCCATTGGCGAAAATATTTTCAATGAGACTGAAATGCAGTGCTGCATGGAGCTCACCCGCGCAGCGGCGCGCCTCGCGTCCGGTCGAGCCGTTGATAATCTCCAACGTGGAATCCACCTCGTTCAGGCAGGCGTGCAGCGAACGCGGCATGTCGGCACGCAGCACCAACAACTCGGCCACGCGCAACGGCGAGATCACGTCACGGTAGATTTTTCGATACGCCTCGAATGCGCTCACCGAGCGCAACAACGCGCCCCACTGGTAATAATCCGCCGCGCCGCCGACATCTTTCACGCTCGGCAGCAGGATGTGGTACTTGACGTCGAGAATGCGCGCGGTATTGTCCGCACGTTCTAAAAATGTGCCGAGACGGATGAAATTAAGTGCGTCGTCCTTGAGAATAGTGCCCAACGTCACACCGCGAAACAGATGAGAGCGCTCTTTCACCCAATCGAAAAAAGACGTCAGACGATTACCGCTGAGGATCGGTGACAGGCGGTTGAGTTCCAGCCAGGTGGCGTTGATACTCTCCCACATTTCGCTGGTAATGGCGCCGCGCACCGCACGCGCATTTTCCCGTGCCCGCCTCAGGCTGGTGTAGATGCTGGCCGGGTTGTCCGGATCAAGCGCGATAAAGCGCGTGACAGCAACCGATTCTGCTGCGCCGTATTTATCAGAGTAGGCGGCCGCGCAGCCCGAAATATTGAGCGGCGCATACCACAGGTTGGCTTCCGCGCCTTCCGAGTCATCCGGCAGCAGCGACGTGCTGTGCGTGACATCGAGCACGCGCGCGGTATTTTCGGCACGTTCAATATAGCGCGCCATCCAGAACAGGTGATCTGCGGTGCGTGACAACATGATTTAATCCTCCAGTATCCAGGTATCTTTGGTTCCGCCACCCTGGGATGAATTGACGACTAGCGAGCCCTCAGTCAACGCCACGCGCGTGAGTCCGCCCGGCACCAGACGGATGTCCTTGCCGGATAAAACGAAAGGGCGCAAGTCAACATGCCGTGGTGCGATACCCGCTTCCACCAGCGTTGGGCAGGTGGACAGCGCCAGCGTCGGCTGTGCGATAAAGCGGGCGGGCGCGGCCAGAATCCGTTCGCGATACGCTGCAATCTCTGCGGGGGTACTGGTCGGCCCCACCAACATGCCGTAACCACCCGAGCCTTGCACTTCCTTCACCACCAACTCAGGCAAGTGGGCGAGCACGTATTTGAGATCTTCTTTTTTGCCGAGGCGCCACGTGGGCACATTGGATAAAATCGGTTTTTCGCCCAGATAAAATTCAATCATGGTCGGCACATACAGATAGGTAGACTTGTCGTCTGCCACGCCTGTGCCGATGCCGTTGGCCAACGCGACGCCGCCGCTGCGGTAGGCGCTCATCAAACCGGGCACGCCCAGTGTCGAATCCACCCGGAACGCCAGCGGATCAAGAAAGTCGTCATCCACCCGCCGATATATCACGTGTACCTGTTGCGGGCCTTCGGTGGTGTGCATGTAGACCTTGTCAGCATGCACAAACAAATCCTTGCCTTCCACCAGTTCCACGCCCATTTGGCTGGCGAGGAAAGCGTGCTCAAAATAGGCGCTGTTATAGGTGCCGGGCGTCATCACCACAATCACCGGTTTATCTACATTAGGCGGCGCGGCTTCGAGCAGGGTATGCAGCAGCATCTGCGGATAATGGTTGATGGGCGCCACCGCATGGCTGGCAAACAGGTCGGGGAAGAGCCGCATCATGGTATTACGGTTTTCCAGCATGTACGACACACCCGACGGGGTGCGCAGGTTGTCTTCCAGCACATAGAAATCGTTTTCCGCCACCCGCACCAGATCAATCCCAGCGATGTGGGCATACACTTGATTGGGCAAGTCGACACCGCGCATTTCTGGCCGGTACAGGCTATTTGCCAGCACCTGACGGGCTGGAACCAAGCCCGCTTTAATGATCTGCTGATCGTGATAAATGTCGTGTAAAAACGCATTCAGCGCCCCCACCCGCTGCTTCAGGCCGCGCTCCAGCAGCGCCCATTCCTGGGCGTCAAAGATGCGTGGAATCACATCGAATGGAATCAGGCGTTCCGCGCTCGCCTCCTCCCCATACACGGCAAAGGTAATTCCCAGGCGGCGAAACAGCACTTCGGCTTCACGCTGCTTCTGGGAAAGCGCCTCCAGAGGCAAGGAAAATAGCAGTGCGGCTACATCCTGATATTGACTGCGCACCAACCCTTCCGGGCTGTGCATTTCATCGAAGAGGGTGACTTTATTCATGGCCGCACTCTACATTAGGCTGATAGAAGTGCCCTTACCGTGTTTGTCTTATTAAAGAATTGCAAGCGCCATGCCAGCCCCATAAATTATATTAAGATATTATTTTTAATGAAGTTTTTTGCTTTTTTTATGAAAGCCGGGGATAGCATGCCCTCCCTTGGGGCATAGACAAAGGATCCACTGCTTTATCGCGTCATTTTAGTGCGGCAATGTCATTCAAGTGATTTCAGATATACACCACTTGACCCAATACTGTTCGCTTAATACACTTCCCGTTCGCCCGGATGGTTCGATATGCTCACCACGAACGGCTAAACCGAACCGTATTGCCACTTGACCACGAAAAAAATTGGGTTGCGGGTAACGGAACTTTTGAATCCATTAGCACTCTGAGGAAAGGAGTGCTAGGATATTGACAGGGAACAAACGATATTCAACGCTCTCTAATAATGACATACCGTGAAAGTTCAGGGAGGAACCCAACATGAGCACCAATATGAGCAAAGGCATGCAACTCGATTTAGTATTGCCCCCGGTGGGGAGCATTGAAGCTTATACCCAGGCCGTTGCCCGCATCCCGATGCTGAGCGCCGATGAAGAACACGCGCTCGCCATGCGTCTGCGTGATGATAATGATCTGGATGCCGCGCGACGGCTGGTTATGTCGCACCTGCGTTTTGTGGTGCATATCGCACGCGGCTACAGTGGTTACGGTTTGCCGCAGGCAGACCTGATTCAGGAAGGCAATATCGGCCTGATGAAAGCCGTGAAACATTTTGATCCAACCATGAATGTACGCCTGGTGTCGTTTGCGGTGCATTGGGTGCGTGCAGAAATGCACGAATTTATTTTACGCAACTGGCGCATTGTCAAAGTCGCCACCACCAAAGCGCAACGCAAATTATTTTTTAATCTGCGCAGCAACAAGAAACATTTGGGCTGGTTCTCCAATGAAGAGGTCGACACCGTTGCCAAAAAGCTCGGCGTAAGCGCTGACGTCGTGCGCGAAATGGAAATGCGCATGAGCGGCTATGACGCGTCGTTTGATCCATATGCCGACGACGACGATAGCGAGCATGGCAACTTCGCACCCGCCGCGTACCTGGCGGATGCGCATGCTGATCCCGCCCTACAATTGGAAGGCAGCAATTGGGAAACCAATAACACCGAAAAATTGGCCCACGCACTCACCGCGCTGGATCAACGCAGCCGCGATATTGTGCAACGCCGCTGGCTGACCGATGACAAGGCCACGCTCCACGACTTGGCCGATCAATACCAGGTCTCTGCCGAACGCATTCGCCAACTTGAAAAAAGCGCGATGCAAAAGTTGAAGCAGGCGCTGGAAGCCTGAGCCAGGGGCCATGTAGAATCTCAGGCTTGGCCTGACAGCCACCGATTTTTAGAAGTGACTGCCAGGCCAAATTTAACCTAATTTCTTTTCCTGCCAGATCCCTTTGCCGTCTTCCAATGTTGCCATTGGGGCACGACCGCAACACACTAACCCTGATGGGTACGCGCAGGATTATAGTATTTTAACCAGTCGTCAAGATCCCGCTGCAGCATGGCTGTGTATGGGCCGTACCCTGCATTTCGACATAGCGGTTACAGGCAAGTAATGCACTGCATAACAAGCCGCTCAGCCGATGTCGGTTGAGCTTTCACGCGAAACGTCAAGTAACAGAATGGGAGTATTGGAATGGGCACAGAGAAACCAAAAATCGCCTGTCTGCCGAACGGGCCATATTATTTGCTTAACGATCTGACACCGCGGGTAATCCCAAATATTCAAAAATCTAAAGGCGGCCCTTGTACTACGGTCGCGGGGGTAGCGTTATGCCGTTGTGGCGGCTCAAGCAACAAACCCTTTTGTGATGGTACCCACGGAAAAAACGGCTTCTCTGATAAGCGCCTGTCGGACGGGACACTCAACAAACGTGATAATTATGTTGGAAAGCAGATTACGATCCATGATAACCGCGGGATTTGTGCCCATGCTGGCCACTGCACGGACAATCTCAGCGCAGTATTTAAGTTGCGTGAAGAGCCGTGGATTGATCCCGACGGGGTAACAACCCAGGATATTATCAATACAATTAAAAAATGCCCATCGGGAGCGCTTAGTTACACTGTCGATAAAGTAGAACATCGCGATCAAGATCGGGAACCGATGGTTACGGTCACAAAGGACGGCCCGTATGCGGTTACCGGTGGTATCGAACTTGTCGATCAGCCGTCAGGTGAAGGCGCTTCAACGGAACACTATACGCTTTGCCGTTGCGGGGGTTCTAAAAATAAGCCCTTTTGCGATGGAACTCATTGGCACATCGGGTTCAAGGATGAAAAGAATTAGCCGCGTCAGGCCAAGCCCGTTGACGGGCACTGTCAACCCCAAATAGAAATGTCCGCTGTGCTTTTTTCAGCCCGCTATGGCGCCGCCGGTCTCCCCGCGCTGCTGGCCAGCCAACCCGGCTCTCCCCTCCCATTGATAACGCCTTGCCCGCCGCCGCAGGTAGCGCAGGCGGACGCCGGGGGGGGTGAGGTTGCCCTCTCCCAGCACGTCCAGGGTTTGCGCCCGCCGCACTTCTTTTCGACTCATTAAACCGCCCATTGTGTAACGTCCCCCGCTTTTTTGACAAGGGAGAGTTTATTCAAAAGCGGACATTACTACTTGGGGCTAACACCTGGTCAATAGAGAGCCATCATCCTGGAAACGGCAGTTGGACAGGGTGGATTGGGGATTGGGCGGTTAGAGTAATTGGTGTTATGTGGTTTCTGCCCGTGCGGACTTAGGGAATCCACCCATCCGCATCCAGATATGATTATAATCGCACCCACATGCAAGCTTACATACAACCGTTACTTGATTGGGTGGCCCTTAACCAGACGTGGGCGGGGCTTGCCGTTTTTGCGCTCTCGATTGCCGAGTCGCTGCTGATTGTCGGGCTGTTTATACCGGGCACGATTGTCATGTTCGGGGTGGGCGCGCTGGTGGCAACCGGGGTGCTGAATCTGTGGGAGACGCTGGGCTGGGCGGCGCTGGGCGCGGTGGTCGGTGATGGCATCAGTTTCTGGATCGGCTATTACTATAAAGACCGGCTGCGCAGTATGTGGCCGTTAAGGCGCTTTCCGGGACTGGTGAGTCGGGGCGAGGGTTTTTTCCTCAAGCACGGCGGCAAAAGCGTGCTGTTCGGGCGCTTCGTTGGGCCAGTGCGGCCAGTGATTCCGACGATCGCGGGGATGATGGGCATGTCGCCGGCGCGTTTTACGGTGGTGAATGTGGTTTCGGCCTTGCTCTGGGCGCCTGCCTATATCCTGCCCGGTGTGGTGTTTGGTGCGTCTATGGGGCTGGCCTCCGAGGTGGCGTCGCGTCTGGCGATCTGGGTAGTGGGGCTGGTGGCGGTGCTGTGGTTCACGGTGTGGGGTGTGCGGCGCTTGTACATGGTGCTGCAACCCCGCACCAGCGCCATGCTGGTGCGGGCGGCGACGTGGGGACACAAGCACCCGGTACTGGGCAATGTTACGGCGGCGGTGCTCGATCCTGACCATCCCGAACTGAAAGGACTGTTTACCCTGGCCGGTGTTTTGCTGCTGGCTTCGGCGGCGTTTGTGTGGATACTTACGCATGTGCTGGCGAGTGTCGCCAACGACAATCCGCTGTCGTATGTTGATAGCTCTGTCGCGCATTTTATGCAGAGCCTGCGCACGCCCTGGGCAGATCAGCTAATGGTGTTGCTGTCTGGCCTCGGCGACGCGGTGGTGGTGGGATCGCTGGCATTGGCGATATTGGCGTGGCTGGCGTGGCGGCGCTGCTGGTTTGCTGCGGTGCACTGGTTGGCGGCGGTGGGTCTTGGCGCCTTATTACCATTAATTTTACAGCTAATTTTTAATGTTCCCCGTCCTGAGGCTATTTATAGCACCCTCATCACGCTGGGCTTCCCCAGCGGCGCTATCACTGTCAATGTGGCGATGTATGGCTTTCTTTCGGTGCTGATAGCGCGCGAATTGCCGGGGCCGCAGCGCTGGTTGCCATCTGCCGGGGCTGGGTTGCTGATCGCGGCTATTGATCTGTCTCATCTGTATCTGGGAGTCGGGTCGTTGTCTGATACCGTGGGTGGGCTAACGCTGGGGCTGGCATGGACGGCATTACTGGGCATTGCCTATGTCCGGCATGCTTCACCTAATAGGCTGGGTATGCCAGGCAAACTGCCTGTGGGAGGCACGGTTGGTGTGGTGGTTACCGTGCTGCTGCTGAGCGGTGGCTGGCATATCAGCGGCCAGTATGAAGAAAATTTACAGCGCTATGCGCCGCGCTATGTGGTGCGCATGCTTGATCATAATGATTGGTGGACGCAGCAATGGCAGAGCTTGCCGTCCTACCGCATTGACTTTAAGGGACAGCTTGAACAACCTTTGACCGTGCAGTGGGCAGGTAGCCTGCCAATATTACGCGCCCATTTGCAGGCTCAGGGTTGGCATGCCCCAGCGGCATTGAATGTGGCGGGGGTGTTGAACTGGTTAACGCCTACGCCAGCATTGTCCAAGCTGCCGATTTTGCCGCAGGTGCATGATGGCCGTCAGGAAGCGTTAGTGCTGGTATATGAAGAGGCTGTGATTGACACGCGCCCCGGCGCTGTGGCTGACCCGCGTGCTGGCGCTACGGCAAGTCGCTATCTGGTGCTGCGCTTGTGGCCGTCGGATGTGAAACTGCGCAAGCCCGAGCAGAATTTATGGGTGGGAAATGTTACCTGGGTGTACATGAAACACCCCCTGCCGTTGTTTACCGTGCCCTTGGGTGATAATGTATTTAATGGCCCGCAGCATGACTTTCAGCCGTTCCTGAAGGGGCTCACCTGGCGCACCGTGCGCCGTCCTGTGATGCCCAGCAATCGGTGGGACGGCAGCGTCGTGCTCATGACGTCTATGACATCTCCTGCGCAGCCGATACAAAGAGGCGCCCTGCCGGAAGGGGAGACAAGCAGGCAGGAGGCGCCGTGAAAAATCAGCGCTTGAACGTACGCGCGGCATTTGCCTGGGCGGGGCTGCGCGCCGCCTGGCACGGCGAGCGCAGCTTTCGCACCCAATGCATCATGGCGTTGATGGCGAGCGGGGTGATGGGCGTGCTGCAACCTGCGCTGATCTGGTGGGCGCTGGTGGGTATGATGATCGCGCTGGTATTGGCGGCAGAACTGATTAACACCGCGCTGGAACAGTTGGTGGATCATCTGCACCCGGAACAGCATCCCCGCATAAAAATAGTTAAAGATTGCAGTGCCGCAGCCGTATTACTACTAAGCCTGGGCACCGCCTGGGTAGGGGTGCTAATGGTCTTTTCGACCCTGGACATTTAATTTAGTCGGCCAAAACACCGTTGAAGAACAGCAGGACGCCTATGTTGAATAATAAATATCGTGCGCATATTCATGCTGACATAACCGATGCGGTGCGCGCCGCAGCGCGGGAATGGGTGGTGTTGGCCGCACAAGCCATTGCCGCACGCGGCGAGTTTCACGTGGCTTTGTCGGGCGGCACCACGCCATGCGCTTTATATCAATGCCTGGCATCCGCCGTGCAGGGAGGCACAAGTGTTGCGGGAGGCAGGATGCCGGGAGCGACCGCCGAGTTTTCCGCGCACATTGACTGGCAGCATGTGCATATATGGTTTGGTGATGAGCGCACCGTACCGCCACAGCATCCTGATAGCAATTATCACATGGCGCATGAGGCTTTGCTGCGCCATGTGCCGGTGCCCCTGATTCATATTCATCGCATGCAGGGTGAACTGAGCGATGCACATCAAGCAGCGCGCGCCTATCAGGCGCAAATGGCAGCGCAAATGCCTTTGGCTGACACGCCACCTGAATCGCCAAATGGCAAAGCCATTCCTCAATTTGATTTGCTGCTGCTGGGGCTGGGGCCGGATGGCCATGTTGCATCGCTGTTTCCCGACACGCCGATACTGGCTGAGCGTGCGCAGTGGGTAGCTGCTGTGTTTGTCGAAAAACTAAACGCATGGCGCATCAGCCTGACGCTGCCTGTTATAGAAAATGCAAGGCACATTATGCTGTTGGTGGCAGGCGCAAGTAAGGCTGAAATTGTTGGTGAGATATTTTCCTCCCGACCAAAAACCGGCGCGCGCTATCCGGTAGAAATGATTAACCCGAATGTTGCTATGGATTGGTATCTTGACACTGCCGCCGCGAAATATATTAAGGATAAGGATCGGTCATGAAAGTATTCGCAGGTGATATCGGTGGCACAAAAACATTGTTGCAAATTGCAGATGTGGCCGATGATCATTATCAGGTTATTTATGAGCAGCGTTTTGAAAGCCAGCGTTATGATGATTTTCTGTCACTGGCGCAAAACTTTCTTGCTTCAGCGCCACATAACGCCGTGGCGGCGATTGATGATGCCTGCGTTGCCGTCGCCGGGCCGGTAGAATCAACCAAGACGGGTCAGCATGCCCAGGTGACAAATTTACCCTGGCACATTGACGCGCGATCATTGGCTGCCACGCTGCGTTTGCCGCGCCTGTTATTGATCAACGATTTTCAGGCGATTGGTCATGCGGTTGACGCGCTGGGCAGTGAGGATTTTGTGGTGTTACAGCCCGGCCAGTGCCAGCCGCGCGCGCCGCGTATTATTATTGGCGCGGGCACCGGCCTTGGCGTTGCGCAAATGATCTGGCAGGCGGGGCAGTATCATATTATTCCCTCAGAAGGCGGGCACGCCGATTTTGCGCCCGCCAACGAAACGCAAATGGCCCTGTTGCGTTATATGCAAAACAGCTTTTCGCCGTGCAGGGAAGCACAAGTGTCGCCAGAGGCAGGATGCCGGGAGCGACCACATGTATCGTATGATCGCATTTTGTGCGGTGCCGGATTAATGCAGATTTACAAGTTTCTGCAGGCGCAGACCAATGGCGATGCAGTGGCATATGACGCCGCCGCGGTTTCGGCCGCCGCCAACACCGATCCCGTGGCGCGCGCCGCGCTGGATCTGTTTGTTTCCATTTACGGTGCGCAGGCCGGCAATCTGGCGTTATTTAATCTGGCTTACGGTGGGGTGTATGTTGCAGGTGGCATCGCCCCCAAAATTCTACCCTATATTGAGGCAGGGGGATTTATACAGGCGTTTTGTGATAAGGGTCGCATGACGGGGTTGATGGCCACCATGCCCGTTTCTGTTATTACCCATCCAAAAGTGGGCGTAATGGGCGCCGCACGGGCTGCTGCAGGGATGTAGATAGATGTGATAAATTATAGGGCGCCTCTATGAATTCGATCAAGCCGCGAGGGCAAGGCGGAAATGCGCGAAAAAGCGGAGTTTACACGTAGTAAATGAGTATTTTGAGCGCATTTCCAACGCCGCCATCGTGGCTTCAGCGGATTCATAGAGGTGTCCTATACCCAGGAACATCTGACGTACAATGTGATGCGCAACAATCATGATTACAGGGATATTGATCGACTGTGGCTAAAACCTTTTACGATATTTTTGAAGTTGACACCCACGCGACCGCTGATGAAATACGGATCGCATACAAGCGTATGGTGCAACGCCACCACCCTGACAAAAACCGTGGTCACGCATCGTCCGAAGAACTGTTAAAAGCGATTAATTACGCCTATAGCATCTTGTCAGACGCGCGCAAGCGCGCCAGCTATGATGCCAAACTTGCCAGCAGCGCCAATGGATTCAATGACAGTGCGGTGGCTGCCAATGGCGCGGACGGCGCCTATGTGTATACCGGGGAAGCCACCTTCAATGGCGCCGCCCGCGCTCAAACCGCCCCATCCGCCAGTGCCGCAAGAGATGCGGTAGCCGAAGCCGTTGCCGCGCGGCCCTTTAAAACACGCGACTCGGATTGGAGTCAGATCAGCCATATTAACAGTTGGCTGGCATTGGGCATGTTGGTTCTGTTGTTTCTCGCGGTCAGCCGGTTTTTTTATCAAGTGGCTACCCAGGGGGGACTCAGCACTGCCGAACCCGGCGGCGGCACATTATTTTTCGGTATTATGATGGGCGTTACCATCGCCGCCGGTGCAGTATGGCTGGCGGGTAAAATGGTGGCCCATGCCTTGCCGTTGACGTGGCCGATGAATTTAATTTTTAGGGCAAAGGTGCGTTCCGATCTTAATCCGGAGCATCGCCGCATTGCCAGCGTGGTGCTGGTAATGGGTATTCTTCTGACATTCGCTGTGCCCGATTTGGACAGGCAAGATGCGCTGGCGGTGCCGCCCACCGCAACCGCACCGGTTTTTGAAGACGCCACAGAAACACCGGTCGCTGCGCAAAACCCGAGAAAGAATGCCACCATGCTTCCGGAGCCAGAGCCCGTTTCCCCGGTGATTTTAGCGCAGAATGCACCGTCCCCCCGGCCCGCTGATGCAGTGGAACCGCACGATCTTCCCGCGCCTGCTCCTCTGCCGCCGGTTGCGAAAAAACCCAACGTGATTATTGCTGAACCACCCCCCACATCCATAAAAGCGGCTCCTCCACCTTCCCGCGCGGCGGTGGAAACAAAGATTCGTAATGCGCCTGCATCTGTACCCGCGCCCATCGCAGAAGCACGCGTTAAACCCGTCGAGCAGGAAAAACCGGTTACCAAAAAGACACCGCTGGTTACGGCATTACCTGCCAAGGAAACCGTTACTGCGCTTGCAGTGACCCCACCGCCACGGATTGAAAAAAAGACGGTCTTGGGCGCGCCATCGCCCGCGTCGCCAGCACTCGCATTAGCCACGCCGGAGCCGACGGCTGTCCCCGCAAAGGTTTCCCCGGTAAAGAACGTCCCCGAGAAAAAAGAAGCGCCCGTACTACAAAATAAAATTGCAGGGACAGAAGAGGGTGATCCAACCCTGGCCAATCATCGCAAGCGCGCCCAGCAAGGCATTGCGGAGGCACAATATCAGCTGGGTCGGGCGTATGAAAAAGGTGACGGCGTGGCGCGTGATTACAAGCAGGCAGGGGCATGGTATCGTAAAGCCGCCGATCAGGGTTACGGCCCCGCCCAGTATAGCCTGGGGTCTATGTACATGCTCGGCAAGGGAATGACCATGGATCCGGTCTCGGCGTATGTGTGGCTGAACCTCGCCGCCAATAATAATGTCACATCAGGCCAGCAGGTGATAGATTATCTTGTGGATACCCTTACCCCCGCGCAATTGGCTGATGGCAAGCGCAGAGTAGCCAAGTGGCCGCCCCAGCGCAAGCGTTAGATTCAGCGCAAGCGATGAAGTCCAGCGCAAGCGTTAAATTTCAGCGCACGCGATAAGTCTTCATGAGCTTGCGCCAAAGCTACACGTTACTGGCTCCCATTTATGATCTTATGGTGCGGCGCGCCACCCATGGCCTGCGCAAACGCAGCCTGGACAGGTTGGGTGATGTTACCGGGCAGACGATTCTTGTTGCGGGTATTGGCAGTGGCCTGGATATTCCGCTACTGCCATCGGGCGCAAATTACATCGGCGTGGATATCACGCTTGCCATGCTGCGCCAGGCGCGCGCTTTGCAGGCTCGCCAGCATCAAGGTCTGCGGGTAGCGCTACATGTGGGCGATGCCATGGCGCTGCCCTACCCCGCGCAAGCGTTCGATACCGTTATCATGCACCTCATCCTCGCCGTCGTGCCGCATCCTGAACGCGCATTAGCCGAGGCAGCACGCGTGCTGAAACCCGGCGGCCACATTCTGATTCTCGACAAGTTTCTGCAACGCGGCCAACATGCACCATTCCGGCGCTGGCTAAGCCCCTTATTGGGGCAGATCGCCACGCGTACTGATGTTGTTTTTGAAGACGTACTCGCCGCTTGCCAACAGTCTGGGAAACCATTACTTAGCGTGGTGAGTGATGCGCCAGTGCTTGCGCAAGGATGGTTCAGGAATATTCTGTTAAAGAAGCTCTGACTGAAAGCCTGGGTTTAAGGCAGGATCAATAACCCTCTCGCCATACGCGAGAGAAAAGGGCCAGGGAAAGCTTAATCTTCTTTACGGCATTCATGTGTAAGCTCTACCGTGCCGTCTTCATAGACGGTTTCCATGCGCACGGTAAAACCCCATAGCCGCATCAGGTGTTTTAATACCTGTTCCGTGTCTTCATGCAGCGGATGTCTGTTATGTTGCATATGGCGCAAGGTGAGAGAGCGGTCACCGCGCCGATTAACATTAAACACTTGAATGTTGGGTTCGCGATTCCCCAGGTTATAATGATCCGCCAGTGTCTGGCGAATGTGTTGATAGCCCCGGTCATCATGAATCGCGGAGATTTCCAGTTCATTGTCCGCATCATCATCGAGCACCGCAAACAGCTTCAGATCGCGAATCAATTTTGGTGACAGGTACTGCGCAACAAAACTCTCGTCCTTGAAATTACGCATGGCGAAATCCAGCGACTTTATCCAGTCGGTATCCACCAGGTTGGGGAACCAGCGCCGGTCTTCCTCGGTGGGCTTTTCGCAGATGCGGCGAATATCGCTCATCATGGCAAAACCCAGCGCATAAGGATTGATACCACTATAATATTTGCTGGTGTACGGCGGCTGGTGGATGACATTGGTGTGGGATTGCAAAAATTCCACCATGAAGCCATCGGTTAACAGACCTTCGTCATACAACGTATTCAGCAGCGTGTAGTGCCAGAAGGTTGCCCAGCCTTCATTCATTACCTGGGTTTGGCGTTGTGGATAAAAATATTGCGCCATTTTACGCGTAATGCGCACCAGCTCGCGCTGCCATGGTTCCAGGAGCGGGGCGTTTTTCTCAATAAAATACAGCAGATTTTCCTGTGGTTCAGCGGGAAAGTGTGCCTCTTCATGCGTGTCTGCACGCCGGTCTTTAACGGGTAGCGTGCGCCATAAATCATTGATGCGTGACTGTAAATAATCTTCACGTTCCTTGTGGCGCTGCTGTTCCTGGTGGAGCGAAATGCGGCCAGGACGTTTATAACGGTCTACGCCGTAGTTCATCAGCGCATGGCATGAGTCGAGAATTTCTTCCACGGCGTCAGCGCCATAACGCTGTTCACATTCGGCCACATAGTTTTTCGCAAACAATAAATAATCAATGATGGATTCCGCGTCTGTCCAGGTGCGGAACAGGTAATTACCCTTGAAAAAAGAGTTGTGTCCGTAAGCGGCGTGGGCAATCACCAGCGCTTGCATCATCATGGTATTTTCTTCCATGAGGTAAGCAATACAAGGGTTGGAGTTAATCACAATCTCGTAGGCAAGCCCCATCTGGCCGCGACGGTAACGTTGTTCGACGCTTAAAAACTGTTTGCCGAAAGACCAATGACCATAGCCTACCGGCATGCCCACATAGGAGTACGCGTCCATCATTTGTTCGGCGGTAATAATTTCGATCTGGTTTGGATAGGTGTCAAGATGATAGCCTGCCGCCACCCGCGCAATTTCAGTGTTATATTTTTGAATCAGTTCAAACGTCCACTCGGAAGTTTTTGATAGTGGTTTCTTTTTCATACCTGTTTGCGCCTCAGGCCAATTTCTTCTGGAAAAGCTTACGGAATACCGGATAAATATCCGCAGGGCCAGTAATATGCTGCATTGCAAAGTTCGCACAGGCGCGCTTCACGGCAAGGTACTCGCGCCACAATCCCTGGTGACCCTCCTCGGTAATTTCAACATAAGCGTAATATTGCACGCAGGGCATGATGGCGTTGATCAGCACGTCACGGCAAATCGGCGAATCATCTGTCCAGTTGTCACCATCAGAGGCTTGAGCGCCGTATATGTTCCATTCAGAAGATGGATAACGCTCTTTGACAATGTCATACATCATTTGCAAAGCGCTGGAGACGACCGTGCCGCCGGTTTCGCGGGAATAAAAAAACTCTTCTTCATCGACCTCTTTGGCCACCGTATGGTGACGGATGAAAACCAGGTCAATCTTTTCATAAGAACGCGTTAAAAACAGATAGAGCAGCGTAAAGAAGCGCTTCGCCATATCTTTTTTACCTTCATCCATCGAGCCAGACACATCCATCAGGCAAAACATCACGGCCTGGGTAGTAGGTTTGGGCTGCTTAATGCGGTTGTTGTATTTCAGGTCAAACGTGTCAATGAACGGTATGGTGCGTATCCGGCTTTTGAGTTTGCGGATTTCTTCCTGCAACGCCATTATGCGAGGAGCCGTGGGGCTTTCCAATAGCAAAGCGGCCTCAAGCGCCTGCTCAGCTTCATGCAGTTTGCGCGCATAAGGTGTGCGCGTCGCAATGCGCCGGCTCAGTGAACTCTTCATTGAGCGGACAATATTCAGGTTGCTTGGGGTGCCGGTTGAGGTAAAACCAGCGCGCACAGTTTTGTATTGCACCTGCCTCGCCAGCTGCGTTTTTATCAGGTCGGGTAATTCCAGGTCTTCGAAGAAGATGTCCAGAAATTCGTCGCGGGAAAGCTCGAAAGAAAAATCATCTTCGCCTTCGCCACTATTGCTGGCTTTGCCGCCGCTGCCACCCCCGCCCGATGGCCGGGAAATTCTATCCCCGCTCACAAAGTCAGTGTTGCCGGGATGAATGCCCTCGCGTTTGCCACCGCGCCCGTGGCCGAACACGGGCTCGCTGATATCCTTAGCGGGTATATTAATTTTTTCACCGCGATCAAGATCTGTGATGCTGCGGCCCGACATGGCTTCAGTCACCGCTTTCTTTATCTGGCCCTTAAAGCGCTGGATAAATTTTTGGCGATTAACGGCACTTTTGTTTTTGCCATTGAGCCGACGGTCAATAATCTGTTCGCCAACCCGATTGGTACGCGCTGATTTCATAGGGCGCCGATTTTATGAAGACTTACGGGTGCGTAAATGCCATTCACACAGCAACCGAACTTGTTTCGCTGTGTAGCCCTTTTGCACCATGCGTGCCACAAAGTCTTCGTGCTTCTTTTTGTCATCGGTAGAGGATTTGGCATTGAAAGAAATCACTGGCAGCAAATCCTCGGTGCTGGAGAACATTTTCTTCTCGATCACCACCCGGAGTTTTTCATAACTAGTCCATGCCGGATTTTTGCCGCCGTGTGATGCACGCGAGCGCAATGTAAAGTTGACAATTTCATTGCGGAAATCTTTCGGGTTGCTGATGCCCGCTGGCTTCTCAATTTTCTCCAGCTCCCCATTCAATGACGCACGGTCAAAGCTTTCACCGGTATCAGGGTCGCGGTATTCGTTATCCTGAATCCAGTAGTCTGCATAGGTTACATAGCGGTCGAAAATATTCTGGCCAAACTCGGAATAGGATTCCAGGTAGGCTGTCTGAATTTCCTTGCCAATAAATTCCGCGTATTGAAGCGCCAGATAGCCCTTGAGATGGGCAAGATAACGCTCTTTAATCTCAGGCGAATATTGCTCCTGTTCGATCTGCTGTTCAACGATATAGAGTAAATGCACCGGGTTGGCCGCTACTTCAGCCGTGTCATAATTAAATACCCGTGAAAGGATCTTGAAGGCAAACCGTGTTGATAAACCAGACATGCCTTCATCGACGCCAGCATAGTCACGGTATTCCTGATACGACTTGGCCTTGGGATCAATATCTTTGAGGTTTTCGCCATCATACACGCGCATTTTGGAATAGATGTTGGAATTTTCGGGATCCTTCAGGCGTGACAGCACGGCGAATTGCGCCATCATTTCCAATGTGCCGGGGGCGCAAAAAGCCGCAGATAACGAACTATTCCTCAAAAGCTTCTGATAAATTTTTACTTCTTCAGAAGTGCGCAGGCAGTAAGGCACCTTGACGATATAAATGCGGTCAAGGAAGGCTTCGTTGTTCTTGTTGTTCTTGAAGGAAGTCCATTCAGATTCATTCGAGTGCGCAAGTACAATGCCGTTAAAAGGAATCGCGGCGAAGCCTTCCGTGCCTTTGTAATTGCCTTCCTGGGTTGCGGTGAGCAAGGGGTGCAACACTTTGATGGGTGCCTTGAACATTTCAACAAATTCCAGCAAGCCTTGATTGGCAAGGCACAGGCCGCCGGAATAACTGTAGGCGTCCGGATCATCCTGCGAGAATTCTTCCAGTTTGCGAATATCAACCTTGCCCACCAGCGCTGAAATATCCTGGTTGTTTTCATCACCGGGTTCGGTTTTGGCGATGCCGGTTTGTTCCAGCACCGAGGGGCGCAGTTTAACTACGCGGAATTTGGTAATGTCACCATTGAATTCACGCAGGCGCTTCACCGCCCAAGGCGACATGATGCCGGGCAAATAGCGGCGGGGAATACGGTAGTCTTCTTCAAGAATACGCGCGTCTTCAATAGGCGAAAACAGCCCGAGGGGCGATTCATTGACAGGGGAACCTTTAATCGCATAGAACGGCACGCGCTCCATTAATGATTTTAATTTTTCGGCAAGCGATGACTTGCCACCACCGGGGGGGCCGAGCAGATAAATAATCTGTTTTTTCTCTTCCAGGCCCTGGGCGGCATGGCGGAAGTAGGCCACGATCTGCTCGATAGCCTCCTCCATCCCATAAAACTCTTTAAAGGCCGGATAAACCTTGATCATTTTGTTGGAGAAAAGCCGACTTAGCCGCGCATCTTTTTGGGTATCAACAAACTCTGGTTCGCCTATCGCCATCAAAATTCTTTCTGAGGCCGTGGCATAGGCCGATGCGTCCCTTTTGCAAAGCTCCAGATATTCCTGCAAAGACATTTCTTCGTCTTTACTTTCTTCATAACGAGACTGGTAGTTATTGAAAATATTCATAAGCATCTCCTCATTGCGATCTATCGGGTGCCTCTGCAAATAAATTCCTGGAAGCCGGACGGGCCGCAGCGAATTTATATAAACACCTTATTGCCACACCCTTGAAGCTGAAAACGGTGGCTGAACCATGCTCTCAACACAGCACCGACAGGGTATGGGCCATAACCCTCAATCCCTTAATTATAAACAAAGCAAAATGCAGGCCACACGGGTGAAGTGCTGGTCGGTATACAACAATCCTTATTAAAAAACCTTTCGTTCATGCTTTCAGTTATAGCATATAGCCTGGTGGTGTTTTTTCGCTAAAATCCAATCCTGGTACTGATTGACAAGTGTAAGTTCACATTGATTATTTTACGCTGTCAAGAGACGCCCGGAAAGTTTTTTAACCCATGAATTTTCCAATGAATTTTAAGGATCCGATATGTGAAGCGTATCACATGCCCTTTAATACTGTTATCGGCATGATTCGTCCAATGAATTACCATTATTTTGACGCCGCGCCAGAATCATGCCTCGTGTGTTTATTTGACTCAAACTGCAGCAGGTTGTTCCGCATGGCCTGGGAAGAGGCACATTAATATATACCAGCATGAGACACTCAAGAATGTTTCTTTCGAGCCGATAGTTGGTCAGCGCAACAAAATTTTCGCGCCAACTAACATTATGGGGGTGGTGTGTGGGCTTTCTGGAAAAACTAACAATTAAGGTACGCTTATGGATGCTGGTGGGGTTAATGGCGGCGTTGATGGTGGTAATCAGCGTGTTGGGATTGCGCGCCACCAGTGAGGCCAACGATAGTTTGAATACGGTATATGCCGACGGACTGTTGCCAAGCAATCAACTGGCGGGGATATTGGATCGGGTGATGTCTGATCGCATTTATGTGATGAAAGCATTGGCGAATCCCACGCCGGAACAGATTCAGGAAACCGTTTCCAGGCTACAGCAGAACGAAGAGAAGGCGCTCGTGCTGTGGAAAGAATATATGATGGCAGATAAAAATTCTGAAGAGCAGAAAATGGCTGCGAAATTTGAGGCGGACAAAGCGCGATTTTCAAAGCAAGGCGTCGCGCCCCTTATTGATTTTTTGAAAGAGGGTCAGTTTGATCACGCCCGCGCGCATGCCTTACAGACTCTGGAATCAACTTACCGTCCCTTCAAAGAGTCGGCACAAGATTTGATCACATTGCAAACCACGGAAGCGAAAAAAGAGTATGAAACCTCCGTGGCGAATTACGCATCGGAGCGCAACACCGAGCTAACCATATTGGGATTAGCGATCCTGTGCGCCGGATTTCTGGCGTTTTTCACCGTGCGCAGCATTACAAATGCGGTGGTGGATATAGAGCGCGCCGCCTCACGCCTCGCAGAAGGTGATCTGGCAGCCCGCGTACACTATGCGGGGAATGATGAATTAGGTCGGGTTGCGCAAGCCTTCAATAAAATGGCGGACAGGTTCAAAAGCAGTCTTGGCGAAGTGTCGGGCGCCACTTCGCAACTGGCGGCGGCGGCTGAAGAGTTATCCGCTATCAGCGCCGAGACCAATCAAGGCATTTCCCGGCAGCAATCCGAAACCGAGCAGGTGGCTACGGCAATGAATGAAATGTCGACCACCGTACACGATGTGGCGCGCAATGCCGCGCAGGCCGCCCAGGCGACACAAAGTGCAGATGCCGAGGCGCAACGCGGCAAGCAGGTGGTGAAAGAAAATATCAAGGCGATTGACGCGTTGGCGAGCGAAGTTGAGCGCGCCGCCCAAGTGATACAAAAACTCGAAGCCGAAAGCGCCAGCATTGGTAGCGTGGTCGATGTGATCCGCAGCATTGCCGAACAAACCAACCTGCTGGCCTTGAATGCGGCGATTGAAGCAGCGCGTGCCGGCGAACAGGGGCGCGGCTTTGCAGTGGTAGCCGATGAAGTGCGCACCCTGGCGAGCCGTACCCAACAGTCTACCCAGGAAATCCAGCGCATGATCCAGGGCTTGCAGGTCGGTGCGGGTGACGCAGTAAAGGTAATGGTGGAGGGACGTAACCGGGCGCAATCCAGTGTCAAGCAGGCGGCGCAGGCGGGCGAATCGCTGGAGTCGATTACCCAGGCCGTAGCGAACATTACGGATCTGAACATCCAAATCGCCAGCGCGGCCGAAGAGCAAAGCGCCGTAGCCGAGGAGATTAACCGCAATATTATTACCATCAGCCAGGTGGGCCAACAAACATCCCTCGCATCGCAACAGACCATGGTGGCCAGCGAGGAGTTGGCGCGACTGGCGGCACAGTTGCAGAATGTGGTCAGTCAGTTCCGCGTGTAGACGGGGAATCAGTCCAGGAGGCTACATTCCTGTCAACTGCACTGGTGCTTGCAAAAAGTACAGCCGCATGGTGGAATAGGGGCTTCCCGTGCAGACAATAAAAACAGGTAGCCCTTCCCCATGACCGCCCCCTTTGA